>Ga0209420_1000044_pt1 | contig 78553 bp, 46 predicted proteins | sample BlaSpr_A8_OM1_O1_FD_187972 | JGI IMG/M metagenome (GOLD analysis project Ga0209420, IMG submission 187972) | Forest soil microbial communities from Thunder Bay, Ontario, Canada - Black Spruce, Ontario site 2_A8_OM1_O1 (SPAdes) (version 2) | ecosystem: Environmental > Terrestrial > Soil > Boreal... | reverse complement strand
ATCCGTGTGCTCGCCGATCAGGTTCACGCGCCCCGGCGCGCGAAATACCCGCGCCTCCTCCCCGTACAGTTTCTGAAATTGCTCGCGCAATCCCTGCGCAGCCCGCTGCACCGGGCTCGCCGACGACACGTCATTCCCAACCAGTTTTTCGGTCATGGTATGAAATGAAAGGCAGCGTTCGTTTCGCTACAGCCCGATCGTCGGAAGGAGCCGGTCACCACACAAAACGGAGAAGGCACGGCCCCATTATATGCAATGCAGCCGCTGAAACATGCGGACTTTTCGATCTTCGCTGCGAATTTGCGCCAAAAAACGCCTGCTGCTACTGTTGCTCAGGTGAGTCTCTCGGCACAATGCGCATCCACAAACGCCCCGCCAAAATCTCGCCCCACGCTGCGCCACAATTATTTATCTTTCATTGAAGACACCGCGCTAACCCTAGGCGTGATGGCGCCCACCGGCACGTGCGGCATCGTTCTCCCTCTACTGATCGCCAAAGGCGGCAACGCCACCTGGCTCATCTTCCTGCTCACTCTCATCGCTTTTTCGCTGATCACCTACAGCGTGCATCGTTTCTCAGCGCAGTGCGCCTCTGCAGGATCACTGGCAGATTTTGCCGCTGCCGGACTCGGCCGTGGCGCCTGCGTGGTCACCGGATGGGCATATGTCGCCGCGATGGCCTTCGGCGCGGCCGGCACCGCACCCTCTTCCGCCTACTACGCCGACCTTTTCTTCCGCCAGGTAACCGGCGCTCCAGCATCTTTTCTGCGCGCCGCGGCTATCACCGCCATTGTGGTGATCGTCGCCTGGGTCATCGCCTACCGCGACATCAAGCTCTCTACCGAAGTGATGCTCGCCATCGAACTCAGCTCGCTCGCCGTCATCATCGTCATCATCGCTTTGGCCATGCGCCACGATTCCGCATGGCTCGACCGTCCCCAGCTCCACTTGGACGGAGCAAAATTATCCGGCTTTCAGTTCGCCATGGTCTTCGGCTTCATGACCCTCGCCGGATTCGAAAGCGTCACCACGCTCGGCGAAGAAGCCTCGCACGCGCGGCGCACCATTCCCCGCGTGATCGTCAGCTGCTTGATTCCGGTCGGCATCCTTTATCTCGTGATGATTTATTGCCTCACTGCTCTGGCCCGAAAAAATGGCCTGGCGCTCGATCAGCTCAACGCTCCCTTCGACTCCGTCGCCCGCTCCATGAATCTCGCCGCGTTTGGCTACGTCAGTTCCATCGGCATCGCGCTCAGTTATTTTGCCTGCACCCTGGGCTCGCTCAACGCCGGCGCGCGTATCCTGTACTACTTGGCGCAGAACCGTCTGTTCACGCCCAGCTTCGGCTCGGCACATCCTGTCAACAAAACTCCTCACCGCGCCATCGCTCTAATTGCGGTAATCGCCATCGCCTGTCCCGCGGCCCTGCTCCTCGCAAAAGTTCTGCTCCCCGATTGCATCAACTATCTCACTCAACTCGCTTCCTACGGTTTCATCGGAGCCTATTTCCTGACCTGCCTCGCTATGCCGTTCTTTCTGCTCCGACGCAAAATCCTTCGCCGTCTGGACGTCGCCGTCAGCGTCGCCGCCCTCCTGATCCTCGCCGCAGTCCTTGCCCTAAGCGTCTTCCCACTCCCCGCCGCGCCCTGGCGTTACTTGCCATACCTGTTCTTAGCCGCTGTCCTGGTCGGCATAGCCGTTTCTCTCTCTTATGCGCGCAGTGGCGGCCCGAATCGTGTACCAGACGCATCCGATACGCAGATCTAGCGGCGCAAGGCTCTTCGCTGGTCGATGCCTCTAGTCGGTTGCTTCATTCCCCTTGCTTACCGAGGGCAGCGCAGCTATACTTCACTCGGTTACCGAGACAAGCAATGAGCAAACCCTCCGATCTCGTGCAAGGCACGCTCGACTTGCTGCTGCTGAAAATTCTCGCGCTCCAGCCCCTCAACGGCTTCGCCATCAGCCTTCGTCTCAAGCAAGTCTCCGGCGATGTGCTGCAGGTCAGCGACGGCTCGCTCTACCCCGCATTGCACAAGCTCGAACAAGAAGGCTGGATTTCGGCTGAGTGGAAAACCACTGAGAACAATCGCCGCGCGAAATTCTATTCGCTCACGCCTCCCGGCCGCAAACATCTGGAAAGGGAAGCAGACAACTGGGGCCGGCTCGCGACTGCGATTTCGCACGTGGTAAAGCTGAAGGAAACCTGAGCTAGGCGAGGAGGCCGCGCGCACCAAGCGCCCGGGAGAACAAACGATGCGACCGGAACGCTGGATTTACAAGCTGCCACTGCGCCTGCGCTCGCTCTTCCACAGCCAGAAAGCGGACGAAGAACTAGACGAAGAACTCCGCGATCACATCGAACGAAAGACCGAGCAATACATCGCTCAAGGCAAGACTCAGCAAGAAGCTCGGCGTGCGGCCGTGCTCGAAATGGGCGGCATCGAAAAACGCAAAGAAGAATGTCGCGACACGCGCGGCATCTACTTCCTTGAAACTTTCGTCCAGGATCTCCGCTACGGTTTCCGCATGCTGCGAAAATCTCCCGGCTTCGCCACGATCGCGATCGTCACCCTGGCTCTCGGCATTGGCGCGAACACCGCCATCTTCAGTTACGTGAATGCGTGGCTCATCAAGCCGCTGCCGTTTCCACAAGCTGATCGGCTAATGGTCCTGCTCTCGCACGACACAAAAAAAGGCTGGACCAACAATGGCGTCACCTCCAGCGCCGATTACTTCGACTACGAGAAGCAAAATTCTTCCTTCGAGCAACTTGTTCCGTGGACCAGCTGGTATTTCAATCTCACCGGCGACGGGCCTCCGGACCGCGTCCTGGGCGGCCTGGTGGGATGGAATTTCTTTCAGACGCTCGGCGCGCAGCCGATGCTTGGCCGGACTTTCTTGCCGCAGGAATCCCAGCCGGCCTCGAGCCACGTGGCCATCATCAGTCGGGGACTGTGGGAAAGCCGCTTTGCCGCCGATCCGCGCATCATCGGCCGCGTTGTCACGGTGCAGGGCGAGACCTACACCATCGTCGGCGTCATGCCTGCCAATTTTCAGTTTTCGCTCATGGGCATTTCCAACCTGTGGGCGCCGCTCGCCATGGACGACAAGCAGCGCAACGATCGCGGCACCTCGTGGTTTTCAGCCTTCGGCCGGCTGAAGCCCGGCGTCACGCCGCAACAGGCCGGCGCGGACCTGGCCGCAATTTCCTCGCGCCTGGAAAAGCTCTACCCGGAAACCAATACCAATCAAACGACCCTGATCAGCTCCATGCTCTTTGAAATCGGTAAGAACGAAGGTACGCAGCAGATCATGATCTGTTTCTGCCTCGTCGGATTCGTGCTGCTGATCGCCTGCGCCAATGTCGCCAATCTGATGCTCGCGCGCGCCAGCAGCCGCGCCAAAGAATTCGCCGTGCGCGGAGCACTGGGCGCCGGGCGCTGGCGGCTCGCCCGGCAATTGCTCACAGAATCGCTGCTGCTGTTTACTTTCGGCGGCGCGGCCGGCGCGCTTTTCGGAATTTGGGGCGTGCACTGGATCGAGAACGCCATCCCCGATCGTATTCGCGGCTATATCGTCAACTACGGGCGCGGAACCCTCGACGTGCCGACCTTCGCCTACGCCTTCGGCATCGCAATCCTCTGCGGCATCATCTTCGGACTGGCGCCCGCCTTCGGAAGCTCCGGCCTCGACGTAAATCGTTCCCTCAAAGAATCGGCCGGACAAATCTCCGGCAGCCGCGCGACTCACCGTTTGCGCAATTTGTTCGTAACCGGCGAAATTTCACTCGCCGTAGTCGTGCTGGTTTGCACCCTGCTGCTCGTGCAGGATTTCGCGCACATGGTTTACGGCGACATTGGCTTCCAGTCGCGCAACCTGATGATCGCGCAACTGGTCCTCCCGCCCGCTAAATATAAAACGGATGCGCAGATTCGCGGCTTCTACGATCAAGTCCTCGCACGCGTGCGCGCTCTTCCCGAAATGGTCTCGGCCGACGCCGGCGAATACATGCCCTTCGGCGATTCGAACCAGGTAAAGACGATCCACATCGTCGGAGGTCCGCCCGCGCAGCCGGGCGAAGCTCTCGGCGCCGAGTATTCCGCGATCACTCCCGGATATTTTCAAACCATGCAGATGGTGCTGCTGCGCGGGCGCGCCTTTGCATCGAGCGACGGTCCGGATTCCCGCAAAGCAGTCGTCATCAACGAAACTCTGCTGCGCCAGCAATTTTCAAAAGTAGATCCCATCGGCCAGCAGCTGGAAGTCGGCGATACGCATGACATCTGTACCATCGTCGGCGTGGTGCGCGACACTAAACTATTTACTCTCAGCGACCGGCCCGTGCGCCAGATTTACGTCCCGGCCGCGCAATTCCCGAGCGCGTACATGTCCGTCATCACGCGCACTTCGCGCCCCAACACCGAAGCAGCATCCGCCATTCGCACCGCGGTCTGGTCCGTGGATGCCGACCAGCCCGTCTCCGCAGTCCGCACCATGGACGATCTGATCACTGAGCGCAACACGCCCAACCGTATTCTCACGCAATTGCTCACGTTTTTCGGCTTTCTCGCGTTGTTGCTCGGCGCCCTCGGAATTTACGGAGTCACCGCCCAATCCGTCCAGCGGCGCGTGCACGAAATCGGCATCCGGATGGCCCTGGGCGCAAATTCGTCCGATGTCATCCGGATGATTCTCGCGCAAGGATTGAAACTCGCGTCAGCCGGCATCGCCTGCGGCCTGCTCGCCGCCGCCGCAATCGCGCGCGGCATGGCCGCAATCCTCAGCACCGTAAAATCAAACGATCCGCTGACGTACGCGGCCGTCGCCGCATTCTTTGGGTTGGTAGCGCTCGCTGCGTGTTACATCCCAGCTCGCCGCGGCGCCCGCGTGGACCCAATCGTCGCGCTGCGCTGCGATTAGATATCCGGAGGGCAGTAAGCGCTCAAGTAGAGGACCGCCGAGCGCGGCAAGCGCTCAAGTGAAAAAACCATGCGACCGGCTCGCTGGATTTACAAACTGCCGCTGCGCCTGCGCTCGCTCTTCGCACGCCGGAAAGCAGACCAGGAACTCGATGAAGAACTCCGCCATCACCTCGACCAAAAAACGCAGCAACTCATCGCCCGAGGCATGGCCCCGCAAGAAGCTCGCCGCACAGCACTTCTAGAAATGGGCGGCTTGGAAAAACGCAAAGAAGAATGCCGCGACGCGCGCCACGTGCATTGGCTGGACAATTTCGCCCGCGATATTCGCTTCGGTTTTCGCATGTTGCACAAATCGCCCGGCGTAACTGCGGTCGTCGTGATCGCGCTCGCGCTCGGTGTAGGCGCAAACACAGCCATCTTCAGCGTAGTGAATGGATTCCTGCTACGCCCATTGCCGGTGACTTCGCCCGAGCAAATCACGGTGCTCGCGATTCAGCAGAAAGACGCGCCCATCGGTTCCTCGGGTTTTTCCTATCCCGAATTCGTTGACTTCCGCAAACAAGCCGGCACGGTTGCCAATCTATTTGGAATCGTTCTCGGCACCGTACAGTTCAACGCAAACGATCGGTCGGAGGAAAGTTCCGCAAACTACGTCTCCGGGAATTTTTTCTCGGCGCTGGGTCTGCAACCGGCCGCCGGTCGTCTCTACCTACCCAGCGAGGCCGAAACGCCCGGCGAACCGCTCCTCGTGGTTCTCGGCTACGGCTACTGGCAGAAACGATTCCACGGCGATCCGCGCGCCGTCGGAACACAAATCCTCATCAATGGAAAATCCGCCACCATCATCGGGGTCGCGCCGCAGCGATTCCAGGGCTTGTACTCCATCTTTGAAACGCACGTCTATCTCCCCATGAGCGCGATGACTCAGGAAGAATCCGCGAGCCTGTTTTGGGACAACCGCGATCGCCGCAGAATTCTGGCCTTCGGGCGCCTCAGACCCGGAATCAGCCTGCGCGAAGCGCAAAGTTCCCTCGACGTAATCACCGCGCGCCTCGCCCGCCAATATCCCGCGACGGACAAATGGTTCACCATCCGTGTCATTCCGGAAAAATCTGCGCGTCCCATCGCCTATGCCAATAATTTCTTCGTCGCGATTTCCGGCCTGTTCCTGCTTCTGGCCGCCTTCGTCTTGCTGCTCGCTTGCATGAACGTGGAAAACATCCTGCTCGCGCGCGGCTCGGCGCGCCAACGCGAAATGGCTATTCGAGCTTCTCTGGGCGCAGGACGGGTGCGACTCATTCGCCAAATGCTCACGGAGAGTGTCCTGCTCGCAATTCTCGGCGGCGCCGCTGGAATAATTCTCGGAATGTGGGCCAGCCGTCTGACCAGCTCGATTCATCTGCAAAGTCTCCCGCTCCACGTGGATGCTACTTTCGATTGGCGCATCTTCGCATTTGCCGCCACCTCCGCACTGCTCGCAGGTTTCGTTGTCGGCCTGCTGCCGGCGTTTCGTGCATCTGCTGCGGACGTGAATTCCGCCCTGCACGAAGGCAGCCAGCGCGATTCTTTCGGTATCCATCATTCCGGCTTTCGCAATCTACTGGTCGTCGCGCAAGTGGCGGGTTCATTCACGCTGCTAGTGGTCGCCGGGCTTTTCGTCCGCAGCCTGCAAAAAGTTCAGGCCTTCGATCTCGGATTCGATCCCAGCCACGTTCTCAACGCAACGCTGGACCCGCGCCAAGTCGGCTACGACGATTCGCGCGCCACTGCTTTCTATCGCGAACTGGAATCTCGCGTGCGCTCTCTGCCCGCCGTGCAAGCCGTGAGTCTTGCCTCCTACGTGCCGATGGGCGGCTTCCCGAATAGCAGGCCAGTTTCACTCGAGGGACAACCCACGCCTCCCGGCCATCAAGCTCCCAGTGTCCTCTCCAACACAGTTGACCCGCCGTATTTTGAAACCATGCGCATCACTCTTCTCCGCGGCCGAACGTTCAGTGACGCGGACGACGTGACAGCGCCGCGCGTCGCCATCATCAATCAGACAATGGCCACCCGCTTCTGGCCGCGCGAAGATGCCATCGGGAAACGCTTCAGCATGGAAAGTAACACAGGCCCGTTCATGGAAGTCGTCGGCGTCACCGCTAACGGCAAATACAAAACCGTCGCTGAAGACGCCGAGCCGTTCTTTTACGTTCCGCTCGCGCAGAATTTCGCATCGAAGCTCGCTCTGCAAATTCGCACCCTCGGCCCGCCTGAGTCGCTCGCTGCGCCGGTGAAGCAACAAATCACTCGGCTGGCTCCGGAACTGGCAATCGTAGATATCGAAACCATGAATCAATTGCTCGCAGGGGCCTTCGGTTTCTTCGCGTTCCGCCTCGCTGCCACATTCGCTGCCGTGCTCGGAGTCATCGGGCTGATTCTGGCGATCGTCGGGGTTTACGGCGTCGTGTCATTCGCCGCAAGCCGGCGCACCCACGAGATAGGCATCCGCATGGCCCTCGGCGCAAGCTCGCGCGATATCCTCAATCTGGTATGGCTGCAGGGCGTGCGCTTAGTAATCGCCGGTATCGCCATCGGCACGGCCGCAGCGTGGGCGCTCACTCGCGCCATCGCGCACCTGCTCACCGAAATCAGCGCCAGCGATCCCGTCACTTACCTAACGGTTGCCGTCCTTCTCGCAGCCGTCGCGCTTCTCGCGTGCTACATCCCCGCGCGCCGCGCTATGCGCGTTGATTCCATGGTCGCTCTGCGCTACGAATGAGGAAGCGAGCGCGGCGAGCGCTCAGGAGGTGAAACAGTGCGACCGGAACACTGGTTGTACACACTACCGCTGCGTCTGCGCTCGCTCTTCCATCGCCCGGCCGCCGACCAAGAGCTGGACGAAGAGCTTGGCTATCACCTCGAGCAAAAAACCCAGCAATACATCGCCCAAGGCCGAGCCCCGCAAGAAGCCCGCCGCACAGCGCTTCTAGAAATGGGCGGCCTGGAAAAACGCAAGGAAGAATGTCGCGATGCCCGCCAAATCATCTGGCTACAGGATTTGCTGCAAGACATCCACTACGGCCTGCGTATCCTCGGCAAGTCTCCAGGCTTCACCATCGTCGCCATCCTCACCCTCGCTCTCGGCATCGGCGCCAATACGGCCATCTTCAGCGTGGTGCAAGGCGTCCTGCTGGCTCCGTTGCCATACAGCGAGCCCGAACGCCTGGTCCTGGTGTGGCAGTACAATCTGACGCTGAAGCATCCGATCTCTGTCTCGTACCCTGACTTTCTCGATTGGCAACGCGATGCACGCTCCTTCCAACAAATGGCGGCATTCGATTCGCAAGACCGTGACCTCACAAGTCCCGGGACGCCGGAGCATCTGGCCGGCAAAGAAATCTCCTCGGGATTTCTCAGCGTCCTGGGCGTAAAGCCGATCCTCGGCCGTGAATTTTCCCCGGAGGAAGACAAGCGCGGTGGCCTGCGGGCCGTCATCATCAGCAATCGCCTATGGAGAAATCGTTTCGCCGCTAGCACGGCGGCCTTGGGCAAGTCTGTAACTTTGGACGGAGTAGACTACACAGTTGTCGGAGTCCTCCCCGAAAACTTTCGTGTTCTCGGAGAGGCAGCCGATGTTTACGTCCCGCCCGGACAGGGTGATCCCCTGATCTTCGGCGATCGCACCATTCATCCGATCCTCTGTGTCGCTCGCCTGAAGCCCGGAGTCACTCTTGCACAATCGGAAGCGGAGATGGGTGCGATTCAGGAGCACCTGGATCGGCTCTATCCTTCCGCTGATGCAGGCCTGGGAGCAAACGTCAAGCCCCTCAAACACGAATTCGTTGCAGACGTGAGCGGAACACTCCTGATGCTGCTGGGGGCCGTAGGGATTGTCCTGCTGATCGCCTGCGCCAACGTTGCGAATCTCTTACTTGCGCGTTCGGCGGCGCGCACGCGCGAGTTTGCCATTCGCGCGGCGCTGGGAGCCAGCGGCGCGCGCATCGTCCGGCAATTGGTGACCGAAAGCGTGCTGCTTTCGCTCGCGGGCGGCGCGCTGGGCCTCGCGCTGGCAAAATGGGGCGTCCGTCCGGTGCTCGCAACGCTGCCGGGTAGTCTGCCGCGCACTGAGAACATCGGCGTCAACGTCCCCGTCCTCTTGTTCGCGCTGGTCGTCTCTGTCGCGGTTGGGATTCTGTTTGGTCTCGCGCCCGCGTTGCAGAGTTCGCGGGCAGACCTGCAAGCCTCGCTGAAATCGGGCGGTCGCGGCTCGACCAGCCCGCATCATCGCGCGCAAAGCAGTTTGGTAATTGTCCAGATGGCGCTCACCTTGGTCTTGTTGGTTGGCGCTGGCCTGCTTTTCCGCACCATCCGTCGCTTGTGGGAAGTCAATCCCGGCTTCGATGCACGGCACACAATCGCTTTCAACGTGGGGCTTTCACCTTCAGCGATCAAAACTACTTCCGGCATGCGCGTTGCCTACCAGCAGTTGATCGAACGTATTCGCGCTGTTCCCGGTATAAAGGCGGCGGAACTTACCGTGCTGTCTCCATTGAGTGAGCACCAAAATATCGGGCCCTTCTGGGTTGGTTCGCAAGAACCCGCGTCCAGTGCGCAGGCTCCGCGGGCGCTTTTCTATTGGACGGGACCGGAGTACCTCCACGCTATGGAAATACCGCTCCTGCAAGGTCGCTACTTCACCGCGGCAGACACTGCCAGTTCCCAGCCGGTCATTTTGATCGATAGTGTCCTGGCGCGCGCGTATTTCCAGGACAGAGATCCCGTGGGGCAGGCCATGGTCATTCCGCATTGGGGACCCGTCCGGATAATCGGCGTGGTAGGCCACGTCAGACATTGGGGATTGGATGAACGCGACGCGTACACGCAAAATCAGATCTACGCTTCTATAAACCAATTTCCTGGTGACTGGGCGCCGATCTTCTATCGGAGACTGACGGTGGTTGTCAGCACGCCCCTCGATGCAGCGGCCGTGGTGCCTGCAATCAACGCGGCGGTTTACGGCGCGAGCGAGGACCAGACAATTTATGGAGTTCGGGTAATGCAGCAGGCTCTTGCACAGTCTCTATCATCGCAGCGATTTCCAATGGTTCTGTTGGGCGTGTTCGCGGGCCTCGCGCTACTGCTAGCTTCAATCGGAATTTATGGCGTGATTTCCTACTCGGTGGTGCAGCGGGTGCACGAGATCGGAATTCGCATGGCGCTGGGCGCGGAAAGGCACGACGTTTTTCGTATGATGATCGGACAGGGTCTCCGCCTGGCTCTGGCTGGAGTCGCGATCGGCGCCGCGACCGCCCTCATTCTCGCCCGGCTGATTTCCAGTTTCTCGCACCTGCTCTACGGTGTTGGCGCAAGCGATCCGGTAACGTTCCTCGTCGTGTCGGCGGTCCTGACTGGAGTCGCGGTCCTGGCCTGCTATATCCCCGCGCGCCGCGCCATGCGGGTGGATCCTATGGTCTCTCTGCGCTACGAATGAGGATATGTTGTCGCCGCATAATCGCTGTTTCATCTCACGACGGATGCGCCTGCGCAAAAAAAATGTGAGCGGCTCGTGTTTTTCCACGAACCGCTCACGGGGATGAGGCAATTGGTCCCACCAGACCTCTCTGTCTTGGCGGGCGTGGCTTATTTTGGTTTTTCTTCCGTCGGACGCTCTGCTGGGGCCTTCGGCGGGGCCTCCTGCTTTTGTGGCGCAGCCTGATGTTGTTGTGGCGCTGCTTGATGCTGTTGCGGAGCCGCTTGTTTCGGCGCGGCCTCTGTGTGCGCAGGAGCAGGCTCACGCTCTGGCTTAGCAGCGGGAGCTGGTTTCGCAGCCGATGCGGGTTTGGACTCCGTGTGAGGTGTGGCGGCATGCGCGGCTGGCTGTGACGTACGCGTCGCGTTGTGCGCCGCTGGCGTCGTATTCACATGTTCGGGCTTGGCCGCCGGTTTTGCGGCTGCGCGGTTTTCCGCAGCCTTGTTTTCCGTCGCTTTGTTCTCGGCAGCTTTATTTTCTGCGGCTTTGTTCTCAGTCGCCTTGCTCGCAGCCGCGCGATTCTCCGCGGCCTTGTTGTCATTCGCCTTGCTTTCGGCGGCTCTGTTCTCAGTCGCTTTCGTCTCGGCTGCCTTACTTGCTTCGGCTTTATTCGCGTTCGCTTTGCTCTCAGCTGTTCGATTCTCCGCAGCTTTGCTCGCGATGGCCTTGTTCTCCGTCGCTTTTGTCTCAGTGGCCTTGCTCGCTTCGGCCTTATTTTCGTTGGCCTTTGTCTCGTTCGCGCGGCCCGCCGCCGGAGCTCCGCGCGCTGCTACCACGCCCGTGCCGGAAAACTCGCCCGGCTTGGCCGTTGCCGCAACCGCAGGACGCCCGTGATTCACCGACGCGAGCATTTCACGGTTCCCAGCGGCAGCGCGTTGCTGTCCTGATTGTGCTTCCGTCGCTGGCGTGTGCGCTGCGCGAGCAAAGGTTTCTTGCGCTGGCGTGGGACGGGCGCTGATTCCACCCTGTCCTCCGTTATAGCTGACATGGCTCGAGGTGCTGACGCTCACTCTCTTGTTATAAGTGTTGCTGAAATTCCGGCCGCCGAAATTATTGACCGACTGGTTGTAGCTGAAGTGATTGTCGCGCCAGTAGCCGCCTTCGTATCCCGAGCCACCGTAGCCGTATCCATAGTTCACGCCGCCGTAGAATCCGACTTCATTGCCCCAATACCCGCCGTTCCAGGCATACAAGTTGTTGTTCCATCCCCAATATCCAGGAGTCCACAGCAAGCCTTCGCTGGGCGGCTCAACCCACGTGCCCGGCACCCAGAAATAGCCCTCGTCGCCGTAGGACCAGTAGCCCGGCGTCCACAGATAGCCTTCCTGCGGGCAGATCGGTTGCGAGTAAACGACCAGTGCTGGCGGAGCGATCGTGATGGACGCGCTGAACTGCGCCCGGGACGTCGCCGGCACTGCCAAAATTACGAGCGCGAGCAAAAAATATTGTATCGAGCGGAACATACGCATTTTTCGTTGCCTTTCCTGATCATCCTTCGATTGCCCGGTATGGCTTGGCTGCTGCGGGTTGCGCGGATGGAGGTACCACTTGACTTGCGAATGATGACTCACGCCCGCTTTCAAATCTGTTCAAAATGAGTCACTTTTCGCACCTCGCCCAAAACGCCACGGGCCATGGAAACAGGGAACCAGGCTGCAGGGATGCGCCAACGCGGAACGGGCGCGCGCCGGCCTCACCCGCCCTGTGATTCTCACGGTCTCTCAGCTTCAACAATAATTGAGTCGGTAAGGCAAGATATTGTAAGCTCTCGCCATGGTCATCAGCGAAAGGCTCAAGCGGCTTCGCGAAGCCCAAAACCTCTCGCAAGGCGACATCCAGGAACGCACCGGCCTGTTCCGCTGTTACCTTTCGCGCCTGGAGAATGGCCGCACCGTTCCTTCTATTGAGACGCTCGAAAAACTCGCGCGCGCCCTGGACGTTCCTCTCCACCAGCTCTTCACCGACGATGAAGCTCCCGTCAAAAAACTGCGCGTCCCCAAACAGCAACCCAATTCCATCTGGGGTCTCGACAAGAAAACCACCCGCCAGCTCCGCCTCTTCGCCAAACAATTCGCGCGCATGGACGGCAAACAGCGCTGGCTGATCCTCCGCGCCGCCGCCAAAATCAACAAGTACGGCGACGTCTAGCCGAACACCGCTGCTGCGCGGAATGTCATCGGCTGAAAAGAGGAATCCCAAAGGGCAGACCGATCCAATCCTGCGGCAAGAATAGTCGATACGTACTGGCCGCAAACACCGAATGTATAGCAACTCAACCTGCCCCCAACTGCCGGGTCCTGGCCAGCGCGCAGTCGCGCGTAATAGGGGGAGCATCCAGCGCTTCAGCAAGAGCCAGGTAGGCGGCGTCGTAAGCCGACAGAATGTGCCGCATTTGCCAGACGCGACTCCGCAATTCGCGCTTTTCAGAGCAGCGCCGCAGCGAGTATAAGATGACCATGACAGCTCTCGATTACCCCGCCATGCTCGCCGTCGCCCTGCAAGAAGCGCGCACCGGCCTTGCCGAAGGTGGCATCCCCATCGGCGCGGCCATCTTCGATTCCACCACCGGGAAGCTGATCGGCTCCGGGCGCAACCGCCGCGTGCAGCAGGGCGATCCCTCGGTGCACGGCGAGACGGACGCATTCCGCAACGCCGGCCGCCAGCGCAGTTATCGCAACCTTATTATAGTTACGACGCTCGCGCCCTGCTGGTATTGCAGCGGGCTGGTACGCCAGTTTGGTTTCGGCACCGTCATTGTCGGCGAAAGCCGCAACTTTCAGGGAGGCGCGGACTGGCTGCGTTCGCTCGGCGTCAATGTGATTGATCTGGATTCCGCCGAATGTGCGTCGCTCCTCGCAGATTACATTCGCGCGCACCCCGCCGTATGGAACGAAGACATTGGAGAGGAGTAGGTGACCAACACGGGCCATGACCTGAAGAAGATCAGCGTACAACGCGTAGCGAAGGTTTGGTACCGTGCGCGGCAAGCCACTTACGCCAGGCGCGTTCCCACGGCCCGCGCGTACCCCAGCAACCGAGCGTCCGAGTTCCGCGGCGCAATCAGTTGAACGCCCGCGCCGCTCGCGCATTCCAGCGTCACTACCGGCGCGCCAACCAGGCTCAGCGGTGTGGTGTAGCGCAGAATGGCGCGCCGCGATTCCGTATGATCGGTGCCTACGGCAAGTTCGTGCAGCGCGGCGCAAGGCGCCAGGAAGAAATCGAACTGGCGCAGTTGCGAATCCGCGTGCTCGCGAAATCGCGCATGCCGTGCGCGGAACTGCTCGATTTCGTCCGCCGAAATGGACGCGCCCCATGCCAGCCGTTCAGCGATTGGCGCGGGAAAGTGCGAAAAATCACCGCCGGTTTTCGCGCCGTGAATCGCGGCAGCTTCGTGCGCTGTGATCGCGGCGTAAATCTCCTGCGCCTCCTCCCAGTATCCCGTATCCGCCGGAATCATGGTCCCCCCGCTCTCGCTGAGTTTTCGCTTCCAGTCCCCCAAACCAGCAAGCACCTGCGCATCGCAATCGTGCAAAAACTCCTCGCTCACGCAGCCAATGCGGACGCGCGTTTCCGGCCTGTGCGGCGCGCGCAATCCAAACAGCGCCTCAGCCAACAAAGGCGCATCGCGCAGATCCTCGAACAGCCATCCCAGCGTGTCGAACGTGGGCGCCAGGTGAACGCCTCCGCGCCACAATCCACTTTCCTGCGCCAGCTCCGCCGACGCACGATACCCGGATACTCCGCACAGCGCGGCGGGCACGCGCACCGAGCCTCCGGTGTCCGTTCCGATCGCCGCCGCAGCCGATTGCTCTTGTACGCTCGCCGCCGCGCCGCTCGAAGACCCGCCGGTCAGCTGCCGCGCATCGCGCGGTTGCGCGCAGTCGCCGTAATCCGGATTCTCCCCGGTGATGCCGTAGGCCAGCGGATGCAGGTGCGACTTGCCGATGATGATCGCGCCCTGCGAACGCAGACGAGCCGCGACGGCAGAATCTTCGCGCGCGACGCCGTTGCGCTCGGCGTAATATCGCGACCCCAAAGTCGTCGGAAATCCCGCAACGTCGAAGCAATCTTTGATCGAAACCGGTACGCCGTAGAGAAGCGGCCTGCCCACGGGTGGAAATCGCCGGGGCAACGCGTCCGCTTCCTGGCGCACTTTCTCGGCATCGAGCGCGATATAGACGTTGTGCCCGGCGTTGCTGTTCGCGCGGAGAAGCGCCTCTTCGGCTGCGGCGCGCGGCGTGAGCTCTCCACGGGCGAGCTGCTCGCTGAGCCGTTGCAGGGGACTGCGCGCGGGGAGCACGGACATGGGCGGCATTCTAACCGCATCCGGCGCGCGGCGAAGGCTGGAAATTCGGTTCGCTCAGGGCGGATGCAATGGACCGAGCAGGAACAGCCGCCGGGATGGGATGGCCGCTGTCCCCGCTCGCGTGGGCTGGACTAGAACTGAAGACTGAGAGACATCTGAATCTGCCGCGGGCTGCCGATCGTCTTGTTTACGACGCCCAAACCGAATGGACAGTTGTAGAAAGAAGTGTTGGTTTGCGTCGGGCAACTGTTTGGCAACGCATCCGTCCCTTCCACGGGGACATTGTCGTAGAACTGGTTCTGCGAGACATCATCGAGCGGAAGATCAAAGCTCGGCGTGTTGGTCAAGTTGAAGACGTCGAAGCTGTACTTCAGCGAGACGCGTTCGGTGATTTTGGTGTTCTTCACGATGGATATGTCCGCGCGCCTTTGCCCGGTTTGGCGGAAGATGTTGCGCTGGCCCGTCGTGAAGTTGGTTTCGAACGTGTCGCCTGCCGGAATCGCGCCATTCAGGGCACCGGCAGCAAGCAGCGGCAGGGTAAAACAGCTGGAGTTGAGAGCGTACTGCTGCGTAGTGGGAGTAGCGTAAGCTCCCGACACGCCGGTGAGCGCGCTCTTCGGCGTGCAGCCCGCCGCCAGCGGCACGATGGGGTTGGTGATGCCGTCGTTGACGCCGTAAAAGATGCTGCCGACCGCACCCGTGTAATCCACGATGCTGTAAGGCTGCCCGCTCTGGAAAACACCAATGCCCTCAACAGCCCAGCCATTCCCAATCTTTCCCTTCCAAGAAGAATCCGCAGCGACGTTCGGGAACTGGTAAAGAAGCGTGAAATTGATTACGTTGGTGCGATCGAAATCGGAGTTGCCGTAGGCGGAGCGCAAGTCGAGCGGGTTATTTCCGTTGTAAAACAAACCCATGGCGCTTTGCTCGTCCAAGGCGTGAGAGTAAGTGTAGGAGAAGCCCGCTTGCAATCCGTGGTTGAGGCGCTTTTCGACGTGGACCTGCAAAGCGTTGTAGGCAGAAACGCCGGCGGCGGTGTAGGAAAGCGCTTCGGCGGAATAGCCCAGGTAGGGAACACGGAAATCAACATTGCCCCCTTCGTAGTTGTCGAGCATCGTGGAACCGTCGGGAAGAGTTATCGGCGCGCAAGCCGTGGTACAGCCGGGGGGACCTTGCACGGTGTAGCCGTAGGTGTAATTCTGTTGAAACGGCGTGCCCTTGCGGATCGGATTGGTCGGTGTTGCGATCTGCGCCTGGTTGAAGGGCACAGGAATCACTTCATGACGGCCGAAGTTGCCGACGTAACCGACATCGATAGCCAAGTCACGGCGCGGCTGCCATTGGATATCCAGAGTCTGGTTCATGGTGTAGGGCAGCTTGTTCTTGCGGTTGTAAACGCCGAAGGGGAACAGTGGTTGCCCTTCGAGAATGCCAGCGCCGATTCCAACGCCCGGCACTCCGGTATTTGGCAGGTAGCTGTCAATCGAAGCTGGATTACCCGTCGGAGGAGGTCCCAATGTCGTGCCCCACGGATTGGTGAATCCGTACGTTGTCGGGTCGCAGGTCGGGATATAGCCCAGATAAAACGACGAAGCGGTGCATTCGGTCGCGCTAACGAAGGGCGGCGCCTGATTCACACCGAATGGTCCACCGGTAACGACTCCAGCCGCAAAGCCCGGCGAGAGATAGGTAAAGAGCTCGCCACGGTCGTAGTACAAACCCCAACCGGCGCGAACCACGAGCCTATTGTTAAACCTTGCAGGACTCCAGGCCAAGCCTAAGCGTGGAGCCAGACCCCACTGGCGGCCGGTCAATGTGGAGGGGCTCACTCCTTTGGTGGCGAACTGCGGGTTGTTGCCGGCAACAACGATGCCGTTCGAAACCAGAGTGTCACTGGATGGGTCGTAATCATAGTCCGCGGGATCGAAATTATAGAGGCGCCCGTACTTTTCAGACAGACCACCATCGTCGTCGAAGCGCAGACCCACCGTGAAGCTCAGGTTGGGACGAAATTGGAATTTGTCCTGAACGTACGCGCCCCATTCATTGGCGCGAAGATAGCGGTTCGCATTGCCCTGCAAGACGTTGGTGGTCGCATATTCATCCGACGTATAGGGTGTGACAAAGCCTTGCAGGAACTGCGAAAGATCCACGGTGCCAATCATGCCAGTGCCGGGTCTTTGGTCACGCGTGTTGAGCTGGGTGTAGGAATAAGAGCCACCAAAAGAAACCGAGTGTTTACCGTGGCTCCAGGTGGCGCTGGCAGAGGGCATGAAGCGATTCTGGAAAATCCCAGTGTTGGCGCCCTGCGCTTGCCCTCCCTGCCCGATCGTCAAGGTCGCCGCGTTCACATTGTTTGCATTCGTCCCCAGCATGTTCACGATGGTCATGCCAGGAAAGAAATTGGAGCCGAAAGTGTTGATGGTGGACTCGGCCGGCGATGCGCCGGTGGATGATTCGACGAAGCTGGCGAATTGCGCAGGAGTGAACGGTTGCCCAATCGTGCTGTAAACTTTTTCCCGAATGAAGCCGAAGACCTCGACAACGTTGAGGTTGGTCGTAACGATCTGTGTGTTGGTGATGGAAGCCACCTGGCTGCCGGCATCGAGGTGTTGAGTAAAGCCGGGCACGCTGGAATAAGCGTAGGGCGCGATGCTGGGATCGTGCTGGTAATAATACTTCAGAGCCAGCGTGTCCTTGGAGTTGACGATCCAGTCGAGGTCACTCACCGCTTGATCCGACAAGAAATAAGCAGTGCCGGAGGAAAGAGCGTTTTCCGGAAAGTTGAGCGTCGGAGTGATGCCGTCGTCCCAAGGCACCAGGTACTGGCCGTTCGGGAGTTTGTACTGAAATATGCCCAAGGCGATCGGATTAATCTGGTTTGGACCTGTGCCGACGGATCCGTCCAGGGTCGAGCCGAATTGGGCGTTGGAAATGTTGGCCAGGCAGGTCGCTATGGTTCCCGTGGCGCGAGTAGCTCCGCAGTTGGCCGCGTTGAAGCCGAATGGAACGGTCACGCGTCCAATGCCGATCTCCTGATCGGAACTGTGAATGTGCTGGTAGCCGAGATAGGCGAACAGTTTGTTCTTGATGATCGGCGCGCCCCCGGCTCCGCCCAAAGTGTAGCGATGCTGTTCGGGAACTTTCAGGTTGGAGGGAAGATTGGGATCCTGGTTAAAAAAGAACGGGGCGGCGTTGAGCCAGTCCGTTCCGCGATGCAGGTAGGCGGTGCCGTGGATTGCGTTGGTGCCAGAGGCGGTGCTCATGTCAATGTGCGCGCCGCTGGTGGAGCCCTGTTGCGCGTCGTACATCGAAGTATTGACGCGAACCTCTTGAATGGTTTCAGGGGCGGGAGTGGGTAAAGACTGACCGACGGCGAGATAGGGCGAGGCGGTGCTCTGTACGACTCCGCCGTTTCCGCTGGCAGCGCCGCTGACTCCGGTGTTGTTCACGATGCGGGCGGAAGCCACTTGACTGGTGCTCTTGCCGTTGAACAAATTCTTGGCGTCCACGCCATTCAACAAAAAAGTGTTGCTGGTATCGCGTTGGCCGTTGGCCCAGATGGGCTGGTTGCCCAAGCCGGCGTTGGCGCCCGTTCCCGCAGGGAGTTCCGCGCTAACGCCCGGGGAAAGAATCGCCAGTCCCGTGAAACTTCCAGTCGGCAGCGGGATGGCTTCCAGTTCTGCTTTATCGAGGACGTAGCCGTTCGTCGTATCCACCGCGTTGAGCAGAGGAGTTTCCTCCACGGTGATGGTCGTGCCCACCTGGCCGACCTTCAGCGCCGGGTTTAGGCTCACGGTGCGATCGGCTTGCACGAGAATCGAGGGAATTTTCTGCGTTTCAAAACCGGCGTGGCTGAAGGTGAGGGTGTAGGTGCCGATCGGCAAGTTCACAAATTCGTACGAGCCGCTGGAATTGGTTTTTTGCGTCCTGGTCAGGGTGGTTTGATCGCCGACGAGCGCGACCGATGTGTCCGCGAGCACACCGCCCGATGTATCCGTGACCGTGCCGGTGATGCCGCCCAGAGTTTGCTGCCCGGAGGCGCCTGGCGCGAACACCAGAGCTGCGCAAACGCACAACGCGAGGCAGAAAATCAAGAGCCGGACCCTGTGAAACATTCGTTCCTCCGATCGATGCGGACAGAGTTCCAAACGGGAATGCCGCGCGAAAACTCGCACGGTAAATATCTGCGCTTTATAAAAGATGTTGCCCAGATTCCTTACTTCACCCCGAAGATGGAGGCACGGTACGCCTTTTTTTTCCGGGTGCGAAGTATTTTTAATCTATGGCAGGTATCAATTATTTCTATGGTTGATTTCCACAGGGAGCATCGGCGGGCAAAGCATATTTCGCATTTTGCTGCCGCTGGCGCAGCCGGTTGTAGAAGAGCAAAGCCTAGATTTTTTCCTGTGGCGCACTTTTGCCACGGCTGTTTATTGCGAACCAGAGCAGTCCGGCGGCGAGATACACCAGATAAATGTACGGAAGCCTGCCGTAAGGGCCTGGGGGGACTGGATACAGATTACCAACGAGCGCGAGCAGCATTGCAAGGCCTGCGAGCCAAGAAAGGATTTGCGCGGCGGGAGTGTACGCGTTGTGGTTGCGCAAATAGCGCGGCAGCGCGATGCACACCAGCGCATAGGCCACGATGAAACCGTACGTTGCCAGCGAACCGAGCCAACCATAAACGTCGAGGCCACTTGCGCCACGCGCCGCGAGCACGAGCACCGGCAACAGCGCAGCGATTCCGGTAGCAACGACTGCGTAGCTGGGAGTTTCGTTGCGCACGTGCGTGGTGCGCAGCGAGCCGTGTGCGAGGCCATTGTGCGCCATCAGCAGCAATACGCGCGCGGCCGCGGTGATACATGCCAGAGTTCCGGCGAACATGCTCGCCAGCGCGCCGATATCGATCAACAATCCAAAAAGGGGAACGCCGCCCACGGCTGCGACTACGTGCATGGGCGCTGGACTGGTTCCCAAATCCTGGCCGGCGGTGCGGAAGCCCAGAACTTCGGTGTACGCGCAGACCGTGAAGAATGCTCCACCAATGATCGCGGATTGAATCACCGCGCGCGGAATGGTTTTCAACGGATTGCGCGCTTCGGCGCCCAGCGTGGTGGCGCTTTCAAAGCCGACGAAGCTGAACAGCGCCAGCACCAGGCCCAGACGCAGGCCGCTGCCTGTCATGCCGCGCAATTTCACTTGCTCCCCATCCAGATGAAAGCCGTGGCGCACCAGTACCAGCGCGATCACGATGACGATCACCGCGACGGAAACTGCTTCCATCCACAACATGAGTCGCGCGGAGATTTTTACATCCCGCCAGGCGATCCAGACGCACGCGCCGGTGCCGAGCAGGCTCAAAAGCACGGCGGAGACTTCGTGGCCAGTGGCGTCGCGCAAAAGAAGATTCGCGAAGTGATAGAAACCGCCGATGACGCTGGAACCCGTCGCAACGTAGGCGAGCAGCAGACTCCAGGCCGCCGTCGCGCCCAGCCACGGCGGGAGAATCATGGAGGCGTAGCTGTAGAGCGAGCCGGGCGAGGACGAATAGCGCGCGAAACGAGCGATGCACAACGCGACGAGCAGTACGGCGATTGTAGCTAGCAGATACGCGAGCCAGGTGCCGTTGCCCGCGAGCGCGCAAACCAGTGGGATCGTGGCAGCCGGAGTTGTGGTTGGCGCGACCGTCGAAACGGATTGCGCCAGTGTTTCAAGCGGGGAGAGCGCGCCGCGCCGCAGGCCGAAAGCGGCGGCTTCGGGATTTTGTTCGGGCGCAGGAATGCTCGCCGGCTGGTTCCGCGTTTCACCAGAATTTGCGGCCGCGTGCATGGCGTACCATACAGGCTGAGTCGCGAGGGCGCAAGCGACACGTTGCATTTTGAATTCCTCTTGCAATGTAGCGACGCTCCATTTTGAATTCGTCCCATACCGCTTATGGCATTGACGGCAGAACGCCTGCGGCCTATAGTTGCGCACTTTTAGGCTGGGAGAAGCATTTTGCTCGAGCGCGTATTCCACCTCGCCGAAAACAAAACCACCGTACGCCGCGAGTTGCTGGCCGGACTGACGACGTTCATGACGATGGCGTACGTGGTCGTCGTGAACCCGCGAATTCTGGCGGAGGGAGGCATGCCGGTGGAAGGCGTGCTGTTCGCGACGTGTATCTCGGCGGCGCTGGCGACTCTGCTGATGGGACTGTGGGCGAATTATCCGATCGCGCTCGCGCCGGGAATGTCTTTGAACGCCTACTTCACGTATTCGATCGTGATGGGGCGCGGCGTGCCGTGGCAGACGGCGCTGGGCGTGGTTTTCTTGTCTGGCGTGCTGTTCCTGCTGCTGACTCTTACCAATGTGCGCGAACACATCGTGAATGGCATTCCCGACTGCCTGAAACATGGAACGGCGGCGGGGATTGGTTTGTTCATCGCGTTCGTGGGATTGCGCAATGCAAAAATTATTGTGGCGAATCCGGCGACGTTCGTCGCGTTTGGAAAAACTTCCGATCCACAAGTGCTGCTGGCGGCGGCTGGGCTGATTCTGATCGCGATTTTAATGATACGGAAAGTGGGCAGCGCGATTTTGCTGGGCATTGTGGCGATCGCCCTCGCGGGCATTCCGCTGGGACTGGCGCACTGGCCCGGGCAATTATTTTCGTGGCCGCATCCGGCGGGCACATTTCTGAAACTGGATTTGCGATCGGCGACGCGGCTGGGCCTGGGAGAATTGATCTTCGTATTTTTCTTTGTGGATTTGTTCGACAACGTCGGCACTTTGGTGGGCGTGTGCGAACAGGGCGGATTCTTGCGCGACGGAAAATTGCCTCGCGCGAGCCGCGCATTGCTGGCAGACGCATTTGGAACCATCGTTGGTGCGCTCACTGGGACATCCACGGTGACCAGCTACATCGAAAGCGCGGCAGGGGTAGCGGCCGGCGCGCGCACGGGATTGGGAAATCTGGTGATCGCCGGGCTTTTTTTCGTGGCGATGTTTTGCGCGCCGCTGGTCGCCGCGATTCCCACCTATGCGACGGCGCCCGCGTTGATTCTGGTGGGCGCGCTGATGTGCGGCTCAATCGCCAAAGTTCGCTGGGACGATTTCAGCGAGGCTTTTCCGGCGTTCCTCACGCTGGTGGCGACGCCACTGACGTTCAGCATTGCCACCGGACTGAGCCTGGGCCTGCTTTCTTTCACGTGCCTGAAAATCGGCGCGGGAAAGTATCGGGACATAAGCCCGCTGATCTGGGTGTTGTCAGCGATTTTCCTGCTGCGGTTTGCATTCCTTGGCTCGGAGTAATTCTGGCGCGCAAAATTCCCCTCGCGGCTGCTAAAAATACCGTAGAAAGCAAACAATCACCTTTCAGGCGTGGCAGAGGCACGTTAAGCTTACCGCTTTCGAGTTTGAGGATCGATCTCTGCGAAAATGAATCACCTGACTTTCACTCTCGCGCAAAGCCATTGGATCCCGGTCGCGATTTTTCTGGCCACTTACATTTTGATCGCGGTGGAAAGCGGACGCGGCAGCCATCTGGACCGCACGGCGGCGGCGTTCTGCGGCGCGGTGGCCATGGTGCTGGTGGGCGCGGTGCCTCTTACCCAGGCGTACCAGACCATTGACTGGAACACGCTGATTTTTCTGCTGGGCATCATGATCCTGGTGGCGCATTTTCAGATTTCCGGATTTTTCGATTGGATTGCGGTGCACGTGGCGGCGATCGCACGAACGCGCTTCGAGTTGCTGGTGCTGCTGGTGTTCGCGACGGGAATTCTGGCGGCTTTTTTTGTGAACGATACGATTTGCCTGATTTTCACGCCCATCGTGCTGATTGTGACGCAACGCCTCGAAGTTCCGCCGATTCCGTACCTCATCGCGGTGGCCACGTCCGCGAATATCGGGTCGGTGATGTCGGTGACCGGAAATCCGCAGAACGCGGTGATCGGCGTTTCGGCGCATTTTTCGTTTCTGGGATTTCTGGCGCATCTGGCTCCGGTATCGCTCGTGGGATTGGTCGTCAATGGGGCGGTGCTTTCTGTTTTCTTCCGGCGCGAGATTTTTCACCACCCGCTGAAACGGCATCCGCCATCGTTGCCCGTGAAGCTGGAGCGTCGGTTACTGATCAAATGCTGCGTCGCGGCGGCGCTGGTGATTGTGCTCTGGATTCTGGGCTACTCGTTTCCACTGGTGGCGATTTCGGTCGGCGCGTTCATTCTGATCATCGGGCGCGTGAAGGCGCAAAACATTTATCGGCGGCTGGATTGGGAGCTGCTTTTGTTTTTCGCGTCGCTCTTTGTAGTGATCAAGGGATTCCAGGCGTCAGGCGCGCTGGATCACTTGATCGGATATTTTCAGGCCGGACTGCAAGGCGGAATGACTTCGCAATTATTCGCAGTGAGCGGCGTGATGCTGATTCTCTCGAATCTGGTGAGTAATTTGCCGGCGGTGCTGCTGTTCCGTCCGCTGGTGCAGGCGCTTCCGAATACGCATTACATCTGGCTGGCGGTGGCCGCGACCAGCACACTCGCCGGAAATGCGACCCCGTTCAGTTCTGTGGCGAATTTGATTGTGCTGCAGCAGGCGGCCAAAAAGGTGGAAATTACGTTCTGGGGATTCGCACGCGTGGGATTAATCGTGACGCTGATCACGACGCTTGCGGCGATTGCGATTCTGGCGCTCGAGCATCGGTTGTTGCCGGGGACGTGACCAAGCCGGGGAAATTTGCAGGGACGGACGGGAAATCCGCCCCTGCACATCGGAATGGGATGGAGAATGGATTTACTTCTTGGCGTGAGCGAAGTTTTCTTCGACTTGCGCCCAGTTGATGGTGTTCCACCAGGCCTCGAGATAATCGGGCCGGCGGTTCTGATATTTCAAGTAATAAGCGTGTTCCCAGACGTCCACACCGAAGAATGCCTTGCCGCCATCGATGATGGGATTGTCCTGGTTCGCTGACGATTCGATGACGAGTTTTCCGTCGCGGAACAGAAGCCAGGCCCAGCCAGAGCCGAAGCGCTTGACGCCTGCATCGTTGATTTTCGTTTTGAGGTCCGCGAAGCTGCCGAATGCGGCGCTGATGGCTTTGCCCAGTTCGCCGCCGGGTTCGCCGCCTCCGCCTTTCTTCATGATCTTCCAGAACAGGGAATGGTTCAGGTGGCCGCCGCCATTGTTGCGCACGGCGGTACGGATCGTTTCCGGCACTTTATTGATTTGCGCCAGCAGCTCTTCGATGGAAAGCTTCTGAAGGTCGGCGTGTCCCTCAAGCGCCTTATTCAGGTTGGTGACGTAGGCGCCGTGGTGTTTGTCGTGATGGATTTCCATGGTCTTCGCGTCAATGTGGGGTTCCAGTGCATCGAACGCGTACGGCAAAGGCGGCAATGTAAAAGTCATCTGAGGAGCGGCTCCTTGTCCTGTAGAAGGTCCGGTCATAATGTACCTCCTGATTTGAAGATCCTGCCCCATAATTATACGCGCCTGCCGGGGAACAGGGGTACGGGCAGCTGGAAATATTGGATGAGCTAAGGGAGTCGAGGATGCCATCCGTCGAGCATGTGGAAAAGCATTTCACCGCGACGGCCGCGGTGCGCGACATTGTTATTGGAATGTCGGACGGGCTGACGGTGCCATTCGCGCTGGCCGCCGGGTTGACGGGAGCGGTGGCGTCCACGGGGATCGTGGTGACGGCGGGGCTGGCGGAAATCGCGGCCGGTTCAATCGCGATGGGATTAGGTGGGTATTTGGCCGCAAAAACGGATACGGAGCATTACGCATCGGAGCTGGACCGGGAGTATCGCGAAACGGTGGAGCTGCCGGAAATTGAAACCGAAGAAGTGGCAAAGGTTTTTCGGGATTACGGTCTGACCGAAGAGCAAATGGTGCCGATCGTATCCACGATCACCGCGAATCAGAAAAAGTGGGTGGATTTCATGATGCGGTTCGAACTTGGCTTGGAACCGCCGGACCCCGCGCGGGCCACGCGTAGTGCCGCGACGATTGCGGCGTCGTACATTGCCGGGGGACTGGTCCCGCTCGCGCCCTATATGATCATTCACCATGACCTGCATCTGGCGCTGTTGTATTCAGTGGGGGTAACGCTGCTGGCGCTGTTTGGATTTGGCGCGATTAAAGGGCATTTCACCGGAGTGCAGCCCGTGCGCGGCGGGATGCAGACGGTGGTGGTAGGCGGCCTTGCGGCGGCCGCGGCATTTTTGATCGCTCGATTAATTAGTTAAGTCTTGCACACGCGAGCGAATCTTGCGCGCGATGGTCAATTGCTACTGGGTTGCCGGCGCGCTGCCCAGATTGCCGAACGGCCAGAGATTGAATGCTTTCAGCATTCCATCCTCGTGTTTTTCGATCAGCATTTGTGCGGTTTTTTCCTGTGGCCACGGACGGGCGAGTCGCTCGGGCCGGTCGGCGATCCAGAACGCAGCCAGAGCCATCACCGTCGAGTTGCGATCCAGAACATCCGCTTTCACTTTGTCGAAAGTGTCCACGGCGGAGTGGTGCGTGTATTTATAGTCCGAAGTGTCCTGATTGAGGTTGATGGCGGGAAGTCCAGCCAGTGTGAACGGCCCGGTATCGGTGCCGAATTCCACTTCGTCGTCCACTTGTAAATCGCCAAACGCCTGCAGCGACAGAGCGAATTTCTGCACGGCGGGAATCAATTCATCATGGCCACCGAGTTGGAAGCCGGTCACCGCGCCTTGTCCCTCATCGAGAATCAGCGCCGCGACGTAATTGGGAATTTCATTCTGATGCGCCTTCACGTACGCAAGCGAGCCGAGCAAACCTTCTTCCTCGCCGGTGAACAGCACGAAGCGAATAGTGCGGCGCGGTTTGAATCCTGATTGGATGATGGCCTCAGCCGCGCCCAGCGTCACCGCGGTTCCGCAACCATTGTCCGTAGCGCCCGAAGCAAGATCCCAGGAATCCAGGTGGCCGCCGACAATGATCACTTGCTCCGGATTTTGCGTGCCGCGAATTTCGCCCACAACGTTGGCGGAATCCACGGGACCGTCGCTGGCGCGATTCTGCACATTTATTTTCAGGCGCACGAACTGGCCGCGCGCGAGGTAGCGTTCCAGTTGTTCCTGATCTTCCGCGGACATGCTGACGACGGGAATGTCGAAGTAAGCGTCGAAGCCCAACGCGCCGGTGTGAGTCAGGTGCATTCCGAAACTCTTGCGGCCGCCCTGGCCGCCGATGACGGCGATGGCTCCGGCTTTATGCGCCGCGACCAGAAAACTGCCGAACTTGACGAAAGCGACCATGCGGTCCTTGGGCGCTTCGCCCTTTTGAATGATCAGCAGAATTTTTCCGCGCCAGTTGCCGGAATTATTTTTCAACTCGTCATCCAGCTGGTAGGCATTCACGGCAACGACGTCGGCTTCGGCGCCTGCGGCCGGCGTGGAACCAACCCAGCCCAGCGAATCAACCATCAGCTTGCGGTGGATGGGAGCGACCAGTTCGGCGTCGGCGGAAATGCGCGTCCAACCACGCGAAATTTTCCAGGGTTCGGTGTGGACATTTTCCAAGCCGATCGCTTTCATTTTCACGACGCCCCAGGCAATGGCGCGCGCTGCGTCGGGCGAGCCGGTAACGCGCGCGCCGATGTCGTCGCTCAATTCTTCCAGATCCTGGTAGGCGTGCGACTCCATGTCACCGGCGCCGGCGATAGCAACCAGAGCTTTCGCGGTGGCGTCGTCTTCGGTCGCGGCCGCTCGCTTCGGTTCGCCGGGGGCGGAGATTGCCGGCCGCGCCGCCAGCAACAGCAAAGCCGCGCCGGATACGAGCGCGAGGATTTTTCGAGTCATGCGAAAGCTCCTATTCATTTTCAAATTCAATGCCGGGAAAATCCCGAGAAAGAAAAAAAACGGCTGCGCAGCCACGTCCAGGCGCGAGCCAGGGGGCGCTCTAAGTACATCAAACAATGTAGAGTACCAGAACTGTGCCTTTAGACGGACCGCAAACAAAATCGCTCAGAGAACCCCAAACTCATTCTCTGCATCTATATACCGGGGAGGAAAGCATGCTTCCCGCCGGGACGGCAGAAACACTTATTCCCGGCTCATACGTCAAATACCCTATTCGCCGTAGCGCCAACGTAGCGCTCCACGCGATATAATCGAGGATCTACAAGAAAGATGATATCAAGGAGAGACAGCCATGGAACGCAGTAGCTTCAGTATTCGCCGCTGGGTCGCGACAGTCGTCGTGATCGCGGCATTTGCGGGGGGAGCCCTGCTCTCGCAGGGATTCCGCGACTGGGCGGGTCACACCGTCCTGGGCTCGCCCAGAGAGCCAATCGCCATCGCGCAAAACGCGCTGCCGGTGAGCCTGGGAAATTTTGCCAATGGATTTTCCGCAGTGATCAAGCCCGCGCTGCCCGCGGTCGTAAACATTCGCACATCCAAAATGGTGAAGGCGCAGGCCAATCAGATGTCGCCATTTTTTAACGACCCGATGTTCCGCCAATTTTTCGGCGATCAGTTTGGCGGAGGTAAACCGCACGCGGAGCGCGAGCAGGCTCTGGGTTCGGGCGTAATCGTTACAGCCGACGGAACGATTCTGACCAACAATCACGTGATTGACGGCGCTTCGGACATCAAAGTCTATTTGAGCGACAAGCGCGAATTCAAGGCCAAGCTCGTAGGCGCCGATCCCAAGACGGACATCGCGGTGCTGAAAATCGATGCGGGCAGTTTGCCCACTCTTCCGCTGGGCGATTCTTCGCAGCTCAACGTGGGAGACTTGATCTTCGCCATCGGCGATCCGTTCGGAATCGGCGAGACGGCTACGATGGGAATCGTCAGCGCCACCGGCCGCGGACAACTGGGAATTGAGGATTACGAGAACTTCATCCAGACCGACGCGGCGATTAATCCGGGAAATTCCGGCGGCGCGATGATTGATATCCACGGCAACCTGGTAGGCATCAACACCGCCATTCTTTCACACGGTTCAGGCGGCAATGAAGGTGTGGGTTTTGCGATTCCGATGAGCATGGCGAAGCCCGTGATGGATCAAATTCTGGCGCACGGTAAAGTGGTGCGCGGCTACCTGGGCGTGCACATTCAGGACCTGTCTCCGGAAATCGCCAAGGCTTTCAATTACAACTTGAGTGGCGGCGCGCTGATCGGCGACGTCTCTCCGAACACGCCGGCATCGAAGGCCGGGTTGCAGAAGGGCGATGTGATCGTCAAGCTCGACGGGCAACCGGTGAGCGACTACGTGGACCTGCGCCTTCGAATTTCGCAGATGGCGCCGGGCACTTCGGTGAAGCTGGACGTCTGGCGCGATGGGAAAACGCAGAACTATACCGTGGCGCTCGGTGAACTGCCGGAAAAAGCAGAAGCCGAAGAGAGCAGCGGCACCGAGAGCGGCGGCGGGCTCGAGGGAGTGGAGGTCGATGAACTGACGCCGGAAATCGCGCAGCAGCTGAACCTGGGCGCGGGAGCTCACGGAGTCGTAGTTACATCGGTCGATCCATCCAGCCCGGCAGCGGCGGCGCAGCCGCCGATCGGTCGTGGCGATGTGATCGCCGAGATCAACCACAAACCGATCCGCAGCGTGAGTGATTACAAGCAGGCGGTTGCAGCGGCAGCAAACCAGCCCCTGTTATTGCTGGTAAATCATGGTGGAGTGACGGGATATTCGGTCGTGCAGCCGCACTAAGCTGCATCGGCTCAACAAAAACACGCTAAGCATGGGGGCATGGCTGGCCACGGCCGTGCCCCTTCACTTACGTCACATTTAATCATTAAAATTCGCAACTGATCCCCCCAGCCGGGTTAGATTGATGCAGGGAGTTGCCATGCGGGTGGACGCTTCGCAACGAATCTGCCGAAGGGCTAACCTTCTAGGAACCCCCAGTGCTTGGGTTATCGCTTTCAGCACGACTGGGGGTAGAATAGTACTCGAGTCCTATTCTCCCCAGCCCCTCGTTCTAGTACTAATGAAGTGTCAACCGCAATTCTGTCTCGACGAATCTTAATATCTTGATTCAAGGATCCTGGTGATTTTTATGGCGCACAGTAGAAATCGAGCTGTCTTCAATGAATCGCTCCTCCCGGAAGCCGAACCGCGCTGGGACCTGTTCAGCGCCGGATTTGGGCTGCAGATTGCTGCGGTAACCGCGCTGGTGGTGATACCCCTGCTGCTGCCGCAAAAGCTGAATTTTGTGCAGCGATATTACACGACGCCGATTGAGGCGCCTCCGATCGTAGCCTGGAAGCCGCAACCAGTGCAGCCGGCACCGAAACCGGTTCCAGTGAAGCATGAAATTGTGAAGGAAATTCCCAAGCCGAAGCTGGAACCTGTGGTGGAACTGCCCAAGCCGCGAATCTACGCGCCGGTCGTTCCCACGGCCCCGATCGTGAAGAAGCCCGCGGTGCGCAAGGATACTCCGCCCGACATGACGGAAGTAGCCAAGGCCTTCCCTGATCCCACGCCGCCTATGTCCATGGGCAGCTCGGCAATTCCAACTTTGAAGAAGCCTCGCGAAGCCGTGCAGACCGGCGGATTCGGCGACCCGAACGGAGTGCCGGCCAATGGAAAGACGAACAAGGCCGCGAATATCAATATTCAAGGCGCGTACGACATGCCCGCTGGGCCCGGCACTGGCAACGGCACGGGCGGCGCCAAGGGCGCCAAGGGCGTGATCGCCAGCACCGGGTTTGGTAACGGTGTGGCAGTGGGAGGACCCGGCGGTCCGCCTCACGCCGCCGTGCAGCAGGGTGGTTTCGGCGACGAAAACGTGGCAGCGGCAGCGCCGAAAATCAGGCAGACGGCGAATGTGGCCGCGAAGACCACGCCGGTGGAAATTCTCTTCAAGCCAAAACCAACCTATTCCAACGAAGCGAAGGCGAAGAACATCGAGGGCGAAGTTCTTCTGCAGGTAGTTTTCACGGCGTCGGGGGACGTCAAGGTTCTACGCGTCGTGCAGGGTCTGGGCTATGGGCTTGACGAGTCCGCAGAATCAGCAGCGCGGCAGATTCGCTTCAAGCCGGCACAACAGGATGGCCAAACAGTGGATTCGACCGCCATCGTCCACATCGTATTCCAATTGGCGTCTTGAAAGGGGAATGGAGATGCGCACGTGCAAGAGCTTCGGTTTGGCAATAATTCTGGCCGGTTTCCTGGCCGGTTCAGTTTCCGCACAGACCACGCAAACGGCTGATCAAACCCAGCCGCAGGCAGGGACGAACAGTTCGGCGCCGGTCGTGACCGTCGATCAAGCGATCGATCACTTGATCGCCCGCGAACACGATGAAATCGCGACGATCCGGCGTTTCAGCCCGCTCATCGAAACCTATATTCAAGACATGAAGACGGACAAAGAGATGGGCGCCATTCCCGTCCGCGACCACTATTTTCTGGGCCAGGCGGACCTCTCCAAAGGCATCGTGGACAATTCGATGCTGAACGGGCGCAAAGGCAAGTTCGATGCCTTCAATCCTCTCACGCATATGAGCGGTCTGTTCACTTCTTCCTACGTGCCGGAAGGCTTCCTGCAGATGATTTACATTGATACGAACGGGTTCGATCGCCAGCACTATCAGTTTGACTATGTGCGGCGCGAATTCCTGGGAGAAGTGCGCTGCGTGGTATTCGACATCACTCCGCTGCCGAAGTCCGGCAAAGGCCGCTTCAAGGGCCGCGTGTGGGCCGACGATCAGACTTTCACGATTGTGCGCTTCAACGGCGTTTACACTCCGATCGCGGGCATCAACGCCTTCAACTTGCACTTCGACAGCTGGCGCTTGAACGTTCAGCCCGGACTGTGGCTGCCAGCGTACATTTACAGCCAGGAATCCGATCTCCGCGATTTCTTTGGCGGGGACATTCGCTTTAAATCGCAGACGCGTTTGTGGGGCTATAACCTGAAGAATGTGGGCCGTCAGGAAGAATTCAGCGAGATGACCATCGAATCGCCCACCATTCAGGACCAGGCCGCGCAATCGCAGGATCGTTCACCCATCGAAGCCCAGCGCGAATGGCAACATGTGGCGGAAATCAATGTGCTGGACCGCCTGCAGCGCATCGGATTGCTCGCGCCTCCAGGAGAAGTGGACAAAGTACTGGAAACGGTCGTGAACAACCTGGAAGTGACCAACAACCTGGACGTGCAACCGGAAGTGCACTGCCGCGTGCTGCTCACCGGAACTCTGGAAATGTTCTCGATCGGCCACACGATCGTGCTGAGCCGTGGCTTGTTGGACGTGCTGCCGGATGAAGCCAGCCTGGCGACCATGCTCGCGCAGGAACTGGCCGACATCATCGTGACCAAGCCTTCCACCGATCAGTGGGGATTTAACGACACCACGAACGTAACCACAACCGAAGCGCTGGCGCATTTTTCGTTCAAGGACAGTCCGGCGCAAATTCAGATGGCCAACGACAAGGCGCTGGAACTGCTGAAGAATTCTCCTTACAAGGACAAGCTCGGCAGCGCCGGACTTTTCTTAAAACAACTGGATGCGCAGTCGAAGAATTTGCCCGCGCTGATTAATCCGCACCTGGGCAATCGCGTATCTCTGAGCGCATCGCTGTTGAGCGCCGCTCCGACGCTCGATCCCACGAAGATCGACCAGATCTCCGCTCTTCCGGTAGGCGCGCGCATCAAACTCGACCCCTGGAACGATCATGTCGAGCTGGTGAAGGCGAAACCCATTCCGCTGCTCTCGGCGCGTGAAAAAATGCCGTTCGAAGTCACGCCCTTCATGCCGTTCCTGACGCGGTACCAGAAGCCTGGGACGGGCATCTCGGCGGACCCGACGAAAGCGGACTTGGCGAAGAAGGATCCGCAAGCGCCGCAACAACAACAGCAGCAGTAGACCAGTTTTCTCCCTCTGCATGCCGGCGGTTGGATGGCCTCCAACCGCCGGTTTTTTTTGCGCCGCTGCAGTTCGGTTCATCGGCGCAGCGGCGAGCGATAGGCTCGAGAAGCTTCTAATTATTCAGCGGAAGGCGCAGACGGGCTTCCGAGCCGCGCTGCGTGGAGCGATTTTCCAGAGTGAGTGAGCCGCCGTGGGCTTCGGCGATCTGCCGGCTCAGCACCAGGCCGATTCCCGAGCCGCCCTGCTTGGTTGTGAAAAATGGCACGAAAAGATTCGCGGCGCTGGGAATCCCCGGCCCGTCATCCTGCACCCACACTTCGATGCTGCCGTTCTGGCGCTCCCAGCCGACGCGTACTCCGCCACCGGTTTCCAGCGCTGCGTCCACGGCGTTGTGCAGCAGATTAATCAATAATTGTTCGAGTTGGTCGGGATCGGCTTGTATTTCGGTGTCAGGGCCAGCCTGCAGTTGCACGGGAAGCCGCGGTTCGAGCCCCACCACTCTGCGAACCCATACTCCGACGCTCATCGGCTGAAAGACCGGCGGTGGAAGCTTGGCAAGCCGCGCGTAGGCGTTCATGAAACGCGCAAGACCATCGGTGCGTGCAGCGATCACGTTGAGTCCGCTGCGCATATCTTCCTGCCAATCCGGCGCACGATCCTCGCGACCGAGCATGCTGCCCAAATTTTCCGCGACGGATTTGATGGGCGCGAGGGAATTATTCAGTTCGTGGCCGAGAACGCGGATCAGGCGCTGCCACGCCTGACGCTCTTCGTCACGCAAGGCGCGGCTTAGATCGGTGATCACCAGCAACTGGTGCGGCAGGCCGGCTTCGCGAAAGCTTCCGCGATGAATTTCCCAGCGCCCGGATTTTCCGGGAAAGGCGATCTGTGCGATGCGGGGTGTTTCGCCTTCGAGGCATTCCGAAAGGCCCAGTTCCATCGCGGTGTGTCCGAGGATGCGATCCTCCGGCTGGCTGAGAATACGTTCACCCGCGCGATTCACCAGGCGCAGACAGCCTGCGCCATCGAAAGCAAAAACAGCGACGTCAATTTCTTCCATCACCTTGCGCAACAGCGCGGTGGCTTCCAGCGCGCCGAGCCTTTGCTTGCGCAGCGTTTCACCGAGCGCGTTTACTTCCCACAAAACTTCGCCGAGCACGTCTTCGCGATTCGCGCCGCGGGCGCGAATGGAAAAATCTCCTTCGCGCAATGCGGCAAGCAGGTTGGAAAGCGTGCGCAAGGGGAACATAACACGGCTCTGCGCGGAGAATGCAAAGCTGAGCCATGCGATGACCATCGCTACCGTGAGGGTCCACTGCAGCTTGGAGGAAAAACTTCCCGTCCACAGCAGAATCAAAGCTACAGCCGTGCCTCCCAGCCCGGCGGCCAGGGCCAGCAATAGGATTCGGCGTTCATAGAGCAGAGGCGTCAAAGGCTGTATTTCTGCAAGCGGCGGTAGAGAGCGCTGCGGCTCAAGCCCAAGGCTTTGCTGGCGTGACTGACATTGCCGCCAAAACGCGCCAGCGCTTTCTGAATCAGCACGCGCTCCACGTCTTCGATGCTCATTTCGTCCAGCCGCAGCGAGGCTTCGCGCGCGGGGCGCAAGCCCAAATCGCTGGCACGCACGGCGGAACCCTCGGCCATCAGCACCGCGCGCTCCACCGAATGGTCCAGCTCGCGAATATTTCCGGGCCAGGGATGATCGAGCAGGATCTGCAACGCCACTGGCTCGAATCCTTCCAGCTGTTTGCGGTAGCGCTGCGCCGATTGCCGCAAGAAATGGTGCGCCAGCAGCGGAATGTCTTCTTTTCGTTCACGCAAAGGCGGCAGATGGATTTCGATGGTGTTCAAGCGAAACAGCAAATCCTCGCGGAAGCGTCCGCCGCTCACTTCGGTTTGCACGTCCGCGTTTGTCGCCGAAATAATGCGCACGTCCACGCGGCGCGTGGTGGAGGAGCCGACGCGTTCCAGCTCGCCCGTTTCCAGCGCGCGCAGCAGCTTGGCCTGCAGATTCATCGGCACGTTGGCGATTTCGTCCAGGAACAGCGTGCCGCCGTCGGCCAGTTCGAAGCGGCCCACGCGATCGGCCTTGGCATCGGTGAACGCTCCTTTCACATGGCCGAACAACTCGCTTTCGAAAACGCCTTCGGGCAATCCGCCGGCGTTCACCGTGACCAACGGCCGGCCCGAGCGCGAAGAAAGCGCGTAGAGAGTTCGCGCCACCACTTCTTTGCCGCTGCCGTGCTCGCCCGTGATCAGCACGTTCGCATCCGACGGGCCTACGCGTGCGATCAGGTCCATCACCGGACGCATGGAAGCGGATTCGGCGATCATCACCGGGCGGCCGTCGGCGCGCAAGAGGCGATTTTCCGCCTCGAGGCGCTGGCCTTTGCGCAACGCTTGCGAAAGCTCGATCTGCGTTTTCAGGATGGCCAGCAATCGTGCGTTTTCCCACGGCTTCTGCACGAAATCTTTCGCGCCGCGGCGCATGGCTTCGACGGCCAGCTCCAGGCTGCCCCACGCGGTCATGACGATGATCGGCAGCGTGCTGTCTTTCGCGCGAATATTCGAAAGCAGGTCCAGGCCTTCCTGGCCGGACGTCGTGTCGCGCGCGTAGTTGAGGTCCATCAAGAGCGCATCGAATTCGCGCGCCTCCAGAGCGGACATGACCGCGGCGGGCGATGCCACCGTCTCCGTCTCAAATTTTTCGCCCTTCAACAGCAGTCGCAAAGCCTCGCGAATGTCTGGCTGATCATCGGCAACGAGAATTCGGGTTCGTGCTGCGTTGGCTGGCATCATGGCGCGAAAGGATTCCCCCTGGATTTTACCGCCGGTTTCGTTCGTTGAAACATCGGATGCATAAGTCATATGGTTTCCTCATTCATAGCGCAGTGCCACCAGCGGATCCACCTTCGTGGCGCGCCGCGCGGGAAAATAGCAGGCGGCTAGCGCTACGAGCGCCAGGCCGGCCGCCACAACGATAAACGTGAGCGGGTCGCGGGCCTTGACGCCGTAGAGCTGGCTCTCCAGATACTTCATCAAGAGCAGCGAAGCAGTGATGCCGATCACCAGGCCCAGCAGTGCGAGTTTCATGCCGTCGCCGACGATCATGCGCAACACGTCGGCGGGTTCGGCGCCCAGGGCCATGCGAATACCGATTTCGTGCGAGCGCTGCGTGACGGCGTAGCCCATCACGCCATAAATTCCGATGGCGGCGAGCAGGGCGGCGACGACCGCGAAGAATGCCAGCAGCGACATATTCAGGCGGCGCTGCGAGAAGGCCACCGCGAGATATTCTTCCATCGTCTTCACATCGGTCATGGGCTGGTCGGGATCAACGCTTTCGATGGCGCGGCGCACGGCGGCGGTTAACTGCGCGCGATCGCCGCTCGAACGCACCACCAGACTCATGAGGCGCGAAGGATCCTGCGTGTCGGGCAAATATAGTTGGCCGGACTTGGGTTCAGACCATGCCCAGTCCCTGACGTCGCCGACGACTCCCACGATCGTGAGCCAGCCCTGGTGCGGAATCGGCTCCCAAAACGTGGGGGTAGAGGAAAACACCAGGCGGATCTGTTGGCCGACGGGATCCCCGTTGGGCCAGTAACGGCGCGCCAGAGTTTCGTTGACGAGCGCGACGCCCTCGGAATCCGGCCCGTCGGAAGCGGTGAAGCCGCGCCCTTGCTTTACCGGGACGCCCATCGTCTGCAAGTAGCGCCGGTCCGCGACGCGGTATAGACCGGTGAAATGTTCGCCCGAGGGCGGAATCGCGCGGCCCGCGATATCGAAGTCGCAGTACGCATTCCAGCGGGTCAGGGGCAAGAAATTTGCGGCGCTGGCGGAGGTCACGCCGGGAATCGCATTCACGCGTTCGACGACAGCCTGATAGAAATTGGAAATGTGCTGGCCGTCCGCGTAGTGCGCGTCGGGCAGAAGCATCTGGCCGGTCAACAAATTTTCGGGATCGAATCCCAGGGGTTCGGCCAGCATCAGCGCGAAACTGCGCACTAGCAGGCCTGCTCCCACCAGAAGCAGCAGCGAAAAAGCCACTTCGGAGACGACCAGCACCGAGCGCGCCAGTTGGCTGTGGCGGCCGGCCGTCGAGCCGCGGCTTCCTTCCTTGAGCGATTCGAACAACGCGGAGCGCGAAATCTGAATTGCCGGGGCAAAACCAAAAAGTATTCCCGTCGCCACCGCGATCAGGATCGTGAAACCGAGCACGGTCGAGTCAATCGCGATCCACTCGGGATGAGGAATCCGCGAGCCTTGTCCGGAGATGACCGCCTCACGCACGATGTGAATGCCGCCGAAGGCAAACAAAATGCCCAACGCCGCGCCGACCAGTGAAAGCAGCGCGCTTTCCGTCAGGAGTTGGCGGAAAATTCGCCGCCGGCCCGCGCCCAGAGAGACTCGCAGCGCGATTTCACGTTCGCGGGCCGCGGCGCGCGCCAGCATCAGGTTCGCGACATTCGCGCAGGCAATCAGCAGAACAAACGCCACGGCCGCCAGGAGTAGCAGCAGGCCCGGACGCAGCGTGCTGACCAGCTCGTCGTGGAAGCCGATCACGCGAATTCCATTCTTCTGGTCGAAGCCTGGATATTGTTTCTTGAGTTCCTCCTGAATGGTTATCATTTCGGCGTTGGCCTGGGAAAGGGGAACGCCGTCCTTGAGTCGCGCGAAAATTACCAGTTCGTGATCTTCGCGATCGAGCAGGGCGCGATTAAATGCAAATGGTTTCCACAGTTCGAAATCGGGCAACGTGCCGTAAAGAGAAAAGCTGCGCGGCAGGACTCCGATAACCGTGAATGGCTTTTCATCGAGAAGAATCGTCTTGCCGAGAATTCCGGAATCGCCGCCGAAGCGGCGTCGCCACAAGCCGTAACTCAACAGCACCACCTGCTCGTGGCCGATCTGCTCATCTTCGGGCGTGAAATCCCGGCCGATCACCGGAGTGACGCGCAACATACGAAAGAAATTCCCGGATACTTGCGAACCCCAGACGCGTTCGGGATCGCCGCCGCCGCCGGTAATCGAGAAGGACAGCGCGCGCGTGGCGGAAAGTTCCTGGAAGACGTGATTCATGTCGCGCCAATCCAGGTATTCCGCGGCCGAGGCCGTGCCGCGCGTGACGTTGCGGTTTGCGAACGTCTCCCAGATGGTGACGACACTTTGGGATTCCGGAAACGGCAGCGGTTTCAGCAAAATGCCGTTGACGACGCTGAAGATGACGATGTTCGCGCCGATGCCAATCGCCAGAGTCAAAATGGCCACAGCCGCGAAACCCGGGTTTCGCCGCAGCATGCGCGCGCCATAACGCAAATCCTGCCAAAGTGTTTCCATAGTTTTCGCCCCAAGAAGCGTCCGAGTGACAGGCTATTTTACTGCGTCGTCACTTGGTGTCCACCTCTTAGGCCAATCCATTCCGCGCGTCGAACGCGTCATTACCTGGTCGTCTCACTGGTTCGCACCGCTCATTCGTACCGCAGCGCGATCATCGGATCCACGCGCATCGCGCGCCGCGCCGGAAAATAGCAGGCCAGCGCCGTAACGCCAGCTAAAAGCAGCATGACCAGCGCAAAGGAGATGGGATCGGTTGCGCTTACGCCATACAACAAATGCTCGAGCGTGTGCGAAAGTGCGAACGCCGCCGCCAATCCGATGACCGCTCCCAAAATAAAAAGCCGCGCGCCCTGTGACAATACCATCTGCAGAACATCGCCGGGTTGCGCTCCCAGGGCCATGCGCACGCCGAATTCTTGAGTGCGCTGCGTGACGGTGAAAGACAACACGGCGTAAATTCCCAGCGCGGAAAGGAGCAGCGCGAGCGCGGCGAAGCCGCCCAGCAAGCCCGCTTGTGTCTTGCGCGGCGCCAGCGTATCGTCCACTAACTCTTCGAGCGGCATCGCTCCCGCAACGGGCTGCTCTGGATCAACGGCCCACACTTGCTGCCGAACCGCGTCTGCCAGGCGCATTGGTTCCCCCCGTGTGCGCACCACCAGATACTCCGGTTCAAATCCGAAGTCCTGCTGCAAGTAGGGCAGGTACATCTCGGGCCTGGCCGGAGAATCAAGGCCCGCCTGGTGCACGTCGCCCACAATACCCACGATCGTGATCCAGGGCGAATGCTCCTCGAAGCTGCCGTGTTTGAAGCGCCTGCCGACGGCGTTCTCTCCCGGCCACAAATTTCGCGCCATGGTCTGGTTGATCAAGGCAACGGGCGGCGCCGAGGTACCGTCGCGCTGGTCGAGAGCGCGTCCGTCAATCAGCTTCATGCCCAGCGCCCGAAGGTAGCCATCGCTGATGATGCGGCAATTCGGAATGGGAATTTCACCGGGCGCAGGCTGCGGGCGGCCTTCGACGGTGATGCCCGTCGCGCCGCCGTGATTGGTTAACGGAACCCATGTGGTGTATCCCGCCCCGCTAACGCCGGGCAAGCGCTCGACGCGCGCGAGCACGTCGCTATAGAAAGCAGCTCGCGGAGCAAATGCTTCATATTTCTGCCGCGGCAACGGTGTACGGACCACCAGGACATGGTCGGCGCGAAAACCTGGATCGAGATGCAGCAATTTTTCGAAACTGCGCAGCATCAGCGCTGCGCCTGCAAGTAGGACAATCGCCAGGGCCACTTCGGAAACCACCAGCGCGTCTCGCAAGCGCCGGCCCGAACCGATGCCGCTGCGTCCCCCCTGATTCAAAGATGTGACCAGATCAAGCCGTGACGCCCTGAAAGCCGGAACAAGGCCAAAAAGAATTCCGGTGGCGAGGGAAATCAATACGGTAGCAAGGAGAAAGTGGCCATCCACACCGGATCCGTTCCTGGGCGCGATGCCTTCGGGAATCAGGCTTGCGAGCCACTGCGTCGTGAACGTCGAGAGGATCAGCCCGGCGGCGCCAGCCAGCCCGGCGAGCAACAGGCTCTCGGTCAATAATTGCCGCGCAATTCGCGAGCGGCTCGCGCCGAGCGTCAGGCGCATGGCAATTTCGCGCCGCCTGCCGGAAGCGCGCGCCAGCAGCAGGTTGGCCACGTTGGCGCAGGCTATCAGCAGCACGAAGCAAACGGCTCCGATCAGGACCAGAAGCGCAGGACGCGTCTTGCCTGCAAGTTCTTCGCGCAGCGGGACAGCGTAGGCGCCAACCTTCGAGTTCGACGACGGATTCTCTTCCTCGAGTTGCTTCGCGATTGCAGACAGGTTTGCATTGGCGACTGGCAGCGAGCTGCCGGGCTTCAGTCGTGCTACGACTTGGAGGTGATGATTGCCGTGATTCGCCAATTGCTCTGCGGTGAATTGCACCGGCGCCCAAAGTTGCGGATCGCGATCGGGAAACTGAAAACCGCACGGCATCACACCGACCACGTCGTATTTTTCGTAATTGAGCCACAACTGCTTGCCGATGATCTGCGGATCGCCGCCAAATCTGCGCAGGAAAAGTCCCTGGCTCAAAATCACCACGTGTGGCGCTCCTGGAATATCGTCGGAGGCGCTGAAGTCGCGGCCCAGAGCGGGTCGAGCGCCCAGCACGGAGAAAAGATTCGCGGTGACGAAGTCGCCGGGAATCTCTTCGGGATTGCCGTCGCCGGTGAGGTTGAACGAAGCGCCGGATGTCGCAGCGGCCATATCCTCAAACACCTGATTGCGCGCTTTCCAAGCGGCGAAATTTCCAGCTGCCGGCGTGTCGCGCGGAAATCCGTACGAGGAGGCGTCCTCCCACACCATCACCAGCCGATCTGCCTGGCGGTAGGGAAGCGGGCGGACCAGCACCGCGTCCGCGACACTGAAGATGGCCGCATTCGCCGCGATGCCCAGAGCCAGCACGGCGACCACAAAAAATGTGAAGCCGGGATTCTTCGCCATCATGCGCAGGCCGTAGCGGATATCCTGAAATAAGATTGGCACGATTTCTCCTATTCGTAGCGCAAGGCGATCATCGGATCGACGCGCGAGGCTCGCCGCGCGGGAAAATACGTCGCAAGCAACGCCACCGCGCTGAGCAGCGCAGCGACGGAGACAATCGCAGCGGGATCCCACGGCTTCACGCCATACAAAAGGCTGGCCATCAATCTGGTCAGCGCAAGCGCGGCGGCTATCCCCAGCAAGACTCCGATGAACGCCAGGCGCATGCCCTGCTTGACGACCATCGTGCGCACGTCTTGCGGGCCCGCGCCCAACGCCATGCGAATGCCGATTTCCTGTGTGCGCAGCTGCACGGAATACGCCATCAGGCCGTAGATTCCGATGGCGGCCAGCAGCAGCGCGACGCCGGCGAAAATCACCAGCAGCGTCATATTGAAATCCGTGCGCTGCGTGGATTCCGAACGGACTTGATCCATGGAGCGGATATGCGAGACGGGCAAGCCGCCGCTCGCCGTGCGAAGTTCTTCTTGAATTTCGGTGCTGAGCGAAAAGGGTTCGACCTTGGTGCGCACGATCCAGGTAATCGGAATGATGCGGTTATTGAGCAGGGTCACTCCGTTGGGCATCTGCGCCACGGGGATGTACATAATCGGCTCGGGATCGTTGTCGAGCCCGCCGTTTCTAACGTCGCCCACGATTCCAACAATTTCGCGCGCGGGCTCTTCGAATTCAGGCCCCACGCCTTTGCCGATGGTGATGCGCTGGCCCACCGGATCACCGTTCTGCCAATATTTCTTGGCCATGCCTTCGTTGATCAGCACGACGGGCTCCGCGCCGCCGTCATCGCGGTCGGTAAACATGCGGCCGCGCAGCAGCGGAATTTTGAACACGTCAAAATAGCGCGGAGACAATGGACGATAGCCCGCTCCTCCGTGCGCCGGCCCGTCGGTCAGCGGGCGCCCTTCGATGATGAACGGAAGGCTGAAGCCGCCTTCCAGAGGAAGGCAGCACGTGGAGGCAAGCGCCACAACACCCGGCAGACTTTCCACGCGGCGCTCGGAATCGCGCACCAGCTGATTGACCGCAGCAGAGCTGTCAAAGCGCGTGCCGGTGAGGGACATCTCCATCGTGAGAATTTTGTCCGTCGAGAAACCGGGGTTCACTGCGCGCAATGCGGCGAAAGTGCGAATGAGCAAAGCCGCGCCGACCAGCAGAACCAGCGCGAGCGCCACTTCCGTGACGATCAGAGTCGCGCGCGCTTTGTTCTGGCTCAGTCCGCTGCCAGAGCGCACGCCACTTTCTTTCAGCGTGAGACCAAGATCCGCGTGGGATGCGCCAAACGCCGGTATCAGTCCGAATAAAATTCCCGTGCCGACAGAGACGAGCAGAGTAAACGCCAGCACGCGCCAATCCAGAGTGATGGCAGCGCCTTGTTCGCCGATGCGAGGGATGTTGCCAGGATTGATCGTCAGCAGCGCGCGCACGCCGAAATAACCTAGAACCAGGCCGAGTACTCCGCCGCCCAAAGACAGCAGGACGCTTTCGGTGAGCAGCTGGCGAATGATGCGCCCGCGTCCTGCACCCATCGCGGCGCGAATGGCGATTTCGCGTCTGCGCATGGTGGCGCGCACCAGCAGCAAATTGGCTACGTTGGCGCAGGCGATCAACAGCACCATGCCGACCGCGCCCAGCAAGATGAGCAGCGACTTGCGAACGTCGCCGATGACCGTATCGCGCAGCGGTTCGGCGGCAAAGCTGTCCTGCGGACCCATGGTGCCGGGAAACTTTCGCTTATATTGATCGGCGGCGGCTCGCATCGCGGTCTGTGCCTGCGCGAGCGTAACCCCAGGTTTCAAGCGCGCCGCTGAGCGCAAGTAGTGCGCCTGGTCCGTGCTGCTGGGGTCTGCTTGCAACGGCAAGTAAATATCGGCGGGCGGATCGGAAGAAAATGTTGCCGCGAGCACGCCCGTCACCCGGTAAGGCTCACCGCCAAGCTCGATGTCCTTACCGACCAGGTTCGGATCGGCCGCGAATCGCCTGCGCCACAATCCGTTGCCAATCACCACCAAGCGCGCGCCGCCGGGCCGATCCTCGTCCTCAGAAAACGCGCGGCCAGCCGCCATGCTCGCGCCGAACAGAGGGAAAAAGCTCGCGGAGACGTGTCTGCCCTTCAGCTGTTCGGGGCGATCACCGCCCGTGAGATTTACGCCCGGGCCACCGCCATCATAAGCCGCCACATCCTGAAACACCTGCGTCTGTTCACGCCAGATTGTGTACTTCGGAATCGAGGTGACATTTCCAGTTCCGCTTGCATTGCTCAGCTCAAGCTGCACCAGGCGGTCTGGCTGCGGATAGGCGAGCGGTTGCAGCAGCACTGTGTTGACCACCGTGAATATGGCGGTGTTTGCGCCGATGCCCAAGGCCAATGCAGCGATCGCCGTAGCCGTAAATCCCGGGCTGCGGCGCAACATGCGGAACGCGTAGCGTATATCCTGCAGCAAGTTTTCAAAGAACTGCGTGTTTTGCAACTCGCACTCCTTGGCCTGAGCGCTAGCGGCTGGCCGCAGCTCCGCCCGCCACGGGCTGGCCGTCCACGATCCAGCCATCGGCGAGTTGGATGATGCGATTTCCGTAGGCAGCCCACTCGTTGTTGTGCGTCACCTGGATGATCGTCGTGCCGTCGTCATTTAATTTCTTCAGCATGTCCATGATCATTTTTCCCTGGCTGGAATGCAGGCTGCCGGTGGGCTCGTCCGCCAGAATCAGTTTGGGTTTGCCGATTACCGCTCGCGCGACGGCCACCAACTGCTGTTGTCCGCCGGAAAGCTGATTCGGGAAAAGCGCTTTTTTGCCGACAATCTGGAAGCGATCCAGAGCGTCCGCAACCATTCCTTCGCGCTCGGTCTTCTTGATATCGCGATAGGAAAGCGGCAAATCCAGATTCTCGGCCACGGTGAGATTGTCCAGCAGGTGGTACTGCTGAAAAACGAAACCAATATATTTCTTGTGCAGCTCGACGCGGCGGCGATTGTCCAGCTTGTGCACCGGATTATCGAGCAGGTGATATTCGCCCTTCCAGGCGCCATCCAGCATGCCGATGATGCCCATCAAAGTGGATTTCCCCGCGCCGGAAGGCCCCATGACGGTGATGAAATCACCTTCGCGGATTTCCAGGTTGATGCGGCGCAGCACCCACGTCTTGCCCGCGCCGGATTCGTAAAACTTTTCGACGTCAATCAGTTTGATCACGATCGTTCGCTCCTCGGTTCCAGTTTCTGTGGCCGACGTTCGATCCCGCACATCGCTGGCGCGCTCGGCCGTGCTGATTATTCCACGGCAAGGACGATCAGAGTCGCATCGTCGTGCCACTGGCCGCTGCAAAATTCGCCGGCGGCTTGCAAGACTATTTTCTGCAAATCTTGCGCGCTCGCGCCGCGGTTTTGTTGCAGCAACTCGAGCAGGCGAGCTTCACCGAACTCTTCGCCATCCGCAAGGTGCGCTTCCGTTACACCATCGGTAAAAAGCAGGACGCGGTCGCCTGGTGCCAGGTCGTAGGTGCCAGTGGAATACTCCTGTACGGGAAATACGCCGAGAATGCCGCCGCCTTCCAGCAGCCGATCGTGGGTGCCATCGCGATGCGAGACGATCGGCGCATTGTGGCCGGCGTTGGTGTAACGCAAACGGCAGGCCGCGCCGTCCAGTTGCGCGTAAAAAAAGGTGATAAAGCGATCGGTGGCAATATTGCGGCAGATAAGCGAATTCAAGCGCTCGCACAATTCTTGCGGAGCAAGCGACGGGGAAGCGAAGCCTCGAAAAGCCGCTTGCAAGTTAGACATCAGCAGCGCCGCCGGCATGCCCTTGCCCGCAACATCGCCGATGCAGATGCCCAGCGTCTCTGGCCCGAAAGCAAGCACGTCGTAATAATCGCCGCCCACCACGCGCGCTGGCTGCCACGCTCCGGCAATTTCGAACCCGCGCAATTGCGGAATTTCTTTCGGCAGAAAGCCCTGCTGAATCGCGCGCGCCTCGGCGATCTCACGGTCCTGCGCATGAAGCTGCGAGGCAATCTGGGTCTGCGCGATGGTGTTGGCGACCGCCTGTTGCCGGGCTTCGCGACGCTCGCGGCCGAGCTGCACTTGCTTCTGCAATATTTCGAGCAAGCGGGAATTCACCCAGGGCTTCTCGACGAAGTCGCCGACGCCCTGTTGCATTGCTTCCACGGCCAGGCCCACCGTGGCCCACCCGGTCATCACCACGATCGGAGGCGCGTTTTCGGTGGCTTTCAGTCGCGCCAGTAAATCGATACCCTCACGCCCCGAGGTCGTGTCACGCGCATAGTTAAGGTCCATCAAGATCAGATCGAAACCATTTTGGGAAATGGCGGCGAACAAGGCCGCTGGAGAGGTCACCGCCTCTGTGACGTAGCCGTGTCCCTTGAGCAACAGCCGCAGCGCTTCCAGGATGTCGGGCTGATCGTCGGCAATCAATACTCGTGGCTGCGTCTTGGCGGTTTCGGTTGTGGATTCAAGCGTCATGGCGTTCATTAAGTGAGCCCCGCGAAGCTGGTTGCGGAGATTTCTATGATCAGATGCCTCCCAAATATGGGCAGGTGGGAGTCCAGCCCAATATTAATATAAGACGTGTACTTACAATAGATTAAGGACAAGCTAGACGCGTTGCATGGCTAGGCCTGACCAGTTGCGGGAATGCTTGTTGCGATTTCGGACAGTATGAGTTTCGCAGCCGCCGGATTCTTACTCGACACCTGGTCCGCAGGTACGATTTTACTCGTACCGTAACGCGACCATCGGGTCCACACGCATAGCCCGCCGCGCCGGAACATAGCAGGCGACGACCACGACGGCGATTAGCAAACCCACCACCGCGAGGTAGGAAACCGGGTCCGCAGCGCTCACACCAAAGAGCATGCTCGATAGAAGATGGGTCAGTGCGAACGCGGCGATCAAGCCTATGCCGACGCCAAAGGCCGCCAGGCGCAATCCTTGACCGACGATCAGGCGCAACATGTCTTGCGGCTGCCCGCCTAGTGCCATGCGGATGCCCAGTTCATGCGTGCGCTGAGCGACCGAGTAGGAAATAACGCCGTACAAGCCGACTGCCGTCAGCAGCATGGCCAAGGCGGCAAAAATTCCCAGCAGATAGGTATTAAAGCGAGGCTGCTCGATCGTCCCGCTCAGATATTCATCGACGGACTTTGGCGCGTATGTGGGCAGGTCTCTGTCCAGCGAGCGGACTGTTTCGCCCATGGGCTTCGCAAGGCTGTGGGGCTCCCGCGCGGTACGCACTACAAGCGTTATGGATCCGAACGGTATCTGCGCGTAGGGGACGTACGATTCGGGCGCCCACTCATCGCCCAAATCGTGAAATTTCACGTTCCCCACCACGCCCACGATCTCGCGCATCACAGGCTCGTTTGCGCCGGCGGCAATTTCCGGCTCAATGTGTTTTCCGATCGGATTTTCGCCAGGGAAGGCCTGCCGCGCGAGCGCTTCGTTGATGATGACGACCGGCGTGGAAGCCGGTTCATCCTGCGCGCCGAAATCGCGGCCCTGCAGAATGGGGATACGCATCGTCGCAAAATATTCCGGCGTGACGTCGCGCAGAGACGTGTGCGGCTCCTCGCTTTTGGCGACGGGATGCCCATCAATCTGAAAGCTGGTGCGAATTTCGTCTCCGCCCATTGGCAGCGGAAAGATGCCGGCGGCCGATTGCACTGCTGGCAGCGCCTTGAGCTGCGGTATCAAATCCTTGAAATATTGCGCCTTTTTGGCGTCCGTGTACTTCGCGTCCGGCAAATCCACGCTCGCGGTCATCACGTTGTGCGGGTCAAATCCCGGATTGACGCTCTGCAAATGCACCAGGCTGCGAATCAGAAGTCCGCTGCTGACCAGCAGGACGAGCGCGAGTGCCATTTCCACGACCACCAGAGAGCTGCGCAATGCGTGACGCCCTCGACCCGGGGTGCTGCTGAGCGCGCCTTCTTTCAAAGCGTCCACGATATTGGCATGCGAAACTTGCAGAGCAGGCGCGAGGCCGAAAATGATTCCCGTGGTCAGCGACAGCCCCATGGTAAAGGCAAGCACCCAGCCGTCGATCCTAATTTCCGCGATGCGCGGCAAGTTTGCGGGGCTGAAGCGCACCAGGGCGGCGCTCCCCCACAACGCCAGCAACAGGCCGAGCGCGCCGGCCATCAGCGCCAGCAGAAAACTTTCCGTGAGAAGCTGCCGGACCACGCGCCGGCGACCCGCGCCCAGCGCCGATCGGATGGCGATTTCGCGCGTGCGCGAGGTGGCTCGCGCCAGCAACAGGTTCGCGACATTCACGCAGGCAATCAACAGCACAAACCCCACCGCTACCATCATCACGAATAGCGCCGGACGAATGCTGTGCGTCAATTCTTCCTGCTCGGAAACCACGCGCGCGCTGAAATATTTGTTGCTGTCGGGATACTGCTTGGCCAGCGAAGCGGTGATCACATCCAGGTTGGTCTGCGCCGCCGCGACCGTGACCTCGGGTTTCATTCGCGCGATCACGCGCATGAAATGCGCGTCGCGCTCGTCGGCCATCGTCGGTGAATCCGTAGTGGATTCACGCAACGGACTGAAGCTGGACCACAGCGCCGGGGTCTCGCGTTGCAGCAGATAGTGAAAGTTTGCGGGCATCACACCCACCACGGTATAGGCGCTGTTATCGAGTGTAATCACGCGGCCGATGATCTGGGGATCGCCGCCGAAGCGCTCTTTCCAAAGTCCATGGCTGAGAATCACGACGTGATGGTGCGGTTCATCGTCTTCCGGCTGAAATCCGCGGCCTAATTCCGGCGAGGCTCCCAATAGATTGAACATGCCAGCGGTAACGCTGGCGCCCTGCAGATGCGCGGGCTGTTCGATGCCGGTCAGAGCAAAGCTCGAGTCCACATAGCCAGCCATTTCCTGGAAGACATGATTCTGCGCGCGCCAGTCCGCGAAATCGGGATAGGAAACCGCGCCACTGACGGTGTGCATTTTCGCGTTGGCGCTGGCAACCCGCACCAGTTGGCCTGAATCACGGAAGGGCAGTGGACGCAGCAGCTCGGCGTTGACGACCGAGAAAATTGCCGTGTTCGCGCCGATGCCCAGCGCCAAAGTAAGAATGGCGATGGTCGTAAAGCCGGGATTTTTTGCCAGCATGCGAATGCCGTAGCGAATATCTTGCAGCAGCGTTTCCATTCTTGAGCTCCTAGAACACGTGCTCTGACCGAGAGATTCTTCGGCCGCTTGGCTCCCTGGAGAGCGATGATGCTCGCCGCGCCGTCATTCGTAACGCAGCGCGACCATCGGATCAACGCGCGAAGCGCGGCGCGCCGGGATGTAACAAGCGGCCATTGCGACCAGCGCGAGCAGGATGGAAACCGCCGCGAACGTAACTGGATCGCTGGCGGTGACTCCGAAAAGCAGCGAGCGCAGCAATCGCGTGAGAGCGAAAGCGGCCGCAAGTCCCAGTGCGACGCCGATGGCAGTGAGCCGCGAGCCTTCGCCTAGAACGAGCCGCAAAACGTCATACTGCTGCGCGCCCAACGCCATGCGCACTCCGATTTCGTGTGTGCGTTGCGTGACGACATACGCCATGACTCCGTAAATTCCCACGGCGGCCAGCAACAGAGCGAGCGAGGCAAAAATGCCGAGTAGCATCGTCTGCTCGCTGGTGTCCCGCATGGCATCGGCGACGACTTCATCCATGGTGCGCGGGCGAAACACAGCCAGGCCGTCATCCAGCGCACGGACGTCGCCACGAATCACGGCCAATAGCCCGCGCGGTGCGACGCTCGTCTTCACCGTCAGCTGCACGCCAAATCCTTCATTGTCGAGCGCCGCGGTGAGCGGGAAATATGCTTGCGGAGGCACATCTTTGCGTATGTCCCACTCTTTTACGTCGCCCACCACGCCGATGACGGAGACCGGAACGCCGCCGGCGTGAAACACTTTGCCGACCGCGTCAAGCTTCGGCCAATACAATTGCGCCATCTTGCGGTTGATGACAGCAACGAATTGAATGTCCGGCGGCAGCGTTTTCAGGTTCGGATCATTCTTGTAAAGATCGTCCAGTTTCAAATTCACGACAGCCGTGCGTTCCATGTCTGCGGCGCCGAAAATGCGACCTTGCATAACGGGCACGCCAAAGGCGCGAAAATAATCCGGCGTGATGTTGTTCCACTCAACGAGCTGAGTCGCCAGCGCCGGATCGTCTTGGCCATCCACCGTGACGTACCCGTTGGTACCGCCTTCCAAAGGCATTTCAGTCGAGACCGCTGCCGCCTGGACGCCTGGCTCGCGCTGCACGCGATCGAGCAGCCGGTCAAAGAATTGGCGGCGCAGCGGCAGCGTGTTGTACTTCGCGTTGGGCAGCCTGATTCCCATGGTGATTACGTTTTCGGTTTGCACGCCAATTCCGGAGTTGCGCAACAGCGAAAAGCTGCGCAGCAGCAGTCCTGCGCCGATCAGCAAGGCCAGCGAGGCGGCAATTTCGCCCACAACCAGCGCGTCGCGCAGCAGGCGGCGCGTACCAGAAGGACTCACCACCGCCTGGGCGCTGGACTTGAGCTCCTCGCTCAGATTCAGCCGGAAGGACTGCACGGCCGGCGCTAAACCGAACAACGCGCCCACCAGAATGCTGACGCCGATCGTGAACAGCAGAACGGTGAAGTCGATTTGAATCGGATTGGCGCGGGGAATGGGCAGAGTTTCAGCAGATTGCAGATAAGATACCGCCCAGAAAGCACCGAGCAGCCCCAGTGCTGCCCCCGTCAGAGAAAGCAAAATGCTTTCGGTGAGCAACTGGCGCGCCAACCGCCATCGTCCGGCGCCCATCGCAGTGCGCACGGCAATTTCGCGCTGGCGATTGGTGGCGCGCGCGAGCATCAGGTTCGCAACGTTGGCGCAGGCCACCAGCAGCACCAAAGCTACAGCGCCAAGAAGGATGAGAAGACTCTGCCGGGAGTCTCCGGTCAACTGCTCGGTGAGAGAGACGACGACGGCTCCATTAAACTTGTCGTTATCCCCGTTTTGCTTTGCCACCTCCCTGGTAATGCCGTTGAGTTCCGCCTGCGCCTGGCTCGCGCTGACATTCGGCTTGAGTCTGGCAATCGCGCGATACGAATGCGAACCGCGCGGTCCAAGTGCATTGCGCGTCATGTCCATGGGTGTCCATATTTCCGTCGCGTGGTGAAAATTGAACCAGTCGGGCAGCACGCCAATAATGGAATACGGTTCTTCATTGAGCTGGATCGTCTTGCCCAAAACGTCCAAGCGGCCGCCGAATTGGCGACGCCAGAAGGCATTGCTGATGATGGCCACGCGATTTTTTCCGGCCTGATCCTCACCCGCATCGAACGCACGGCCGATCTTTGGTTGCACGCCGAGCACTTCGAAAAAATTGGCTTGGGTGCTGTTTACGGAAACGGCCTCGGTCTGGCCGGCAGCACTGGCGTTCGCCGTCCGTTCCCAGGAGTACAGGCTAGTCGCTTCGAGCGTGTGGCTCTGCGCTTGCCAATCCAGATAATCGGGGCCGGTCAACGGAAAATTCCCCGGCGCGCTTTCGGTTTGCCACAGCGCCACCAAGCGCCCTGGCTCGTGAAACGGCAGCGGGCGCAGCACGACGGAATTGATCACGGAGAAAATCGCGGTGTTCGCACCGATCCCGAGCGCCAGGGTAATAACCGCTAGCGCCGTGAAGCCCGGGCTTTTTGCCAACATGCGCATCCCGTAGCGCAGATCCTGAAGCAAGTTTCCCATTTCGCCCCCTGGGGAAGTGACGAGCGGAAAGCCCGCCGTTTCTCCTCACTCATTGCTCGTTACTCGTATCTAAGCGCAACCATCGGATCCACGCGCATGGCGCGTCGTGCTGGGATAAAACACGCGCTGAGCGCAACAAATAAGAGCGTGCCCGTCACCACCGCGTAGGTAAGGGGATCTCGAGCGCTCACCGTCAGAAAACTTCCCACCACTTGCCCGGCAGCCAGCGCGCCAGCGATGCCCACGACCAATCCAATTCCAACGATCAGCAGTCCTTCGCGAAAAACCATCTTCAAAATATCCGCAGGCTGCGCTCCTAGCGCCATGCGCACGCCGATTTCGTGCGTTTTCTGAGTCGCGGCGTAAGAAACCACGCCGTAAACTCCCACGATCGCCAAAATCAGTCCCAGCATTCCGAGCAAAGCCGCAAGCACCGCTCCGACTTTGTAGAAGAGCAGTCCGTTCAGCGTATTGATCGCTTGAGACATCGTCTGCACATCAAAAATCGGCAGTTGCGGCGCGAGCGATTCGACGACGTGCTCGACTTCCGGAATCATCGTTTGCGGCACACCCGCCGTGCGGAGTTGCAAAGCCTGCAGCGAATTTGAAATCTGATGCTGCAGGAACGGCGCGTAGAACATCGGGCTGAACGGGCCGGTGAGACCGGTCATGCGAATGTCCTTGGCCACGCCCACGACCACTAGCGAGTGCTGGGGATCTGTGGACAACTGAAAATGCCGCCCGATGGGATCTTTGCCGGCCCAATACTGTCTGGCCATCTCTTCGCTGACGATCGCGACATATTGAGCATTTTCGTCGTCCGCTTCGGTGAAGGTCCTGCCGCGCAGCAGAGAAATTCCCATCGTCGGAAAATAATCCGTGGAAACCGTGTTGTAGAGAGCAGCTGGCGCGGTCTGGCCTGGTGGCGGCTGGTATTCCTCGATGGCAAGTGAACCGTCGTAGTTGTTGTAGTAACCCATGGGCGTCGAATTGGCGGTGGAGGCGGAAACGACTCCAGGCAGCGCACGCACGCGCTGCAAAAGATTTTTGTAGAAATCGCGCGTTTGCGTCTGGTTGTATCCGATTTCGTTCGGATCCATCAGCAGGTTCAAGACGTGATCGGGTTTGAAGCCGAGATCGCTGCGTTGCGCCCGCGCCAGGCTGCGAGTGAAAAGACCGGCGATAATGAGCAACACGAGCGAACCTGCCACCTGCACCACCACCAGCGTGCTGCGCAGCCGGTTCTTGCCGCCCACCACGCCACGGCCGCCTTCATGCAGAATCGCGCTCAAATTTCCACGCGAGGCGCGCACCGCCGGCACGATGCCCACGATGATCCCGGTCAGCAATGCCGCCGCGCTGGCGAAACCAAAAACGCGCCAGTCAAAACCAAAATCGAAATGAAGCGGAAGATCCGTCTGCACATTCACCGAGCCCAGCGCCGAGCTGCCCCAATAGCCAAGCAGAATTCCCGCCACGCCGCCCAGCAGCGCCAGCAAAACGCTTTCGGTGAGCAGCTGACGGATCAGACGAACTCGCGCGGCACCCAAGGCAGCGCGAATGGCCATTTCACGCTCGCGCACGGTGGCGCGCACCAGCAAAATATTGGCCACATTCACGCACGCGAGCAACAACACCATCACGGACAAACCCAGGAAAAGACTACCCACGAGGAGCACCGTGTTCTTGGGATCGGGATTGGGCCGCGCGCGGAGTTCTGGAAATGCGGCCACACTGAGATCCTTATGCGTTTCGGGATATTCCTGCGCCAGCCTCTGCGATACCACGTCCAAGACAGCCTGCGCCCGCTGCACGCTCACGCCCGGACGGAGCCGCGCCAGCAGCGGCGCATTGCGCTCTTGGCGGTTGGTCATGAAGTCGCTGGGATTGCCGGCAATGATTGCCATGCCCATCGGCAAGTATCCCTGAACGCTCAAAATTGGATAGGCTCCGACAAAACCCTTTGGCGCGACGCCGATGATCGTGACCGGACGGCCGTCCACGGAAACTTTTCGCCCCACAATTCCCGGATCGCCGCCGAAGCGCGTCTGCCAGTAGGAATAACCGAGAACCATCACGGGATCCGCACCCAGCACGTCGCCTTCCGAGGGCAGGATGAACCGCCCCAGCGCCGGCTTCAGCCCCAGCGCGTTGAAATAATTTCCGGATACGTAGTTGGTCATCACACGGTCGGCCTTGCCGTCGACGCTTAGGCCATCCAGACCGAATTGGTAAGCGAAAACATCGGAAAACACTTCCTGCGTTTGGTTTTGGATATCGCGATAATCCGCAATCGAGAATTGCGTCACGAAATTTCCATGCTGCTGCTGAAAAGCCAGCACCGTGATTTGCGCCGGATTCGCCACCGGCAGCGGCCGCAGCAGAAAAGCGTCCACCATGCTGAAGATGGCCGTGTTCGCGCCGATGCCCAGCGCCAGCGTGATTACGGCGACGATCATGAAGCTGGGATTTTTCAGCAACATGCGCGCGCCGTAGCGTATATCCTGCAGCAGCGTTTCCATTGAGAGCTCCGTGATTCTTGAGCAGTGAGTGGTGATTCGTGGTTCGTGAAGCGCCGGCTCGTCGCTTCTCACTCGTCACCGTTTACTCGTACCGCAGCGCCACGATCGGATCCACCCGCATCGCGCGGCGCGCCGGCACGTAGCAGGCGGCCAGCGCGACGAAGGTTAGCAAAACGGCTACGCCCGCGAAGGTGATCGGATCCGCGGCGCGTACGCCGAAAATCATTTGCGTCATCAAGTGGGTCAGTCCCAGCGCCGCCACAATTCCCACAGCCACGCCCACCAGGGCCACGCGCAACCCTTCGCCCAGCACCATGCGCACCACGTCCCGACGCTGCGCGCCCAGCGCCATGCGAATGCCGATCTCATGCGTGCGCTGCCCCACTACATAGGAAATCACGCCGTAGATCCCGACCGAGGAAAGCACCAGCGCCAGTCCCGAAAATATTCCCAGCAGAATCATCGTGAATCTCTGCGTGGCGATCGAGTCGGAAACAATTTTGGTCATCGCCGTGAAGTCATACACCAGCTGCCCGCTATCGAATTTCGTCGACGCCTGGCGGATGGGGCTGGTGAATGCGTCCGGATTTCCGGACGTGCGCACGACCATCCCGATGCCGCCGGCGGCGAGCGGAAGCACCTGGTCCGGCAGCTGCGCAATGGATGTATAAAACTCGGCTTGCAGATTTTGGTGCCCTTTATCGCCGAGTCCCCAGTGCTTCACGTGCCCCGCCACACCGACGATTTCCGCCATGCCATTGAGCAGGCCAATGTTGATTCGCTTCCCGACGGGATCTTCATTGGGAAAATATTCGCGCGCGAAACTCTGATCGATCACGATCACGAGTGGCGCATTTTCCGTGTCTTGCGCGGAGATGAAGCGGCCGCGAACCAGCGGCGTGCCCATCACTTGCAAATACTGCGGCTGCACCGGATACCACAGCGCGAAATTCATTTCGCCGTCCGTGGCGGGGCGCGGCTGGCCTTCGCGCCAGAAGGGCAGCTCGGAATCACCCTGCATGGGAATGCTGCCGCCAAACGCAGAAGCCGCTTCCACACCGGGAATCGAGGCAAAGCTTGCGGTGGCATCGCGCAGGGCGCCGCGAATTTTTGCGGCAGTGGACATTCGGGCGGGCGACAATCCCAGCGCGAACGTCAGTACGTTGCGCTGGTTGAACCCGGGATCTACCTTGCCCAGCGCCGCCAGCGTGCGGATCATCAACCCGGCGCCGATCAGCAGCACCAGCGACAGCGCCATTTCGATCACCACAAAAACATTTTGCGTCCGATGGCGCGCGCCGCTCCCTCCTCTTCCTCCTTCTTTTAGCGTTCCGGCCACATCCGGCCGCGCCGTGCGCAACGCCGGAGCGAGTCCGAAAATCGCACCGGCAAGCACTGAAATTCCCAGCGTGAACAGCAGCACGCCCGCGTCCAGATGAATATGATCGGCGCGTGGCAGCGCAGCGGGCAACGCCGCGAGCACCGCGCTGGTTCCCCAATTTGCCAGCAGCAGACCCAGCGCTCCGCCCGCGACGCCCAGCAGCAAGCTTTCCGTCAGCAGTTGGCGTATCACGCGAAACTGGCTCGCGCCCATCGCCGCGCGGATCGCGAATTCACGCGCACGGCCAGTCGAGCGCGCCAGCAGCAAGTTGGCTACATTGGCACAGGCGATCAGCAGCACAAATCCCACCGCGCCCAAAAGGATAAACAGCGCCGACTGGACGTCGCCCACAATATCCTTCTTCAGCGGGTTCAAAGTAATCGAGGTGCCTTTGTCAGCGTCGGGATATGTCACAGCGAGATTGCGCGCCACCGAGTCCATATCGGCGCCCGCCTGCTGGAGGGTCACGCCGGGCTTCAGCTTTCCCAGGCCTTGCGTTCCCATGCCGAGCTTGCGATCGCGAAACGTGGGATCTGCCCATTGCCCGATGGGAACGTAAACATCCATCACGGTGGGGTCGAACATCGGCGTGCGCCCAGTGACCACGCCGATTACGGTGTATGCGGTGTCATTCAGCGTCAGGCTTTTGCCGATGACGTCCGGCGCAGATGCGAACTTGCTCTTCCAAAGGCCGTCGCCGAGCAGCGCCACCGGAGCTGCGCCGACTTGATCCTCTTCGTGGCGAAACATCCTTCCCAGGATCGGCTGGATGCCGAGCAGCGGAAAAAACTCCGCGGAAATCTGCTGCCCATGCAATCGCTGCGGATCTCCGTAACCGGTCAGGCTGAAATCCATTTCGCGATACGCGGCCATCGCCTCAAAAGTTCGATTGTCCCGTTGCCAGTCGAGGAAATTCGGGTACGTAAGCGAGGCTTGCTCGAACTGCGGCGTCTTCCAGTGGATCGCGGCCAGCCGGCTGGGATTGGCAAACGGCAAAGGATTCAGCAGAACGCCATTCACGACGGAAAAAAGCGCGGTATTCGCTCCGATGCCCAGAGCCAGCGTCAGAATCGCGATCAACGCGAACCCGGGATTCTTGGCCAGCATCCGAACCGCATATTTTACGTCCTGCATCATCGTTCCCATGCCCGCACCTCTCTACCAGATACGTCATTCCACCCGCGTAAGTTCCACCTCGCGCGCTCATTCGTCCCGCAATGCCACCATCGGGTCCATTCGCATCGCGCGCCGAGCCGGGATGTAACATGCGGCGAGCGCCACGAAAATCAATAGAAACGCCACTCCGAGAAAGGTTGCAGGATCCGTGGTGCTTACGCCGTAAAGCAAATTGGCCATCAGACGCGTAAGCGCGAGCGCCACCGCGATTCCGATACCCAGCCCGATCAGCGCCATACGCGCCCCTGCGCCGAGTACCCAAAGCAGTACGTCGCTCCGCTGCGCGCCAAGTGCGACGCGAATACCGATCTCGTGCGTCCGCTGGACCACGATGTAGGAAACCACCCCATAAATTCCCACGCTCGCCAGCAGCAACGCCACCGCCGCGAACGCACCCAGCAGAATCATCGAAAACCGCTGCGCCAGGATCGACCGGTTGTAGACAATATCGTCCATCGATTTCGGACCGAACATCACCTCTTCGCTGTTCATTTGCTGGATCTCACGGCGGATGTCATCGGTAAGTGAGAGCGGCGCAAACGTCGTACGCAGCACCAGCGTGGTGTTGCGGCTGGCGCGCGACATGTATTGGTCCGGAATCTGCCTGAAGGGAAGATAAAACTCGGCACGTATCGCGAGTTTATCGTCCAGACCCCATTGCTTCACGTGGCCTACGACGCCCACGATTGTGGTGGCCGAGCCCACGTAATCGTCCACAAACGTTTTTCCGATGGGATCCTCGCCAGGGAAAAACTTCCGTGCGAAATCTTCATCGATCACTGCAACACGCGGTGAATTCTCGGTGTCATTTGCAGTGAAGAAGCGACCACGCACCAACGGGATTCCCATCACCTTCAGGTAATCAGGCTCAACTTCGGTCCAGATGGACCAATTCTTATCATTGTCACTGAGCGGCTTCGGGCGGCCCGCAATCCAGAATGGATCCTCGGAGTCGTCCCACATGGGCAGCGAACCGCGCAGCAGCGAGACCGACTGAACTCCTGGAATTGAGGCAAGCTTGTCATGAAGCTGCAGGAGCGAAGCGCGTATTGATGCAGGCGTCGCCGTGTCGATCGCAGGCGGAAGCGCCACGTAAAACATCAACACGTGATGAGGATCGAATCCGGGATTGGTACTCCAAAGTCGCGCTAAGCTCCGCAGCATCAGCCCCGCGCCAACCAGCAGCACCAGTGCCATGGCCATTTCCGCTACAACAAAGATGCCTTGCGCTCGGTGGCGCGAGCCACTTGCACCGCGGCCACCCTCTTTCAGCGTCGTCTGCACATCGACCCGCGCAACTCTCAGTGCGGGCGCGAGTCCGAAGAGAATTCCCGAAAGCAGCGAAATTCCCAGTGTGAAGAAAAGCACCCGGCCGTCAACCCGCACCTCTTGCGCGCGAGGAAGCGAGTCCGAAACCAGAGTAAGAATCCCCTGCGTTCCCCAGGCCGCCACCAACAATCCCAGCGCGCCACCAGCCAGCGCGACAAGCGTGCTTTCGGTAAGAAGCTGCCGCAGCACCCGTGCTCGGCTAGCGCCCAGAGCGGACCGGATCGCGAATTCCCGGGCGCGGCCGGTCGATCGGGCGAGAACCAGATTGGCGACGTTCACACAGGCGATGAGCAACACGAAGCCGACGGCTCCGAGCAGCACGAATAGAAATGGCTCGATCTCGGCCACCATGCTTTGCTTAAGCGACACCACCGTGATGCCCGAGTCTTTATCCGCGACGGGATAAGCCTCACCAAGCCGCTTCGCAATGGAATTCATTTCGCCGCGAGCCTGATCCATCGCAACGCCAGGCTTTAACCTGCCAATCGCTTTCATGCCCAGGCCAGCCGAGCGATCGTGGAAAATCACATCGGTCCATTGGCCGATCGGGACATAAGCGTCACTATCTTCCGCGAATCCTGCCAATCGCAGGCGGAAGCTGGCCGGAAGTACTCCAATGATCGTGTAGTCGGTGCCGTTGAGCGCGATTCTCTGGCCCAGGACACTTGCTGAGGTGCCGAATTTGCGAGTCCACAAGCCCGCGCTTATCAGCACGACAGGCGCACCGCCAACGCGGTCCTCGTCCGCAGTAAAGCAGCGGCCTTGCGCCAGCCTCACGCCCAGCGTCGCAAAGAAATCGGCTGATACCATCTCGCCGCGGATATGTTCGGCTTCGCCGGCGCCTGTGAGATTGAAATCGTCCTGGCGAAATGCTGCCATCGAAGCGAAACTGCGATTGTCCCGCTGCCAATCGAGAAAATTCGGATAGGAAATCGATGCGCGTTCGAAGCCAACCCGCTTTGCGTACAAGGCAACCAGCTGGTTAGGCGCCGGAAAGGGAAGCGGGTTCAAAAGGACGCCATTAGCTACCGAGAAAAGCGCCGTATTCGCGCCAATTCCTAGCGCCAGTGTCAGCACCGCGACGATCGTGAAGCTGCGATTTTTCGCGAGCGTCCGAACAGCGTACTTCACATCTTGTAGCAGCGATTCCATCCGTGTACCTCGGCAAGAGCCGTGTCATGGGCGGAGCAAAATTTCCGCAGGCGACGGGGCTTCCCATTTCTTGGAGCCACGCGACACGACTCATTCGTAGCGCAGCGCAACCATCGGATCTACGTTCGCCGCTTTGCGCGACGGCAGCCACCCGGCCAGCAGCGCCACTGCCACCAGCAATCCCGCCGCGATTACGAACACGACTGGATCGCCGGCCTTCACGCCAAACAGCAGCGACTCGACAACTCTGCCGATTCCGTACGCGGCGATCAGTCCTATGCATAAACCCACGGCCAACATTCCGATGATTTCGCGCAAGATCATCCAGGCAACATTCTTCTGCGTGGCTCCCAGCGCCATGCGAATCCCGATTTCGCGCGTGCGCCGCGCTACCACGTACGCCATGACGCCATACAAACCCACCGCCGCCAGCAGCGAGGCCAGCAAGCCGAGGCAAAGCGAGAAGATTGTGACCAGGCGATCAGTGAACATGATTTCGTCCACCTGCGCCGTCAAAGTTTTCACGCCATAGACAGGCAGGCTGCCGTCGAATCCTTGGATCAGGTTGCGCACGGCGACGGTCAGCGCGACAGGATCCTGATTCGTGCGCAGGTAAAATGTCGCGTTACCTGCGTGTTCGCTCTGCGAATATGGCAGGAAGACGAATGGGCGAACCGTCTTCTTCACGTCGGTATTCTTGCTGTCCTTCACCACGCCGACGATTTCCGTGTCGAACTTGACATCGTTGCCACCTCCGAAGCCAAAGGACAGGCCAATCGGGTTGCGGCCTGCGAAGAAGCGCCGCGCCATCGCTTCGTTGATGATTGCAACTTTAGGCGACGTGCTCGAATCGGCTTCGGTGAATTCGCGCCCATTCAGCAGCGGAACACCCATCGTGGCCAGGAAGCTCGGTCCCACCCAGTTCTGATCCACGTTCGTGTCTTCGTCTTCCTGCGCGTTGTATCCCGGCACCGTAACGTTGGTGGACGAATTGCTATCCGCCAGCATCGGTATTTCGGCTTCGCTTGCCGCGCGCACACCAGGCAGCGGTTCCATGCTCTTTCGTATGCGGTCCGCAAGCGCGATCGTCTGCGGCGGCGTATAGTGGTTCAGTTCCGGCGAAATCGAAAATTCCAGCACATGATCCGGACGAACTCCCAAGTCCTGCGTCTTCAGATTCAGCAAGCTATGTGCGAACAGACCAGCTGCCGCCAGCAACACCGCGGTCAGCGCAATTTGCGAGACCAGCAACGACTTGCGCACGCGCACGTTTGTCTTTCCACCGGATACATTCGCTCCTTGATCCTTCAAGACACTCTGCAGATCGGCATGAGTGGCGCGAATCGCGGGCGCCAGTCCAAACAGAACGCCCGTGAGCAACGAAACTGCGCACGCAAAAATCAGCACGCGATAGTCAATCTGCGCGCTAAGCCCCGAAGCGCCCTCACTTTCCGGAATCGAATGAACGATCACGCTGAGCAACCACGAAGCCAGCGCCAATCCCGCCGCGCCGCCTGCCACAGCAAGCATCAAGCTCTCTGTCATCAGCTGTCGCACCAGCCGCACGCGGCCAGCTCCCAGCGCCAGACGCACCGCGATTTCGCGCTGCCGTCCTTCACCGCGCGCAATCAACAGCCCGGCCAGATTGGCGCACGCGATCAAAAGCACCAGGCCCACCATCGCCATCAGCACCAGCAACGGCTGCTTCGCGTCCCGTTGCAAAATGGGCCGGCCATGTGATCCCGTGTCGAGGACAATCTTGCGACCCAGGAATTCCTTTTCATGCGCGCTCCCATGCGATAACTTTCGAGAAACAGCGTCGGTTTCCAGGATTGCCCGATACATCGGAAGAAGTCCGGCTTCGGCTTTGCTTGTGGAAATCCCCGGCTTCAGCCGGCCAATAATTGCCACCCAGTGGTCACCTCGATCTGCAAGGCCGTCCCAATTCGGGGTCATCTGCGCCTTCATCGTTATCGGGATGAAAAGGTCGGGAATTTGACCCACTTGCACGCCCGTGAAGCCGGGGCGCGTCACGCCCACAACCGTCAGGGAAGTCCCATTGACGACCAGCTGCTTATTCAAAATGTTCGGATCGCTGCCGAAGTGCCTCGTCCAGTAGCCGTAACTCAGCACCGCCACGGGACTCGCGGCGGGCGCGGTTTCGTCTGGCGCGCTGAGAACGCGCCCGAGAAAGGGCCGCACACCCAGCACTTGAAAATAATTTCCGCTAACGAGATCCGCTTCGGCGAGCTCAGACTCTCCTTGCCCGGCCACGCTTACTTGCACGTGAAAGCGCGCCAGCAGGCCGGCGAACACTTCGTTCCGATCTCGAATTTCTTTGTAAGCCGGGTAGGAAAATGAAGCTGCGCTATCGCCGTCGCTCCAGGTACGTCCCCAACTTCTACCCGGTGAGCTGAGCACCACAAGCTCGCGCGGACGTTCGACCGGAAGCAAACGCAGCAGAACTTGATCGGTCAGCGAAAAAATCGCGGCGTTCGCGCCAACGCCAAGCGCCAGCGTCAAAATCGCAACAATCGTGAACCCCGGATTTTTCCCCAGCGTGCGCAGTCCGAAGCGTATGTCCTGCAGCAAATTTTCCATGCGCAACTCCTAAACAAGGGCTAAGTGGCAAGTGCTGAGCAACGCAGTCCGTACTTACTCATCACCGCTCACTTGTCAGTCGTATCTCAGCGCCACCATCGGGTCCACGCGCATCGCTCGGCGCGCCGGCACATAGCACGCCAGCAACGCGACGCCGAGCAGCAAACCCGCCACCGCAGCGAACGTCAGCGGATCGGTTGCGCTGACGCCAAAAAGCAGGCTGTTCAACAGTTGCGTCAACAGCAGCGCAGCCAACACGCCGATGACCGTGCCCGCTGCGGCCAGTCGCAAACCGCGGCCCAAGACCAGTCGCAGCACTTTTCCCGGATTGGCGCCCAAAGCCATGCGAATTCCAATCTCGCGCGTCTGTCGCGCGACGGTGTACGCCAGCACGCCGTAAATTCCGATGGCCGCCAGCAGCAGCGCTGCGGCTCCGAACAGGCTCAGCAGCGTGGTGCGAAACCTTGGCTGCGCGGTCGAGCTCCCAATCACTTCCGCCATCGGTCGTATCGCAGCGACAGGGAGCGCCGAATCAATCGCACGAATCTGTTCGCGCAGCGCTCCGCCGAGGGCACTGGGATTTCCATGCGCGCGGACGGCAATGTCCGCGGCCCAGAAGGGATTCTGTACAAACGGCACATAAATCTGCGCCGATTGCCGCGCTGAAAGATCGCTATCCTTCACGTCTCCCACGATGCCGACGATCTCCCGCGAGCTGCTCTCTGGATACCCGATAAGAATTCGCTGCCCCAGTGCGCTCTCGGTCGGGAAAAGTTGCTGCGCCAAACTGGAAGAGATCGCACACACCTTCGGCCCACTTTCCGAATCTGCAACGCTGAATTCCCGCCCGCGCAGCAGCGGAACCTGCATCACGTGAAAATAATTCGGACTGATTGCCACAAAATCCGCCGCGGGCGAATCACTTTTCGTGCGCGGCGGGCGTCCTTCGATCTCAAACGCAAGATTGATGTAGGAATCGCTCAGCGGCAAAGGTACCGCCACGGCCGCTTCCTGCGCCTCTGGCAGCGCGTTCATCCGTTCCAGCGTCTGCTTGTAGAAAGAAATCCATTGCTCAGGCTTCGCATATTGCGCGCGCGGCAAGCCGATTTGCGCCGTCAGCAATTGCGCGGGATTGAACCCCACGTTCACCTGCTGCAAACGAGCAAAGCTGCGGATCAGCAATCCCGCGCCGATCAGCAGCGCGATGGCCAGCGCCGTTTCCGCTACGACGAATATATTCCGCGCGCGGTGACTCTTTCGCTCCTCTCCCGTTCCGCGCGCGCCTTCCAGCGCTTCAGCCAATCGCGATTCCGTACCGTGCCACGCCGGCGCCAATCCGAAAATCACTCCGGAAAGCACGGACAACGCCAGCCCGAACGCAAGAACGCGCGCGTCCACGTGAATCTCCGAGACCCGTGGCAGGTCCGCCGGCAGCCAAGCAATCAAACCCTGCAACGCTTCAAACGCCAGCAGCAATCCCACGGCGCCGCTGATGACGCTCAACAGCACGGATTCGGTCAGAAATTGCCGCAGCAGCCGTTGCCGTCCCGCGCCCAGCGCCACTCGAATCGCAATTTCTTTTCGCCGCGACGCCGCGCGCGCCAGCTGCAAGCTCGCCACGTTGGCGCACGCAATCAGGAACACAAAACCAACGGCACCCAAAAGCACCAGCAACGCGGTCCGCACATTTCCGGCCATGTCCCCCTGCAAAGAAACGATGCGGATTCCCCAGCCTTTATTTTGGTTGGGGAATTGCTCGGCGAGGCGTTGCTCAATCGCGGCCATTTCACTCTGCGCTGCCGCGGCGCTCACGCCGGGTTTTAATCTTCCCAGCGCCGAAAGATAATGGCCCCCGCGTCGCCCCCGCATGTCGGAAAATACGCCGTCCTGCCGTAGCGGAACCCAAAGCTGCGCTGCGGCATCCGGCACAGAAGGATGGAAGTAGGCGGGCACGATTCCCACAACGGTGAGCGGATGCTGGTCGAGCGTCACGGTTCTTCCCACGATCGCCGGATCAGCCCCAAATCTCGCGCGCCACAGCGATTCGCTCATCACCACCACGGGATTCGCATCGAGCGCATCGTCGGATGACTGCAGCGTCCGGCCAAGCAAAGGTTTTACGCGCAACACATCGAAGTAGTTCGAGGTCACCGAGCCAGTCTGAATGTAAGTTGGCTCGCCTTGCCCGCTCAGCGCCAGCACATTGCCGCGAACGGCCGCAATCGATTCGAACGCTTCGTTCTGCTGCTTCCAGTCGAGATAATTCGGATAGGAAACGCCCGTGTTCTGTCCAGGATCTTGCGGCAACGTCTGGTGAACCGTGAAAAGGCGATCGGACTCGGGATAGGGAAGGGGACGGAGCAGCACGGCATCCACAACGCTGAAAATTGCAGTGTTCGCGCCAATGCCCAACGCCAGCGTCAATACCGCCACAACCGCGAAACCCGGATTCTTCGCGAGTGTCCGGATACTGTAGCGCAGATCCTGGACTAGTGTTCCCATTGCCGCTCCTAAGGAAGTGATGAGTGATAAGCGACGAGTGATGAGGAAACGACGAGCCCCCGCTCGTCACTCATCATCCGTTACTTCTCACTCGTATCGCAGCGCCACCATCGGATCCACGCGCATCGCGCGGCGCGCTGGGATGTAACAAGCTGTGAGCGCGACGCTCGCCAAGACGAGAGCCACGGCGCAAAACGTAACCGGATCCGCAGCGCTGACGCCGAAAAGCATTTTGGTCATCAGTTGCGTCAGGCCGAGCGCCGCCGCAGACCCGATCGCGACGCCTACCAACGCCATTTTCATGCCCTCTCCCAGCATCAGGCGCAACACGTGGCTGCGCTGCGCGCCCAGCGCCATGCGAATTCCGATCTCGTGCGTGCGCTGACCCACCGCATAAGAAATCACGCCATAAATTCCAATGCTGGAAAGAAGCAAAGCGAGCCCCGCGAAGACTCCCAGCAGAATCATGGAGAATCGCCGATCCGCCAGCGAATCCGCCACGATTTGTTCCAGCGGCTTTATTTCGTACATCACGTTCTCACCATTCAATTTCTCGATCGCGCCGCGAATCGCCGGCACCAGTGCAGCCGGCGAGCCCTTGGTCCGCACGACGACCTCTGACTGCGGCGGCCCAGTCCAGAATTGGTCGGGGATTTGCATGAACGGCAAGTAAGCCTGCGCGTGAATCGGATGATTTGCATCCCCATCCGTGTCCAGGCCCCAATGCTTCACGTGGCCCACCACGCCGACGATCTCCGGCTCCGTGTTGACGATGCCAATGTTGATCCGCTGGCCGATGGGATCCTGATTCGGAAAATATTCGCGCGCGAAGCTCTCATCAATCACGATCACTGGCGGCGAATGCTCGTTGTCGTTCTGGGTGAAGAAGCGTCCGCGGTGCAGCGGAATTCCCATCGCGCTCAAGTAATCGGGTTCTGCCAGATAAAAGAGCGACTGCTTCATCCCACTCTGATCCGCCGGCTTTGGTTCGCTACCGAGCCAAAAAGGAAATTCGTTGTCGCCGTTCATGGGCAACGCACCGCCGGTGGACGAAACGCTTTCCACGCCGGGAATGCTTCTCAATTTTTCATCCATTTCGCGAATGGCGTTACGGCTCGTCGCCGCATTCGCGCCGAGCGAAGGCGAAAGCGAAACTGCAAACGTCAGGACTCCCCGAGGATTGAATCCCGGATTCACATTCCAAAGTTGCAGCAAGCTGCGAATCATCAGTCCCGCGCCGATCAGCAGCACCAGCGCCATGGCCATTTCGATCACCACGAAGACGCCCTGCGCCCGGTGCCGCGCGCCGCTGGCTCCGCGACCACTCTCTTTCAATGTTTCCTGCAGGTTCGGCCGCGATATTTTCAACGCGGGCGCCAAACCAAACAGAACTCCGGCTACCAGCGAAGCAATCAGTGTGAAGATGAGAACGCGTCCGTCCACTCCGACGTCCTGCGCTCGCGGCAGCGTGTCCGGCAACACCTTAAGCGCCGCTTGAGTTCCCCAAGCAGCCAGCAACAAACCCAGCGCGCCACCCGCCAGCCCCAGCAGAACACTTTCCGTGAGCAATTGCCGAATCACGCGCGACTGACTCGCGCCCAATGCGGCGCGAATCGCAAATTCTCGCGACCGCGTCGTTGCGCGCGCCAACTGCAGGTTCGCGACGTTCACGCACGCAATTAGCAACACAAATCCCACGGCCCCGAGCAACACCCACAAGAACGGCTGCACATCTCCAACGATGTCTTTTTTCAGTGGCACCAGACTGACGCTTGCACCCTTGTCCGCATCGGGATATGCCTGCGCAAGGTTATTCGCGATTTGATCCATGTCTGCCTGCGCCGCCGCGAGCGTCACGCCCGGTTTCAATCGGCCAAGGGCGCGTGTCCCTGGGTGTGCATCACGCTGGTGGAATAGCGGATCCTTGTCTTCACCGATGGGAACAAACACATCCTTGTCGCGGCTGAAATTCGTGGACTCTAGATGAAAACTCGCGGGTATCACCCCGATTACCGTATAGCTATCTCCGTTCATGGTGATTCTTTTTCCGACGATGTCCGGTGCGGAGCCGAACTTGCGCTGCCACAGGCCCGCGCTGATCAGGGCCACGGGCGCGGATCCCTTGCGATCTTCCTCTGCGGTAAACAAACGGCCGCGAGTGGGGTTTACGCCCAGCGTCTCGAAGAAGCCGGCGGAAACCATTCCCACGCGCACGCGCTCCGCTTCTCCACTTCCGGTCATGCTGAAATCGTCGTTACGATAGGCCACCAGCGAGGAAAAACTGGAATTGCTGCGCTGCCAATCCTGGAAATTAGGATAAGAGATCGAAAAGTTATCGAAAATCGCGCTCTTCTCGGAGACGATGACCAATTCGTTCGGCCGTGGAAAAGGCAAAGGACGCAGCAGCACGCCGTTCACCACAGAAAACAGAGCCGTGTTCGCACCGATTCCGAGCGCCAGCGTCAGCACTGCAATCAACACGAAGCCCGGGCTCTTCGACAGCACACGCGCCGCGTATTTAAGGTCCTGAATCAGGTTTTCCATTTCTGAATCCCTCCAGACACACACGTCCAGCTGCGCCGAAAAACTCTTTTCAGGCGCTGTAATGGCTGGGTTTTCAGAATTCCTCTAGACGCTCGCGGTACGCGTGCCCAGAGTTTCTTCGACGATGCGGCCGTCGAACAGGTGAATGGTGCGGTCCGCGATGCTGGCATAGCGCGGGTCGTGCGTCACCATGCAGATCGTGGCGCCCTCGCGGTGCAATTGACGAAGCAGGTCCACCACCGCCTCGCTGTTCTTGGAGTCCAAGTTTCCGGTCGGTTCGTCCGCCAGCAGGATCGAAGGCGAGCCCACCAGTGCGCGCGCCACAGCCACACGCTGTTGCTGACCGCCGGACAGTTGCGACGGGTAATGCTTCATGCGGTGCGCCATGCCCACGCGCTCCAGCACTTCCTGCACGCGCTTTTTGCGCTCTGCCGCGGCCATGCTGCGGTAGGTGAGCGGCAGCTCCACGTTCTCGTACACCGTCAGGTCGCCAATCAAATTGAATGCCTGAAAGATGAAACCGATCTCGCGGTTACGAATGCGCGTGCGGTCCGAGAGCGATAGATTCGCCACCGCCTGCGTGTTGATCCAGTAATTGCCTTCGGTGGGCGAATCCAGCAGGCCCAGAATCGAAAGCAGCGTGGATTTTCCGCAGCCGGATGGTCCGGCGATGGAGAGAAATTCTCCATTCTTGATTTCCAGATGAACGCCACTCAGCGCGTGCGTCTCCACTTCGTCGGTGTAGAAAACCTTGGTCACGCCATCGAGGCGAATCAGCCCTTGTTCCGTCGTTGTCATTCTGCGCTCCTTCGAATCTCAGTCCCAAGAGTAGGTACGAGCCTGACGCCTGAAAAAGTTCCCTGCATTACAGCAATCTCTACTTCAACTGCACCCGATCGTAATTGTCCCAAGCCGACATGTCCGAAAGGATCACTTTGTCGCCGATCTCCAGACCCTTCACGATTTCCACCGTGTTCACCGAAGTGCGGCCCAGCTGCACCTGCACGCGCACAGCTTCCTTGCCGTCATCCACCACCTTGAAAATTCCCACGGTGCTGTTGGCTTCGCCGTGCACGGGACGTTCCACGTACAGCACATCCGCAAGCCGCTCGATCTCGACCGTTCCTTCCACGCTCAAATCCGGCCGCGCGCCCGTCGGCAATGGCCCATCGAGGCCCACGTCCACCGTGACCGTTCCATTCACCACGGAGGGATCGTAGCGCGTGACGTGTCCGGGAATGATTCCGTTGTGCGTATCCACCGTCGCCTTCTGCCCGATCAGAATATCTTTCGCCTGCGTCTCGGCAATCTTCAGTTGCGCCTTCAAATGGGTGGGCTGCGTCACGCGCGCCAGCACCGTGCCCATGGTCACCTTCTGCCCCACTTCCACGTCGAGTTCCTGCAACATGCCGTCAATTCCAGGTCGGATGTGCAGCTGGTCCATTTGCGATTTCTTCAGCTCGTACATCGCGCGTTTCTGATTTACGGTCGCTTCCTGTACGGCGAGTTGCGATACGATGGAGTTTTCGAATGTCTCCACTTCTTTTTGCGCCAGGTCATTTTCCTTGGCCAATTCTTCGGCCTGCACTTGCGCGGTCTTCACATCGAGTACCGGTGCCAGGCCGTTCGCTCCCAGCTGCTCTTTTGTCTGCCGGACCATTTCCTGCGTGCGATATTGCGAAGAAATGCTCGCAGCCTGGGTGCGCTTGTCCATCAGCTGATTTTGCAACTGGGCCTTGGTCTGCTCGTAGGCTGCTTGCGCGCCCTTCAACTGATACTCCGCGTCTAGCGTCTCCTGCTGCAGCTGAGGATTGACCAGATCAAAAATCACGGTGTTCGCTTTGACGGGGGTGCCGGGCAGAAGGTAGCGCGTCTGGACCTGCCCGTCGGTCACTGCGGGGATCAGCCGGATGGTTTCCGGCACCAGCGTCCCCAGACCGCGGACGTCGCGCAGCATCGGTCCGCGCTTCACGGTGCCGGTCCACACCGTGCCAGAGTCCACACTCGGCGCCGCCGGCTTCAGCCGCGAAAGCGCATAGGTCATCAGCGGAATCAGCACCACCGCAGCGGCGATGTAGCCGATCCGTCGCATCTTCTTCTTGTGTTTAATTTCTGGGCGAACGATGTCCACGGATACCAACCTCACATATATACATCGCAAATCGAATTCCGGTGTTACAATTCATATAACATCTTTATATTGTGCTATTTAGAGGGGTATTGCAAGCTCGGAGCATGCCCATTTTGCCCGGTCATGGGAATCATCCGTCCCGCTATCGGACAGATTGACGCTGGTTCCAAATCAGCAGATTTGGGCCTTTCGGATCGCCGCCACAAACTTGCCGGAGTCGCACGCGTGACAGGCTGCCGGGCAAGCGAGCACGCGGCCCGCCGATCGCCTGATCGCCGCAGTCTCCGTTTCAGACGGCTGAACCAGAGAAAAAGCTATGCCGACTCCGTACTGGCGCGAATCTCCTGCCAGCGCTTGGGGCGCTTCTTGGCATCGAGAACTTTCTTACGCAGGCGAATGGATTTCGGAGTGACCTCGACAAACTCGTCGTCGGCAATGAACTCGATGGCCTTTTCCAAAGTCATGTCGCGGGGCGGAATCAGACGGATGGCCTCGTCAGCCGAAGAGGAGCGCATGTTGGTCTGCTTCTTTTCCTTGGTCACGTTCACGTTCATGTCGTCTTCGCGCGCGTTTTCACCAAGGATCATTCCTTCATACACTTCTATCGCCGGACCGACGAACATTTCGCCGCGTTCCTGAATGCCCCAGATGGCGTAAGCGGTGGAAATCCCGCTGCGATCGGACACCAGTGCACCGGTCAAGCGCATGGCCATGTCGCCCGCATATTCCGTCCAGCCTTCCAGCAACGAATGGATCAGCGCGGTGCCGCGCGTGTCTGTCATCAATTGGCTGCGCAATCCAATCAGCCCACGCGAAGGAATGCTGAATTCCATGCGCACGCGCCCGGAATTGTGGTTCACCATTTTTTTCATTTCGCCGCGGCGGTTTCCCAGCAACTCCATCACGATGCCGATGAAATTTTCCGGGCAGTCCACGATCAGCAGTTCCAAAGGCTCGAGCCGCCGCCCGTTTTCCGTGCGCACCACGATTTCCGGCTTGCCCACCATCAGCTCGTAACCTTCGCGCCGCATCGTCTCGATCAGAATCGCCAGCTGCAATTCGCCGCGGCCCAGCACGCGAAATGCGTCGGTGGTTCCGGTGTCTTCCACGCGCAGCGACACATTGGTCAGTAATTCCTTTTCCAGCCGCGCTCGCAAGTCGCGCGACGTCACATACTGCCCTTCGCGCCCCGCAAAGGGAGACGTATTGATCGTAAACACCATGGTCAGCGTGGGCTCATCGATCGTCAACGGTTCCAGCGGCGCGGGATTAGCCAGGTCCGTAATGGTCTCGCCGATCTGGATGCCTTCCACGCCCGCGATGGCCACGATGTCTCCGGCCATCACCTGCTCGGCCTCATCGCGCTCCAATCCGCGAAACGTAAAAAGTTTCGTGATCTTGGTCGGCTGAATTTTTCCATCCAGCTTGACGATCCCCACTTCCGTGCCGCGCACCAGGGTTCCGCCAAACACACGCGCGATCGCCACGCGCCCAAGAAAATCGCTGTAATCCAGGTTCGTCACCTGAATCTGCAGCGCGGCCGCAGGATCACCCGCAGGCGGCGGAATGGACTTCACAATCTGTTCAAAGAGCGGCTGCAAAGTCGTCGAATCGTCACCCACCTTCAAATGGGCCACGCCCAACTTTGCGTTCGTATAGATCACAGGAAAATCGAGCTGGTCTTCCGTGGCGTCCAGGTCAATAAAGAGGTCGTAGATCTCGTCCAGCACCGCCGCCGCACGCGCGTCCGGGCGATCAATCTTATTGAGCACCATGATCGGCGGCAATTTCGCGGCAAGCGCCTTCTGCAACACGTAGCGCGTCTGCGGCAGCGGTCCTTCGCTGGCATCCACCAGAACCAGCACGCCGTCCACCATGCGCAGTGCCCGTTCCACTTCGCCGCCAAAATCGCTGTGGCCCGGCGTGTCCACAATGTTGATCTTGGTCCCTTGATACTCGATCTCGGTATTCTTGGCGAGAATGGTGATGCCGCGCTCGCGTTCCAGATCGTTCGAATCCATCACGCGCTCCACCAGTTCCTGGTTGGCGCGGAAAATCCCGCTCTGCCGCAGCATGGCGTCCACCAAAGTGGTTTTGCCATGGTCCACGTGCGCAATAATAGCGATATTACGAATGCTCTTCGTCATTGGATGACTGCCAAAAAAGGGTTTACGAGCGCGGTCTTTGCATCCCTGATCGAATCCCGTGCAGACCGTTCCAGAAGGGGTATCCAGGAGCAACAAACGCACCTTTATATTATCATGCGTGGCGCGAACCCGCCATGCGACAGACGGGGTGGTAACGGGTCAGTTTTCGGAGAGAGGAAACCATGGGCGTCAGCGTGAATCCAAATATGGTCACAACTGCATTCGATTTGCCGGGATATCGCGTCGTCAAAAATTTCGGCCTCGTGCGCGGCGTCACCGTGCGTTCGCGCAGCATCCTAGGTACGATCGGCGCTTCGCTGGAGACTCTGGTCGGCGGCAACATCACTCTGTTCGAGGAAATGTGCGAGAAAACGCGCGAGGAATCCCTCGAACTGATGCTGGAGCACGCCAGCGAGCACGGCGCGAACGCCGTCATCGGCATGCGTTACGACGCGACCGAAGTCATGCAGGGCGTCACCGAAGTCCTTGCCTACGGCACCGCCGTTCAGGTAGAACGCATAGCGCCCTAGTCAGCCGCCCGCGAGCACGTCGGCCCATAACGCTCCCGCTCGTCTCGGCCTGGCGCGCTGGAACTTCGGCGCAAGGGCTAGGGGCGCAACGCCCGCGCAACCTCGATAGCACATGGCGCGGACTCGCCCACGGGCTTACAATAAGCCGTTTGCTCCTAGGGGAGGCACCTCAGCATGAATCGTTCCGTTAAGCTCATCTCCGCGCTCGCCGCTTTCGGATTGATTGCCGCCGCTCTGGCGGTTCGCGCGCAAACTCCGAAAACCCAAACCGTGGAATTTCCCAGCGGCAAAGAAACCATCGGCGGGTTCCTGGCCGTGCCGAACAAGCCCGGCATCTACCCCGGCATAATCGTTGTCCACGAATGGTGGGGATTGAACGATTGGGTGAAAGAACAAACTGAAAAGCTCGCCGCCCAGGGTTACGTGGCGCTGGCGGTTGACCTCTACCGCGGCAAAGTCGCTGCGGAACCCTCTGAGGCTCATGAGCTGATGCGCGGCCTGCCGCAAGACCGCGGTCTCCGCGACATGCAGGCCGCCTACGATTATTTGGTCGCGCGCAAAGACGTCAAGCCCGGCCGCATCGGCTCGATCGGTTGGTGTATGGGCGGCGGGCTTGCGCTGCAGTTCGCGATCCACCAGCCGCGCCTTGGCGCTTGCGTCGTGAATTACGGTTCGCTCCCCACCGATCCGAATGACATTCAGCAGATCCTCGCGCCCGTGCTCGGAAACTTCGGCGCGGATGATAAAGGCATCACGCCCGCCGACGTGCAGGCATTCGACAAAACCATGAAGGGCCTCAATCGCCGTATTGACGTGAAAATTTATCCGGGCGCCGGCCACGCGTTCGAGAATCCGAACAACACCAACGGCTATCGTCCCGAAGCCGCCGCCGATGCCTGGAAACGCACCCTGGCGTTCCTGCACAATGCGCTGGGGTAGAACCACCGCCGATTAATGCGCGCTACGGCGAGTGTGCGCTGACACACGGCTCCCGGGTGAATCTGCGTTGGAACCGAACGGCTATGAGAATCATCAAAAGGGACAAGAAAACCAAGCCCACTGCGGCAGTCACTGAGAAAGGAGAATTGCCAAATGAAGAATAAAACCAATCAGAAGAACCCACCAGCCAGCCTACTCGTCGAGGGCACCGAACGCGCCCGGCCGGTACTGCACCAGCACGCCAGCGAAATTCAGCCCTACGGCAAGATTGCCAAGCTGCCGATCGCCCTCGATCAGCAGGTTTGCGCAGCCGACGTCGAACTGCTGAATCAGATCCTCGCGGACACCATGACCTTGCGCGACATGTACAAAAAACATCATTGGCAGGTCGCCGGGCCCACTTTCTATCAACTGCATCTGCTCTTTGACAAACATTTCGAGGAGCAGTCCGAGTTGGTGGACGCCATTGCGGAGCGCATCCAACTTCTCGGTGGCATCAGCATCGCCATGGCCCCCGACGTCGCTGAAACCACTTTCATCCCTCGTCCGCCGCGCGGCCGCGAAGAAGCTCCCGTGCAAATCTCCCGCTTGCTCGAGGCTCACGAAATCATTTTGAAAGAAGCACGCACCGTGGCCAAGCAAGCAGCGCAAGCTGGCGATGATGGCACCAACGATCTGCTCGTCAGCCAGGTGATCCGCACCAACGAACTGCAGGTCTGGTTCCTCGCCGAACATCTGGTGGACGTTCCTGTGGTGCGCGCCGATAAAGCCAAAGCAGCCACGTCCGGATCCTAAACGCGGCTCGTACCCGGCCCATGCTCAAAGGAGGCACGCAAATGCCAGAGTGTACGCATCTCAATCAAATTCGCAAAGTGAGCCCGCATACCAAAGGCTGCGAGGAATGTTTGAAAATGGGCGACACCTGGGTTCACCTGCGCCTGTGTCTGGAATGCGGCCACGTCGGCTGCTGCGATTCATCCAAAAATAAACATGCCACCAAGCATTTTCATTCCACCAAACACCCCATCATGAAATCAATCGAGCCAAACGAGACCTGGGGCTGGTGCTACATAGACGAAGTAGAGTTGGACTTCGCGTAACGCCACAGCAGGTAGGAGTTCCAAAAACGACGAAGCGCGAAAAAACATCATGAAGAAAAGAATTGCAAAATCGGATAGGCGTGACGAACTGCGTCGAGAGTAGGAGCGCTCCTTCAAATCTCCGGTTAGCCGACGGCCGCAAGTCAACGAAGCGGCCGAAATTCGATGGTGAACTCCTCCTGCATTTCTATAGGTTGCTGGTCGAGCAGCGTCGGCCCGTATCGCCACTGGCGAATGGCGTCAATCGCCGCGGGAATCAGAATCGCAGGCCCGTCAATTGTTCTTACGCTCTCAACCGTCCCGTCCTTACCAATGATCGCGCGCAGCTGCACGTTGCCCCGCATCCCTTGCGCGGCTTGAGCAGGATAAGCGGGAGCGACTTTGGAAATTCGCTCGCCAATTTGGACCTTCTTTGGCTTGTGGCTCGATTCTGGACCTGGCTCCGCCGGCACGAAAACAAATTGACTCGAGTGGATCACAACGCTAGCTGTATCGATTACGGTTTCGGACGGCAATTCCAGTAACCGCGGCGAATTGCCGGCGCCTGGCGGAACGACGAGGAAAAAGGACGGCGGCGGATTCGCCGGACGCAGCGCGAGTTCGGGAGCGTGAACAGGAGGTGTCACGGCTGTCGAGGGGACGCTGCTTTTCGCCGACGGAGGGTCGCTTCGACCAAATGGTTGTGTCAATGAGCCCTTCGCCGGCACCGCACTTTGGTCTAGCGACGCATCCGGTAATCCAGTTGGCGCGCCCGCTTTGGCTGGTGCAGTTGCGTTCGCGGCGGAATTTTCAGCGGGACTCACCTCTGCATTGGTGCCAGTGATTGAAGGTGACGATTCGGCGTGGATCTCCGGCGCTGTGTCGCGGGCCCCAGAAGTTATAGGTCTTGAATCGCGCGTCGTAGCTTTAGGCATGCGAGTGCTACGAGCTGCCTCGGGAGACGCGGCTGGTGCGTCGGGTCCGGAGTTCAGCCTGTCCTCAGGAACAGCGGGCTCTAGCGCGGAGCGGGCTGCTAGGTCGGGGGTTCCAGTCCCTGGGGAGCCTTTGCTGATCCTCCCTGCAAGTTGTGACGCCGGGTTGTCGCCGCGGTCGTTTTCAGACGGTGTACTGTATTCCAGCGTGTTCTCGCTAGCCGTTGATGCGGGGGAGTCCGGAACAGCACTTTGGCTGCTCGCCGAGGCGCTCAGGCTCGGAGCTGCTGCTTTCGCGACGGTTTGATCGCTCAGGCGGCCATTCTTTGTCGAGCTCTCATATCTGCTCAACTTCTCGAGAATCATCTGGCGCGCGTCTTGCGCTTTCGACCAGTTAGGCCAAAATTTAGGGGCGGCCGCGAATCCCAGCACGAAGCAGGTTATGATCAGCAGACTAGCCAGCGGCGCGACCGGCCACATTCTCGCCACGCGAGTTGCACTCTCAAGAACCCCTGATTCCGTTCGGAACCTCGCCTGAGCGCTATAATCGACGCTCGCGCGAAGCATCGGCGGGGCAGTCCGTAGCGCTTGCGCGGGGGTTCGCGAATCCGATTGCCCAAACGTGTCGCCGATGTTCCGATCCGGCCCTGCTCCCGGCGCTAATTCGCTTTCCGTCGCGAGCGCGGGAACGAACTCCGGCTCAAGCCCGGCGGTTGATAAAACTGCTGCGACTCCCTCAACGGGTTCGTGCAGCGGAGTTGTGTTCGATGCCGAGATTTCAAGAGAGTCGTTCGCGCCGGTTTCCGATGGAAACATCAGCTGCCAAGATGGGGGAACGGATTCGCCGGAAGCTGGTTGAGCGCGCGTCGCCGCAGCAGCAGTCGATGCCGCTGATAAGTGATCCTCGACGTTGCGGAGTTCTTTCCTCTCTTGGGATTTGCAATCTCCCCACGCGCGAGAAACCCACATTCTGATCTGTTCTCCAACCTCTTCCGGCAGATCCACAAACCGTACACCCACTTCCCTTGTCGATTCGGTTATCCACACAATCTCAGCGCGTGTCTCGACGGCGCCATACAACTGCGGGAGGCGGATGCAGAGGTAAGGCAAGCAGTTCTCGAATAGTGGCTCGGCGAAAATCAGTCCCATTCCTGTTTCAGAAATGTTGGCGAGGATTCCGACGCCATGTTCGGCGACAGTCACACAGGTGAGTGCCGAGGAACTGCGGCGAACGTGCAGTCGTCGTTCCCCGGAAAGCGTTTCGGGGACCTTGGTCAATTGCTGTTGAGCAGATCGCATTCCCATTTCCCCTCCTGGGCTTCACACTGAATCTTCGGTCTCGGCGGGCTAGTCGCCGAGGTCCCCCGAAAGCCGCGGTCACTAGGTTGCGGCGTCGAAGGCAGAAGTCCAGTACTGAGTCCCGTCATTCGGACACCGGTCGCTGCAGGCACCGGGGCCGCTTTCTTCGTCATGAATTCCTGTTCTGGCGTGGCTATCTTCCGAGCCGGGCATTCGGCTGATCTTCTAAAGGCTGGGTATGTTGAACAAAACCCGGGCAGCGCGAAAAAGTTCTGCTCGAGGACAAACCTAAGGGACTTTACAGACTGGAGAGACCACCCGGGAGGCGCCTTTCCAAGGATTGGGGAACTTCGCTAAGTCATAGTAGAGGCGCTGCTTGTTGCATTCCAGTCGATCGCGCAACGCTTTGGAAAAGCGGAAGATGCCTATACGGCGCCACTTACAAATGTCAGCCAAGAAAAACTTACTGAATCGAGTGAAAGGCAGGAATATTCAGCTCGATACTAAGTGCGCTGCGATTCTTGAGTCCCTCCAGGTCCAAGCGCAGACGAAAGCCCGAATTCGTCCAGCATGGGTGGGTGCAGACGATAGGAAGTCGTTTGTTGCTCGCAATACGCTATGAAATATACGCTCTGCTTTCAGAGAGGGTCGAGAACAGCTACAGCGGCGTGGTGAGGCGCGGAATCTCTTGCCTCACCCTCGCTTTCACTGAATCTGTTGTTATTCGGTTTCCCGCTCCCAGAACCGACCGATGCGGCTTGCCGAAATAAAATCCTTCACCCCCGTTTTTCCCGTGATATAGATCACGCCAGGTTCTTCCTCGACTCCCGATTCCTTCGCCAGCGAAGGAATGCCCGAAAGCCCCACGGCTTTACAGTGTCGTTTTGCATCCGTCAAGAAGCTAACCGCATTCGGATCGCCAGCGAGTTTCTTGTCGCCTTCCGGCCCGGACAATGCAACGACGGCATCAAATAAAACGGACGGTGACGCACGCAGAGCCATGTCCGCACGGTGCAACCGCTTATCGGAATCGAACTCGCCTTGAATTTTGCTTGCGAGGACGGCCACTTTGGCGCCTTCGTCCTTAATGGCGGATACCAATTCCTTCTTAAATTTGTCATCAAACCCGGCCCCGAGCAGTAGTCCCACTTTCCGGCCTTTCAGGGTCGGCTTGAACTTTCCATATAGGCGCAGAGCGGGACTGGGCTCAAGGTCCACGGGGTTTTTGGCTGCCGTGACTTGATCGCCCTGTCCGTCGGCGCCCAGCGCAGCACTCACTTTGTCTGCTAGGCCTCTGTCAATCAGCGAGAGATGACCGAGCATCCGCAGGCGAATGGCCACGGTTTCCAATTTGCCCAGTTCAAACGTCAGTGCATTCGCGAGATGTTTTTGCTCTGGAGGTGTAATGGATCTGTAAAAGAGCCGAGCCTGAGAATAGTGGTCGGAAAAAGACTCCGACCGGACACGAACGGCATTACCTTCGACAGATCTCGTGGATGTAGTAAATCCACGCTCCATTGACTCCCGAGGAGCGTCGGCTGACAGAGAATTTGGCTCGTAGGCGACACGTCCGGCCTGAGCACTCACTTGATGAATTCCGTCGCGTTGCAGATTGTGGAATGGACATTTCGGTGCGTTCACGGGGATCTGATGAAAGTTGGGGCCGCCCAGTCTGCTCAATTGCGTGTCGAGGTACGAAAACAGCCGGCCCTGTAGCAACGGATCTTCCGAGAAATCGAGCCCTGGGACAAGATGGCTCGGGCAGAACGCGACTTGCTCTGTCTCTGCGAAGAAGTTGTCCGGGTTGCGATCCAAGATCATCTTACCGACCATTTGCAGCGGCACAAATTCTTCAGGAATCAGCTTTGTGGCGTCGAGAACGTCAAAAGGGAAGCGCGCGGCTGTTTCTTCGTCAAAGATTTGCAGACCAAGCTCGAACTCTGGAAAATCACCCGAGGCGATCGCTTCCCACAAATCGCGACGGTGGAAGTCCGGATCCGCTCCGCTGATCTTTACAGCTTCATCCCACAATACCGAACTCGTCCCCAATACGGGTCGCCAGTGGAACTTAACGAAATGAGTTTTTCCAGCCTCGTTTACCAACCGGAATGTGTGAACGCCAAATCCTTCCATCATTCGGAACGATCGCGGTATAGCTCGGTCGGACATGACCCACATGATCATGTGCATGGACTCGGGCATCAGAGAAATGAAATCCCAAAACGTGTCGTGCGCGGAAGCAGCCTGAGGAAATCCGCGGTCGGGTTCGATCTTCACGGAATGAATCAAGTCCGGGAACTTCATGGCATCTTGGATAAAAAACACGGGAATATTGTTACCCACCAGGTCGAAGTTACCCTCCGATGTATAGAACTTAACCGCGAACCCTCTTACGTCGCGTGCCAAGTCGGTCGATCCGCGCTCGCCTGCAACGGTGGAAAACCTGACGAAAACAGGAGTTTTAACCGACGGATCGGCAAGGAATGCCGCCTTGGTGAACTTTTTCATTGAGTGGTACGGCTGAAAATATCCGTGAGCGCCAGCCCCGCGGGCATGAACGATGCGTTCCGGTGTGCGCTCGTGATCGAAGTGTGTGATCTTCTCGCGGAGAATGAAGTCTTCAAGAAGTGTTGGACCTCGCTCGCCCGCACGCAGTGAGTTCTGATTGTCAGAAATAGGGAGTCCCTGATTGGTTGTCAGTGGGGTTTGAGAGAGCGGCGCTTGCTGGTGGGTTTCGCCGCCGTCTGCCTTAACCTGCTTGGGCTCGGTCTGCCGTACTTGTGCCTTAATCGGTTTTTCACGCTTCATGGTTCAATTATCCTTGTCTGAGAATTCTTTCAGAAACCTAAACTGCTCTAGTCGAAAATACGACCGAGTGGCGGAACCGAGAGCTGACCCGTGTCTCAGCACCATGCGTCCGCACGATTCTGAATATGAGGGCTACCCCTTAATGATCTGATTTTGGATGGCGCATCGAACCACCCGACTCACCGAGTGGAGCTCCGGCCTGCGCTTCTCCGCAAATTTTCCATTCAGCTCGTGATAGCAGGAAAATAACTCTGCCGCAGTGGTCGCGAAATAACCCGCCTCTGCGGCAGAGTTGTCATGCCTTCGCGGCTCTGCCCTTGGACGATCGCGTCTTCGGGTTTTCTGCCTCTTGGTCACTGCTGTCTTCAATTGTCATCTTGTCCGCTAGATCGGACAGCTTTACATCGGTGTCTTTCTCTTCCTGCAGAGTCTGGCTCAGAAGCTTCGCCGCCGCGTCTTCGCCGAGTTTCTCTGCCATGGCCCGCACCGTGCCATACGCCGCGATTTCATAGTGCTCCACTCGCTGCGCTGCGCCGATCAAAGCCGCGTCCTTCGCGTCACCTTCATAGTCTTCTTCCGCTGCTTCGCCGCCTTCCTTAATCAGCCCTTCCATGCCGTTGCAATGCTTCCCGGTGGGCTTTTCGTCCAGAGCTTGGAAAATCTTTTCGAGACGCGTCGCATGTCCTCTGGTTTGTTCCAAATGCCGTTCAAAACCATTGCGTAATTCTGCGGAAACGGCAGCCTTAGCCATTTTCGGCAACGCCTTCACTAGCTGCGTTTCCGCACTGTAGATGTCCTTCAGTTCGTCAACGTAAAGCTCTTTCAATTCTGATTGCTGCATGGTAGACCTCCGGAGAGTTTTTGGATCGTTTAACTATGCCGATGCCGCACAACCCAACCCATAGGGCTGAAGCTGTATAGATGGATCACGAACGGTGTACGGCTGCAGTCACGAATTCCGGGACGGCCCTTGCCGGTTGAAGTAAACAACGAGCAATGAACAGGCAGGCGAGAAGAGGTCTGCTGCAAACGTAGTGCGTCGCAAGAGTTGGACGGCTGCCTTGTGATCAAGAGCCCGTCGCCTTAACTCCTGGTCGACCGAGTACGTGCCGCGGGCGGAAGAGAGTTTTTCCGGAGGTTCCCCGGAGAATCAGCAGAAGTCGTCTGCGAAATCCGCACGTTCGGCTCGGCCATCGATGTACAGTCGTTACGGCGCGAAATATACAGCGTCCCGGGGATGGGCCCGGAATTTCTCTTTGTCTAGACTCAACCCGATCGTGATTGGCTTAACGCCAATAAGCTAGGTGATTTTCTCAAAGGAGCGACTCCATGAAGCAAAGCACCAGGGACCAGGCAAAAGGCAAACTTCACCAAGTGAAAGGTAAGGTCAAAGAAAAGCTCGGACGAGCGACGAAGAATCCGAATTTAGAGGCCGAAGGTCAAGACGAGCAGGTCGTCGGGACGGTTCAAAAGAAAGTCGGTCAAATAGAAAAGGTGTTCGAGGAATAGCAGCGCTGACTGCGGTCAGTAGTAGAAGCCGGCTTCCGGAATCCGACTTCGAGGGGAAAAGATCGCCCGCACCCATCGGGAATGTCCGTAGTAGCCGCAAATCACAGAACCAGCAGAACAATAAAGGAGAGCTTTGGTTAAACTATAACTGCGAGTTCTTCGCTTCGCGGTAGGCCTGTTCCCCAGTCTCTTTCGCCTGTCGAACTCGGCCCTTCGCTTCAGCAATACCTGCCTTCGCACGCCGGGTCACTTTCTGGCCAGCAGCGACTGCCCGGTCCAGACCGTCATTCGCACTAGCCAGAATGTAGTCGCGTGTATCATCGCCGGGCGCAGGAGCGAACAGCAGCCCCAGAGCGGCGCCGATACCGAGCCCCACTGCAAATACAGAAACCGACCCGGCCCATTTCATTCTGCCGCTCATAAAACCCTCCCTTTCGCTTTCAGTAAGTCGCTTTTCGGTCTTTTCTCGAAGGAAAGTGAAGAGGAAGCTCAAAATCGAACTTCCTCCTCGGGAACTACCGGCTGCCGCCCGAAGTTGTGCGGCGGACCTGCCGGTCGTCGGCCTTAACGTCTGCAGAAGACTCACCGGTCGATGAGATGTCTTCCGCATTCGTGTTCTTTAGGATTTGCTTGGCTCGCTTGATTTCGTCCGATGTGTCACAGTGAACCGAGAGGAGAATTCCGCCCTTCTGCAGGCGCCCCTCGTAACGCTTCGCTTCATACTCGGGAATGCCCAGGCCGATGAGCGCACCG
>Ga0209420_1000043_pt1 | contig 79250 bp, 67 predicted proteins | sample BlaSpr_A8_OM1_O1_FD_187972 | JGI IMG/M metagenome (GOLD analysis project Ga0209420, IMG submission 187972) | Forest soil microbial communities from Thunder Bay, Ontario, Canada - Black Spruce, Ontario site 2_A8_OM1_O1 (SPAdes) (version 2) | ecosystem: Environmental > Terrestrial > Soil > Boreal... | reverse complement strand
TGTGTAGGAGTTCATGCCTTGCATGGTCCCCTACCACCGCCCGAAAAGCGGACATATCACTTGCTATCTCAACCGGACATATCATGTGCTACTGACACAGGAAAACTCTCACCTTGACATTCTACTGGAAGCGATGTACCTTCACCTAGCATGTCTACTAAAGAGCAACGCGAACGCATCGAACTCTTGCAGGGAACTCTAGACCTCCTGATTCTTCGCACACTGCTGCGAGGCCCGGTGCACGGCCACGCCATCGCCAAAGCCATCGAATTCAACTCCGACGAGGTGCTGCAAGTCGAACAAGGCTCGCTGTACCCCGCGCTTCATCGACTCATCAAACGCGGTTGGATTTCCGTCGAAGAAGGCACCTCGGAAAATAATCGCCGCGCCAAATTTTACAAGTTAACCGCCAAAGGCCGTCGCCAACTCGCAGTCGAAACCGGCAAGTGGGACAAGTTAGCCGGCGCCATCGCGCGAATTCTCCGGCCCGCCGAGCAAGAGGGCGAATCGTGAGCCGCCGCAAACACATTTTAGAGAATCTCGACCAGGATATCCGCGAGCACATCGAAGCGGAGACACAAGACAACATTGCGCGCGGTATGTCCCCGGAAGACGCGCACTACGCCGCCGTGAAAAAGTTCGGCAACGTCACACGCGTCAAAGAAGAAACCCGCGAAGTCTGGATTTCCGTCTGGCTTGAACAACTAGTCCAGGATGTTCGCTTCGCTCTGCGCACGCTGCGCAAAAATCCCGGCTTCGCGCTCACCGCAATCTTCACTCTGGCGCTCGGCATCGCCGCCAACGTCATCGTTTTCGGCGTTTTGCAAGCTTTAGTCCTGCGCTCGCTCGACGTCCCTCATCCGGAACGCGTGATGACTCTCGAGCCCACCAACAAAGATCGCGGAATATTTTTTGCCTACCCCGAAGTCCGCGATGTACGCGACATGAATTCCGTTTTTGCCGCCGTCGCCGCCGATGCAGTTCGTAATTTTGGCCTGGAGGCCAACGGCACCACGCGCAATATCTGGGGATACGAAGTTAGCGGCCAGTACTTTGAAGTTTTCGGCATCCGGCCTTTGCTCGGACGCCTTCTTGAACCGGCCGACGACGATCATCCCGGCGCATCTGAAGTCGCGGTACTTTCCTGGCCCGCCTGGAATAGCCTTTTCAATGCCGATCCCGACATCGTGGGCAAGAACGTTCGCGTCAACAAACACACCTACACAATCGTCGGCGTCACTCCGCGCGGATTCTACGGAACGGAAAAGTTTCTCCAACCGGACATTTTCGTCCCGATGCAAAATGAGGCGGAGTTGGAAGGCATCGATTGGCTGGAATCTCGAAAAGACGGATATGTCCTCTCCGTCGTGCGTCTCAAGGACGGTGTCACGCTGGCGCAAGCGAACGGCGACCTGAAGACGATCGTCGCTCGCGTCATCCGCCAAAATCCGAAAGAAGAACAAACTCTATCGGTCAAGCTGGCGCAACCAGGCCTGATGGGGGATTTTATGGGTGCGCCGGTACGCGCCTTCCTCATCGCGGTTATGGCACTGGCCGGCATCGTGTTGCTCGCCGCCTGCGCCAATCTTGGCAGCCTGTTTGCAGCGCGCACGGCCGACCGCGCCAAAGAAATCGCCATTCGCCTCGCCATCGGATCGAGTCGCTGGCGCATTCTTCGCCAGATCATTAGCGAGGCGTTTGTGATTTCCATCCTTGCGAGCGCATGCGCCTGCGAGTTTGCGTGGATCGCGCTCACAAACTTGTCCAACTGGCGTGGGCGCGCACCAGTTGTTTTTGCTGTGCAGCCTCAACCTTCGCTGCTCCTGGCTTCGTTCGTCATCGCTATCTTTGCCGGCACAATTTTCGGCATCATGCCTTTGCGCCAAATCTTCAAAGCCGACCCCAATGACGTTATCAAAGGTGGCAGCGGTCAATCCAGCGCTGGACGCCGCTGGGCCCTGCGCGACGTTTTGCTGGCCGCACAGATCGCTTTGTGCTGCATCACCGTCACCGCCGCCTTCGTCGCACTCCGGGGACTGCACAAATCGCTCAACGCTGACATCGGTTTTAAACCGCAGAACGCCGTAGTCACGAAGTTCGATCTCAGCCTGGCCGGCTATTCGAAGGACTCCGCTGAACATTTCCAGCGTCAGCTTCTCGAACGCGCCGCGCAGCTTCCCGGCGTCGAAGCGGTGGGCTATGCCAACACCACGCCCCTCGGCATGGACGCCTCCACCGAAGTCTTCTTCTCTCGTGAGGTCACCGACCTTCGTCGCACCAACGAAGCCTTCGTCGCGCCATTTTTCTGCGTATCCCCGGGCTATTTCAACGCTGCTGGCACCCCCCTGCTGGAAGGCCGCGACGTCAACTTCACTGACTCCGCCAAGGCCCCGGCCGTCGCCGTCGTCAACCGGGAATTCGCGCGCCAGATGTTCCACACCGAACACGCCGTCGGACAATATTTCAAAAATCAATTGGGAGACTTGGTGCAAGTCGTTGGAATCGTGGCTGACGGAAAATATTTGTTCGTCAACGAGCAGCTGCAGCCCGCCGCGTTCCTGCCCATCGCGCAGCGGCCCGACACCGGCACCGCTTTGGTCATCCGCAGCCAGGCCGACGCATTTACGGTGGCCGCCGCATCCCGCCAACTGGTACACGATCTCGATCCCGCCGTGCCTTTCGAAGACTCCGGTGCGTGGAGCGGCCAGCTTTCTCTACAGATCCTTCCGGCCCAGGCCGCCACCGTGGCTCTCGGCATCTTCGGCGCCTTCGGACTGCTTCTTTCCATCACTGGCACATTCGGCCTGGCGTCCTACACCGTCAGCAAACGCCTCCGCGAGCTCGGCATTCGCGTTGCGCTCGGCGCCCAAGCCAAGCAAATACTTTCCACCGCGCTAGGGCGCATGCTCGTCCTGCTCGGCAGCGGCGCGCTCGTCGGCATCGTTCTGGGCTTGGCCGCCAGCCGCCTGCTCTCCTACGTTGTGTACGGTGCGTCCGCGCACGACCCGTTCGTGCTCGCCGCGGTCATCGCGACGATGATGATCACCGGTATCTTGTCCGTCGCCGGGCCGGTGCGGCGCGCCTTGCACATCGACCCAGCAAAACTCCTCCGCGAACAATAATTTTTTAATGCCACGCTGTATTTTGTTTTTTCGCTGAGGTCCGTCTGTAAAGAAGAAAACAGTCAGGAACAAGCGAAGGTTCGACGTCGCCTAGGCCGCCGGAGCCGCGCGAGACTGACAATTGGGAGCGCGGGCTCCGGCGCGAGCGACCTGTACATTCCAGTTACTTACTTCTTGTCTCCAGTTTGTATGGCCGCGACCGTCACGCTGTTGGTTTCCTTTGAAGTGCGCGCTATCGACACGCTTTGACGGCTCGGTTTTCTCGCCGCGGTTCGGCAATTTGCCGTGACGAAGGAAGCCACAATCGCCGTCACACGGGAGGTCAGAAAAAGACCATTCCAACATTATTCCGTCCGAACTCTAGACAGCTAGAAGTTCGTAGCTAAAGTGCAACTTCTACCCGCCTCTGCGCAAAATGTAGAATGCGACGTAACTACCTGAAAAACAAAGGAGAGGAAAAATTCTACCCGGGGCCAAACCACCTACAGAGGTTTAGCGTGCAGCAGCATGTTTCGCAGGTTTTCGCGCCGAGTCCAGCAACGCTCCTCGCGGCATTCTAGTAGTTCTTCGGACCCGAGACTCCATGCTAGAGTTAGCGGCTCGCGACAGCGCGTACCGTCGCGCAGCGAACGCGCAAGAGCGACAGACGCAGGAGGGGAAGTGGCTTATAGGGATTTGAGGGAATTTGTCAGGGCGCTGGAGAAAAAGGACCAGTTAGAAAAAATTTCGGCGGAGGTGGATCCGGTCCTGGAGATTACGGAGATTACTGACCGGGTGGTGAAGGTGGGCGGGCCGGCGCTGCTGTTCGAGCGGGCGAAAGGGTCGAAGATTCCGGCGGTGACGAATCTTTTGGGGAGCGAGCGGCGCATGTGTATGGCCCTGGAAGTGGATACGCTTGATGAAGTGGCCGAGCGAGTGCATTCCTTTCTGGATGTGAAGTCGCCGCAGGGAATTTTGGAAAAAGTGAAGATGCTGCCGAAGCTCGCGGAGATTGGGTCGTTTTTTCCGAAGTCCGTGCGCAACGGCGCGTGCCAGGAAGTAGTCCGCACGGAGAACTTTTCGCTCGATTATTTCCCGATACTGAAATGCTGGCCGCAGGATGGCGGACGTTACATCACGTGGCCGATGGTGATCACGAAAAATCCCGAGACGGGCAAGCGCAACGTGGGCTGTTATCGCATGCAAGTGTACGACGGGCGCACGACTGGGATGCATTGGCAGACGCAGAAGCATGGCGCGGAACATTTCCGCAACGCGCGGGCAAAAAATCCGAAAGGGAAGATTGAAGTGGCGGTGGCGATTGGAGCGGACCCGGCCACGGCGCTGGCGGGAATCTTGCCGGTGCCTCCGGACATGGACGAATTCTTGTTTTCAGGATTCATGCGCAGAGATCCGGTGGAGCTGGTGCAGTGCAAGACGGTGGACCTGGAAGTTCCGGCGAACGCGGAGATGGTGTTGGAAGGGCATGTGAATTTGGGCGAGATGCGGACGGAAGGGCCGTTTGGCGATCACACGGGATTTTATTCGCTGGAGGGAGAGTTCCCCGTTTTCCACATCGATTGCATCACCCATCGCGAGGAGCCTCTGTATCTGACGACGATTGTGGGGCCGCCTCCGCAGGAAGACTATTTCATGGGCCATGCGATCGAACGGATTTTTATGCCGGTGATGAAGATGCAGTATCCGGAGATTGTGGACGTGGCGATGCCGGCGGAAGGGATTTTTCAGAACTTGATGATTGTGTCGATACGGAAGAGCTATGCGGGGCAGGCGCGCAAGATCATGAACGCGATATGGTCGCTGGGGCAGGCCATGTTCACGAAGGTAGTAGTGGTGGTGGACCACGATGTGAATGTGCAGGACTCGCGCGAAGTGGTGTGGAAGGCGCTGTGCGCAATCGATCCAGAGCGGGACATACAGTTTGTGATGGGGCCGGTGGACACGCTGGACCACGCGGCGCGTCGGCAGGATTACGGCTCGAAGATGGGAGTGGATGCCACGCGCAAGTGGAAGGAAGAAGGGTACGCGGGGCGCTGGCCGGATGAGATAAAGATGGATGAAGGCACAAAACGGCAAGTTGACAAAATCTGGAAGCAAATAAAGCTCAGAATGCCGGGCAGAAACCAATGAGATCGACCACTCGCGGCCACGGCGCCGCGAAAGGAAGGCGCTGTCGCGCTATCGCCTTCTTGCAGACGGACGCTCCGACCCACTGAACGGCGCACGGAAGGCACAAAACGGCAAGTTGACAAAATTTGGCAGAAAATAAAAGACCACATGGAGCCAAAGAAGAACTAGACCAGAGCGACACAGGCATGCGGCAACCCCTTCGCCGGAGCCTCGCGTTTCGCCTTTCTCCATAAGGGTTTCAAGCACTTACCTGTACTTTTGACCTGTACGTTTTCGCCTTCCTGTCCCCTTGACCGGGTTTTTACCAATAGCACACGCGACCAACATGTTGATTGACACCCGCCGAGGTGGATGCAATAAACAGTAAAAGCGCACGGTACCGGGCGTAGCAGTACTAACGGGTAGCGAGCAAAGAACGAATAGATTCCGAAAGAAAATAGAAGGCTAGAGAGAAGGCGGGTCCGACCTGCGAAGCGGGACGGAGTGAGGAGCGAGGGGCCGCGCGATGTTTAATCTGGGGAAAACGAAATCATTAATCGGCCTGGATATCGGCTCGAGTTCCGTGAAGGCAGTCGAGCTGAAGAAGTCGAAGGCAGGCTACGAGCTGGTGAGTTACGGGATAGAGACGTTGGCGCAGGATACGGTGGTAGACGGCGCCATCATGGACGCACCTTCGGTAGCCGAGAAGATTATCTCGATATTCGACAACCAGAAGATCAAGGCGAAGGACGTGGCGACGTCGGTATCGGGGCATTCGGTGATCGTCAAGCGGGTAAGCATGCCGCTGATGACCGAAGAAGAGCTGTACGACCGAGTGCAAGCCGAAGCCAGCCAGCATATTCCGTTTGATATTGCGGACGTGAACCTGAGCCATCAGCTGCTGGAAGCTACCGAGAACCAGATGGACGTTCTGCTGGTAGCGGTGAAGAAAGACAAGATTCTGAATCACACGAACGTGTTGGCGCAGGCGGGGAAGACTCCTGTGGTGGTGGACATCGACGCGTTCGCGCTGCAGAACTGTTTTGAAGTGAACTACGAGCCGGACCCTTCGCAAGTGGTGGCGCTGCTGAATATCGGCGCGAGCGTGATGAACATCAACATCGTGCGCGGGTGGACGCCGCTGTTTACGCGCGACGTTTCAGTGGGTGGCAATCAGTACACCGACGCGTTGCAGAAGGAACTGGATTTGAGTTTCGAGGATGCCGAGAAATTGAAGATGGGCGGAACGCTGGCGGGAGTTAGCGAAGAGCAGCGCACGGCGATTCTGCGATCGGTGTCTGACATTTTGATTTTGGAGATACAGAAGACCTTCGACTTTTTCCGCGCCACGGCGAGCGGAGAAAACATCCGCAGGATTTACGTGGCGGGAGGGACTTCACGTGTTCCAGGGCTGCTCGACTTGCTGAAGGAAGAGTTTGCGATGCCGGTCGAGGAGCTAGATCCATTTCGCAAGATTGCAATCAATTCAGGGCGTCATGATGAAAGCCAGATACGCGAGTTGGCGCCGCGCCTGGCAATCGCAGTGGGGTTGGCGCTGAGGAGCTTTGACACGCCATGATTCGGATCAATTTACTTGGCCAGGCTCGCCCGAAGGCCACCAAACAGGCGGTACCGCTGGAAGCGACGATGCAGATTATCTTCCTGCTGGTGGCGCTGGGACTGGCTGCGGTGGTGCTGTCGGTGACGTATTTCCAGCAGAAGAAAGAGCTGGATTCGACGAACGCGCGGATTGCGGCGTTACGCGCGGAAAAACAGAGTTTGCAGCAGGTGAAGCAGGACGTGGACCGCTTCGAAACGCAGAAGTCCGTGCTGGAGCAACGCATCAACGTGATTGAAACCTTGCAGAAGAACCGCACGGGCGGTCAGGAATTACTGCAAATGGTGGCGAACACGGTGGTGAGGGTGGATGCGCTGTGGCTGACGTCGCTCGAGCGCTCGGGTGACAACCTGAAAATCTCGGGCGAAGCGGGTTCCATTAACGCAGTGGCGAACTTTATTACCCAACTGAGACGTTCGGGATACTTCGACAAAGTTGAAATTCAAGAGGCGAAAGAAGATGACGTCGTGAAGACGGTGCAAACGTACAACTTCACGATGACGGCGACTGTGGCGCAATCCTCCAATCCTGAAGCGCAACCGCAAGCAAAGCCGGCATCCGCGCCTCCTCCGCAGCCCGCGGCCCCAGGGAGGAGCTAGCAATGGCAACTTCTTTCAAAGATTGGCCCTGGCCGCTACAAGCGCTGTTCTACCTGGGATTGACGGTAGTGATCATCGCGGCTGGATTTTACATTCCGGGATTGCCCTTAGCGTCAGTGCGTGCGCAATTGCAAGACGCGCAGAAACAAGAGAAACCGCTGGAGCAGGAAGTTGCGAATTTGCGAGTTTACAAGCAACGGCGAGCAGAATTGCAATCGCAGATGGATGCGCTGCAAAAACAGCTTGCAACGTTGCAAACAATCGTTCCGGAAGAGAAACAAGTGGACCAGTTCATGCTGATGATTCAGGCGGCGGCAACCAGTTCAGGAGTTTCGCTGCGCCGGTTGAAAGCGAATCCAGTGGCGGCAAAGACCTATTACTTCGAGCTGCCGTTCGAAGTGCAGGCTGACGGGCCGTATTTTTCGGTGCTGGATTTCTTTGCCAGGCTGGGGCGGCTATCGCGAATTATCAACGTGGGCGACCTAAAGCTGGAAGGGATCGGCACTAAGAGCGGCGCACCCAACTTCCGATTGAATCCGGGAGCTTCGGTGACGGGAACATTCACGATTACAACGTTCTTTACGAAAGCGGCAGACGCGCCGGCGGCTACAACGCCGACGTCCGCACCGGTAAAACGGTAGGCGATCACGATGACACTAGTGAAGACAACTGCGAATCTGATGGCAACCCTGGCGATGTCGCTTTGCCTGATGCCGGCGGCGTGGGGACAGAGTCCAACCAAAAACTCGGAACAGAGTCCGGCTCCCGCGCACAAGTCGGGTCACAAGAAAAAGGCTGCTGCTGCGCCGGCGGCGACAGACGCAGCGCCGCAGGAAGCTGCAAAGCCTGACGCAAAGACCGACGCGGTGATGGGCAAGCGAGATCCCTTCGCACCCCTGGTAAACGACAAGAAACCGAACGGGCCGCCGCTGCCTCCGGGAAAAGCCGGGCTGGTGATAGCGACGGTGCACGTGGACGGTACGGTGAAAGCAGCTAACGGAATGCTGGCGGTCGTGACCAATCCAGATCAACGGACCTATTTCCTTCGGGAAGGGGACCGTTTGTATGACGGCGACGTGGAAAAGATTGGATTAGATGGAGTGACGTTTAAAGAAAATTCCAAAGATGCATTCGGGAAACCGGTCGAGAGATTGGTTACCAAGCGAATCTACCCGAGCGCAGGAGAGCAGCAATGAGGATTATGCGGAGGGCGATGGGGGCGACTGCGCTGGTTGCAGCAGCCTTGATGCTGATGAGCGGAGCACTACAGGCCAGCGATGGGCCGGTGGTGCATGTGAAGGCGGTGGTAAAGAACGGCAACGTCACGCTGGAAGCACGGGCGAACGGGCCGTTCGAATACACCACCTATCGTCCGAGCGAAAGTTTGTACGTGCTGGACTTGAGCGGAGTGTCTTCCGCCGATCCGGCCGGAGCGCGCGTGGTGGCCTCCGACCTGGTGAAGAGCTATCGAATGATGACCTACACGTCCGGCGCTAAGCCGGTGGTGCGGGTCGAGATTCTGCTGAGCCAGGGCGTTGAGCCACGACTCGAGCGAAAGGATTCGCAAGAGCTGACCTTACTGGTCGGCCGCACAGACGACGCGGCGGGCAAGTCTGCGGTAGTGACAGGACCTGCGCCTGCGATCGTGCCGATTGCCGCTAAATCGCCGGAAGCCAAACTCTCCAGCTCGACGATGGAGGCCATACGCCAAGTGAATCTCTCGCAGAACGGCGAGCTGACCGACGTGAATGTGGTGGGAACGGGCAAGTTGAATTATCACGCAATGCGATTGCAGAATCCGGACAGACTAGTCCTGGATTTTTCGGGAGCGCACCTGAAAACTTCCGAGAAGCATATCGCGAGCAATCTGGACCCGGTCCGCGAGATCCGGCTGGCGCAATTTTCACCGGAAGTATCGCGCATCGTAATCGATTTGCGGCAGGCCACGCCGTACAACATCACAAGCTCTGATTCGGGAATTACGATTGAGTTTTCACCGAAGCCGGCAAAGGGCGCGGTGAAATCCACTCCGCAAACACAGCCTGCGGACCTGACCACGACCAAGATCGCGTCACCAAAGCCGGCCCCGGCAATCTCTGCGGCTAGCGAACCCAGGCAAGTTTCGGCTCCGGTCATCATTCTACCTCCGGCTCTAACGCAGCCTAGCGTGGCGTTAGCGACTCCGGCTGCAGCGATACCGCAACCGCAGGATCAACAGGTCGGATTAGCGGCCAAGCAAGTTGCGACGGAGGGTGCAGCCAGCGTTTCTAATCCGAATGCGGCTGACGCTCCGGCATCCGCGCCCGCTTCGAGCCAGCCTGTTCCAATCACGAATGCCACTGTGCAAGCTCAGACTCCTCCGCCTTCCGGCAAGTACTCGGGTGAGCCGATTTCGGTAAACTTGAAAGACGTTGATTTGCGCGACTTTTTCCGCCTGATACACGAGATCAGCGGACTGAATATCGTGGTGGATCCCAGCGTAAAGGGCAGCCTCACGATCGTTCTGGACGATGTACCGTGGGATCAGGCGCTGGACATCGTCTTGAAGAACAACGGTTTGGACAAGCAGCTTGACGGAAACGTGTTACGCATCGCTACCAAGGACACGTTGAAGAAGGAGGCTGACCAGAACCGTGAATTAGCCAAGGCGCAAGCGGAAGCCGCCGACGTGGTCACGACCACTCGTCAGCTAAGCTACGCCAAAGCCGAGGACCTGGTTCCAACGCTGAAGAAATTCCTCTCTTCGAGAGGCGACGTTCTGGCAGACGCACGGTCGAACACGCTGATTATCCGGGACATCCCCAGCGTTCTGCCGGTGATGGACAACCTTCTGCGCCAACTCGACCGGAAATCGCAACAAGTGGAGATCGAAGCGAGAGTGGTGGCGGCCAACCGTTCATTTACGCGCGACATCGGCACGCAGTTTGCGGCGGCAGTATCCTTGGGCGGCGGGCAAAGCATTCTCGGCGGTGCGAGCACGGTGGGCACCAGCCCGATCGTCCGGAATTCGCCGACTCCGCTGCCTCCCATCATCGTGGGAAATACAGGAGCGAACACAACCAGCGGTTCGATGCCTTTAATCACAAACCTGGGCGCCACGACGCCAACGAGCGCACTGAGCTACGCTTTCTCGTCCTCTAACTTCGCGCTGGACTACATTATCAGCGCGGCGGAGGAGCGCGGCGTGGGCAAGTTGATCTCGAAGCCGAAGGTCATCACGCAGAACAACCAGAAAGCTATCGTGAAACAAGGTACGAAGATTCCAGTCCAGACCATCGTGAACAACACGGTTTCCGTGCAGTTCGTAGACGCGGTGCTGGAACTTGACGTGACCCCGCAAATCACCGCCGAAGGCACGATCTACATGGACGTGACGGTAACCAACGATCAAATCGACACGGCGATTCCCCGCGTACAAGGCATACCGGCTATCGACACGCAACAGGCGAACACCAAGGTACTGGTGAGCGACGGCGCGACGGTGGTTATCGGTGGAATTATCGTATCCTCACAGCAGCGCACCGTCGACCAGGTGCCGCTGTTCGGGAGCATTCCGGTGGTGGGCAATTTGTTTAAGCACACTCTTGTGAACACGTCGTCCCTGGAGCTATTGTTCTTCCTGACTCCGAGAATTCTGCCGAGCTAATAACGGCGGGAATCGACATGCGGAGTATCAGGGGAAAGTGAAATCCAAACCGGTGCAAGTGAATTCGGGCCGGAGCCGAATCGATCGGCTCCGGCTTTCCTTTTCCAACCTGCGAGCTGACGCCTTTCTAGTAACTCACCTGCCGAACATTCAATATTTGTGTGGTTTTACGGGCAGCGCCGCGATCCTGCTGGTTGAGCCGACGAGGTCAACGCTGTTCACGGACAGCCGGTACACATTTCAAGCGCAGGAACAGGTTACCGGGGCGAAGGTCCATATCGCCAAGCATGGACTGCTACGGGCGGCTGCGGAGGCATTAAAGAAGCGCAGAGGGCGGCTGCACGTAGCTTACGCGCCCAGCCAGGTGACGGTGGCGCAGAAGGCCACTCTGGAGAAGCTCACTGGCAGCGGAGCGCGCTGGGTGAGCGGAGGGGACGCGGTAGAAAGCCTGCGGGCGATTAAGGACACCTCAGAACTCGTCACGATGCGAGAAGCGGCAACGTTGATCAGCGAGGTATTTGCGGAGACGATGTCCAAAATCAAGGTGGGGCTTAGCGAGCTGCAAGTGGCGGCCGAGATTGAGTACGCCATTAAGCTAAAAGGCGGGAGCGGACCTTCGTTTGAGACGATTGTGGCTTCAGGCGCGCGTTCGGCTTGGGCCCATGCGCGACCGAGCGGTAAGCTGCTCGGGAAAAACGAATTGGTCGTCCTAGACCACGGTGCTATACTGCGCGGTTATTGCAGTGACCTGACTCGGACAGTGTTTCTGGGGCGGGCGCCAGATAAAGTAAGGCAGTTGTACGACGCCGTACTAGAAGCCCAGCAAGCTGCCAGGAAGGCTGTCGCTCCCGGGGTGAAGGCTGGAGAGGTGGATGCGGCGGCTAGACTCTCGCTAAAGCGCCACGGGCTGGCAGAATACTTCACGCATAGTGCAGGGCATGGGCTGGGAATCGAAGTACACGAGAGGCCCCGGCTGGCCAGAGGCGAAAAAACAAAGCTCGAAGAGGGCATGGTAATAACCATCGAGCCCGGTGTTTACCTGGAGGGGCTTGGCGGCATACGGATCGAGGACGACGTGGTAGTTACTTCAAATGGCGCTGAGGATTTGACCAGCGCATCCAGGGAATTCTTAGAACTCTAAATGGCGAAAAAATCGACTGCGCAGACCCAGAGTAGTTCGCACACAGGTGGCGTGGATCTCCGAGAAGTAGAGCGGCTTCTCGAGTTCATGGCCAAACATGGGCTGGAGGAGTTCGAGTACGAGCGCGCCGGATTCCGGATACGGCTGAGGAAGCCATTCTCACAGCCGATGGGCTTCAGCCGCGCGGTCTCGGCTCCGGAGATTGTGGTAGCGGCGGTTCCGGCAGTGGCGGCAAGCCATGCGGGAGCGGCGGCAGCGGGCGGAGCGTCCGGCAGTGGGTCGACTGCCAGCGGATCTTCTACCGGCGGGGCTCAATCTGAATCGGCGGAAAGCGGACGAGCGGCGTCGGAGGATGTTCACGTGGTGAAATCTCCGATTGTGGGGACGTTTTATGCGGCTCCGTCCGTGGCTGGCGAACCGTTTGTGAAGCTAGGCTCTCGCGTGGAGGAGGGCCAGGCATTGTGTATCATCGAAGCGATGAAGCTGATGAACGAAATCGAGTCCGATGTGGCGGGAGAAGTAGTGCGGATTTTTGTGGAAAATGGCCAACCGGTGGAATATGGCGAAGCGCTTTTCGGAATCCGCGCACACCGGAAGAAATAGCTCACCCCCAGGCGAAATGTTCCGAAAAATTCTAATTGCAAATCGCGGCGAAATTGCGCTGCGCATCCTTTCCGCGTGTCGGGAACTTAACGTCCGAACAGTGGCGGTGTATTCGGAGGCGGACCGCAATGCGTTACACGTGCGGTTTGCGGACGAAGCCATTTGCATTGGGCCTCCGCGAAGCAGCGAAAGCTACCTCAACATTCCTCAGGTAATCAGCGCAGCGGAAATCGCCAATGTGGATGCGATTCATCCGGGGTACGGATTCCTGTCAGAGAATGCGAATTTCGCGGAGGTGTGCGAAGCGTCGCACATTACGTTTATCGGGCCCACGCCGGATGCGATCCGCTTGATGGGCGAAAAAGATAAAGCCAAGGAAGCCATGGCTGCGGCAGGGATTCCGGTGATTCCGGGGAGCGCGGGTGTGGTGCCGGATGAGGATTCCGCCAAAGAAATTGCGCGCGACATTGGTTATCCCGTGATGATCAAAGCGGCGGAGGGCGGCGGCGGACGCGGGATGAGGATTGTGCGGTCGGCGAAGGAATTGATTCCGGCGTTTCGGACCGCGCGGACGGAGGCGGAGCAGGCGTTTGGAAGTCCGAACGTTTACATGGAGAAATTGATCGAGCGGCCGCGGCACATTGAGTTTCAGGTACTGGGCGATAAGCATGGGAATGTGGTGCATTTGGGGGAACGAGAGTGTTCGCTGCAAAGACGTCACCAGAAAGTGCTGGAGGAATCGCCGTCGGTAGCGGTGGATGCAAGTACGCGGCAACGGATCGGGAAGCAAGTAGTGGACGCCTTAAAAAAAATTGGGTATTCGAGCGCGGGCACCATGGAATTTTTGCGCGAGGATTCGGGGAACCTTTATTTCATCGAGATGAATGCGCGGATTCAGGTGGAACATCCAGTGACCGAGATGGTGACTGGAATTGATTTGGTGAAATCGCAGATACGGGTGGCGGCGGGGGAAAAACTTTCCTCGGTGCTGCCTGCGGTGGAGTTTCGAGGGCATGCGATTGAGTGCCGGATTAATGCGGAGGACCCGGAGACCTTTACGCCTTCGGCGGGGCGGGTGACCGCGTTTCGTGTTCCGGGAGGCCCGGGAATTCGCGTGGATACGGCGTGTTACGCGGATGCCGTGATACCTCCGTATTACGATTCGTTGATTGCGAAACTTATTTCGTACGGACACGACCGCGCTGAAGCGATTGTGCGGATGCAGCGGGCGCTCGACGGATTTGTGGTGGAGGGAGTGAAGACGACGATTCCGTTGCACAAACGAATTTTGGCGGACCCGAATTTTGTGGCGGGGAAATTTGATACCCACTTTTTGGAGCGCCTGCCGGCATTAGAAGCGAAAGCGAAATAATCGAACGCGGAGGCGGTTTGTTTCCGGCCCTTTACGCCATCCTGGATGCCAGCCCCGAATTTGTAGGCCCTTCTAAATATTCCATTCTTGAAATCGCTGAGCGCTTAGTGGGCGCGGGGGTGGAACTGTTTCAATACCGCGATAAGCGCGGGTCTGCGCGGAAAATTCAGGAAACTTCGGCCGCGCTTGTTGAGCGGCTTGCGACTGTGGGTAAGGGCGCGCGGTTTATGGTGAACGACCGGGCGGATATTGCCGCGATTGTGAGGGTGGGGGGAGTTCATGTGGGGCAGGAAGACCTTCCGGTGGAGGCAGCGCGGAAGATGTGCGGCGGGGCGCTGTGGGTGGGAGTTTCGACACATGATTTAGAGCAATTGCGGGCGGCGGACGCTACTTCGGCGGATTATATTGCTGTGGGGCCGATCTTTCCTACGCGCACGAAAGAGAATCCGGATCCAGTGGTTGGATTGGAATTTCTACGCGCGGCGCGGGGAATTACGCGAAAACCTCTTGTGGCGATAGGTGGCATCACAGTAGAGTCCGCGCAGGCTGTTTATAAGGCGGGTGCGGATTCGCTTGCTGTGATTCGCGATTTGATGGCGGCGGAAGATCCGGCAGCGAGAGCGCGCGAGTATTTTGCGATTGCGAAATCCAGGATGCCGGGTTAAGCCCGGCGCCAGGAAACCGGTTCGCGGGTCAATCGGCGTTTACAACAATGGAATAGGGACCAATAAGGCATACGTGAATGGCTGAACACGTTCAGACGATCGGGGTGGCGACGGCGAGCAAGCAGCCGGAGCTGGTGAAGGGTCTGGGGCTGTTTGACTCGACGATGATCGTTGCGGGATCGATGATTGGCTCGGGAATTTTTATTGTTTCGGCGGACATTGCGCACCAGGTGAAAAGTCCGGGCCTGCTGATTACCGTATGGCTGGTTACCGGAGTGATGACGCTGATCGGAGCGTTGAGCTACGGGGAGCTAGCGGCGGCCATGCCGCATGCGGGCGGACAGTATGTTTATTTGCGCGAGTCGCTGGGGCCGCTGTGGGGATTTCTTTACGGCTGGACCATGCTGTTGGTGATACAGACGGCCACGATTGCGGCGGTGGCGATTGCGTTTGCAAAATTTACGGCGGTGATGCTGCCGTGGTTTTCAGCGTCGGATTGGATCTGGAAAATTGGGACCTGGGGGCCGTGGCAGATGTGGTTTGGGTCGCTAGGGCCGTACAACGTGGGGATCAACCGGCAAAATTTGCTGGCGATTGCGTCGATTGTTTTTCTCACATGGATTAATACGCGCGGGCTGCGGGTGGGAAAGATCGTTCAGAATGTGTTTACGGTGGCGAAGGTGGGGTCACTGGCGGCGTTGGTGCTGCTGGGATTTTGGTTTTCTACGGAAGTGGCACGCCGAGTGAATTTCACGGATTTCTGGCGCCATGCGGGGCTTTGGGTGGTGCATCCGTATCCGCCGGACCATCCGATATGGGCCATCAGTACGCTGACGCTGATTGGCGTGGCGATGGTGGGTTCGCTTTTTTCCGCGGACGCCTGGAACAACATTACGTTTACCGCGGCGGAAGTAAAAAATCCGAATCGGAATCTGCCGCTTTCGCTGGCGCTGGGCGCGGGGATGGTCATCACGTTGTACACGCTGGCGAACGTGGCTTATTTGCGCGTGTTGCCGATTTCTGGCGATCCGAACGGCGCGACGGCGATTGCGCGAGGAATTGAGTTTGCCGCGGACGGGCGCGTTGGGACGGCGGTGGCGGAAGTGATTTTTGGGCCGGCAGGGGCGCTGGTGATGGCTGTGGCGATTTTGATTTCGGGGTTTGGATGCAACAACGGGTTGATACTTTCGGGGGCGCGGATTTATTACGCGATGTCGAAGGACAAGCTTTTTTTCAAGTCGGCCGGCAGAGTGAACAGCCATCATGCGCCGGCTGCCGCGCTGATCGTGCAATGTATATGGGCGTCGTTTCTGTGTCTCTCTGGTACCTACGGCCAACTTCTGGATTTTCTAATTTTTGCAGTTTTGATTTTTTACATTCTGACGCTGGGTGGGCTGTTTGTCTTGCGCTGGAAGCGGCCGGATATGGAGCGTCCTTACAAGGCCTTCGGCTATCCGTTTTTGCCGGCGCTTTATCTGGCGATGGCGATATTTATCGAAATCCAATTATTGAGGTATAAGCCACAGTACACTTGGCCCGGACTCATCATCGTTCTGCTGGGGGTTCCGGTGTACTGGCTGTGGAAGCGAGCCGGAGCGGGGACTGCCGAAGCGTAGATTTACCTTTTTGCATGGGACTGAGGAGTCGGATTCTCTGAGAGGAGATAGGAATGAGCAATCCGCTGTTCAAGAAGAAGCCGATGGACTGGCTGCTGAACGAAGCCAAGGCCACCGGCGAGCACACGCTGAAGCGGACACTGGGTCCGGTTTCGCTGACGGCTTTGGGCGTGGGCGCGGTGATCGGAGCCGGAATTTTTGTGCTGTCGGGACTGGGAGCGCACTACGCCGGGCCTGGCTTGATGATTTCCTTCATCATTTCCGGATTGGGATGCGCGTTCGCCGGTTTGTGCTATGCGGAGTTTGCGGCTCTGATTCCGCTGGCGGGCAGCGCATACACATATGCGTATGCAGCGCTGGGTGAATTAATCGCGTGGATCATTGGCTGGGACTTGACGCTCGAATATGCCATGGGTGCCAGCACGGTTTCTTCGGGATGGTCGAACCACTTCATCGAGTTTCTTCAGATTTTTCATTTGAAGATGCCGTTATGGCTGGCCTACGACCACTGGACTGCCCTGGTTACCGCGGAAAATGTGATCGCGCGACAAATGGCCCGCGCTTCGGATCCTTCCCTCGCGGTGGGCAGCCAATCTTTTCTGATGCGAGTGGGCGATATCATCTCGGCGCAATCGCCTGAACTGATCCAGCGCGCTCACGATATGGTGGCGGCGCCCAGACTGTTTGGGGTGGAAATCGGATTCAATCTTCCGGCGTTTCTGATCGCACTGATCATCACGGCGGTGCTGGTAATCGGAATTAAGGAAAGCGCTACGTTCAACGCAACGATCGTGATCATCAAGGTCAGCGTGGTGCTGTTCATTATTATACTGGGCCTGCATTACGTGAATCCCACCAACTGGGGAAAAGACTGGTCTTCTTTTGCCCCCATGGGATTCAGCGGCATCGGTAGAGGTGCCGCGTACATATTCTTTGCGTATATAGGCTTTGACGCGGTGTCCACCACGGCGCAGGAAGCCAAGAATCCACAACGCGACTTGCCCATCGGCATTATCGCTTCGCTTATTTTGTGCACGGTTCTTTACATCTTAGTGGCCGCAGTGCTTACCGGCATGGTGCCCTGGAAGGAAATCAACATCGAAGCGCCGTTAGCGGTTGCCTTTCTCGATCGCGGCTTGGTGAAAGCGTCCTATCTGATCACCGCTGGCGCGCTGGCCGGGCTGACCAGCGTGATGCTCGTCATGCTGCTGGGTCAGACTCGCGTGTTGTATTCCATGGCGAACGATGGGCTGCTGCCGCGAAAATTCTTCGCCGCAATTCATCCTAAATATCGCACGCCCTACAAGAATACGATCCTGGTCGGTCTAATTGCCGCGGTGATTGGCAGCATCACTCCGATTAATATCATCGGAGAGATGGTCAACATCGGCACGATCTTCGCGTTCATCATCGTTTGCCTATCGATCATGGTTTTGCGCAAAACGAATCCGGTCCAGCTGCGCCCATTTCGTACACCCTGGGTTCCCTTGGTTCCGATACTCGGGATCCTTTTCAACGGCTACATGATGTACAAGCTGGGCTGGGTTAACTGGGCGCGACTGATCATTTGGCTCATTATCGGGTTGGTGGTTTATTTCGGTTATAGCCGACATCACAGCCGGGTCCAGAAGAACGACCGGACTGCGCTTTAAATTTTCGTTAGCAATAATCCACAACGCAGGTGGCACCGTGACGTCACCGCAGATCTTGTTTTAGTTCGTATTCTGTGTGGATGTCATTCCACGCGAAAGAAAGATGCCGCCCTAAAGAGCGGCGCTAGGAAGGCATAAAACCAAACGAGAGCATAAAGCCTTACCATGATTTGCAGTTTCTGGTCTTGAACTTCCGCCCGCCACGTTATACTGAATTTCGGGAACAATAAACTTGCCGCAATTTTCTCCACGCCGAGGACTCGTGTTGTTGCGGAGGACTTCGCCACTAGACCGCGTGGCGTTGGGCATTCTGCTTTTGACCCTGATCGCGCGTCTGAGCGCGTTGGCGGGCATCCATGTGCCCTATTCTACGTTCCTGGGTTTCCTAAGCTTTCTGGCCGTTATTTACCTGGTGGTCCGGTTGATTCCCTGGTTTCGCACGCAGGTGATGTGGCCGTTGCGCAACCGCCTGATTGTGGCCTACGTGTTTATTGCCGTGGTGCCGGTAATTTTGCTGCTTTCCATGGCGGGCGTGGCCATGTACGGCTTGTATCTGCAACTTGGCGCGCACTTGCTTCATGATGATTTGCAGAATCATGTGGACGCGATTAGCGCGAATACGGATGCCCTGATCGCCGCCGTTCGACAGGAAATTGCCAGGGGAGCTTCCACTCTGGATGAGTCGCTACTTTCGAAGCCGGATGTTGCGCGGTTAATTGCTGCGGAGAAAACTGAGAATCCGGAGCTTCGTGTTTATTTAAATCGCGGCACGCACTTAATTGAGAAGAAGGGCGACGGGCATCGCTTCGCTGGGCTGGTTGAGTGGAATGAGAAGCCGCTGATCGCTTGCGCTATGAAAGAGGAAAGCCCGGGGGGCGCTGTAACGGTTCTGGTAACCGAACCGGTCAACTCCAGTTTCCTGGACAGTCTTTCTTCGCAATTGGGGCCGATCCAATTGATTTTTCTTCGTCCGGCCAGCGGAAAAACAAACTTCAACTTCAGTTTCAATGGCCGCGACTATGTTCCGGGAGAGCAAGTATCCAGCCGACGACGCACGCTTCCTCCGCCGAAAAATTTTATCGATGTACGCGTGGCGGGCGCGTCGACGATCGAATTGGCGCATTTGGAGGCGGATAAAGATCAGGCCTCATCGGCGATACTTGCTTCGTTTTCGCTGCGGCCTTCGGCTGTGAACCAGGAGCTTCTCACCTCGGTAGGGGACGTGGGGCCGTTGCTGGTGGCGGTGCTTGTGGGAGCGGCGATCATCTTCCTGGTGATAGAAATTACGGCGCTTATTACCGGGGTAGTGCTCACGCGGACGATCACATCTTCGGTGGGTGATCTTTACGAAGCGACGCTTTATGTGCGGCGCGGCGATTTCGCGAAACGAGTTCGAGTACGGCAAAGAGATCAGCTGGGCGCGCTGGGGGAGTCCTTCAATGAAATGACCAGTTCGATTTCGGAGCTGATTGACGAGCAGCGGCAAAGACAGCGTTTGGAAAATGAAATATCGATCGCGCGCGAGGTACAGTCCCAACTTTTTCCGCAAACGTTGCCATCACTTCCAGGATTGCAATTGGGAGCAATTTGCCGACCGGCGCGCGTGGTTAGCGGCGACTACTACGACTTCATCAAGACCGGCCCGGACCGGCTGGGAATTGCGTTGGCGGATATCAGCGGAAAAGGAATTTTTGCGGCATTGCTGATGGCCAGCTTGCAAGCCGCGTTGCGCAGTACGGCGATGCTGGATGGAGACGGCGGGACGGCGGATCTGGTGAGCAAGCTGAACCGGCACGTTTTCAGAAATACTTCCGACGACCGCTACGCTACGTTTTTCTATGCCGTGTACGACGAGCAAGCGCGGACGTTGACTTACACGAACGCGGGACATCTGGCGCCGTTTTTTGTATGCGACGGCAACGTTCAAGAATTGGAAGAAGGCGGAACGGTGGTTGGGTTATTCGAGGAATTTCCGTTTACGCAGGGAGTGATTAAGGTGGGGCCGGGAAGCTTGCTGGTGCTGTTCAGTGACGGATTGACGGAGCCGGAGAACGTTTACGGAGAAGAATTTGGGCGACAACGCGTGCGCGCTGAAATTCTGAGACAAATCAATCTCGCCCCACAACGGTTGGCGGAGAATCTGATTGCGTCGGCGGAACAGTGGGCGGGGTCGCCGGAGCAAGCCGACGACATTACCGTGGTCGTCGCGCGCATGGGATAGATACAAGCTAAAACACAGGCGCGTGGCCGGACGCGATTTTGATTATACTGGCGAGTTCCCTAGGGAAGGTGCAGCTTGCCTTTAAGCGAGCGAATAGCGTTAGTGACTGGCGGAAGCCGAGGTATTGGAAAAGGAATCGCGCTGGGGCTGGCAAGCGAAAGCGTGCGTATGGCGATTTCGTACCGTTCTAATAAAGGAGCGGCGCAAAGCGCGTTGCGACAGTTGCAGGAGCGCGGTGCGGAATGTTTTGCAGTGGAAGCGGATTCCGAAGACCCGGGGAAAGTACAGTTTCTGGTGGACAAAGTGGTCGAGCGATTCGGGCGGCTGGATATTTTGGTGAACAATGTTGGGGAATTTAATTGGAAGCCGGTGGCGGAAACGTCGGTGGAAGAATGGAAAGGCGTTATCGCTTCGAACCTCTTCAGCGTTTTTTACGCCTGTAAGGCTGTGTTGCCCGTAATGAGGCGGCAGCATTGGGGACGCATCATTAATCTGGGCGCGTTGGGAGCGGAGCGGAGTTTTGGACAAGGGACGATTTCCGCGTATGCAGCGGCGAAAGCGGCGGTGGTTTCGTTTTCGCGATCGCTGGCGATTGAGGAAGCAAAGCACGGGATTACGGTGAACGTGATCAATCCCTCGAATATCGACGAGAGGGAATTGACTGCTGATGAAGCGCGACGCATGCATGATTCGCGGTCGCCGATCGGACGGCCGCCGTCGGCTGAGGATGTTTCCACGGCGGTGAAATTTTTTGCGTCGGATGGCGCGGATTTCATTACCGGGCAGGCGTTGAACGTTAGCGGCGGGTGGATGCTGTAGCGCTCTAAAACTACTTTTGCGAAAGATGTGCAAACCTGCGTTCGTGTTCTTAATGGAGTTTCGTCTTCCATGAGTTGCCAGCTATGAAAGTTCTAACAGCGGCGGAAATGAGGGAAGTGGACCGGCTGACGACGGAGCGCTCCGGGATCCGCAGCGCTGTGCTGATGGAACATGCGGGCGGGAGCGTGGCGCAATTTATCCGGCAGCGGTTTCCGAATCTTGAGCGAAGGCTAATTTTTGTTTTGTGCGGGAAAGGGAATAACGGCGGGGATGGTTTTGTGGCTGCGTTGCAACTGCTCGGTATGGGCGCCAGGCCGGAAGTGATTTTGTTCGCTGACCCGAATGAGTTAAAAGGGGACGCAGCTGACAATCTGCGGCGGTGGGAGAATGCCTCGGGAGAACTCCATGTGGTGCGGAGCTCGGCGGAATGGAACAAGTGGAAATCCCAGATTGCCCAATGCGACATTTTGGTGGATGCGTTGCTGGGGACTGGAGCACGCGGCGCGGTGGAAGGATTGTTGCGCGACGCTATTGAAAGCGTGAACGGGCGTGAGTCACGGTGTCCGGTGGTGGCGGTGGATATTCCCTCCGGGCTGCCTGCGGACACTGGGGAAGTGCAGGGCGCGGCGGTGGAGGCGGATTACACGGTGACGTTCACGGCGCCGAAAGTTGGAATGTTTCAAGGGGATGCGCAGCGTTATTTGGGCGAATTAGCGGTGCGCGAGATTGGTTCGCCGGCGGAATTGATAGAAGATGTTGGCGGCGGAAATTTGCGATGGTCTGAGCCGGGCGAGTTTGCGCAATTTGCGAAGCGGCGCAAGGCGGACGGGAACAAAGGCGATTATGGGCACGCGCTGATCGTTGCGGGGTCGGTGGGAAAGAGCGGGGCGGCGGTTTTGGCGTCTTGGTCGGCGTTGCGCACCGGCGCTGGACTGGTGACGGTGGCGACGCCTGAACCGGTTTTGCCGATGGTGGCGACGCACGCTCCGGAAATTATGACCGAGCCGCTGGTCGCGACGGAGGCCGGGAGCGTTTCGCTGCGGAGTTTGGAATATGGAAAGTTCGAAGCGATATTGAAGGGGAAGCGGGCGCTCGGGATGGGGCCGGGACTTACTACGCAGGACGAGACGCAACAATTTATTCGCACGATCGTAGGCAAACGGAATTCTATTCCGCTGGTTCTGGATGCGGATGGGCTGAATGCGTTTGCGGGACGCGCGGGAGAATTGAAAAATGCGGAGGGACTGATAGCGGTGACGCCGCATCCGGGGGAAATGGCGCGGCTTACGGGGTTGAAGACGAGCGAGGTGCAAGCGCGTCGGTTGAAGCTGGCGCTGGAATCGGCGGCGGCGTGGAATGCGTACCTGATTTTGAAAGGGCACAACACAATCGTTGCGGCGCCGGACGGGAAGGCGTTTATTAATTCGACCGGGAATCCGGGGATGGGAACGGGCGGGACGGGGGATGTTTTGACCGGGATGTTGTCGGCGCTCACAGCGCAGTTTGGGACAGAAAATTGGGAGCGCGTATTAGCGTTTGGAGTCTATTTGCATGGGCTGGCCGGCGATATTGTTTATGCCGATTTTGATGAGGCTCCGCTGATGGCGGGCGATTTGGTTCGCGCAATTCCTCGGGCTTACCAGCAATTTTATGCGGCGTGTAGTCGTGCCTAGCAGCGAAATCATCACACATTCTTCGGACGAGACGATTGCTCGCGGGCGGGAAATTGGGAGGCGTTTGAAGCCGCGAGTACTGGTTCTTTTGTCGGGGGACTTGGGGGCGGGGAAGACTACGTTAACGAAGGGGATGGTGAGCGGGATTGGGGCGGCGACGGAAGATGAAGTGACGAGCCCTACGTTCACGCTGGTGCATCGGTACGACCGCCAGGGGCGCGTTTATCATGTCGACTTGTACAGGATTTCCGGGCTGCATGATTTGGAGACGCTGGGGCTGGAAGACGTGTTTTCGGAAAATGCGGTGGTGATTGTGGAGTGGCCGGACAAACTTACTTTGCGAGTGGATTGGCCGGTGGTGCGCATTCAGTTGGAGCATTTAGATGAGGTTAGTCGACGAATTTCTATTGCGGATGATACGGGGGTTTTGAGTTAAAACGCTGCCGGATTTTCCTTCCCATGATTTTCTTCCTTCGAAACTCCCTTACAGGCCCATGATTTGGAAGCCAGCGTCCACGTAAATCACGTTGCCGGTTACGCCGCGGCCGAGGTCGCTGCCGAGGAAGACGGCGGTGTCGGCAACTTCGGCGGGATCGGTGTTGCGGCGGAGCGGGGCGTGTTGCTGGACGAAGTCGAGAACTTTGGAGAAGTCTTTTATTCCGCGGGCGGAGATTGTTTTGATGGGTCCGGCGGAGATTGCGTTCACGCGAATCTTGGCGGCGCCTAGTTCGCTGGCTAAATATTTCATGGAGGCTTCCAGGGCGGCCTTGGCTACGCCCATCACGTTGTAATTCGTGACTACGCGCGTGGAACCGAGGTAGGTAAGGGTCATGATGGCGCCGCCGTCGGTCATGAGCGGGGCGAGCGCTTTGGCGACGGCTACGAGCGAATAAGCGCTGACGTCCAAAGCTAATTTGAATCCATCACGAGAAGTGTTCACGAAGGGCTGGTTCAAGTCTTCGTGATTTGCGAAGGCGAGGCAGTGGACGACGATGTTGGGCTTTTGGCCTTCCGCTTTCAGCGAAGCGGCCAGGCCGTCAATGTCGGATTGCTGTTGGACGTCGCAGGGGTAGAAGGCGACCGCGCCGAGGTCTTTGCCGAGCTCCTCAACGGTGGGCTTGGCGCGCTCGTTTTGATAGGTGAGCAGAAGCTTGGCGCCTTCCCGTGTGAAAGCTTGAGCGATCGCGTAGGCGATGCTCCATTTATTCCAGACCCCCAGGACCAGGGCTGTTTTTCCTTCGAGTAGTTTTGGCATGGCCCGCCATTTTACCCGGAAAACGACGGTTGAGAACTATCTTCTGCGCGGGCCGGGATGCGACGCGCGTTGTAGCGTTGGCAGGCACTTTTTGGAAGCAGTCGATCAATGCGCGTGGATCCAGCGAATCACTTCACGGACAATGTCTGCGAGATAAGGCCAGATAACCGCAACGATGGCCAGGACCGAGGCGACGAATTTCTTCGACGGCTTTGACCTGCCACTGGGGATACCGCCGGGTTGATGGAAGGGGCAAAAGCCGCCAGCCAAGGCGCGCCGGCTGCAACGTTGGCCACGAGGGCCGAAATAGAGGCACGGGCCTTGGTCGGCGCTATGGGACTGCGGACCGACGGGCGAAGGTGTGGCGATACGAAAATCTCGGCCGTAATCGTCGGGTCTGGTGACCGAGCCTATGCCGAATTGGCCACCGGAAGTTATGCCGAATTCTTCATTTGGCGCGGTGCTGTCGCGCTTGGCATTAACGGTTACGACTCGTCCCATTGCGTCCCGCATTTTTCCTCAGATAGAGTAAAACTTGAAGCGAATTCCTGCGCCCGGGTAGGGTTCAGGATACGCGCATACGTATGCCTGAAACACATATCGCGCCATCTTCCACGCATCCGGCCCGGATGAAGCTGGAGCCATACACCGCCGAAGTCCGTCTCGATAGCCTGACGGTGGGCATCGACAACATCCATTATGACGTTTATTTGAGCCCGCGCTTTGTGGAATTCACGCGGAAGTATCTGCTGGACCTGGTGCGGCAGACGGTGAACGTCAGCCTGGTATACGGGGACCGCAAGCAATCTGGCACGCCCGAGCACGGCGCGTTTCGAAAGATGCTGATCGAAGTGCTCCAGGAATCGATTACGCGGGCGAAATTCCAGCAGTCGATCGAAACCGATTTGCTGAATCAATTGGCGTTGCTGAAACACATTTCCGCGGAGTTGAGTAACCAATTTTCGAGCATTTTGGTCGAGTGCAAGGAATGGATTCGCGGGCGTGGCGAGCTTTTCGAACACAGCGAGCAGGCCCACGTGATGCGGTCGAAGATCGCGGAAATCCAAGCGGACAAGAAAAACATTTACAGGCTGATAGGCGAGACGCTGTGCCGCGTCTGGCGCGACGTGGAAGAGGGTACGCTCTCGAAATCGCGGCGGGCGCTTTTTGGCGAGGATTTCCACGAGATTTATGCGCTGCTGCAAAACCGGTTCCTGTTTGTGGATGGCGGGAACGACGATCATTTGTTTCTGGAGCATTACGTTCTGCTGGGCAACTTCGTTAACGATCCGGACCGGTTTGAGATTTTCGACGGATTGCTCCTCGATTTCGTCCGCGATTTAATCCTCACCGGGGACAGCTCCGAGGATTTTAATAAGGCGCGCAAGAGCCATGACCGTCTCCTAGAACAGGCGCGTTTGCTGCGGTCGGAGATGGCTATCCTGGAGGAGGAGCAGAACGAAGCCAGCGGCCGATCAGGAGAGGGCGGCGAAGTATTCCCGTGGCTCTTCAAGAGAAGGAGCGGAACTTCGGAATCGCCCAAAGAAATCGCACATTTGCGAGAGAGGTCGTCCTTGCTAGAAGCAAAGCTGGCGGAACTGGGTTCGCAGATTGAAACCGCCAAGCAGCGCATGAATTTTCTGATAGACGAACATCGAAACCGGCTGGGCGAGTACCTGAACCAGCCTGAAAACGCGCGGAGACTTTTCGATGCGCAAGGCCCGACGGTAAAAGGCGAATCGTCGGCGGCGACCCGGGCACACTTGTTGCAGGAATGGATGCACCGGCTGGAAGAGCGCGATCTTTTGTTTCACGTGCTGGCCAGTTACGAAGTGCGGAAGCTTCATACGGAATATTGCCCGCCGGTGCACTTGCAAGCGCTGAAGAAGGCGCTGGTAAACCGGGAAGAAGCCAAGCGTGTGGAAACGATTCTGGAGCAGTTTCCGGCGCGTAAGATTTCGATGAAGCGGCTGGAAGAAGCTTCGCGGGCCATACGGAGGCGGACGCCTGAAGAGCAAGCCGCCGTGGCGCTTCAATTTGCTGAGGATTTGATGCGCCTGCGGCGGGACCGTCGGAATTACCAGCATGTGGCGGCCTGGATGGAAAGGATTAACCTGGTTCGCTCCGAACATGTGCGCGAACTTTCCCGGGCGAACAAGAGCTTGTATGAATTCTTGCACCCGAGCGAAGGACGGCCGGCGGACGATCCGGTCATCAATCACACAATTATAAAAGCGGACGTGCGCGGTTCGACCGGTATCACTAAAGACCTGCTGGCCCGCGGGATGAACCCTGCTTCGCACATCAGTATGAATCTGCATGAACCGGTGAAGCGGATTCTGGAGCGGTTCGGCGCGGCGACTGTATTTATCGAAGGCGACGCGATCATTCTGGCGATTGAGGAGACGGAGTCCACGCGAGCAACTGCACGCGGGGTGGCTCGCGCATGCGTTCTGGCGCGGGAAATTCTGGCAGTCACGCTGGCGTACAACCAGCGGGCTAGAACCAGCGGACTGCCGGGGCTGGAACTTGGTGTGGGAGTGGCGTTTCAGGATTCCGCGCCCTCGCTGTGGACAGACGGCGATTCGAAGATTATGATTTCGCGCGCGCTGAATCTTTCCGACCGGCTTTCAAGCTCTTCGAAGATAGCCAAGCGGCTGTTTCACAAGAACCCCTCGCCATTTAACGTGTACCTGCTGCAAACCTTGATGGAGGATGCCGAAGTTGGCGAAGAGGAAGAGCTGCTGGTGCGCTATAACCTGAACGGAATCGAAATAAATGAAGAAGGGTTCAATAAATTAAACGCGGAGATTTCGCTGGGTCCACTGGGCGGCAATTTTCCGATGCCCTGGGGCAAAGAACGAGTGCAATTGTATTTCGGCGAAGTACCGTTGGGCGATTCTTTGGAGCCGATTGTTGTTCGAAAAGGATTCGTGCGTCAGTTGCTGCCGGGCGCGAAAATCGGAGCGCAGGGAACTCGCGCTTATTACGAAGTTTGCACAGATCCGAAACTGCTGGATCTCGCTCGCAAAAAGTTTGCGGCTGTCCCCGCGAAAAGTTGAACGCTTTCCGCTGCACACCTATAATTCCACGTCTATGATTTAGCGTCGGAGGCGCATGGGGCCCGGTGGTCCTCGCAGCCTTCAAAGCTGCCGTTCGAGCCCTTCGCGGGCCTCGAAGGTGGGTTCGACTCCCACTCGCTTCCGCCATATCTTTTTGATGCAACAGAAATTAGGAAAAACCCAGGCGGCAAAAGGCGGCATTAAGAGAAGTTCATCGGGCTTTGTGCACAATTCTTTGCGGCACGAGTGACAAACGGAAGAGCGGACCTTGCGGCGCGCCGAGTGCAACCAAGCCGTCGATCTGAGGTATAAACTGTACTACCGAATCGCTGCCACGCTGGGTTGGTTCGGCTCGTCTCGACTCCATTACGGACATGATCGTGCCGATGTCAGAGTAGCAGCCGTGACTTCGACAGAATGCGCATCGCCCTCCATATCAGAAATTGTCACACGACACGATTTCCCTTCCATCGCAGGAGGATACCATCTTCGCTTTATGTTCGCCAACCATGATAGTCCACTTTCTCGTGCGAGATTTTGACTTGTTCCCGGGACGGCGGATTGTTGCGTCCCTTTCCCAGGTGTGCCGTCTCTAGCAATGAAGAGCGTTGTGCAAGGAGACGTAAGCGTGGAAGTTTCGAAAACCGATTGGGGAAAGCGGGTTGAAATCGAGTTCCTCTATCTCGATCTGGGCGTCTGCACCCGCTGTAGGGGGACTGATGGTAATCTTCAAACGGCGCTTCGCATAGTACAAAAAGTTCTCCAGGCCTGTGGAACGGATATTTCGACGCGCAAAGTGCTCGTGGATTCAGAAGAAACCGCGAGGAAATTTAGGCTTTGGTCGTCGCCCACTATCAGAGTGAATGGCCGCGACATCGCCCTGAAGTTTCTTGAAACTCCATGCGACTCTTGTGCCGGAGCCTGTGCTTGTGACGGCGGCGTAGACTGTCGGGTATGGGCCTACGAAGGCGAGGAATATACTGAAGCCCCCGTCCCACTGATCGTAAACGCACTTTTATCGGAGATTTACGACAGTCAGAGTTCTCACCGCCCAACACCCAATGGCCCGTTCGAATTGTCGGAGAACTTGAAGCACTTCTTTGAAGCAAAGGCAGCAAAGAAAGCGGCTGAATCATGTTGCGCCGCTGAGAAAAAGACGAATTGCTGTGAGACATCCGAGAAATCAAACTGTTGTGGTTAGGGTGAGCACGGGACGGTTGGATACCAATGAACACAGCACAAGAGAACACCGACTCGCAAGACGTCTGGGAGGATTTTCATGGCCGCCTTCGATCATTCGTCTCACGCCGTGTGAACCAGCCCGCCGATGCAGAAGATTTGGTACAGGAAATCTTCCTCCACATTCACAGAAATCTCTCGACTGTGAAGGATGAAGCGAGGCTGCCAGCATGGATTTTCAAAATCGCGCGTAATTCGATTGTGGACTACTTTCGCAAGAATGCTAGGCCTACGGAGGGGCTTGCCGAGGATTTCGATTTGCCTGCTTCAACCGAACAACCTGAAATCGATTCCTCCGCATTGAATGAACTGGCTCACTGCCTTGAGCCAATGATTGAGACTCTTCCAGAACCATACCGGCACGCGATCCATCTTACGGAGCTAAAAGGGGTGACGCAGTCGGAGGCAGCAAAGCAGACAGGCCTTTCGGTCTCAGGAATGAAGACTCGGGTCCAACGTGCACGACGCAAGTTAAAGACCATGCTGTTGCAGTGCTGTGAAATTGAATTCGACAATCGCCGTGGCGTTGTTGCCTATCAGCCACGAAGCGGTTGTTGCTGCCCTTGCGTCGCGGGCAGGCAAAGCGCACCCAGCGCAGATTCAACTTCAAAATCAGGCCGCGCACGGAAGCGAGGCCCGTAGATGAAAAGGCGCGGACTCACTAGAAGAGCATTCCTAACAACCGCGAGCGCAACCCTCGGGGCAGCGGCTGTTTCTTCGGTTGGCTTCCCGCAGGAATTGGGAGCGCCACGACGCGCTTACGGGGAACGGTCGCCGTTCGAAAAATCCGCTCGTTTCTTTCCAGAGTCAGGCACACCCGCATCAAGCTACAGCCGAACGCCATTACAGGATCTGTTCGGCATTATCACGCCCTCCTCATTGCATTACGAGGTTCATCATTCTGGAGTGCCTGACATCGATCCTCGCAGTCACGAAGTAATGATTCATGGCTTGGTAGAGCGGCCGTTAATTTTCACGATGGAAGACTTCCATCGGTTTCCTGCGGTATCGAGAATTCACTTCCTTGAGTGCGCGGGAAATAGCGGCGGCGAGCAGATAGGACGGCCAGCCGCCAATCCGCAGAGGAGCCATGGCCTTCTTAGTTGCAGCGAGTGGACGGGCGTCCCGCTTCGGACTCTGTTTGAGCAAGTCGGATTGAAACCAAGCGCGAAGTGGATCGTCGCTGAAGGCGCAGATGCAGGCCGACTAGCACGCAGCATTCCTCTTGAGAAGGCACTCGATGACGTGTTAGTGGCTTATGGACAAAACGGCGAAGCCCTACGCCCAGAGCAGGGATATCCCGTACGACTCGTGGTTCCGGGCTGGGAAGGGAATGTAAACATCAAGTGGCTAGGGCGCGTTCACGTGGTCGATCAACCTTACATGACGGCGTACGAAACGGGCCACTATACGGATCTGATGCCGGATGGAAGCGCGCGGCAGTTCACATTCGCAATGGAAGCCAAGTCTGTGATTACGCGCCCTGCTGGTGGGCAGGAACTATCTGGTCCAGGCTTTTATGAGATCACCGGCTTGGCATGGTCGGGCAGAGGACGGATCACCAAGGCCGAGGTTTCGACCGATGGCGGCAAGAGCTGGCAAGACGCACAGCTCAATGAGCCGATACTGCCGAAAGCGCTCACTCGCTTTCGCTTTCCGTGGTGGTGGCGTGGGGAAGAAAGCTCGCTTCAATCGCGATGCACGGACGAAACTGGCTACTTACAGCCGGCTCGGGAGGAACTCGTCAAGGTGCGCGGATTAAACGCAACCGACCATTACAACGGCATCAAGGTGTGGTACGTCCACAAAGATGGGAAGGTAAGCCATGAATAAGGCTAGGCTCTTCATACTTTGCGCAGCAATCGCCGCAGTCTCCGCCTCAGTTGCGCAAGCTCAGAGTTACAAACTCGGAAGACCAGCTACCGCAGAGGAAATTCACGAGCGCGACATCTCGGTCGCTCCGGATGGCTCCGGGCTGCCTGTCGGACACGGCACGGTCACGCAAGGGCGACACGACTATCAGATGCTCTGCGCGAACTGCCATGGGGATCGCGGCCAGGGAATGTTGCAATATCCCGCGCTTGTTGGAGGCCAGGGTACACTGCGGAGCAAGAACCCGGTAAAGACGGTGGGCAGTTACTGGCCTTACGCGACGACGGTATGGGACTTCATACATCGCACTATGCCGTATGATGGACCAGGAAGTCTTACGCCCGACGAGACCTACGCGGTCACGGCATTCATTCTGTACCTGAACGGAATTGTCGATGAAAAAGCGGAGTTGAACAAAGCGACGGTGCCTCGCGTGAAAATGCCCAATCGGAACGGATTTGTTGGCGATCCTCGCCCGGACGTGCCAACCAAGAAAGTAGACAAATAAGTTGGAAATTGAAATTGGCGATTCTGCTCCGAATCGTGGACGAGGAGAACTTCCTTCGCTCCGACCTGAAGATTAGGCACAAGCCAGCGAAAGACCAATGTCGCCGCAATACCCCCGGAGAAACTGGGCGACTACAAACGATGGAATATGAGATACGGCAAACGCTTCCAGCAGTCGAGCTTGCCTACCGCGCGGAGTCTTGGCTAGAAGGCGGTCCCGATTAGCGAGCGTTTTGCGTAACTCGCGGCGGAAGGACTTCAACTCGCGAAGCCTGGGCTTCGAGCAAGACTAGTTTCTCGGCGGCCAGTTTCCTTACTCGACGGCAAGGTGCAGCCCCTCTATCAGGTTCGCGGAAGATCTCGCATAGCTCGCTAATCGAAAAACCAATGGAAAGCGCGGCTCGAATCAATTGCACGCGATGCAACGTTTGAGGCGGGAAAAGCCTATACCCACACGCCGAACGTGGCACGGAAGGCGGGAGTCGGCGTTGCTCGTAATAGCGTAGTGTGTCCGAATTGACTCCGGCCAATCGCGCCAAGTCACCGGAATTCAATGGCCGATTTGTCGATGCGTTTACTCTCACGCGAATTGCTTCAGCCCCGGAACGGCTCCAGGGTCAAGGAAAAACCAGTCTATTGCAACCGCCTGTCGCCATCGCCACACGCCTCCGCGAACTCCTTCTTGCTCGACTCGCCTCCTTCGGCACTAGCGTCATCCGCGCAGTCAAGGCAGACACCAGATGATATAAAATCGGGAACATCCGAGAAGGATGAAGGAACGCCCATATGAGTTCTATTCTTCGCTTCTTTCTTAAACCCACGGCAAACCCAGGCAGCATTGCCCTCATTCGTCTCGCAGTAGGATTGATTTTCTTGACGCAGGGCATTCTCAAGTATATCGATCCAAATACGGGTGTGGTCCGTTTCGCTAGGATTGGATTTGCGCACCCATACTTAACCGCTCGTTTCGTAGGAACGTTTGAGATCGCCTGCGGCCTCCTCATATTGCTTGGATTATGGACGCGGGTAGCCGCCTTACCACTTTTAATTGTGATCTGTACCGCAATTGTGACCACCAAGATTCCAGAGCTATTCCGTACGAATCAAGGTTTCTGGTACATGGTGAGTGACATGCGTACCGATTTTGCGATGCTGTGCTCGCTTCTTTTCCTAATTTCGGCGGGAGGCGGTGTGTGGTCGCTGGATGCTAGGCGCAACCCTTAAACATTCCGGAGAATCAATGAGAGATTTTTACCAGGAGAGGCGTCAATTTCTAAAGGCAGCCGGTCTGGCGGCCGGAGCGATAGCCCTTACTCCTAGAGGAAGCATTGCCCACTTGGCTGCGCGGAAGTTATTCAATGAACAAGCGGAGACGGCGCAAAATGACTCGACCGCCGCCGACTACACATTGCACATCAAGGAATCTCCCATTGAAATTGCGCCCAAGCGGATCATCTCCGTCAGCACCTACAACGGGCAATTCCCTGGGCCACTGCTTCGGTTTAAGGAAGGTCAGCAAGTCACCGTGGACATATTCAACGACAGTGACATACCTGAACAACTACATTGGCATGGCCAGAAAATTTCCACTGACGTGGACGGAGCTGCCGAAGAGGGTACACCGTTCATTCCCGCGCACGGTCAACGCCGCATCACGTTCACACCGAATCCTCCGGGTTTGCGCTTTTATCACACACATAATCGCGCCGGTGCGAACCTTTACGCCGGTCAATACAGTGGCGAGGTAGGTCCGCTATACATCGAACCAAAACACGATCCGGGTGCATATGACCGCGAAGTGTTTCTCGTTCTGAAGGAATTTGAACCCACTTTCAGCCGTGGCGGCGACATGGCGCAAGATTTCCTGTCTCCTGCAACTCGAAACAAGTCACTCGAAGGGACTGGTGAATCCGCGATGAAAGCGTCGCTCGCCAAAGGTATGCCCCACGGATATGAAGTTGGGTACGGCTCGTTCACCATTAACGGACGCATGCTCGGCCATGGTGAGCCGATTCGCGTGAAGCATGGCGAACGCGTGCTATTTCATGTTTTGAACGGAAGCGCCACGGAAATTCGCAGCCTCGCTTTGCCGGGTCATTCGTTTCAGGTTGTGGCGCTCGACGGCAATCCAGTTCCGAATCCCGCGCAAGTTCCTGTGTTGTGGATTGGCACCGCCGAGCGCATCTCCGCCATCGTTGAAATGAAGCATCCTGGCGTTTGGATCATGGGTGACCTCGAAAACGATGATCGGCGGCACGGCATGGGTGTCATAGTGGAGTACGCTCGGGGCGCGGGAAAAGCTCAATGGATTGCTCCGCAGCCTTTCCAGTGGAACTATTCGGGTTTCGGGAAACCCGGAACCACGGCCGCCTTACCGGATGAGACCATTGACATGACCTTTGCCAAAGACAACGCCGCCGAGGAAGGCTTCAACCGTTGGACGATCAACGGCGTCGCTTACCCGATGAGTAACGAAATGGCTCCAGCCTCGTTTCATTTGAAGCAAGGCAAGCGTTACCGCCTACGCCTTCATAATGCCAGTGACGACATCCATCCAGTCCATCTACATCGCCACAGCTTTGAACTCACCAGCTTGGCCGGAAATGCTACTTCAGGAATAATGAAAGATGTCTTCATGCTCGGCGGATACCAGGTAGCTGAAGTAGATTTTATTGCAGACAATCCCGGATTAACTTTGTTTCACTGCCACCAGCAGCTTCATATGGACTTTGGATTCATGACGCTATTCGATTATGTCTAGTTCGTATTCTCCTTATCCTGTGCACAACCCCACGCTCTCCGAACTCGCTGCATTTTTCCTGCGATTGGGTACAACTGCATTTGGGGGACCAGCAGCCCATATCGCAATCATGGAGGACGAACTGGTTCGCAGGCGCGGTTGGATTTCGCGCGAAAAGTTTCTCGACATGCTAGGCGCAAGCAATATGATTCCAGGCCCCAGTTCCAGCGAACTGGCAATTCATATTGGCTATTTGCTGGGTGGATGGCGCGGGCTTCTTGTTGCCGGAATTTGTTTTATTCTTCCAGCGGCTTGCATGGTAGGCGCTCTAGCGTGGGGCTACGTCCGTTTCGGCAAACTACCGGCGGTTTCCAGCATCCTCTACGGAATTAAACCCGTGGTCATTGCCGTAGTCCTTCAAGCCCTTTGGGGACTGGGACGAACAGCAATAAAGACCTGGTTTATCGCTGTGGTGGGACTTATTTCCATAGGTCCGGCTGCTTGGGGTATGCACCCGCTTCTCTTACTTTTGATTGCAGGAGGGGCGGTTATCCTAACCGACCAAATGATTCGAAGCAGTGTAAGAATCGAATTTGCCCCGCTTTCTATACTGCGTTCCGCAGTGCGCTGGCCAAAGTCGCTTACCGCGGCAATCAGTGCCGCATCGGCGGCTGTCGCTCCGCTCAGCCTGGGTTCGCTCTTTCTTGTTTTTCTAAAGTTCGGAGCGGTCATATTCGGTAGCGGATATGTATTGTTGGCCTTCTTGCGCGCAGACTTGGTTATTCATCGCGGGTGGTTGACAGATGCACAGCTTGTAGATGCCATCGCGATTGGTCAGGTAACGCCCGGCCCTGTTTTCACGACAGCCACATTTATTGGCTACTTGCTCCGTGGGACGCCGGGGGCAATTGTTGCTACCGTTGGAATCTTCCTTCCAGCGTTCCTACTGGTAGCTGCCAGCGGCCCTCTTCTGCCGAGCATTCGAAAATCCAAGATCGCCGGATCATTTCTTGATGGCGTGATCGTCGCTTCACTTGCTTTGATGGCAGTGGTCAGCTGGCAACTCGGTCGGGCGTCAATCGTAGATTTACCGACAGCAATACTTTTCGCTGGCTCACTCTTTCTTCTGCTACGATTTCGACTAAATTCAGCGTGGCTGGTACTCATCGGTGCGCTTATCGGCGCGCTGACTCGAATCTAGCGCCAATCCGGACCGATTTGTGCCGATTGAAGGAGACCGTGGGTGCAACACCGTCAAACCACGGGACTTGTGATATGTCCTGCGAGTTCGACTCCCACTCGCTTCCGCCACAATTCCCCGATAAAAATGGGGTGACTCAGCTTTTTCCACCAAGCGCTCCCCCGACTTATTCAAGCCTTCTGACCGTTACAATTTCAGTAGTCCGGCTGCAAAGGGGTAGCTCCCATTTTTGTGCGTCTCACTGTTGGAGTTGCGCTCCTACTTCAGGTAGGACCGGAGTTCCTTCCGCTTGCACTGCGTCCAGCCCATTTGGATTCAGCCCTAGGGCCTGGACGATCGTTGGTGCTACTTGAGTGGTCGTGGTGGTAGCCGAGACTGTCTGTGCCGTAAAGCTTGGATTAGCCACCAGCAGAATTACATTCGTATCGTCATGCGCAAAACCGCCATGGTCTCCAATCATGGTCGCGCTGTTGGAATAAGTCACACCGACGTTTGGTGTCACGATAATGTCAGGCGTTCGCGGATCCTGGCCTGGTTCAAGGCCGCCGACGTTATAGTTCAGCGCAAGCGTCGGCCCATAGTAAATCTCGCTTAGCCCGATCGCAGCCGCATTCTTTTCAAGCAGATTTACAGCCGCGGTCACGCTCGCGCCCTTCTTGAGCCAGAGCACGGAGACATCATCTTCTGTGGCGCCAATGCCTGTTGTGTTCAGCGGCGACTCCGAGAAAGGGATGGCAGTCCCCAGGAGCGTTGCCGGCGTATTGGTGCCGTCTGCGACGTATAGACTCGGGTCAATCGGGGATTCTCCGTGCTTCGCCGTGATGATGAGCAGTGTGCTGTCATAGAGGCCCGCAGTCTGAAGGGCGCTTACGATTTGTCCGATTGAGGCATCCACAAATTCTATTTCTTTCAGCAACTCATCGCTGGGCAGAGCCGCAGCGTTCTTATAGCCACCCGTGCCCACCTTTGGCTCATATACACTTTCACCGATGTACACCGATTGGAAGTTCATACCAAAGAGCGCCGGGATCGTCGCCGCCGCCCCGGTATGGGTCTTGCCCGCGATCTGGTTCAGAAGCGCATTTACTTTCAGCGCATCGTAACATTGGATATTTTCAAAGCTGCTGGTCCACGATGAGATGCCATTCTTGTCTCGGATCGTAGCGCACGAAACTCCTTCCGCGGTGGTCACACCCGGTAGCGGAATCACGACTGAATCAACTTCTGGCGAATAGTAGTCGTTAAGACCCGTGCCTCCGGGCCCGGCAGTAAACGAATATGAGGCATGTTTGTCGATCCACGCTGTGTATCCACCCGCTGCATGGACTACGCTGAAGATTGTGTTCGTCCGTACGAAATTCCACGGGTATACCGGAGCGCAACCCATCGCCGGGTCCCGCACCAGTTTCCCCGGGTCAATCGAAGCGATGCCTCCGTCGGTCATCGAGGCGCCGGGCGCCCCGCCGTTCAACTGGGTATCGTTATACTCGATGCCTTGGTCGTAATCGGTCGTTGTTCCTGTTGGCACGGCATATGGTGTGCACGGTCCGGCAGCCAAACCCGTGCCCGTCGTCACTGCCGGCGCGTCCAGAGACCTGTCATACGCTACGTCGTAATAAAGTCCAGTGCTCTTCGGCGAACCGCCTGTCACTATGGCAGCCAGTCCAGGGAAGGAGTCCGAAGGCTTAGAAGACACGGTGGCCACGTAGTTGATTCCCGTCCGGCTTAGGGCGGCCAGATTCGGGCAGTAGGGAGCCCCGCCATTCGCCCCGGCGATTCCATTCGCGCAGTTATAGAAATCGACCGCGTGCATGCCGTCAATGCTCAACAACAGCACGTGCTTAATCTTTCCTGAGCCCACGGGACTTGTATCAGCTGCTGCGCTAAGTGTCGAAGACGCTAGCAATAACGCCATTGCAACTCCAGCCAGTACACGCCTACTCGCCTTCATGTGAAGCCTCCAGGAGTGTTTTATGTCGGAGAGTAATACGCTGATGTTACTTCCATGTGAAAACTCAGTTAGCATTCCCCGGCTGACCAAGGCGTTAACCATGTTCCTCCTGTGTTTGGTCAAAACTCGTTCGAACAAGTCCGAGCAAATATTGGAAAGAGCCCTAAAGAACAGCTTCGGCCATCTTGAAGATGGTTTGAGAAAAGTCGCTGACTTCCCCGCGCACCGAAAGATCGCAGCTTCGGAGCTTTATCCATCCGTGGCCCAGGTGGAATCGTTCTCTCAGTTCGAGTTACTGATCCAAGAGGTTCTGAAGCGGATGAAGTAATATCGCGAAAAATCGTTCAAAAATTTGTTCCCGCGTCTGGTTGATTGACCGTTTTTATTGATTCTAGTGATTGGTAACCACCTGTAAGTTAAATGGCTCCAGTACCTAAACTGAGTTCGACTCCCACTCGCTTGCGCCAACCTTTTTGTTGCTAAGAATGGAACATAGCTATTTTCATACCGATTACGCAATTCAACTTTTTCTGAGGCCTCAACAAGACAAAAACTAAAGTCAAACGAAGTTCTTTCGCTAAGCCCCAGTCAGTCCGAGACTTTCAGAGAAATGGGACGGAACGTAATCATATTTTCCCCGCGGCTGGGCGAATCTCGGTGTGTTTAAGACGAAACCGGCGAATGGGCTCCCCGAGGGCGGCAATTAACAGGACGCCGGCGACGATGACCATGGCGTCGCGACGCGTTTGCATCGATCCAAGTGAAACGAGCAGGGTGGTCGCCAGGGCGGCGGGCTGACCGGCTTTTAAAATCAGGGTGATGAGGGTGGTGAGCGCGGCAGCTATAGTCACGGCCCAAACCCGCTGCGAAGATACAAGGCCGGTTGCGATCACGTTTGGCGCAGCCCACGCACTCAAGACACCTACGGCGAAAAAGCCGGCGCCCAAGCCAATCAGGTGTCCAACGATTATATTGTAGGTCTTGGCGCTACGCAGTTGCGGCTGCTCCACCAACTCGTAAGCCGTGGGGCCCAAACTGGCAAAAATCAGAGGCTGCTTAGTCGCCCAACCGATTGCGGCCAGCACAAGCACGAGCCCGCCCTCTCCCAAAGTTGCCCAAATCAACTCGCCTTTTCAAGGTTGCACCTCCCGGAGAAATCCCGTTGGGGGCCGATCGTACATCACGTCCCAACTTGCGTTTCGATGATAGTCCGCTGGTGCGATGGTTGAACCTTCGAAAGCGAACGGCTCATCACGAAAAAGCGGAGCACGACATTTTCTCCTCATTTGTATCATCATCATTATGGTGTGGGTCGTCGCTGGATTCCTAGCTACGATTCCGGTGGCAGGAAATCACGTCTAATGGAGGACGTTCAGAGGAGAGCCTGAGGATTTCGGTTTGAAAGCGGAGGACGTATCTTTCTTGTCGACTCCTGGGATTTCCTTGAAGGGCTGGTATATACGCGCGAAGGGGACGGTTCGTGGAACTCTGATCGTCACACACGGAATTAATGGGAATCGCTCGGACATGGTATCGCGCGGAGCATTTTTGGTGCGCGACGGTTACAACACGCTACTAGTAAAGCCAACCTACTATCTGCGAACCCATGTATGGCTGGAGGGCAAGAAAGCAGATGCGCTGGTAGCAATTTCCGGCATGGGCACGCGTCCCATTTTGTTTGTCTCGGGGCGCGAAGGATGGAATTTGCCCTGCGCAGAATGCCAGGAAGATGTACGACTCGGCGCGCAGTCCTGAAAAGGTTTTGTTGATCGTACCAAACGCCGAACACGACACGACGTATTCAACGAATCCGCAGCTTTATGAATCCACGGTTGTCGGCTTCCTGGACAAAGCATTTCAAAGCGCTGCTTTTATGGGGAGCAAGCCGAATCTGCCAAACATGCAAATGATGTAACGCAGCGCCTGTCCTTTCGTACAGTCTTCAATTGACTACTGAATTCGCCGATGTGGGCTCTCTCGCCTGAGTTGCGCTCATACTAGAAAAAGACGAAGTGGTTCCGGCAGGAGGTCGTCATGCGCGGAAAGTTCTTTGCTGGTTCATTCATGCTAATGGCAAGCTCGTGGGTTTTTGCCGGGGTCTCTGCGGGACAGACGGTATTGCCGAACGCGAGCGATGCAGCGGTGCCGGTGATTTCAGCCAGCTCGGCAGCGTCTGTGACGAAGACCGCGCAGAAGCCGGCTGGTGCGACAACCGCACAAAGTTCACAAAACGCGGTCCAAAATACTTGGGCGCAACAAGATGAGACGGTTTCGCTGGGGGAACTGGCGCGACGCGCGCGCGCGCAAAAGAGCAGCCAGGCAAAATCCGTAAAAATATTTGACGATGAGAATATGCCGCGGGCGCCCGTCAGCGCGGGGCAGAAGGCTCCGGATTTTTCGGGACAGGGCGGAGGGTTGTCGTCCGGCGGGAAGGTGACGATTCTGGATTTTTGGGCAACGTGGTGCGGGCCCTGTCGGCACGCTTTGCCGGGATTAAAACAGTTGCAAGCAATGTATGGCAGCGATCAAGTGGAGGTGGTGAGTATCAGCGAGGATGAAGACGAAGCGGCGTGGAGCTCTTTTGTGTCGCAAAACGGAATGAACTGGACGCAGAAGCTGGATTCGAATCATCAGATCATTCGCCAGTATGGGGCGAGCGCGCTGCCGACGTACGTTTTGATTGGCCGGGATGGGGCGGTGATCCAGCAATATGTTGGGGACGATCCGGGGCAACCGATTGTGGAGCGTATGGGGCCGGATTTGAAGAAAAGTCTTGAAGGTAAATCGTAAATTGGAAATGTAGATTTTAACTTTCTTGAGGCTGGCGCGATTTTCCCCGCGGAATAAGGTTTCTAGCGCGACGGCGGTGAGCAGGAGCACAACCGGATCAATCGGCAGGCGATAACGCGGCAGAACGAGAGTTAAATAGTAAGCCCAGGGAAAAACTAGCGGAAAGATTGCGACCGGAAGCCAGAAGGGGCTGCGGCGGCGAATCAGAAATATAATTCCCAAGAGCGCGCCGAGCGCAGCAAGCAAGTTGAACAGAAGCACGAAGCGAAACCACGTTGCATCCGCATTCAGGAAATCCTTCAGCGGAGTGGGAGTGCCTCCGGACCAGAAAGAAATAATTCTGCGAGTAACTAAATGCGTTTCTCTTGCGGGATGCGACAGCATGTAGTGAACGGCTGCTGTTTGTTTTTCGTGCATGTAGGCGACTTCGCCCATCTGGACGTATCGCGCGCGTTCCGTAGCGTCGTAAATTGGGTGGCGCTCGGCGCGAAAGATGTCTTGGGTGTTGTCGTCGTTGCCGAGCCATAACTGCAGGCCCAAACCGGAACGCAGCGGAACGAAGGTGTGGAAGATTTTGTAGTTGCGGATTGTCCAGGGCATGCAGCACAGGATTACGATTCCTAGTGAAAGTGCGAGACTGCCGAACCATTTGCGATTTTGTTTGTGTGCGCGATAGGCGAGCCAGGCCAGGAGAAGCGGGAGAAGCACCATAAGCGTGGCATTGGTGAGAAGAGTGAAGCCCCAGAGGAATCTGTAGGCGGCCCAATCGCGCGCACGCTGTGATTCGGCCACCGCGATGGTGGCCCACAATATGGCGGCGACTAATAGGGCTGAGAGAGACGCGTCCCACATGCTTTCAACGGGGATGAGAATTGCGTTGGGGAAAATGGCCCAGAGCCAAGCGGCTACCGCAGCTGCGCTCAGGCCAGCGATACGTTTGCCGGCGAAGAAAATTGGGATGCAGGTGAACGTTGCGCAAAAAATATTGAAGAGAGCGGCGGCAAGGAATGAGCTGAAGGTGTAAGGTCCGAAGATTCGGAAAATGGCGGCGAGCAGCAGTGGATAAACCGGGGGCATCCACGCAGTGGGGCCGGTGTTCACGCGGAAGGGCGAAGCGAAACCTTGTCCGGTGGCGAGTGAATGGGCGATGTTTCCGGACTCGAATAAAAATGGGACGACGCTGACGGCTTGCCGAGGGTGGTCGTGTTGATATTGCCAGAGAAAGCTGACGCGCAGCACGAGGGCAACGAAGAGGATGAGCGAAAGCGAAGTCGTGGCGGCGCGAAAAGCGTTCTTCATGTTGTTATGGGTGAAGCCCTGTGGCTGGCGACTCGCAAGTTTGACGCGGCTTTGGGAATTTTAGGTACAGCGAGGCTGAAGCTCCAGTATTTCTTTTACAGGTACGACTGGGGCGGAGGCTTCTATTAGGATGTAGCTTGTATGCGGAAAAAGAAGAAGAGAATAAATATTTCGAAAGAAACGCGGCGGCGAGCGCGGGCGGGCATTGGGATGCCTCCCGCTGCGAGACGGATCCCGGACAAGCGCTTGAAACCTCCCAAGCACAAGAAGTCGTTGCTGGATTCAAGTCCAGCGTAATTTTGGAATTTCTTCGTGTTGAGATGGTATCCCAACAGTCGAGCTCGACCGCCGAGATCAGGTGACTGCGACTAACTCCTGGCCCAACCTTCCCTGGTAAAGAGGGAACAGAGGTCGATTATCAGGTGGCAGCACCTACTGCGTCGAGTACACCCGACTTGCACCGAGCGACCATCAACCAAGAGTGCGGATGGAAGGGTGGCGACAGAGGCTGCTTGGCTCAAGGGAAGCATCTGGAAAAAGAAGAAAGGAAGAAGAAAAAGAGAGAAAAAATGAAAGAAATGGCCTGACACTCACCGGCCCTTCTCATGGAGGGAGTCGGCCAGGGAGGGCGATCAAAGTTCTCGGTAGTGACTCATTTTCCGTTCGTTAGTCGGAGTTGAAGCGAAGGTGTAAGATTCCAGGAGAATGAGACTGTTATCGGCGCTTAATTGAAATGAAGAGAATGCAGAGTCTCGATCAGATCTTTGCGCTGCTCCAGGCTTTCGGCGGAAATTCTGAAAACAATCGAACGCCCATTTCGTTTTCCGGTCAACGCTGCCGTGTAGAGGATTCTGGTCAGAGAAGACTTCGCCGTCTCTTGGACCTGATTGGCGGATGCGTTTTTGTTCCAGTCCATTCTGGTAAATACTTGACCATCAAAAACGTAGGTCGACCAGCGAACATTTGAACCCTCAGCGAACCCGACCTCGCGATCTTTGATGCGCAGACTAATTCGCGGAGTCTCCCCTAGATTGGCTTCCGACCACGGAGGGCCCTTTTCCGGGTCACGGGAAACTTCCAGCAGCAGATGGTCGCTTTGGTCGCTCAGCCAGCTCCTATAGGCGTAGTACCCCCGATCCTTGTGGGCCATGTGGCTCTTCTGGTGGGCGGCGTCCCGGATCATTTCCTCATCTACGTGCCAGCCCTTTGGAAATTCATTCGTAGCGCAGGCCGTAGAAGTCATTCGTGTACACGTTTTCTTCAACGCGCCCCCCCTCAGGGAGATTCGCTCCCTCTTGGGCTGGTACGGCCGGACAACCTGGGCGCGCCGGTGGAAATGGTAGCGGGCACGGCGCTCTTGTCTTGCGACGGCAGGGCCCAGAGGTTGCCCACAACAAAGACGCCCACGGTAATGGCAAGTATCTTCATCGATATTTCAAGGAACCGGGAATATACCACTCATTGCGCACTGTGAGCACCTCCTCAGAGCTCTTCACCATGGCACTCCTGCCTTTTGTACCGGCATCAGGGCTAACTCGTGCGGTTCCTAACTATTGGAGTGGTACCATTCGAAGGAGCAGATCTCCAAGTCTTCGTAGCGTACTCCAAGAAGAGGAACTCCTGGGACACCCTCTAGGAGAGAAAATGAGAACCAATCTCTTCCGCATCGTGACACTAGCGGTTTGTTGGGGTGCTTTATCTCATCAGGCCTTCCCTCAGACGACAATCACGTGCGAGTCGCAGAACAATAGACGAAATTACTGCCCAATCGCCGATCCGCGCTCAAACGTTGATTTGGTTCGACAGCTAGGCTCGGCAGAGTGTGTCCGCGGTAAGACGTGGGGAAATGATGGTCAGGGAATCTGGGTTGAAGGAGGATGTCGGGCTCAATTCCGAGTAACTCCAATCAGCCGCAATGACCGGTGTGGTGGAACTCTGGAAGCGGACACAGACCGACCAATCAACCCCAGAACGGCGCATGTTTCTTTAAAGATCCAAACTTCGGCGGAGATTATTTCTGTCAACCCAAAGGAAGCAGCGTGAATGTTCTTCCGCCAGGTCTCAACGACAAGATCAGTTCTATTCAAGTATACGGCGTCGCTTTGGTGACGTTCTATAATGACGCAAATTTCAAAGGCGCTTCGGTAACGACTCGGCGAAGCATTCCAGACCTACGCGCGTTCCAACTTCAGGGCTATGACAACAAGACTTGGAACAATCGAATAAGCTCGATCAGCATCGATTGGGGCCGCATCGACTAGCCTAGGTTTCCGCACGATCGAGAACTTACCTGATTAACGCGGTGGTCTCAATAGGTCGATGCAACACCATCTGATATGGCAGACTCACATGCGCCTCCTTACAAATAGTTCAAATTTTCGTGTACCTCAGGGATCACCTCCTCATCGGACACAATATGTCGATGCGGGATTATAAAATCATTTCTTTCAGCGAATCACATGCGCCTCTTTTGTTCCGTCTCTGGATCAATTCAATAGTCCTTTGATTCGATTCCCAAATACCTCACGCACGGTCTCCTCGGGGAGTAGGCGATTCAATAATCCGAGATCAGCATCAACTATCAGTTCGTTGTCTGTAACTTCGATCGTTCCCTTAATTGGTGTACTCACAAAACCCATTTTTGCGGAGAGCGTAAAACTCAATATCGATCCTTGCCAGCTCTTTTCCTTTACCACTAATCGCAGGGGAAGCCCCGGCTCTCCTTGCAACATTTGGTTAAACGAGCGATCTACCGACGCAATCATGTCTGCTTTCAGGCGGTTGTGTGAAATTGTGATTCGCATCTTAGACCCGCTGGAGCCGATGAGAACTCTATGCTACTCCCAGTCTCTGTCCGGCCTTATTGGCTTCGCTGTGTATTGCCGCCGTGGCGTTCCTTCGTATCAAGACGACCGCTATCTGCCGTGACCTTGCGGCTCAGTGCGACCCAACTCAGGATTGTGTACCAAATTGAACAGATACCACCAGTCCCGTGGTCCAAACTGATGTGTCGATCCTGAGTCCGAGGATCTATTCACTGGAGGCCAAAATGTTTGGGTACGGGTTAGTCGGAACCATATTGATTATTTGTGTGATTGTTTGGCTCGTGCGAAGAGCGTAAAGGCTTAACCACAAGCAATATCTCGTGGTGCACGTTTTCGCGATACTCCAACAATGTTTGGGAGTGAGGAGGATACGAAAATGACTGACTCAATAACGGATTTTAAGTGTGATCAGTGCGGCGCTTTATACAATTCTCAGCATGATCTCGAAGAGCATCAAAAGGCCGCGCATCATGCGGAAATCTGTGACCGCCAACCAAAGGTATCTTATTAAAGTTCGTTAAACCCGCTTGAGATCTTGAGATCTGAAAAGTCCACTCTAGTCATAATCGCAAAGGTTGAGATCCGTCTCATTTGGTACAGGTACTAGTAGCTGTGCAAATGTGTACAGAATGCTTCACGCCCTACTTCTACACTCAGTTCGCGAGCATCAATAACAAAAGACAAATCCGCCATGCAGATTGTCCCAATTCTGTTCCTGTATCTGGCTATTTGACCGTTTCGATCGACTCTATTAGCTCCTAAATCCCTCAAAGTCTGTCGGCTTAGTTCTGTTTGTCGGTTCGCCCGGAACCTAGTTTTTGGAGCCTCAGCCAGGTTTCGTTGCGGGGACGACTTCGCCCGGGTTGAAGAGAGACGCGGGCGGCTGCCCCGTAACTTGCGCCGCTTGCGCCGCCATTTTTTCGAGGTCAGCTTTTGAAAATCCCACGGTGCTCTGCTGAATTTGGCCGTCGGTGTTGATCCAAAACATAGTCGGGACATTGGTGATGCCATATTCGTTGGACACGGGGAAGTCGTGTCCATCAAGGAGGGCAGGGAACTGCAGGCCGTATTCTTCGCAGAACTCGCGCGTGTCTCGCGCGTCGTCTTGCGAAATCCCCAACATGCTGAATTTCGGGCCACCGTAACGTTGTTGTAAGCGCGAAAGGAACGGCATGGTGAACTGGCAGGTGGGACAGCTTACTTTGAAAAAAGCGGCGAGGACCGGGCCGTTCTGCAGCGATTCTGCGAGCGAACGTTTCTTTCCGTTGGTGTCGGATAGCGAAATCGGCGGAGCAGTTTCTCCGGACGGCAAGGCGCGCAACTTTTTGCCGCCGAGAAAACCTCGCAGGTGGCTCTTCACGCTCATGTATGCTCCGTTGAAACGCCGAACGATTCCCTAACCGGTCTCAGTTGGACGGCTTGTCCTTCAAATAGCGGTCAAACCAATCGATCATCCGCCGCATGGCGTCGATTTGATTTTCACGCTTGGTGAAACCGTGGCCTTCAGCCGCGTAGTAATGCACATCTACAGTTTTGCCGTTTTGCTTCAGGATTTCAACCACCTGCTCGGCTTCCTCTTTGGGCACGCGAATGTCATTATCGCCCTGCAGAACGAGCAGAGGAGCTTTGGTGTTGCGAATGTAGGCGAGCGGCGAATCGGCTTCGTAAATGGCGCGGTCTTTTTCTGGGTCGCCCAGAATGGATTTCTCATACTCCTGGAGGAAGGGGTCTTCATTTTTCATCATGGTGAGCCAGTTGATGATGCCGTATTCCTCGACCGCGGCGGCCCATATATCGGGAGTTTTGCCGATGGCCATGAGGGTCATGAAGCCGCCGTACGATCCGCCGGTGATGCCGATTTTCTTGGGGTCGACGTAGCCGGAGGCTTCCAGAAATTTAACGGCGTACACTTCATCCTGCAAATCTCCGCCGCCGAGGTCTTTGTTATTGGCCTTTTGAAAATCTATGCCATAGCCGGTGGATCCGCGGACATTGGGAGCGATGCAGATATAGTCGCGAGAAACCAGGGCGATGGTGGTACGGCTGAAATAATCGGTGGTCTGAGCGGTGGGGCCGCCGTGCGGGAGCACGATTGCCGGATTCGAGCCGTCGCGTTTCAGATTATAGGGGATCCATGCGAAGGCGCTGATGATCTTGCCGTCGAAGCTTTTGTAATGAACCAGGACCGATGGAGGAATTTTCGCGGACGCCAGGCTTGCCACAGCAGATATGGTGAGCTGTTGGGGGCCTTGTTTTGAAATATCGTAAACCCACAGATCGCCCGGCTGAGTAGAACTTTGATGGTTGACCAGAAGGCGGCTTCCCCTCGGCGAAAACGAACTTGGGCTGCCGGCGTAAGTGTTCAGGCCGGCGGGAAAATTGATCTTTGCGCTGTGATGAGTGGAAACGTCGCCCAAGTAGGCGTCCGAGCGGCCATCTTCGTTGACGATGTAAGTGAACTGTTTGCCGTTGGGCGAAAAATCTCCGGCCTGCGCTTCCCATTTCACATCCGTGGCCCAGGCAATTCGTTTGGTGGCGATATCGAGGAACGCCACGTTCGGATAACCGCCCGGTTTGTCGGAGGTAATCAGCAGCGTGCGATCGTCGGGCGAGACAGCACTTACACTGCTGCGATTTTGGCCTACATGTGGGGTGAGGTTTTCGGATGCTCCGGTCGCAACGTCAACTCGATAGACGTCAGAGTCGTTGAAACCCGCGTCCGAACGTGTGGCGTAAATGTACTTGCCGTCCGGACTCCAGAACGTACCGCCCCACACGTGATCTTTGGTTTTTTCCTGAGTGAGGTTGTGAACTTCGCGTGTTTTCCAATCGAGGATAGCGACGTCGATGGCCGAGGCTGTCTTGGGCTTATACGAGATCGCCATGCGCGAGCCATCGGGCGACCAAACGGCGCTGTTTTCGGAAATATCGGGTGTGTTGGTCAGGTTGACGATTTCGCCGCCGTTGCTAGGGATGGCGAAGAGATCGTAGATTTCGCCTCCTCCTTTGTCGGATTCGAAAACAATCCATTTTCCATTCGGCGACCATGCACCGCCGTATTGTCGATCATCGGATTGGCTAAGCTGGACGGGCCAGCCGCCCTCTGCGTTTACTTTCCAAAGATTGAAGCGGCCGGTTAAATTCGTGGTGAAGACGATTTCTTTGCCGTCGGGTGACCATGCGGCGCCGGTCACAGACCGAGTATAGAAGAGATCATCAATCGGTACAGGAGCCGCGCCGGGTTCGGCGAGCGAGCTGAGAGATTTTGGATCAGTGATTTCACGAGTGTCGGGAGAATCGGAGGCGAATACGGTCAGCGAGAAAATGAGAATCAGAGCCAGGCGGGGAATCTTCATGCGTGTGTCTCCTGTGAACTCTACCCCTCTGTGGAGTTTGCGGCGCCATATTAGGCCGCGGAATTCTTAGCGTCAATCCGGGCGGAAACTGCGCATACCAAACTGGAAAATCGGGCAAGTGAAATTAGTGAATGTTACGCGTCTTCTTCCCGACGTAATCCATCAGCAAGTACTGGCCAAGCGTGTAGGGCGTGGTGAAGTAGGCTTTGCCGCGGCAGAGCTCCGTTATTTTCTGCACGAAGTGGACCAGGCTATAATCGCTGGCAAGCATGAAAGTATTGATCAGTATGCCGGCGCGTTTGCACTTGGCAACTTCTTCGAGGGTCTGCGTGACGACCAGAGGATCGAGACCGAAGGCGTTTTTGTAAATGCGGCCGTCTTCCAGAGTGAGGGCAGAAGGCTTTCCGTCGGTGATCATGATGATCTGGCGCATGTCTTTTTTCTGGCGCGACAGAATTCTCTGGGCCAGGCGCAAGCCTTCGCGCGTGTTGGTGTGATAAGGGCCCACTTGAACGCGAGCGAGTTTGCCGAGGGGAATTTCTTCGGCGCTATCGTGAAACAGAACGCAGTGAAGCGAATCGCCGGGATATTGCGTGCGGATCAAGTGCGAAAGGGCGAGCGCAACGCGCTTGGCGGGAGTGAAGCGATCTTCACCGTACAAAATCATGCTGTGGCTGCAATCGAGCAGCAGAACGGTGGCACAGGAGCTTTGGTATTCACACTGGTGGACCATCAGGTCGGGATAATCGAGCTCGATGGGAATGTTCGCACCATTGCGCTGGACGGCATTGAAAAGCGTTCCGCTGATGTCCATGTTCAGCGTGTCGCCAAATTCGTATTGTTTGGAGGTGCCGCCGGATTCCACGCCGGTGGCGAGATCGCGCGTGTCGTGACGGCCGAAGCTGCTCTTGCCTAACGACGCGAGCAGGTCTTTTAGCGTTTTGAATCCGAGAAAATCGAGCGCTTTGTCGGTGATCTCAAATCGCGCCTCGGTGTGAGGCTGCGGTTCGCCGACCTGTCCGCCGGGAGTTTGCGTGGGAGGCGGCGTTACTTGCGCAGCCTGATTTGGCTGCGAAATATAACCTTCCGCTTCCATGCGCTGGATAATTTGCTCGATGAGGTCACGGAGTTCCTGATTTTGCGACAAGTCCGGATTCTGGAGCATTTGCTCCATCATCTCGGGCGGGACGAGGTCGCCTTCTTCCAGCGCGCGGAGTATGGCTTCGCGCAGATCGTCCATAATTTGCTCACGCGAACGCTCGTGGTCGAGCTCGTAGATCCCGTACTGAGATTCGAAGCCGCTTTGCAGTAAATAGTCCGAAAGGCGGCTCATCAACTCCTGCAGATCGATGTCGTCTGCCGCGCCGGGAGCGTATTTTGAATACTTAATATATTTCATGGCAGTCTTGCCGCTACTCTAATTGAACTGGCGCCGCGGCATGCGTCCCGACGGCTCGCGCGGATCGCGCGGTTCGGGAGTCTTACGGGCTTCGGCAAAGTAACCGCGCTCTTCGCTGCGGTTGATGCGTTTGTGCGCCCAAAGACCTTCGAGAATAAATTCGGCGGCGCTGGTGACGACCGCGGGATCGTCTTTCGCTCCCACATCGAGGGCCGGAAGATTGTCAAAGAGCCCCTGGATTTTCTTCAGTTGCGCCATCAATTCCGCGCTGGACGCATTTGCGGGCACTTTCAGTTCGCCGCCCAGTTCGAACCATTGCACGACGGGCTGGAAATTTGCTCCGGTGAAGTACTTGGTAAAAGTTTTCCCCACAGCCGCGCGGATTAATTCGCGTGCGATATTTTCGGCGCCGCGAAGTTCGCCTTCGTACTCCAGCTCGAACTTGCCGGTCATGGCGGGAATGGCAGCGTACACGTCGGAAACGCGCGCGACGACTTTGGAATCGTGAGTCCTGATGGAGCGCTGTTCAGCGCTGCTCATCACATTTTCCAGCGTGCTGATGGGCAGGCGCTGGCTAACACCCGAGCGGCGATCGACGCGCTTATCCTCGCGGGCCTGGAACGCAATTTCTTCCACCACTTCGCGAATGTAGTCGGGCAATTCGGCGCCGCGTTTCCCGTCGCGATTGGTCCACGATTCTTGCGATGTGATGGACATGCCTTCGGCGAGCGTGGCGGGGTAGTGCGTACGAATTTCAGAACCGATGCGGTCTTTCAGCGGAGTGATTATTTTTCCGCGCGCGGTGTAATCTTCGGGATTGGCGGTGAAGACGAGAAGGACGTCCAGGGCCATGCGCACGGGATATCCTTTAATTTGGACGTCGCCTTCTTGCATGATGTTGAAAAGGCCCACTTGAATTTTTCCAGAGAGGTCCGGCAATTCGTTGATTGCAAATATTCCGCGATTGGCTCGAGGAAGCAGGCCGTAGTGAATGGTCAACTCGTCGGAAAGATTGCGGCCACCGCGCGCGGCTTTGATGGGATCAACGTCGCCAATCATGTCGGCGATCGTTACATCGGGCGTAGCTAATTTTTCCACGTAGCGATGCTCGCGAGCGAGCCAAGCGATGGGCGTAGCGTCCCCTTCGGACGCGATGCGTTCGCGACAAGCGCGACAGAGAGGGGAATATGGATTGTCGTGAATCTCGCAGCCTTCCACCACAGGGACGTGGGCATCCATGAAACCGGAGAGACCGCGCAAGATTCGCGACTTGGCCTGTCCGCGCAAGCCTAGCAGGATGAAATGATGGCGCGAAAGTATGGCGTTGATGATTTGCGGGATGACCGTATCGTCGTAACCGTGGAGCCCGGAAAAGAGCGGCTCCCCTTTTTCCATTTTTTCCAGCAGATTTTCGCGCAGTTCCTGGCGCACTGAGCGGTGCGCGATTTTTCCTTCCGACCAATTGCTTCGGCGAAGGTCGCCAAGAGTCTTTGGCATCGAAGTCATGAGGGCCCCATTTTCTTAATTAAGACGCGCCAGGAAAACGGCGCTAGAGGTCATTATAGTGGAACGCGAGGCGCGAGCATAATTTCGTTTGGCGTAGGCTAGTTGAGGCCGTGCCCGTTGCCGCCGGCGACTTGCCGCAAACGCTGCCTTTGGGCCAGTTGGGGAAGAAGTTCGTTAATTTTCTGAAGCAGAAAAGCCCGCCGCGCGCTCTCTTTGGGGATTTCAAGCAACGACTGCTTGGCTTCCAGTTCAAGGGGGAGCCGGGCGGCCATCTGAAAGGCGAGAGAAATTTCTTCGTCGCGGCTGGACGCGATCCAGGGCTGGCCGAAAACCAGAGCGTGGCAGACCTGGAAGCGTTCTATCAGATGGTTTTCGTTTTCAGGGTCTTGTGGGAGAAGGTCTTCCACCCAATATTCGACGACGGCTTCCTGGTATTCCCGTTCATTCAGGATTTCGATTACCCGAAACAGAGCGCGGCCCTCGCACAAGATATCGGTGCGGCCATCGGGATATTCCTTCAGCTTTTCTAAGATCTCAGCCGTGCAACCGACTTTTACGATTCCAGTTTCAGCCGCCAGAATTATACCGATCTCGAGACTTTCGTTCACGCATCGCGCGACCATCACTCGGTAACGCTGCTCGAATATGTGCAACGGGAGCGGCATGCCGGGGAACAACACCACTTCAAGAGGGAACAACGGAATGCGAGCGAGTCTCATGATGTGGAACTAACGAGCCTTAGGCGCTCAGCGCAATGCGGAGAGCGCGGCTTGCATTTCATCTCTTGCGTGCATGTCACCGGCATTTTGAGCAGCGACCACGCCGTCTGAGAGCAACTTGCGGGCTTCTTCCAGGCGGCCTATTCGCGCCAAAAATTGGCCAAACTGAAAATATCCGGCAACGTAGCCGGGATTGGTTTCAAGGAGCTTCTTGAAATTGTCGGCGGCGGCTTGGTCGTCACCGAGCTTGGCGCATTCAAGAGCGAGGCCGTAGCGCGCGAACGCGTCGGTGGGTTTTTCAGCGACAAATTTTTCCAGGACTTCGCGGCGAGAGTTCTGTGTTTGGGTCATGGGTTGAATGCGCGTATTATAGCGGGCTTGTGGATGCGCGCCAAGCATTCAGGCGCGCGCGAAGCAGGAGCCAATTTCTGATGGCCGGATTGCATAAATCGAAGAGCCATAGAGCGGAAAAGTCAGCTGCGACTGGGGAGCTTCCGGGAAAGCCGGTTAGCGCTTCGCGCTCTGAGATGGTGGAAGCGGTGCTGCCGAACGACGCGAATTCTTTGGGCAATATGCTGGGCGGACGCGTGATGCATTTGATCGACATTGCCGGCGCGTTGGCGGCACATCGCCATTCCAACAGCCATGTGGTGACGGCATCGGTGGATTATCTCGATTTTAGATTTCCGATCAGCGTGGGCGAGTTCATCGTATTGAAATCCAGCGTGAACAGAGTATTCCGTACTTCCATGGAAGTGGGCGTGAAAGTTTTTTCCGAGAATATTCTTACGGGAGAGCGCAAACATACCAGCAGCGCGTACGTTACGTTTGTGGCGATCGATCTGAATCGACAGCCACATGCGGTTCCGCCGCTGATTTTGGAAACGGAGGATGATCGAAGGCGGTTTCGCGAGGCTGGCGAGCGTCGGCGGGTGCGCTTGAACATGCGGCATAAGAGGCCGCTGTCGGACGCTTAGTTCGTCGTTGTTCGTTGTTTATTCGCGGCGGAGAAAACCTTCAGGCTTTCGTTTCCAAGTAATTCTTCACGGCTTCCGCGGTTTGGAAACCATTTTCCACACACTTGCCGAGGGCCGGACCTTCCAGATAATTCCCAGCGAAGAAAATTCCCTGGAGCTGGCGTTCGGCATCGCGAAGGGTCTCTACTATGTGTCCGTGCCCCAAATTGTATTGCGGCAAGGCCCGCGGATACTTCCAAACTGTAGAGGTGACGGGCGAGCCGACAATTTTTAGGATGTGTTCGTTCTCGCTTTGAATGATCTTGGCGATCTGATCTTTCGGCTCACTTAGGATTTCTGGATTTGTGGCACCGCCGGTGAAGCTCGTTACTGTGACGGCTCCTTCTGGCGCACGGCCGGGGAAGAGCGAGGAATTCCAAACTGTGCCGAGGGTTTGCAGCTTTTCGCGACCAGGGACAAGAAAACCGAAACCTTCCATCGCTTCGCCGGCCTGTTGACGGTAATAGCCGGAGGCCACGACCGCCACGGGAGCGTACGCGATTCCGGAGAGCGTGTGTCCCAGTCGTTCTGCGATTGGCGCGATTAGGTGAGCGGAAACGTAGGCCGGCGTCGCGAGCACGACTGCCGAGGCTTGCATCGTCGTTGATTCGCCGGCGCGCTCAGTGTGGAGCTCGAAATGTTCCTCTCCATTCTGGCCAAGATGTACCAATTTTGCGGTGGTCCCGGTTTGCATGCGGCTGGCGAGCTTTTCTGCAATTGCATCGGGAAGTTGGGCTACACCCTGGCGAAACGAACAGAGTGACGACGGGGTTGCGCCGGGGGCTTTGCGGGATTTTTTTGCGCCGCGGAGAACGCTGCCATACTCGCGTTCCCATTCATCTAGAGAGGGGAAGGCTGCTTTAAGGCTGAGCTTCTCGGGGTCGCCTGCATAAACGCCGGAGACGAAGGGAGCGACCAGGTATTCCAGAATTTCGTCACCGAATTTTCTGCGCGCAAACTTCGCCACGGATTCTTCATCGGAGGGTGGAAAGGTTTTGCGAAATGGCTCGGAAAGGATTTTCCAGCGCGAGCCGACTCCCAGCAGCGAACTGGTGAGCATCGTTTGCGGAGACGTGGGGATCTTTTGAAGCCTGCCGTGAAGCAAAATGTAACGCGCGGCGCGGGAATCGGCTTTTTGGAGGTCGGCCTCGATGCCGAGCTCGCGGATCAGGCTGAGAACGAGGTCGGTGGTTTGGAAACTCTGTGGCCCGGATTCAAAGAGAAAACCGTCTTTGCGGATGGTGCCGATTAGACCGCCGGGCCGATCTGTGGATTCAAGCAAGGTTACCTCGGCGCCCATTTGGTTCAGGCGGTGCGCACAAGACAAGCCCGAAATTCCGGCGCCGATGACGATGACGTGTTTGGAACCGGGCATTGTTGTTGTTTAAAGCGTCTTTGAGAACAGGGGACGCTGGTCCATTTGCTGTTCCTGGAGGTAGCGGTCGAAAGTCATGGCAATGTTTCGGATGAATATTCGGCCGAGGGGCGTTACGCGGATGTCCTCGCCTGATAGAGCGACCAGGCCTTCCCGGCGCACAGTTTCCAAGCGCAGCAGCTCCGCGGCGAAGTATTCGTCGAAGGTAATGCCGAACTCCGCTTCTACTTCGTGCTTGGGGATTATTGTGTGGCAGAGCAGACGGCCGATCACTGCGCGCCGCAGCACGTCGTCCGGGGAAAGGCGATAGCCGCGCATGGTGGCGATGCCTCGGGCGCCTACGGCTGACTCATAAGCGGGGACTTCGCGGCGATTTTGCGCGTAGGCTTCGCCGACGGAGCTGATCGCGCTGACGCCCATTCCGTACAAATCTGCGCCGGCTTTCGTGGTATAGCCCTGAAAATTTCTGTGCAGGGTGCGGTTTTGCTGCGCCACGGACAATTCATCCTGCGGCAGCGCGAAATGGTCCATGCCGATGTACAGGTATCCCGCGCTAAAAAACCTCTCGAGACCGGCGCGAAAGATTCGAAATTTTTCCATTCCTTCCGGCAAATGAGCTTCGAAGGAGCCTTGCTGTTTTTTTAGCCACGGAACGTGGGCATAGCTGAACATGGCCACGCGATCGGGACGAAGCGTTAAGGCTTGGTCAATCGTGGCACGGAAGCTATCGGCGGTCTGATAGGGCAGGCCATAAATCAGATCGATGTTGATGCTTTGAAATCCAATTTCGCGCGCGGCGACGAGCAGGTCGCGCGTCATTTCATAGGGCTGGACGCGATGGATGGTTTCCTGAACTTTCGGCTGGAAATCCTGAATGCCCATGCTTAGGCGGTTGAAACCCAGACGGCGCAAGGATTCCAGTTGAGTGCGGCTGGTGACGCGCGGGTCCACCTCAATTCCAATTTCGGCGTCTGGGGCGAAAGAAAAGCGGTCGTGCGTGTATTGGAAAAGATCTTCCATTTGCGCGACGGACAAATACGTTGGCGTGCCGCCGCCCCAATGAAACTGGATGACCGGACGTTGGCGCGAAACTTTTGTTGCCACGTGATTAATTTCCCGTTTTAGCGCGTGGAGGTACGGGATGGCGACTTTCTTGTCTTTTTGAATGGAAACGGTGCAGGCGCAGAAGAGGCAGAGGTTTTCGCAGAATGGAATGTGCATGTAGAGCGAAAGCGGAGTGGCCAGCTCTTCAGCGCGGGCGTGATACTTTTCCAAATCATCGGGGCCGAAATCCTCTTTCCAGACAGGCGCGGTTGGATAACTGGTATAGCGCGGGCCAGGGCGGTTATATTTTTCCAGGAAGGCGTCGGAAATCTGGGCGATCTCGTGAGGGTGAAGAGATGTTTCGGCGGATTTTGTCGCGTCGTGAGCCATGGTTAGTTCGCACTGCCGGTTTGTGCCGGCGCCATTATCGGCGCGGTCTGTCCGGCTTCCACAAATGCTTTCGCCTTGGCTACAGGCGTCCGCGGCAAGATTCCGTGGCCGAGATTCAAAATGTGGCCCAAGCCTCCCGTTTTCTGAACCGCGTCGCGCGCGGCTTGTTGAATGTCGGATTCGACGCCGAGCAAAATGTGCGGGTCAACGTTTCCTTGCAACGCCACTCGACGGCCAAACTTGCGCCGCGCGTCAGCAAGGTCCGTCAGCCAATCCACGCTGATGACGTCCGCTCCGGATTTCGGCAAGCTTTCGAGGAAATGGCCGGAACATTTGGCGAACAAAATTCTCGGTACGGCGTCACCGCCGCTGGTTTTCGTCAGGGATTCGAGCACGAGTTGGGTCGCAGGCAGTTCGAATTCTTCGTACTCCTGTTTCGTAAGTTCTCCGGCCCAGGTATCGAAGAGCTGGATGACAGAAGCGCCTGCCGCGATCTGCATTTGCAAATAGGCAGTTGTGGCTCGCGCGATGCGCTCAAGCAGTCCGCGCACGACCGCAGGCTCCGTGTGCAGCATTTCTTTGGCTTGCGAAATGTCGCCACGGGTGCGGCCTTCGATCATGTAACAGGCGAGCGTCCAGGGGGCGGCGGCAAATCCGATCACCGGCACCTCCAGGCCGGCTTCGCGGCGGATAGCGCGAATGGCGTCGCCGACAAACTTCGTGTCGCGTTCGGGATCGAATTCACGCAGACGGCGCACCTCTTCGGCGTTTCGAACCGGATTTGAAAGGACCGGGCCGGAATCGGGCACGTCGAGCGGCATGCCCATGGCCTCTGCGACGATCAAAATGTCAGAGAAAACGATTATGGCGTCCACGTCCAGCACGCGGAAGGGTTGTAGTGAAACTTCGGCGGCCAATTCCGGCGTCTTGCAGATTTCCAGGAACGAGTGCTGGGCTCGTACGGCTCGATACTCTGGCAAATATCGGCCAGCCTGACGCATGATCCATACCGGGACGCGCTCGACCGGCTCAAAGCGACAGGCTCGCAGAAAAAGCTCTTTTTTGGTGAGGCTGGCGCGCGTCGTTTGATGCATAAGTTCTGTGCCATGATAGCAGAAGGCGTAAAGGCTCGCACGCCTGCTACGGCTTCCTACTATCGCGGTAGCGGGCGCGAATCGACCACATTCGGCGGTATAATGGCCAAGCAGCGGGGGAGCATCCACTCTTAATGGCACAACAACTGGGCTACCTGAGCCTGGCACTCTACGTGGCGAGCTTTCTTTGCTACGTCGGAAATTTGTACCTGCCGAACTTATGGGTCGGGCGCTTGGCTACCCTTCTTCTCGCCAGCGGCATCCTGGCGCAATACTTCTCGCTTTACCAGCGGTCGATCGTGATTCATTCAGTCCCCTATGACGACCTTTACGGGTCCATGTCCCTTTTCGCCTGGCTCCTGGGAATCACATACTTGGGGCTAGAATTATTTCATGGGCAGCGGTCTGTGGGCCCGTTTGTGACGCTTTTGTTGGTGGCCTGGGTGGCTAGCCTGGGTTTTATCAGCGCTGGGGCGCCGACGGTGCGCCCGCCGGCGCGAGGCGCTCTGTTTGCGTTCCACGTGACGCTGAATACTTGGGCCTATGCGGCCTTTGCGTTGTCTTTCGTCCTCAGCTTGGTTTATCTGGTGCAGGATCAAGTTTTGCGATCGCGGAGATTGGGCGCGGCATTTTGGCGCTTTCCGGCACTGGATGTGCTGGACCGCATGGCCCGCAGCAGCGTTTACGTGGGCTTGGTGGCGCTCGCGTTTGGAGCCTCGATGGGATTTGTGTGGGAACATCGGCTGCGTGGCACTTATTCCTTTGGCGATCCAAAAGTAATCGTCACGTTTGCGATTGTAGTGGTTTACGCTGCCTATTTGCTCCTCTCGCGCAACGCTACGTGGCGCGGCGCGCGCGCGGCTATGTTATGCGCCATGAATTTCGTGATCGTGATGTTTAGCTATACTTTTGTGAATTTGTATCTGACAAAGTTTCACCGGTTCTTTTAATGGCTTCGTTGACGAAAACCAATGCGGGGCAGTCTGGCGCAATTCGGATTCAGGTTGCGCTAATTGGCTGCAATCATCGCACCGCTCCGGTGGAACTGCGCGAACGGATTACGTTTACTCCGCAGCAAGCGCTGCAAGCGGCCGACGAATTGCGCGACCGCGGGATTTTGGAAGAAGCGGTGGTGCTTTCGACCTGCAATCGCAGCGAATTGTATGGCGTCCCGGGCGACGCGAATCCTACTCCCGCGGAAGCCATGGAGGATTATTTCCGGTCTTTCCATCGCATTGGCAGAGCAGATTTGGCAGGACGCGTTTACCGCTGGACCGGGCCGGACGCGGTGCGTCATCTGTTTCGCGTGGCTGCGGGAGTGGACTCGATGATGCTGGGCGAAGCGGAAATTTTGGGGCAGCTTCGCACAGCGTATAGCCAGGCGCTCGATCATGGCGCGACCGGGCCGGTGCTGAATCGCGTTTTTCAAGGCGCGCTGGAAGTTGGCAAGCGGGTACGGAGCGAGACCGAAGTTGGAACCCGGCCGATGTCTGTTGCGCTCGCTGGCGTGAAACTTGCCGAGCGGGTTTTCGGAAATCTGAAAGGTCATTCGGCGTTGATATTGGGTGCGGGAAGCGTGGCCGAGCAGGTGATTGAGTGCCTACGCAATCGCGGGATTGGCAGCTTGCGTATTGTGAATCGCTCGCTTGACCGTGCGGCGGAGCTGGCAAAAAGAGTCGGCGGAGAAGCGATCGCTTGGGAATCGCTGGAGACCGTACTGGGACTTCCGGACATTCTTGTTACTTCGGTGGGCTCCACCGGGCCGGTTCTTACTCGTGAACTTTTGGAACGCGCTATCGCAGCCCGCTCCGGGCGGCCTGTGTTCGTGGTGGACCTTGCTGTTCCGCGCAACGTGGCTCCGGAAGCGGCTGGGCTCTACAACCTCTATCTCTATAACATCGACGACTTGGGCGAAATCGTTGAGCAAAACAAAAAAGCGCGCGAAGCGGAAATTCCACGCGCCGAAGCTATCATTTCCGAGCATATTGCGAAATTCGAAGCGTGGCGCGCCGCATTGGAAGCTGGTTCCATCGTTGACGATCTTCGCGGGAAATTTCACAAGCAGCGCGAATTGTTGATTCGCGAAAAACTGGCGGAGATGGATAATGTTTTGCCGGACGAGCGAGCGCGTATTGCGCACATCACGGAAGAATTGATCGAGCGGGTGCTGAAGCAGCCGTCGGACAAAGTGCGCCATGGCCGCGGAATGCGCGGACGTCTTGCCGGGCTGGAAGCGTTGCGGCATCTTTTCGGCCTTGATGAGGACAAAGAGTGAATCCATTGCGCATCGCCACGCGCGGCAGCGCACTCGCTTTGTGGCAGGCAAATCACATTCGCGAACGTCTCGCGCAGTTGCATGGTGTTGAATCCGAACTGATACGCATTCGGACTTCAGGTGATCACTTTCAAGGTGCGTCGGTTGCGCACGTGAGCGAGCAGACCGGCACGAAAGGAATTTTCATCAAGGAACTGGAAGAAGCGCTGCTTGATGGCAGCGCGGACTTGGCGGTCCATAGCATGAAAGATGTGCCGACAGAAAATCCTGCCGGGCTTGTGTTTCCGGCAATCACAAAACGCGAAGAGGTTCGGGATTGTCTGATTTCTCGTGAGGGCACGAACCTGAATGATTTAAAGCGCGGCGCGCGAGTTGGCACAAGCAGTCTCCGGCGCCAGGCGCAACTTCTCCATTACCGTCCTGATCTTGAGCCGCTCGACTTGCGCGGCAACGTGGATACGCGGCTAAGGAAAGTTGCGGCGGGCGAATTTGACGCGATTATTCTTGCGACCGCCGGCGTAAATCGTCTGGGGGCCAGTGAGAAAATTACTGAAATTCTTGCACCGGAAATTATGCTGCCGGCAGTGGGGCAAGGTGCGCTTGGAATTGAAACTCGCGCGGATGATCGCGAGACATTAGGTTTGGTTGCCGCGCTCGACGATGCAGAAAGCCATGCGGCGGTGACGGCTGAGCGCGCGTTGTTGCGCGAACTGCAAGGTGGCTGCCAGCTCCCTCTGGGTGCCTGGGCCAGAAAAGAAAATGGTGAGTTGAGACTGGAAGCGTGCGTTTTTTCGGCGGACGGAAAAGAATTTGTTCGTAAAGAATTGCGCGGCCGGGTGCAGGACGCGGAAAAACTTGGCGTGCGATTGGGACAAATCCTGATTGAAGCGGGCGCAGACAGAATTTTGCGCCTCGCGGGACGCTCTGTTGGACGCGGATAAAAGGCCGCTGGCAGGGAAGCGCGTAGTGGTGACGCGCGCGACGGACCAAGCCCACGAACTGGCGCATTCGTTGGAAGCGCTGGGCGCCGAAGTTGTGCTGCTGCCGACGGTAAGTTTTGCTGCGGTGGAAAATTCGCAAGCGCTCGATGCGGTTTTGCGGCGTCTCGCGGAATTCGACTGGATTCTGTTTACCAGCCAGAATGCGGTACGATTCTTTTGCCAGCGGATGCGTGAATTGGGATTGCAAGTGGCTTTATTGCAAAAGCCGCGACCGATGGTGGCAGCCGTGGGCACGCCGACGGGGTCGGTAGCAACGGAAGAAGGATTTCGCGTGGATACAGTTCCGAAAAATCACAGCGGCGCAGCGCTTGTGCAGGAATTATGGGGCGCGATCGGCGACCGCAAGATTCTGCTGCCCAGAAGTGACCGCGCCGACGATCGTTTGCCCAAGGCCTTACGCGAGGCAGGGGCCAATGTGACGGAGATCGTCGCGTATCGCACGGCTGCACCGGATTCGCTCGATCCGAAGATTCTGAAAAGTATTCGTGACGCCAAAGTGCATGCGATTGTCTTCGCCAGTCCTTCGGCATTTCGGTTTCTCTCAGAATGTGTGGGCGCAGCGGAGCTGGCCAGGCTTTCTAGCCGCGTGCAATTCGCAGCGATAGGCCCTACGACTGCGCGGGCCCTACGGGAACAGGGGATGCGCGTCGAAATTGAAGCTACCCAATCGTCTGCTGCGGGTTTGGCGGATTCGATTGCGAAATATTATCAACGGCAACATTCGACGGCGAGGCCAGCGTGACGTTCCCGGTGCACCGTCCTCGACGCTTGCGGCGCAGCGAAGCGCTTCGCGGATTCGTTCGCGAGACGCGGCTCAGCGTGGGCGGTTTGGTGTATCCCATGTTCGCTTGCCCGGGCGCGAAGATGCGCACGGAAGTGAGTTCGATGCCGGGTATCTATCAGCAATCGGCGGACCAGATTGTGGAAGAGTGCCGCGAGGTCGCAGGACTAGGGATTCCTGCGGTAATTCTCTTTGGGCTGCCCGAGCACAAGGACGAGCTCGCTTCGGAAGCTTACGACGCGAATGGTGCGGTGCAACGTTCGATCGAAGCGATACGGAAGGCGAAACTCGACCTGCTGGTGATCACGGATGTTTGTTTGTGCGAATACACCAGCCACGGACACTGTGGCGTGATTCAGGGCGAAGAAGTGCTGAACGATCCGAGCGTGGCGATTCTGGCGGATGCGGCGCTTTCGCATGCGCGGGCAGGCGCCGATATCGTTGCGCCGTCGGACATGATGGACGGACGCGTGGGAGCCATCCGCGAAAAGCTGGATGAAAATGGATTCGAGAACGTGGCGATACTCTCTTACGCGGCGAAGTATTGCTCGGCGTTTTATGGTCCGTTTCGAGAAGCGGCGCAGTCTTCACCGCAGTTTGGCGACCGCCGGAGCTATCAGATGGATCCTGCGAACGCGCGCGAGGCCTTGCGCGAAGTGGCGCTGGATTTGGAAGAAGGCGCGGACATGATTATGGTGAAGCCCGCGATGCCATATCTGGACGTGATACAGCGCGTGCGCGAGACATTTGACGTTCCGGTGGCCGCTTACAACGTGAGTGGTGAATACTCGATGGTGAAAGCTGCGGCGCAACGTGGCTGGCTTGACGAGAAGCGTGTGGTGCTGGAGATTCTTACGGGTATTCAGCGAGCGGGCGCGGGAATGATCTTGACGTACCACGCGAAGGACGTTGCGCGCTGGCTGAAGGCCTGCTAACCGCGGGACTATAAAGTTCTACGCTGAAATTTCCAACCTGCTATTTTTCCTGCATTGAACGTAAGCTTTCGCGAGCTGCTGTGATGGCGCGGTCGATGTCTGCGTCTGTGTGGGCGGCGGAGATAAATAAGGCTTCGTATTGTGAAGGCGCGATGAAGATGCCGCGGCTAAGCATGTTCTGGAAAAATGTGGCGAAGCGCGCTGAATTGGATTTTTTCGCGTTGGCATAGTTGCGCACTGGGGCATCGGTGAAAAACAGGGTGAGGAGTGAGTCGGCGACGTTGACCTCGCCGTGCAGCTTCGCGTCTTTCAATGCGGAGCGTAAACCTTCGGCGAGGCGCTTGGTTTTGCGATTCAGGCCCTCGTAAAATCCCGGAACTGTGAGTTTGGGAAGCGTGGCGAGGCCTGCGCGCATCGCTAGCGGATTTCCGGAGAGTGTACCGGCCTGATAGACCGGGCCCAGCGGCGCGATGTGTTCCATGATTTCGCGTCTGCCACCGTAGGCCGCGACGGGTAGGCCGCCGCCGATAATTTTCCCCATGACCGTGAGGTCGGGATCGATCTTGAAAACACTTTGCGCGCCTCCGTATGCGAGACGGAAACCGGTGATCACTTCGTCGAAGATGAGAAGCGATTTTTCTTTTTTGGTGAGGGCGCGCAAGCCTTCGAGAAATCCGGGCGCGGGCGGGACTACTCCCATATTTGCAGCTACTGGCTCGATGATAACGGCCGCAATCTTGCCGGGATATTGTTGGAAGATTTTTTCGACGCCATCCAGATCGTTATAGGGAGTATTCAGCGTAAGGCTGGCGAAGGCGTCCGGAACGCCGGGAGAGGCGGAGATGCCGAGCGTGGCGAGTCCCGAGCCGGCTTCCGAAAGGAAGCTGTCGGAGTGTCCGTGATAGCAACCTTCGAACTTTACGATCAGATCGCGGTGCGTGAAACCGCGGGCCAGGCGAATGGCGGACATGGCCGCTTCCGTCCCGGAATTAACGAAGCGAACCATTTCCACGGAGAGGTTTGCTTTGGTGATTTTTTCGCCGAGCTCTACTTCGAGAGGCGAAGTCATGCCGAAGCTTGTGCCTCGCGCAGCCTGATCGGAAATGGCGGCCACGATATCCGGATGCGCGTGACCTAGGATCAAGGCTCCCCAGGAACACACGAAGTCGATGTACTCGCGGCCATCAATGTCGAATAGGCGCGCCCCTTTGGCGTGGTCGATTATGAGTGGAGTGCCGCCGACAGCGCGGAATGCGCGGACGGGACTGTTCACTCCGCCGACCAGAGTTTTCTTGCCGCGTTCGAAAACCTCGGTGGAACGCGGGCGCGTGTTTTGAGCCTTCGAACCTGGTGTATCTTGCATCTCTCCGCTGGCCATGGAAAGAGGTTGACTCCCTCGCTGCTTGCGCTTCAATCCTAATTGGTAGGAGTCATCTTAAAGACGCGCAACCTCGAGCGCAAGCGCGGCACACACAGCACCGATGATACTGGCTGAGGTGATGCGCGAATTCAGCTGCGCGCGCGAGTCGTTAAGGTTCACAACATTTAGGCGAAAGAAGCTCGAAGGTGAATTTGTGCATGCCGCAATGTGGCCGGGAAACACTTTTCCCGATTGCCTCGAACGGAAGGGCGTCGTGCGGGCAAGGAGAATATTGAACGTCCTGCCATTCATTGTAAACAAATGAGTTAGTCGCAAGGCCTGATGGCGCTGGCAATGCTTCTAGATAAGTGAAGCTAGGCCAGGAGCGTCCCTTCCATGCTGTTGGCGGTTGCGGTCTTTTTATTGCAGTTTCAAGCAGCGGTCCCGACCGGGCTGTCGCCATTGTTGGCGCCGGCCTCGGACGCGGCGGCATCGGCGGATCGGACGCGCATGACAATTGCGGACCCCACTGCGATTCCGGCCAATCCAAATTCGGATGCCCATGAAAAACTGGCCGGAGAATCGAGCTCTCTTTCATCGGCAGCTCCGGTAAAGATGGATTCCATTTATTCGGACGACAAAAGCGCTCACCCCGCTTCGACCGGCGTTTTACTGGCGCAGAATTCACAACAGTTTTCGACCATCCGAATACCGGAATCGAATGACAAGCGATATGCGATTCGCTCGGCGGAATCGTCGCCTGCGCGACGAAATTGGTTGGTGCTGTCCGTGCTGGAACATGGCGCCGCGACATTTGACGCTTACTCGACGCGCGAGGCGATCTCTCGCGGCGCTGTGGAAGGGGATCCGCTGATGCGGCCGTTCGCACATTCGCCGGCCATCTATGCGGCGTTACAAGTGGGACCGGTTTTATTTGACGTGCTGGCGCGCCACATGCAGCGCAGCCAATATAATTTTGAACGGCGTACCTGGTGGGTGCCGCAAACAGCGAGCGCGGGGATGTCGGTTTTCGCGGGGGTTCACAATATGAATCTGAAGACGCAGCCATAGCAATTTTCGTTTAGCGAGTTTGCAGCAATCTTTCTCTGGCGGGGAAAGATAAGAAAAGGACACCCGATTTCTCTCTCCCGGGTGTCCTTTTTATTTTGCGGGTTATTTTGAGAAGCCGGCGGCTGCGCGCGCTGCCGCTGGGGTAGAACCGGCCATGCGTTTTTCGGTCCAATCCGCGGCGCGGCGGGAGGATTCCACTGCCGCATAGACTAGAGACTCGGGCCCAAGCGAATCTGTGTTGGCGAAAACAACGCGCTCGAGCGGCTGGTTCGCCGCCGGAATTACTTTAGTGAAGATTCCGGGAGCGGACAGAAACATCGGATGGCCCCGGCGATAGACATGGACTTCGATCGGATCGGCGGAGAATTCAGGCAGAAGCTTTTGAAAATCCCGCAAAACATTCTGTGCGATTTTTTGGCAACCCGAGACTTGCAGAAGCTTGTCGCGATGTAACTCAGATACCGGCGTGTAAAACGTGAGGATGTCGTTCTTCTGTTTGTAACCCGGCTGGTTATGCATCACCCAATCTGCGACGACCACATCGCAAAACGTGCTGCCGGGGCACCAGGTATCGTAAGCGCGGTTGTACACAGGCTTGTCGTAGACCATATTGATTACGAGATAGGGGCAATAGCGGAACGACCTCATGGCGTCCGTTTGATCGTCGGAAAGGCCCGACACGATTCTTGAGGTGATGAATTTCGGAGTAGCCATTACTACGAATTTCGCGGCAACGGTATGCAACGCTTTGTCTTGCATGTAGGTAACGTGAACTTCGGTTTTCTGCGGGTCTACTGAAACGATTGTGGCGCCGGCGAGCATTCTATCGGCAGATTTCACTTGGAGAGTCTTGACGAGTTTTTGCGCCAGGGTAGCGTTCCCGCCGGGCAGAGTGAGGCGCGAATCGTGTTCGGCTGCTCCAGCCATATCGCTTAATTCATCGAGGGCCACCATTGTTGAGGTGTCGTCTGACGTCGCGCCGTAATTCGACGGGCCGTAAGTATCCCACCACAGCTTCACTTCCGGTGCGTAGGATTTTAGGTACTTCGAGAGCGGAGTGTTGTCGAATTGTTTCTGGTTCTTGTCGTTTGCGAGCACAAGCATGTCTTTTCGGAACTTTTTGAAGCTTTCGCGGACCGAAGCGGGGTAGGGAAGTTCGTCCAGACCAGCGCCCCAGGTATCGGCGACCCATTTGCCATTTACGATCGTGGGATCGGGGCAATGGATCGGTAGCGGAGCCAGTCCTAGTTCGCGCGCGAGGTGATCGCTGGCGGTGCCGGTGTAGTCGAAAGCAGAGCCGGTGCAGAACGGCTGACCTTGATACTCTTCCATCGTTGCATTGCCACCCCAGTGCGCCTCTTTTTCCAGCAACAGAAAATCGTGGGCCTGCAAAAAATAAGCGGCGCTTAGTCCGCTAACGCCGCCGCCGACGATCACGACATCGTGGCGTTTTGAAACCGGAGGCTTCGCAAATGTGTGGCCGTCGCGCACCTGATGGCAGATTTCGAAATGGTCGCCGTCAACCTGCGGCGTAGACGACTCTTCTGCGGCAAGAAGCGATAAATCTACCGGGCATCCGGCGGCCATGGAGCCAACCACGACAAACTTCAGGAAATCTCTGCGACTATCTGTCATTAACTTTCTCCCTCCAGAGAGGATGGCAACAAAGCTGTCGCCGGTTGGACATCGCCGGCGCTTTGCGTGCGTGTGCGCAGCCGGTACCAGATAAGAATTGTGGCGATGGAGAACAAAAGAATCAGGGTGGAGATGGCGTTTATTTCGGGCGTGATTCCGCGGCGCAGACGTGACCAGATTTCGAGCGGCAGGGTGTTGTCACGCCCAATCAGGAAAAAGGTGACGGCGATTTCGTCCAGAGAGAGGGTGAAAATCAAAAGTGCAGCAGCGATCAAAGAAACTCTTAAATTCGGGAAAGTGATTCGCCAGAAAGTTTTCCAATGATTTGCGCCCAAGTCCAAGGAGGCTTCTTCCTGTGCGCGATCCATTTTCTGGAGTCCAGCGAAAATTTCCGTGGTAGCGACCGAAATCAGTGCGGTGCCGTGGCCCAAGATCACCGTAACCTTGCTGAGCTTCATGCCCAGGCCGACGAAAAGCATCAGGAGCGAAAGCCCAGTAATAATTCCCGGGAGGATTAATGGGAGAAGGACGAGCCGCCGAAACAGGGCTTTTCCGGGAAATTGCGCGCGGTCAAGCGCCAAAGCCGCAGGCAGACCAAGACCAAGCGCGATGGCGACGGCCACGACGGCGACGATCACGCTGTTGAGCACAGCATCCCAAAGCGAGGCGTCCGCAAAAAGCTGGTGATACCAGTCGAGAGTCCAACCCGACGGAGGAAATCCGCCGACGCCGGAGCCATTGAACGAATACACAATCAAAACGACGATCGGGAAATACAGGAAAAGATAGACGAACAACGCGTAAGCGCCCAGAAACGGAGCGCGCGAGGACTGCAATGCGCCGCTCATGAAATCGTGAACCTCTTTTCCAAGCGCTCGGTGGCCAACAGAAGTGTCACTACGAACAGCAGCATGCAAAACGAAATCGCCGCGCCGAGCGGCCAGTTATAAGCCGCGCCAAACAAGCTAACCACGATGTTGGAAATCATGATGCCGCTGGGACCGCCCACGAGCAGAGGAGCGAGAAAATCTCCGAGCGTAAGGACAAATGCGAATGTCGCGCCGGCCAGAATTCCCGGCAGCGAGAGCGGCAGGATCACGTGAAGAAACGTGGAGAAGGGAGACGCGCCGAGGTCCTGCGAAGCTTCCACCAGATTGCCCGGCACATGTTCGAGCGAAGCGTAAATCGGTAGAAACGTGAACGGCGTGTAGATGTGCGTGAGCGTGAGTATGACGGCGAAGGGACTGTACAGAAAAAACTCGACCGGCCGATGCGTGATGTGGAGATACTGAAGAAATCCGTTCAGCACACCGTCGCTTCCAAGAATCGTTTTCCAGGCGTACCCGCGCACCAGATAACTGGCCCACAACGGAATAATCACAAGTTGGTAGAGCAGATCTTTTCGTTTGGCAGCGTGGAACGAAAGGTAGTACGCGAGCGGATAGCCGAGCAGCAGAGCCAACAAGGTTACCGCGCCAGCAATCCTGATGGAGCGGAGCAATACGGTCAGATAGAGCGGATTGCGAAATAGCTGCGCATAATTCTGCAGGTTCCAATTGTGGACGACGGTTTGCAGCGACGAAACGGACCAGAAGCTGTAGCAGAAAAGAATCGCGTACGGCACTAGAAGAAAAAAGGCGACCCACAAGAGCGGAGGGATAGTCACAGCGGATTTGTATGCGCGAGAATACATATTCTATGTGTCGCTGCTTTCGACCACGCGAACTGCGTCAGCGGCGTCGAACTCGAATTGTTGCTGCCCGCTAAGTGAACCGGGACTGGGAACGCGCCCGCGTATTACGTACGAATTGCCGCAATCGATTTCGAGCAGGTCCATGGCGCCGCCGAAAGTTTGATTTTTAATTTGGCCTTGAAAGCGGGTCGAAGATCCCCTGGCGGCGGCAGGCTGAGAATTCGCAGCGAGACGTATGGATTCGGGCCGCAGAGAAAATATGGCTGGCCCTGACGGCCCTGCTGTCGGCCAGGTGATCGGGCCGGCGGAGGCGATTCCTTCCTGAACTTCGGCGCGCAGCAGATTTGTCTGGCCGATGAATTGGGCGGCGTACGCCGTTTTCGGACATCCGTAGATTTCGCGCGGCTGGTCAACTTGTTCGAGCCTCCCGGCACGCAAGAGCGCGATGCGGTCGGAAAGCGCCATGGCTTCTTCCTGGTCATGGGTGACAAAAATGAAAGTGATGCCTACCTCTCGCTGCAAGGATTTCAGTTCAATTTGCATCTGGCGGCGGAGATTAGCGTCCAGCGCTGAAAGAGGTTCGTCCAGCAGCAGGACGCGCGGGCGATTGACCAGCGCACGCGCCAGGGCAACACGTTGTTGCTGTCCGCCGCTCAATCGCGAGGGAGCGGAGCGCTCAAATTCCCTCATTTTCACCATGGCCAGCGCCTGCGTGACGCGACTGGGAATTTCGTTTCGCGGAACCGCCTTCGCTCGAAGCCCGTAGGCGACATTTTCAAACACGGAAAGATGCGGAAAAATCGCGTAACTTTGGAATACGGTGTTTACCTGTCGCCGGTAAGCTGGAATTTCGTCGAGTCGTTCGCCGTCCATCCAGATTTCACCGCCATCCAATTGTTCAAATCCCGCAATCAAGCGAAGCAAAGTGGTTTTGCCTGAGCCGCTTTCACCGAGGATTGTGAGGAATTCTCCAGAGGCTACTTCAAGCGAAATTCCGCGGAGAACTGCACGCTTGGCGAACTGTTTTTCAACCTTTCGGATGGAAAGAAGCGCCTCGGAAGCAGCGCTTTTGACGCGCGCCGATGTGAGAGCAGAGCTCAAGAACGATCCCCGCAAGCATAGTCATCATGAAAAGACGCCGTAGCGGTGCCGTGACGCTTGGAAAGCCTTGAAATCACTGGGCTGCCTTCACTTCATTCCAAATTTCGTTGTACTTGTCGCGACGCGGATATTGCTGCCAGAAATAAATGTGGGTCATGTATTCATCTAGGTCATCGAGGTGCAGAGATTTTTTCTGATCTTCGCTCATGAACTGCGCCGACTGCGGATTGGCGGGATCGTAACCGGTGACGTCTGCGACGAGTTTCTGCGTCTTGGCTTCAATCATGTATTCCAGAAAATCTGTGGCCAATTCTTTGTTCTCGCTAGCGGAAGTGATCATCAGGTGGTCGATCCATCCGGTAGTATTTTCTTTGGGGATTGTTTCAGCGATGGGGAATCCAACTTTGCGCAGATTGTTGGTCATCAGTGGCCAACCCATTCCGGCAACAATTTCGTGGTTCTCAAATAAGTTGGTAAGTTCGCCGCCGGTGGCCCACACTTTTCGGATATTCGGTTTCAGCTCGATGAGTTTTTTCTTAACGTTGTCGAGCTCCTGATCGGTCAGGTTGTAAAGATGGCTTGGATCCGGTTTGTCGTAGCCCAGAACCTGCGCGGCCATGCAGATGGTTGAAAGGTCGTCCCAAACGGAGATTTTTCCTTTTAGACTTGGATCCCAGAGCACGGACCAACTGTCCGGCGGAGTTTTGAAATAGGAAGTGTCGTACAGCAGGGGATTCGGACCCCACACGAATGGCACGCCATAAACCTTGCCGTTGACATGGACCAATGGCGCATCGCGCAGCCGAGCAGAGAGCTGCGAATAGGAAGGGAGTTTTGAAAGATCAAGCGGCGCGGCCAAGCCCGCTGCGGCGATGGAGGTCACTACATCGCTCGACGGAGAGATCACATCGTAATTGCTCGCGCTGCCTCCTCGAAGCTTTGCCACTAGCTCGTCGCTGGTGCCCATGTAGGCGGCCGTGATTTTGCAGTGATGCGATTCTTCGAACGCGCGCACGAATAGCGGATCGGCATAGCCTTCCCATACCAGCAAACTTAGGGTGGGCGTTTTCTTCGAGCAGCCCGCCGTGGCGGAAATCAGAGCGACGGCGATGGACAAGATCGTAATTGAGGTTTTTTTCATGACTATGATTCCGCTTCCTTCGATCTCCTGGGCTCGTGCGGAGTTCCCGATCATCGCCAACTTAAAAGGTTGGCGGAGTGTTCACCCACAGCACCAACGTTTCTTTCTTCCCGGGATTCTTCCAGTGATGTTCGTTGCTGCTTTCGAAATAAAAACTATCACCTTCTTCCAGCGTGTGCTTGTCGCCGCCGTCTAACTCGATTTCCAGCGAGCCGCGCAGGATGTAAAGAAATTCCTCGCCCTCGTGCGCATAGGATTCTCCGCTGCCGGCGGAGGGGGCGATGCGGAATAGATGTGGCTCCATCATGGTGGTGCTGCCCCAGGAGAGAAGTTCCATACGAACGCCGGGGCCGGCCTCCAGAACTTTTCTATCCGAGGGTCGTACGCGTCCAGGATTGGCATCGGAAGGGTTAAAAAGCGAAAGAATATTTACGCGGTAAAAGCGGGCCAGGCGCCGCAGTGTTGCGACGGAAGCGGTCATCTGGCCACGTTCCAGCGCGCTCAGAAATCCGACCGAGACGTTGGCCGCGCGTGCCACTTGCGACAGCGAGGCTTTGCGTCCCAGTCGCAAACGCCGCAGACGAGGACCCACTGGGCTCGCCTTCGGACGGCTGCTCGCGTGTGGCAACATTTTTTGAGTTTTCAGCAGATGTACGATGGCCGGGGCATTCATTCCACGCGCGCGCCGCAAGAACTGCGCACGTTTCAAGATGCGAAGGTCGGCGGGCGTGTACATACGATAGCGGCTGCGGGTGCGTATGGGCGAAACCAATCCAAGATTCTCCCAAGAGCGAAGAATCGATGGAGAAATTCCCACAATTCTCGCGACGTCGCCAATGCGCAATTGGCCGTTGGCGCGCGCTTTCTTAGGCGAACGCTTGTGAGGCGGAGTCAACTCAATTTTCCCTTGACAACCCGTGGGCCTTCTTCTAAGGTTCCCGGATTATAGTAAGGTTTTTTCCAAAGCTGCAACCGAAAAAAGTTGGGGTGAGGCGTCTCGGGGGGTAGGTGGCGCCAGCTTTTCCTAGAGGAGCGGCGATGACTTCGAAAGCATGGGCACGCGCGTGTCTATTTGTGTTTGTGGCATTACTTTCGAGCGGGTCGGCTTGGGCGCAAACCAACGGAACAATCCGCGGGACGGTTGTGGATCAAAGCGGCGCGGTTGTGCCGGGTGTTGTGATCTCGGTCGTACTGACCGGGACAGATGCCACGCGAGTCGTCACGTCTGATAAAGATGGAGCTTTTGATATTCCCGAACTAGCGGTCGGGAATTACGACCTGACTGCCGAGGCCAAAGGTTTCAAGAAGTTTGTTTCCAAGGATATTCCCGTCACCATCGGTCACGTAAACCTCATTACCGTAAATCTTCAGCTGGGCGGTTCGACCGAGACCGTAACAGTGGAAGCGAATGCTGCGCAAGTAGAGACTACCAGTTCGCAACTGGGAGGTGTGATGACGGACGCCTCGATTCGCGAGTTACCGCTGAACCAGCGCAACGCCTACCAACTGCTTCAATTGCAGCCGGGCGTGCAATCGCAATTAGGTGCGGATCTGTTTTACGGTAGCGACAATCCGGGTGTTGTTTCTGTGAACGGTGGACGCGGGCGTTCCAACAACTACATGGTAAACGGCGGCGACGGCAACGACATCTTCGTCAACGCCCCTGCCATCCAGCCTTCGCCTGACGCGATTGAGGAATTTCGCGTGCTCACCAACACTTTTGACGCTGAATATGGGCGCAACTCCGGCTCTATTGTGAACGTAGTGACCAAGTCTGGCACGAATGACATCCACGGTGATTTTTACGATTTCCTTCGAAACAAAGCGCTGAATACGCGTGGATATTTTGACGCCACCATTCCCGACTATATACAGAATCAATTCGGGGCCACCATGGGCGGGCCCATAAGGAAAGATCGCACGTTTGTCTTTGGATCCTATGAAGGAAATCGACTCATTCAAGGAGTTAATGCCGGCAATGTGTCGGTTCCTCCGCCAGCGGAGGCCACCGGCGACTTCACTGCAGAAGGGCAGCCGTTCACGGGAGCGATCGTCGATCAGTCGTTTGGTGCCATACTCGCAGCCCGAGGCGGAGGAGCTTGCGGTACGGCCGTAATGGCGAACAGTGGGATTAATTTGAACGCGCCGCCTCCCCCCCTGGGCTATCCGTATGCCACTATATTCCCCAATTCAAAAATCCCGACTTCCTGCTTTGATCCGACCGCCGCGGCGCTTTATAGCCAATTCGTGGCGCCCTATAGCGCTATCGCCAATCCCAGCACTGGCCAAGTATCCGTATTGCAAAATACCAGAGATACAGCGGATCAGTTCACTGTCCGATTCGATCACAAGATTACGAATTCGCAGCAATTCAGTGCCTACTACTATTTCAACAACGATCACCGTATCGATCCCTATTCTACGTTCCAATCGGCGGGTGCAACGCTGCCTGGCTTCGGCGATATATTCGGTACTCGTGTGCAGCAGTGGAATCTGAGCCATACGTGGACTCTAGGCTCCACGGCCATCAATGAATTTCGTTTCAATTATTTCCGCGAGGGACAGAAGAGTTTGAACCATCCAAGTTTCATTTTGCCCGGTTCAGGACCTACCGGCGGACTGCATCTATCCTGCGGAACTCTTGTTGCTGCGGGGGAATGTTTCCAGGACCAGAGCAACAGCACTGCCAATCTTCTAAATAGCATCGGTTATCCGATTACCAGCACACAAGCTTCACAACTGGGTATTACAACCGCACTGCCGAACCGCGAGGGTGTTCCCTATATTGCAACTTCGGGATTTGTGATCGGCAATAATTCCGAAGGCGAACTTCCGCAGGTCGGCAATACATTTCAATGGACGGATAATTACACCAAGACATTCTCAAAGCACACCATCAAGTTCGGCGGTGATGTGCGCCGCGCGCGCTTTGATCAATTTCTCTATTACAACATCAATGGTCTTTACACCTTTACCTCTAGCCCCGTCTCAGATCAGATTGGAAGCGCCGATGCTTTCCCCGCCTTCTTTTTGGGTACGCCGAATACGTATTCGCAAGGCGCGGCACAGGCTGAAAACGATCGCAACACCGCGCTCTATCTCTTCGTGCAAGACAGCTACAAAATTAAATCTAATTTCACTGTTAATTACGGCTTGCGCTGGGAGTTGAACACGCCATACTATGACAACGGTAACCGCTTACAGACGTTCCGACCCGGCCAAGCCACTACGCAATATCCATGCTGGCTCTCGGTGGAAAATGCCGCTAACTTGGGCCTGAGTCCAGGGAATTGCGGAGAAAACAGCGGGACCAACAATGCGATCTTTCCTCTGGGGGTTGTTTTCCCGAACGACCAAGGAGTGCCGCGCGGTCTCACCTCCACTTATTACAAGGCGTTTGCTCCGCGTATCGGAATCGCGTACAGCCCGGGCTTCACAGATGGTTGGCTCGGGAAACTTTTTGGTGGGCCGGGCAAGTCAAGTATTCGAGCCGGCTACGGAATTTTCTATAACCCGATCGAACAACTCGTGCTCGAACAATTCAGCGCCGAGCCTCCCTTTGGGGGAAGCTCTTTCGTCTCCAGTCCACTTTTCAATCTCCCCTATCTCTCACAGAGCGGAACGGTGACACCCAACCCGTTTACCGGAGTTATCAATCAGACGCCCCAGACTCCCTGCGCCGTGGATACACCCGGTGGCCCCCCAGGTTGCGTGGACTGGTCGACTTTCCGGCCTATTTTGCTTTTTGGAGAATTTGCGCCACACCTGAAGTCGCAATATGCCGAGCAATACAATCTGACGTTGGAGCGGCAGATAACCAAGGATATGTTGCTGCGAGTGTCGTACGTTGGCACTCAGGCGCACCACCTGCTTGCGTCCCGCGACCTCGATCCTGGAAATATTCAAACTTGCTTGGGTCTCATTGCCATTTCCAACAACAATCCCAACAACGTTCTCTCGGCTCCCGGCGGCACGCCGACAACTTGCGGTTCATTCGGGTCAGACAGTGAATATTACGTTGCTCCAGGGACGAATATTCCTTCCGTCACTCAGCCAGTGCAGCCGTTTAAGGTTCCGCAGAGCGGTTGCAACGGGTTGTTACTGCCTTATTCCGGAGCCCCCGGAAATACTCCGCAATGTATTCCAGCAGGTAGCACGGTGGGGCCCGAAGGCATCGTCTTGGTAGGTACGCGACCGTATTCATCGCCAAACTGCCAGCCCCTGAGCGGAGCAAATATGATCGGGTGCCCTGCGGACGGTGTTCCGGTGATAAGCAACATCTTCGCGGAAGATACCATCGCCAATTCCAACTATAACGGTCTGCAGATCTCTCTGGAAAAGAGCATGTCTCACGGGCTTTTGTTTCAGGCCTCTTACACTTTCAGCAAAGCGATCGATCAGGGTGCTTCGTTTGAGAACGAACTCAACCCGCTGAATCTAGATGCAACGCGAGGGACTTCTCTGTTGTCTGCGAAGCATCGCTTTGTTTTCGCTCCAGTCTGGGAGATCCCAATTCCGAAATATGACGGCGTAAAAGGGAAAGTTGCCGACGGCTGGGGGATCTCTGCGATCATCACCTACCAGAGCGGTTTCCCAATTCGCGTCTGGGATCCTAATGACACTGAGCTCGAAAGCAGCGAGTTTTTTGAGTCTGCCAACACTCCAACCGAAACGGCTCCCGTGCAATTTGTGAACCCGAAAACGAACGGAAACTACTGGTTTAATGCCAATAATTTTTGCGATCCCACGGAGACGGGGTGCCCAACGCCATACGGAACTTTCGGGAACACACCGCACTCCCTCTGTTGCGGACCTGCGATTAGTAATACGGATATGGTGATATCGAAGAAGACTAGAATCAGCGAAAGATGGGATAGTGAGTTTCGGGCCGAGTTCTACAATGCATGGAATCACACCCAGTTCAGCAATCCGGATGGAAATTTTACTGATTCCACCTTTGGTCAGATTCTGAATACACGGGAAGGACCGCGTGTGATGCAGTTCGGGTTGAAGTTTCTGTTCTGAGCCAGTTCCGCAGGGTATGGCAGAGCGAGAGTGTCGCCTGGGCGGCGCTCTCGCTTTGTTGCGTAGAGGCAAGTTAAACGAGCTGATTTCGCGGGGCGGGAAGCGCTGTGAAAATATTTGTTCTGGGTGCCGGGATGATGGGGCGCGCGGTTGTCTACGACCTTGGTCGCGCACGTGACGTGAAAGTTATTGCTGTGGCGGACTTCGAAGGCAGCCGCGCACACGAAGTCGCGCGGACATTCGGCAGGGGCAAAGCTCGCGGACATTTTGCAGACGTGCGAGACACCCAACGTCTTGCAAAGTTGGCAGCCGGCTACGATGTTTTGTTGAACTGCACGCAATACAATTGGAATCTCGACGTGATGCGCGCCGCGCTTGCCGCTCGCGTAAATTATATGGATCTCGGCGGGTTGTATCACATGACGCGCAAGCAGTTCGCGCTGGACAAAGATTTCCGCCGGATCGGCCGCCTTGCCATTCCGGGAATGGGAGGCGCACCGGGGATTACAAACGTGATGGCGCGCGCATTGGCCGATCCGCTGGAGCGAGTGGACGCGATTCGCGTTTATAACGCGGGTGCCGACGAGCAACATTACGACAGCCCTATCGCTTATACCTTTTCGATTGCTACGATATTGGATGAGTTGACCATGCCGCCTATAGCGTTCGAGCGCGGCCGCTATGTGCAAAAGCCCATGCTCTCGGATCCTGAGGCGGGAAAATTTCGCGCACCAATCGGCTCCATCACTTTGCGCCACTCGATTCACTCGGAGCTTGGCACGCTGGCAGAGAGTTTCCGAAGCAAAGGCGTGAAGGAAGTATTTTTTAAGATCAACTACGATCCGCGCCTGGTGAATTTGGTTCGTGATTTGGATCAGGCTGGTTTTACAAGCCGCGAGCCCGTAGCCGTTAATGGGACACGAGTAGCGCCTCGCGCAGTACTTTTGTCCCTGATGCAGCAGCGTGCGCCAAAGAAAACGGCGCGCGATGTGGAGGCTTTACGTGTGGTGGTGACTGGCCGCAGCGAGAATCGCCGCGTCGCATCTGCCATGGAAATGTGGGCAGACTATTCCACGCGTCCGCGGCTTTCGGCCGTCGCTCGCGATACGGGATTTCCTGTGGCGATTGCTGCTGTGATGCTCGCGCGCGGCGAAATTCGTGGCGCGGGCGTGCAGGCGCCGGAAAATGTGGTGCCGCCGCAGCCATTTTTCGACGAACTGAAGAAACGCGGATTCACGTTCGGACACTGGAAATTAAATCCTCAGAAGATTTAGCGTCAAATCTCATGGCCGTTAGCCGGCCGATGTTGTACGGAGAAAGACATGCACGAAGGTCTCGCCAAGGAAATCGCCACTTACGAAAAGCGCACGCCGCGCTCTCGCGATGCGCACAAACGCGCGGAAACTCGGCTGCCACTCGGTGTCGCGAGCAACTATCGCGCTTACGATCCGTATCCAATTTTTGTTCGTGACGGAAAAGGCGGACACATTCACGACGTCGATGGCAACCAGTACATTGATTTTAACCTGTGTTTCGGCGCGTTGATGGCGGGCCATTGCAATCCAGCCGTAATCAGCGCGGTGCAGAAAAAACTCGGGACCGGAACCATGTTTGGCATGCCGCACGATATGGAATGGGAGCTGGCGGAAGAAATCTGCAAGAGATTTCCAGTCGAGATGGTGCGCTTCAGCAATAGTGGGACGGAATGCACCATGCACGCGGTGCGTTTGGCGCGCGCCGCAACGGGCCGCGACAAAATTATCAAGATAGAAGGCGGCTATCACGGCCTGCACGATTCCGTGCTCGTTTCACTGAAGCCGAAGGCAGAAGAAGTCGGTGATCCAAATTATCCGACGTCGGTCCCCGGCGGGGCGGGAATCCCCAAGGGCACGCTGCAAAATACTGTGATAGCGCAGTTCAACGACGTCGCCGGAGTCGAACGCCTGTTCGCAAAATATCCCGGAGAAATTGCGGCCGTCATCGTGGAACCGATCATGATGAACGTCGGCATACTGATGCCGGACGAGGGCTATCACCAGGCGTTGCGCGAAATCACGAAGAAGAATGGCGCTCTCCTGATTTTCGACGAAGTTAAAACCGGGGCAAAACTTGCTCGCGGCGGCGCTTGCGAATATTTCGGGATCAAGCCGGACATTGTTTGTCTGGCGAAATCCATTGGCGGGGGATTCTCGCTGGCCGCCTTTGCGTCCACGCGCGCGGTGATGGGCCTCATCGCTGACCATAAAGTGTTCCATGGCGGGACCTACAACACGAACCCGGTGGCCATGGCTGCGGGACTCGCCACGTTTAGAGAAGTGCTGACGCCTGCAGCCTACGAGCACGTAAATCGTCTGAATAAGAAATTGATCGACGGCTACAACAAAGAAATCAGCAACACTGGGTTGACCGCTTACGTCGTTGGGGCCGGCTCGAATGGCTCGCTGATGTTTTGTCCCAAGCCCATTCGGAATTACCGCGATTGGCTAAAGGTTGATAGCGAATTGTGGCGGCACTACTGGTTTGCGATGGTGAATCGCGGTGTGATGGCTCAGCCTTATTGGTGGGACGAGCAGTGGACCGTGTCTGTTGCGCATAGCGAAGCTGACATCGATCGCCATCTGGCGGTTTTCGCGGAGATTGCTCCGGCGTTGGCGAAGGCTCAAAAGGAGCCGCACGCGGCTGCCAGCAGCGCTCACTGAGAACTGCATTGATGTTCACCAGCGCTCGATGCAAAACTTTTCTGAACAGCGCGTCTTTCGTTTATCGAGGAGCCGTTGGCAGAATTAATCTCGCCGCAAACTGAAACGGCGCATCTAAAACGGGCGCTTGGGCGCTGGGATCTCGTCGCGCTGTTTGTTGTGGCAGTTTTCAATCTCAACGTGGTGCCGAGCATTGCTGCGAACGGCGGCGTCACGGTTTGGCTTTGGATTATTTCGCTGCTGCTGTTTTTCTGGCCGCAAGGAATCGCTGTGATCGAACTGGCACATCGCTATCCCGGAGAAGGCGGCGTTTATCTTTGGGCCAAGGAAGTGTTCGGTGAGTTTCACGGATTTTTGTCGGGCTGGTGCTACTGGACCAACAACATGATGTATGTCCCCACGGTTATGCTGTACTTCGTTGGCGTATCCGTATTCATTTTTCCGAGCCATCAATATCTGGCGGATAACAAAATGTTTGCGGTGTCCGCGTCGCTCGGACTGCTAGCGATTCTGGTGGTGCTGAATATTGTGGGGCTTGGCGTCGGAAAATGGATTAACAATCTGGGCAGCATCGGCACGGTGATTGCGGCGGCTGTGCTCGTCGGGTTAGGCGTGATCGTTTGGCTGCGATATGGAACTACTGTAAGCGCGGAGGATTTTCATATTCCGGCGAATCCGCGGTTCCTATTGAATTCATTTGGAGTGATTTGTTTTGGGCTCGTGGGTCTTGAGCTTGCTTCCGTAATGGGTGACGAGATTAAAGATCCGGAGCGCACCTTACCCGGCGCGGTGGTGTGGGGCGGAGTGATCTCGGGCCTGCTTTACATTGCTACCACTCTCACTTTGCTTGTAGCGGTGAGTAAAAACGAGATTAATGTGCTGCAGGGAATTGTGCAGGCTGTGAGCCACATGGCGCAAAAAGTGGGAGTAGTCTGGATCGTTGCGCCGTTCGCATTCATGCTCAGTATTTCGATTGCGGGTATTGGTTCTGCATGGCTGGCGGGCTCGGCGCGCATTCCGTTTGTCGCCGGACTCGATTCGTACTTGCCGAACTGGCTGGGAAAAGTTCATCCGCGCTATGGCACGCCTTACGCCGCGCTAATCGTGCACTTTGTCGTGTCCACCATCTTAGTGCTGATCAGTTTTCTGGGTTCGGGCGTGCAGGAAACGTTTCAGCGGCTGCTGTCTCTGGCCGTCGTACTGCAGTTGCTTCCGTTCCTCTATATGTTTGCGGCGCTGCTGAAAATCGCGGCCGATCCGCTGTGGGAAAAAGGGCACTACAGCAAAGCTGTGCTTTGGCTGTCGGGCTCAAGCGGGTTATTGATGACGATTCTCGGCATGATTTTCGCTTTCTCGCCGGCGCAGCAGATCAGCTCAGTTTGGTCGTACGAAGCTTGGATGCTCGGAGGCACAGCTTTATTTATTGGACTGGCGGTATTCTTTTTCTTTGTTTATGGCCGCCGGAAAGCGGCGGCACAGGCGGCGGATAGAATCTAGCAGTTATATTCGACGATGATTCTTGGAGACAATTATGGCCAGTGAAGCAAAAGCGAGTGCTCGCAGATATCAGATGTATATCAACGGCGAGTTCGTGGATAGTGCGAGCCAAAAATATTTTCTGGTGGTGGATCCGTCCACGGAAGAAGTGATGGCCGAAGTTTCGGAAGCAAATGAAACAGACGTGAACCGCGCTGTTGCCGCGGCGAAAGCCGCTTTCGATTCTGGAGCGTGGCCGCAGACTACGGCGCAAGATCGCGGACGCATCCTTTTCCGGCTAGCCGAACGAATTCGCAAAGAGGCGCCGCGCTTGGCCGAACTGGAAGCGCGCAATTCCGGCAAGCCCATCGTGGAAGCCGAGTACGACATCAATGACGCCGCGACTTGCTTCGAATACTACGGCGGCATGGCCACGAAGATTTTGGGCCAGGTGAACCCTGTGCCCGACAATGCGCTGAGTCTTTCACTTCGCGAACCGATCGGTGTCGCGGCACAAATTATTCCGTGGAACTATCCGCTGTTGATGGCCGCATGGAAGCTGGCTCCCGCGATCGCTGCAGGATGTACTTGCATTCTGAAACCCGCCGAGCAGACGCCGCTCACCGCTCTGGAATTTGCAAGCTATCTTACTGACGCGGGACTGCCGCCGGGGGTGGTGAACATCATTACCGGTTTCGGAGAAACTTGCGGCGCTCCGCTGGTTAAACATCCCGATGTAAACAAAGTCGCCTTTACCGGAAGCGCTGCAGTGGGCAAAGCCATCATGCGGGCAGCCGCCGACACGGTGAAGCGCGTCACACTCGAACTTGGCGGCAAATCCCCGAACATATTTTTCGCTGATGCTGATTTTGAGTCAGCCATCGATGGTGCGCTCTTTGGCGTGTTTATTAATCAAGGGGAGGTGTGTTCCGCGGGAAGCCGCATCCTGGTGGAAAAAGCGATCTACCCGAAATTTGTGGAAGCCATGAGCGCAAAAGCGAAGACAATTCGGTTGGGTCCGCCGCTCGAGCGCGAAACGAAGATGGGGCCGCTGGTCAGCAAAGATCAATTTGACCGCGTGCGGTCCTATCAGGAGCTCGGTAAGAAAGAAGGGAAGGTGGCGGCGGGAGGAGGGCGGTCTGCATCTTTTAAGAAGGGCTACTATGTTGAGCCTACCATTTTCTACGACGTAGATAATTCTGCGCGCATCGCGCAGGAGGAAATCTTTGGGCCGGTTGCAGCCGTCATTCCGTTTGCGGACGAAGCGGAAGCGCTGCGTATTGCAAACGCCACGCCCTACGGCCTGGCCGCGGCAGTTTGGTCGCGGGATATTTTCAAGGCGTTCCGCATGGTGAAAGCATTGCGCGCGGGGATTGTTTGGGTGAACCACATGCAGCCAACTTATGTGGAAGCGCCGTGGGGCGGATACAAGCAGTCGGGATTCGGACGCGAGCTCGGGCCTTGGGGAATCGAAGAATATTTGGAGACGAAACAAGTTCACATAAACCTGAACGAACAACCGATCGGATGGTACTGATATGCCGACAATTCAATTACGCAC
>Ga0209420_1000042_pt1 | contig 79478 bp, 53 predicted proteins | sample BlaSpr_A8_OM1_O1_FD_187972 | JGI IMG/M metagenome (GOLD analysis project Ga0209420, IMG submission 187972) | Forest soil microbial communities from Thunder Bay, Ontario, Canada - Black Spruce, Ontario site 2_A8_OM1_O1 (SPAdes) (version 2) | ecosystem: Environmental > Terrestrial > Soil > Boreal... | reverse complement strand
CTCTGCCGTTGCTCTGCCGTTGCTCTGCCGTTGCTCTGCCGTTGCTCTGCCGTTGCTCTGCCGTTGCTCTGCCCTTGCCTCTCGTGTTGCCGTGGCCCTCCGTCGCCGTCCTGATCGCGCCGAAGGATCATCCGGAGCGCCGTAGGTGCGAGACAAGCCACGCGCGCGCGCTCCGTCGCATCGCATGCGCGAGCGCAACGCACTCAACCCTCTTGGACCGAACCCTGTAGGCGCGAACAGCCGCCCCTATCCATCTATGAATGAATCCCTAGTTTTTGCCGTGTCTCAAAACGAAAACCCTGCCTGCAAATAGACCTGCCGATTCGCCGCGCCAGAAGAAAATGGTCCACCCGCCAATTGATTGGGCACACCGAAAAACGCTGCGTTGAAAGACGCATTCCCTCCGGCAACGGGCGGCGGGTTCAACACCGCGCTCGGATTCATCAGGTTCACGTCGTTGAACACGTTGCGCGCATTGATGCTTAGCGTAATGCTGTAGCGTCTGGTAGCAGGGGCACCACCCAAACCTTGCGGCCCCCCGCCGCCGAACGGATTCGCGCCGCCTCCGCGTCCTCCCCCGCCGCGTCCTCCGCCACCGCCGCCACCTCCACCACCACCGCCGCCACCTCCTCCTCCACTCCTGTTTTCCGGGCCAAAATTAAACGTCTTCGCGAGGCGCACGTTCAACGTGAAATGGTTCGGCCCCGTAAACGCGTTCACCGGAATGGGCGTCGCATTCACGCCCGGCTGCGTGTTGAAAGTACCGAATCCCGGGACAGCGATGATTGCACCGGTGGACGGGCCGGTCGCAAACGATGGCCGCTGGTTCAATTGCGAACTTCCAATCAAGTCCTGGCTCAAAGTAATGTTGTACGGCGAGCCGGAACTGGCAACAAGGAACGGGCTGAAGCGCAGCCCCCACCTCAAGCCCACGGATCCGCCCAGAAAAAAACGATTGCGAATGTCGAACGACGCGCGTCCGTAGTCCTGCATCAAATTCGCAGGATTCGAAGGAAAGCTATTCGCGCCCGAAGTGTCGCTGTTCGCATAATTCAAAACGTAGTAGGCAAACAGGGTCAGCTTCTGCCCCGCCTGCACCCTGCTTTGCACGAACAATTGGTTCTGCCGGAAAATCGCCCCCGATTCGTACTGGTAGATGTTCTCAAACGGAATGTTGCGAGTCGCCAAAGCCGGATTCAGATAATAGGGGTAGATTGCGGAAAGATTGGTCGGCGCGTTGATATTGTTGGTCAGCAATTGGTCGTTGCCCACGGAATTTAGGTACGAAACACTCAGGTTCGCAGCTTTCGTCAGTTGTCGTTCCACGCTCACCGCCGTCTGCGCTACGTACGGCGCGTGCAAATTCGGGTTCGGCTTATACGAAGTGAACAACTCCGTCGGACCCGGCGTAAGCAGCGGCGGTGCGCCGGGATTCGGATTGAAAAAGTTCGGGCTGGGCACCACATATTCCGCCAAGTTCGCACCGCTCAAGCGGTCCTCTTCCAACACATAGGGCAATGTAAACCGGTCGTAGAACACCCCGAAACCGGCGCGCAGAATCGTCTTGGGCGCGCTCTTTCCTCCGCCCCCAATTCCCCACGCAAATCCCAGCCGCGGCGCCCAGTCCGCATGGTTGCTGATATTATTCTGCGACTCAAACCGCAGCCCGTAGCTCAGCGTAATGTTCGGCCGGATGCGCCAGTCGTCTTCCACGTACAAGCCCACGTCCACCTGCGACACGCGCACGAACGGATTCGCCGCGAGCGTTGTGTTCGCGGGGTTCGCCGTCACTGTGAATTGGTTCGCCGAAGGGATACTCTGCAAGGTGGCGATGTACGCAGCGACGGACGGAAATATAAATGTCCCGTTGAATCCACCGGTCGAGCTGTTTCCATCGGTCGCACCGCGCAGCCGCGCCCCAAATTTCAGAAAATGCTTGGTGTACTGCACCGAAGTGTAGTTCTGAAATTCGTACTGGTTCGTGTTGTCGTTGATCAACCCGCCGCTGTACCCGCCTCCGGTGAATGCCAGCGGAACGATGACGGTGGGCGCGTCGCTTTGCGGGGTCTGGGTGCTCTCGTCGCGCAAATATTGGAAGCGCGTTTCGTTCACTACTTTCGTGCCAAAAATCTGCGTGTCGCCCACTTGCAGCGTCTGCTCGGTGCTCAGGGCATTGTATCCCTGCGACGGCAGCGCGAAGCCGCTAACGCCTTCATTGGTCTCGCTATCCCGGTAATATTGATAGCGCACTGTCAGCGTGTTGTTCTTCGTCAGCGCGTAATCCAGCCGCGGCCCGATGTTGTAGCGCGTTCTGGGATTGGGCACCGCCGCGCTGAATGGCGTCACCGCGAACGTCGTCGGATTCACCATCTGCGCGTTCACGATGCCCAGGTCATGAATGTCGCGAATGTCCTCGGTGAAAAAAAACGACGCTTTCTTGCTCAGCGGCCCGCCGATGTTTCCGCTGTATTGCACTGAATAATAGCTGGGATATGGTGTGCCCGACGCTTCCGAGGAATTGAAAAACGGGTTGCGCGTGTTAAGCGCCGAATCATTTCCGTTAACCGAAAACCCGCCGTGCCATTTGTCCGTGCCGGGTTTCGTGAAAATCTCAATGCGGCCGTAGCCCACTTTGTCGTACTGCGCCGAGAACGGATTCTGGTTGATGCGAATCTCGCGAATCGCCGATTTCGGCGGCAACTGCCCCGCCGTGAATCCGTCAATATAGAATTGCCCGCCGTTCGGCCCCGCGGAAGGTCCGGCCAGCGCGGTTAAGTCTGTCTGCAACTCGTCGGGATCGTCCGGCAACGCGTCCAGCGCCGCGCCATTGATCACAATCGCGCCGGCGTTGTTCGTCGGGCTTACGTCCACCGCCCCGGCCTGGTCGGTCACTGTCACCTGTTGCTGCTCCGCTTCGATCGTGAGCGTCACGTTGAGCTGTTGAATCTGGCCCGCCGCCACCTGCACCGCGTCGTTCTTGTACAGCGCAAAATCCTTGGCGATCACTTCCACCGTGTACTTTCCCGGCGCCACGCCTTTCAATTCGAAAACGCCATCCCGGTTCGTAGTCGCGGCCAGGCTGGTTCCATCTGCCGCCGTGGCAATGATCGAGGCGCCCACCACGGCTGCGGCCGAAGGGTCTGTCACCTGCCCGCGAATTGTTCCAGTGGCGCCAGGGGTTGTCGTTTGTGCGGCGGTCTGTGCGGTGGTCTGTGCAAACACGGAACCGCTGCAGTAGAAAACCAACGCGATGATTAGTGCAAGGGATGGTGAAAATAAAAAGACCCGGGCTTTCATTCCGTCTCCTGAAAGACTAACAATCGGTGAGCTGATCGTGATTTATTGAATTCCGCCCGAGGCGTCACCCGTCGGTGCGCCGCCGCCTAGGCTCCAGGGTGAGAGCGTCATCGCTTGCGCGGCGTTGCCGGCGGGCGCTGCAGCCAGAATTGCTTCCACGCCTCCCAGTATGGTGATAGCAGTGACGCCGCCTGCATCAGTGCCCTGCGTGGATACCACCATCACGGCGTCACCCTTCTGAAAATCCGCCAGCGTGCTGGCCGGCAAACGGTTCACAATTTGTTGGAAGTCTCCGCGCCCGCCGCCGCCCGCCGCGCCGTTTCCGCCCGCGCCGCCGCTCCGCTGCCCGCCATTCGAACTTCCGCCATTGGAAGCCCCGCCGCCCTCGGCAGCAGATGTGCCTCCCTGACCAGATGCTCCGCCACCACCCGCCGCGCCGGCGCCAGCGCCTGCGCCCTTCAATCGGAACGCGATCAGCTGCGCCATCTGCGCGGGAATTTTGCGCAGTTGCGACTGCGTCGTGATTTTCACCACCACCGGCTTCTTGCTGATCAGGTCCGTCAAACTGATCGTCTGCGCGCTCGCGTCCATCACGGTAATAATTCCAGCCAAATTTCGGAAAGTTCCGGAAACTATTTCGTCGGCCGCAAATTCGGATCCGTCCGCACTCTTCGTGCCTCGTGCGCGCACCTGATCGCCGGGCTTGATCTGATCCAGCGGTGCGGGCTTCGCATCATCGAACTGCACCGAGTCCGGCGCATATCGGCGCAACACCGTATTTTTAGATGTGTGGATCGCCACAGTTTTCGCCGCGGCTCCAGCGCCGGCGGAAATCGTGATCGTGCCGGTCGCCGGGTCCACAGCGCTCACCAAGCCGCCGATGCCGCGCTTCTGCCAGTCGTCGCGGTCCTGCGTCTTTTTCGCTTCCAGGTCCGTGCGCTTCATCGCGATCACGCCGACGGCCGTCATCGTCTTTGCATCATCCGACGCGCGCCCGCGCACCAGAATCCGGTCGCCCACCTGCAAATCCGTCAAAGCGATGGGCGTCGCGGACTTCAGATCCTTTTCTCCCGGTGCCACCTGCACGATTTTCGCATTGCTCGCCACAGTGACACTCACTTCTGTTCCGCCATCCGCCGCGAGCACCAACGCATTGCCGTTAATGGATTTTACCGTGCCCACTTTCTGCGTCAGAGGCGTCTGCGCCGGGGCTTGACCCGAGGTCTGACCGGACGCCTGCTGCCCCGGAGTAGGCCGTGCCGTGGTCGGCTGAACCGCAGCCCGCTCGTCCGCCAGCCCCACATCAACGCGCGCACTGCAAGGAACCGCCACGAAAACCGCACCCGCTAGCACGATCAGCGCACTTCGAGGCGCCGTCCTGAAATCTCTCTTCATCGTCCGCACCGCACGCTTCAAATCCATTGCACGATCCCCCAAAAATGCCGCCTCTTTCGCACCGACTGCGCTACGACACCAGCGACAAGGCACCAGCAATGCCCGGGCCACTGCTACCCATTGTATACGCACACCCAGCTGCAAATATTCCTCGCAATTTAGACGTAACGCCCCACGGAAAACGTTTCCGGATTCTTACAAAATAATCGCGTCCGTAAGCCCAAGCCCGATTCTCACTCCGGGGACGAAAGTCACGAACACACGGATGCCGTTGCAGGACCCTTCAGATGGTGTAAACTACTGGCTTCCACGGTGGTGAGCGTAGCTCAGCTGGTAGAGCATCGGTCTGTGGCACCGAGGGTCGCGGGTTCAAACCCCGTCGCTCACCCCAACTAATCTATTGAATCCACTCCTCGTCAGGCTTCAACAGGGTGCGCTTTGGGGCGCAATATCGCGGCCGACTTTTCAACCGCGTCGCGCTGTGATTTCCAGTTAGGCATGAGCCTTAAAAAACGTTGCGGCCTGTTCAGCAGAGACGGGGCGGCTGAAGTAATATCCCTGCCCCTCGTCGCACTCGTGGAGCCGCAGGAAATCGAGTTGCGCCCCGGTTTCCACTCCCTCCGCTATGACTCGTTGCTTCAAGCTCTTGCCAAGGTCAATCATGGCGTTGAGGATGGTCGTATCTTGCATTCCCGACGTTATTTGTTGCACGAATGATTGGTCAAGTTTGAGTGCGTCCGTCGGAAACCGCTGTAGGTACGCAAAACTGGAATAGCCGGTACCAAAGTCGTCGATCGCCAGCCGGACGCCCATTGCCTTCAGAGCGACCATCTTCGCCAGCGCGTTGTCCGCATCCCGCATCAACACGGTCTCGGTGAGTTCCAGCTCCAGATTCTGAGGCTCCACTTTCGTTGCGATCAACGCAGCCCGAACCCCGGACAGAAAATCCCCAGCCTCAAATTCAGCGGCCGACACGTTTACTGCGACCGGAACGATCCCAAGCCCGAGATCGTTCCATTCCCGGGCCTGACGGCAGGCCTCCCGCAGCACCCACTGGCCAATCGGCAGAATTAATCTGGACTCTTCCGCGATGGGCACGAAGTCCGACGGAAGTATCATTCCCCGCTGCGGATGCAACCACCGGATCAGAGCTTCTACCCCTGTGATCTCACCGTTTCCTAGCTTGAATTTAGGCTGATAGTGCAATAAAAACTCGTTACGACCCAGCGCGCAACGCAACTCCGATTCCAGCGATTGGCGCTCGGCAAGCTGTGCGTGCATCTCCGGCCGGAATAACCGATAGCTGTTCCGGCCCCCTTGCTTGGCTTCGTACATCGCATCATCCGCTCGATTCATCAAACTTTCGGCGGTCAGCCCATCCGCTGGGTACGCGCTCACACCGATACTCGCGTTGACGTCCAGACTTCGGTTATCGATGATGTGCGGTCTCGCAAACGCCCGTAGGACCTTTCGGGCGCTGAAGGCTGCGTCCGCGGCATTCTCCATTTGGGACAGAAGTATGATGAATTCGTCTCCGCCCAGACGGCTTACGGTGTCCGAGCGTCGCACACAAGCCAACAACCGGGCCGCTACCGACTGTAGGATTTGATCGCCAACCTCATGACCGAGAGAGTCATTAATTCTCTTGAAGCGATCTATATCGATGAACATTACAGCCAGTTGCGTGCCTTGGCGCTCCGCCAGTGAAATTGCTTGCGTCAGCCGGTCATTGAACAACACTCGGTTTGGCAAATCGGTCAGCGGATCATGTTGGGCCAAGTGAGACATTTGCATCGCGGTAGCGTGCGCCCGGCTCACATCGCGAAAAGTCACCACTCGCCCCGTTACGTTCCCACCTTCGTCTCGAACCAGCGTTACTTTACAATCTACGCCGAGTTCTTGCTCGTCCCGTCGAACCAACACGCAGTTTACGCAGGCGTCGACCATTTCTAGGACCGTCATCATTTCTCGTGTTCCCGTGACTGGGACTATTTCACCCTCCGCCGTTCTACCGCGCTCAATAAGCTTTAGTACCTCCGCCACAGGCCTGCCGTACGCCTCGGCTCGCTTCCACCCCGTCGCGGCCTCCCCGGCTCGATTCAGATACGTGACATCGCCGTGTACATCCGTGCGCAGGACAGCCTCCTCGATCGCATCGAGCATCGTGCGGGCACTTTCATTTTCCTGCGCGATTTTCTCTGGCAGGTGTCGAACCATCATTTCGCGCACCGTTCGGCTCAGCCGGTAGCCGTCGGATTGTTCCTTCACCAGATATCCGCGGGCTCCCCGCCGAACTGCTGTTTTGGCCATTTCTTCCACGTCGGCGTTACTGAGAATCAAAATGGGCACGTGAGGTGCTGCTTGAAATATTTTGTCAAACTCCTCTACGCCATCGCTACCCCGCTCTGAAAGGTCAAGAAGAACGGCGCCGATGCCTCCTGCATGCAAGCGTTCGATTCCCGGGGAAATGTTGCTAAGCCATTCCACGCGGAATCCGTCATCTGTCGAACCGAGTTCGCCCGGATTCTGGCGGCATCCGTTGCTGCGGGTCCGATCAGCAGGACGCAATCGCCACCCTCTTTGGTGTTCGTTGGCTTTGCCGCTTTAAGTTGCGTGCCTGCCACTTGACGATCTCCTCCCCGAGGTCTTTACGTGCCGGCAGTCGTCTTCTCAGCATCGGCAGCCATGAACCGCAGCATCTGTTGCTTGAGTTGGGCATCCACCTCATCAGCTATGGTCACAATGTCGGGCAGCAGTGCCTCGAAAGCCAATCGCTTCACGTTTTTGTGCAGCATGTCGAAGATGCTGACCTGCAATAGCCGCGACTCTTCCACCGCCATCGCGACTGTGTAACCCTGTTTGTGTCGCAAGTCCCCGTGTGTGCTGGCGGTCTGCGAAATGGGAGCTTTCGTCCCTGCGTCCAGTCGCAACCGGGCCACCACATCACGTAGGAGTTGCGGCAGATGGCCTGTGCGTTCCTCATAACTCAGCGGGATACTTGTCAGGTCTGATTCCTTTTCCACCCGAGAAAGCCAATCTTGAATCACCGCCTGGAGTTCGCGTTCGAGAACATCAGCCACACTCTCTATAGACAACGCACCGCCGTTCTCTTTCGGGACTTTCGCGACCTTTGTCGCTTGCTTCATCACGCCCTCCGCGCTCGTTCCTTTGGAGTTAGTCGTCCGGCTGACCGGAACGTCGATCCGTTTCGGTTCTGTGACCAACCCCTCTGAGGCAGTGTGCAATAACTGTTCCAAAGAAGCTGAAGCGCCTATTATTAGATCTTTATAATGCGGCACAGCGGACATCTACCGTCCTGTTACCCACTTCTATGGTAACGGCTGCGAGATCAGCCAACGGATAGGTTGCGATAAGCGTTACCGCAGGAGTGGTCTTGCCCCGATTTCACGTCTACCGGGACTTGGAAAACATGATTGGTCCTACGTAGCGACAGGTTGCATTAGACGATCGGCGCACTGTGCGGAACGACCAAGGCTATGTAGACCGGTGTTCGCTCCTCGTATCCCCAATTAGGAGGTAGCAGCGTTGAGTCGATCGGCTTTGAGTCTCTTAATGCTCTGCCTCTTGCCACTGCTCGCGGTTCCGGCAGGCGCCTGCTCGCTGGTCGGGTGCCAGGACAGAGGTATCGAAGTGCGTAACGCCTTCGCCGTGAAGATCCGTCATGCAGATAAACCTCTTCCAGGTGCGACGGTCGAGATCACAGGACCGCAAGGCACTAGCGCTGCGAAAAAGTTCACTGTGAAGACGGATAAGGACGGTATGGCCCGCATCAACAACCTTGCGCCGGGCGATTATTGGCTAAATGCCGAGTACCTCGACATCGGCGCGGCTTACCACTGCTTCCACGTTAACGAAAGACCGTCCAGAATGGCAAAACGCAACCTGGCATACGACTGGGGCGACCTAGCTCCTGGCACTCGCCGCATTGCAGGCAAGCTGCTGGATTCGCAGCCGGGCAAGGGCGGTACTCCTATTTGGAATCTTTTGCACCGTGTTGATGTGCCGATTGTCGCTGCAAAACTCACATTGCAGAATGCGACCACAAGAGCTGTGTACCGTACGACATCAGAAGCCGACGGCGCTTTCGCCTTCGATGGGATTCCATACGGCACGTACGTACTGCACATCGACGCCGGTAAGGTTGAGTCTGATCGCGACTATAAAGCGAGTGATCACTTGGTCAGTCTTCGTTCGACCGCTAAACGCAGTTCACTTCTATTGAAGCGCCAGGAGGCCAGTGGTGGCAGTTGCGGAGGGACGAGTTTGGAACTGCAGGAATCCAGCGACAACTCCTGATTTTAGTCGCGTTACCGGGCATTCAGCACGGCAGACTAATCCAGGGGTTTACCAAAGAAAGGGAATAGCTAGCATGCAGAGCAGAACCGCAACAAATGCGAGGAGGAATTGTCGACCCCACTCCCATGCGCGCTGTTCGTCCGGGTCACTCGGCCGTGGACCCGAAAATAGTTGCTTTCTCCCTTCTCCGCTCAACCCAAGTTGCCGTAGCGTGCGATGGCACTGAAACATTGATACAACGCCCCAGGTAAATGCCACGCAGAAAAAAGTCTGCACCACCGATTCGGCCAGATTGAGGCGATGCTTCCACATGAACCATGCGCTGAGCGATACCGGGAGGAGCAGCCACGCAAGAGCCAGTGTCCAGAAGACGCGGCCAAACTTTCCGACACGCGTTTGAAATGGCCCGATGGATTGTTGATCCATGCACTTAGTTTACTGAACCGGTTTACGTGTAAATTCCCAGACTTCAATCGTGATGCCTAACCACTATCACTATGCCAGCTAAGAGCGCCGCAAAACTGTGCCAGTGCCTGGCGTCGTGACCGGACGGTGATTGCTAGTTCTTTGGTCAAGGCTCCGAGCGAATTGAGCGCGCGCCTGCGAGTTCGCCCCAACATTCTCCCTTCGGCGTAGCGAAGGGAATTCGTAGGGGCCTTACTGCACCTTAAACACCAACGCCCCGTCAGCGTCGCGCGGGCTGACGGGGCGTGCACTAGGCTGGGCTAACTCTACTACGAGATCGGCAGCCGTTCGGTCCGGGCATGACTTCCGTTCGGATTCGTGTCCGGATACAGCATCGCATTGAGGCCTTCCACATACACCCCTTCAAGCCGGCGACCTTCGCTCGACTTCCCCACCAGCAAAGCGCTCTGGTTGGCCCATCGATTCGTTAACACTTCGCGCATGTGGATGTTCACGTTCTCCCCACTTCCGTTGATCGTAACCACTCGGGCTCCCTCCTCAGACTTCACTGAGAGCGAATACTGTCCGGCCTTCAAATTCTTGCTGCCACACTTCACGTTGTAAGGCAGCGAAACTTTGCCCTCAAATTCGGCCTTCGTTAATTTCGTTCTGGCAGCGTGCACCGGCTGCGCAGTAGCCGTTTCGGTGCCTGAAAATGCGAATTCGTCGGGGGACACGTCGCTCTGCGCGCGCGCCGTGGCCGGCAGCAAACACGCAAATCCCAGCGCCACTGTAATCATCGCAGTCTTCACAGCAGTCATAATCGTCATTTTCTTCTCCTCTGCTCCTCTAATCTTTGCACTTGAATTTTTCATCTTGTTCCTCAGTGCGTGCGCAGTTTCATTCGAAACCGCGATTCGTTCAATGCAAAGGAGACCCTTTGATGGTAAAACGGAGATAAAGCGGTAACAGCTTGACGCCAAGGCGCTTATGCCGCTCTGCGTCGTTGTGGCTCGCTAACTCCCGATCAGTCGCCTTAGCGGACCATGCCATACCGGTCCGAAAGGGGTGATTCCTACGGGTTTGCAAACCGCGGATTTCACTGAGGTGAAAATGACCGGCTGAGGTGGTCCACCGGATACAGAGACTGTTGAAGAAGAGGTCGATCAAAACGCCTGTCGTGAATTCGATCGGTTCCTCTCGCAGTCATCTGGCTTTTTTCTCTCTTCTAATGATGCTTTCTCTTGCGGGTGGCGTGGTTTCGTTTCAATGGCTGTGGCGCTGGTGCAGCGTCGCGATTGTCGATGTCGGCGGCTACCTTCCACGTTCCATCGGCCTGCTTCTTCCACACGACCACGTACTTTCCTTTCTCATCGATGATTTTGCCCATCTTGTCTTCCGTCGCGAAATCGTACGTGCCATATTCGTAGGCCATGTCGCCCGCGCGCGCCACTTCCACTCCCGTCGTTGCGAACGTCAGACCTGGGCCGGGCAGCGCCAGCATCTGTTCCCATCCTGTGCGGATATTGTCCTTCCCTTGAACGAGCGGGCCTTTATCGGCGAACCGCATCGCGTCGTCAGCATAGAACGAGACCGCCTTGTTCAGGTCCTTGGCCTGCGCCGCTTTGCTCCACTCGATTACAGCGGCACGTATCGCGGCTTCGTCCACTGCGCGTGTGTCCGGCGGCTGCGCCGGAGTTTTCGTATTGGAGTTCGAGCAGGCCCCGACAAAACTCATGACGAAAAGTGCGACAAGCAAGGACGAAATCGATAGGAGACGTCGCATCAAACCTCCACAGAAATGGGATTAGCGCCAAAGATGCCTTGCCGCCGAGGCCGTTGTCAACCCGAAGCACAGACGGGCAGTCTTCGACAGTCTTCGACAAGCCGACTATGCCTTCGGCAATCCGAGCACCTCGTCATCATGCCGCTGCGTACGTGCTGCCAGGCTGCCCTGCCAGTTCAGTCGAACGATGCGGTGAGCCGAATTCATGCGCCAACCGTACGACAACCCCGTCGTTAGGAGGTTCGGGTCTCAGAGATCATGTCAGCGGTCCGGCTTACGAGATAACATGATACCTTGTGTTCGCGATGGATGAAGGCCGAAAGAAATTGATCTTATCTTGTCGCCGGCGGTGATCGGTTCAAAACAGTGCCCGTCGCCGTCAATGTAGGTTGTTGGCCGGTTATTCGCGAAGCTGTAGAGGTTCAGGGTCTGAGGGTCACCAAAATCAGCGTAGGGCACCCTTGTTGGCCCTGCGGACCAATCTGGCGACATGAAGCGCCCAATGTTGCCGGACGCGTATCGGGCTTCGAAATTATCGAGCTTGGATTCTAATTCGCGTTCTTTGCCGGTGAAGTCGTAAGTATTGCCGCCGAATGCAGTGATAACGCGCTCGCTAGCGAATTGATGCACGTTTTCAGCGGACCGAGTCTGTTTGGCCTTTTATCCTAGGGTCATTGGCCGGCGCCCCCCGTGGTTGTGTTCCTTTCCGGCAAATGTTGCCGTTCCGAAATCGTTCAGTTGCTCGGAAGAGTTCAGGCCATATAGCGAACTTCGTTGAGACATGTTCGAGATGGATTGATGACGAAAGCTTTACACCCATTTCTGTTACGCGGAGGCCGATCAGCGCGTCCAATTCTCGTAGGCGGCGGCTTCGTGGAATGAACGGAGAGGATCTGAGCCCCGGATATGAAACCGTATTCACGGTGACGGACTACTCTGGCTGGCCGCGCAAAGGAATCGCAAATTATCGCGGCACACCACATCTCTATGAATACGTTTCGAGCGAAGCAAAGAACCCCGACTCCAAGCTCTTTCGACTAACGCCCCTGAACGCAGAAATCTTTCAGTTGGCCATGGAGGACTGGGAGATTTGGCGAAAGTGGTTGGTTGCCTTTTACGAAAAAAAGGCCGACATCAGCACGAGTCCCGCGCTTCCCGTCGACAGCGGCAGACATGAGGAACTGAAGCGAATCCTGGACGAATTTCTGATCTTTGATCCGCTGGAAACCATTCTGCGAGTCGGTCGATTCGAGGTTCTCGCGGAGCCGAGTATGCCGGAGCGCGTGATTCGACAATTGCAAGTCAAATGGATTCAGCCTGTTTAGCCGGCCCGCCGCTTCCACTCCGAGACTGCGAAGGCATTAGTAAAATAGTACTTGACTGCCGCGCGACCGAGTGGGACACTCCACACCCATCGGCATCATAGCTTCCGATACTCGCAGACCAATCCCAATCCTCTGCTGCAATAAAACTGAACGAAGCGAAATATCGGTCAGAAGCAGGGGTGTGGCCGCGACTACCTGAACCATCCTGCTCGAATTTCGCGGGTGCGTCTTACTGTAGCGGAACGATTTCCAGATTTTCAAGACGAAAACCGATCCGAGATGCTAAGGCTTCGTCGAATGCGAACGACCGTGTCGGCTGTGCTCGCAACAGAATTTAAAGAATGGAGCAAGTTTCTTGCCCGGTGATCTAGGGAGGAATGGACAGATTGCGATTCGTTATTGGAAACAATCTAAAAGCTGGCTTCCTTCAAACGGAAGCTTCACAGGCCGAGATCCTCAATGCCGGACGAAATTTGGCATCGTCCTTCTCAGCTCAGGGGAGCGAGTATGCCGATTCAGATCGAGCACGCAGAGCATCTGCAGAAGATCCTGCAAAAGGTGGAGTCCGGCACGCCTTGTACTACGCGCGACCTGGCGCGCGAATTCGGTTTAAGCCCCTCTCGACTTCAACATCTGTTCAAAGAACGGACCGGAGTTCGCCTGGGCCAGTGGTTGGCGGAACTTAGGTTGCAGCGAGCCGCTCGTCTGCTGGCCGAGAGCAACATGAGCGTCAAGGAAGTTGCCAGCGCGGTTGGATACGGTCACTCCTCAAGCTTCGTGCGAGCGTTCGAAAGGGTTTTTCACCAGGCGCCGGGGCGATTCCAGCGAAAAAAGCTAAACAAAAGCATATTTAGCTAACCACTTTCGCTTGAACCACGGCGCGGCGAAATGTATAACTTGCGCAGCGATTGATTTTCTGATGTTCCCAGCGAAACAGTCATTCTCGGAATCAGTACGGGTGTGTCGCGACGATTGATTTTCTGAGGTTCCCAGCGACACGGTCATTTACTGAATGAGTACGGGTGTGGAGCGACGAATAACCAGGCCGCGTTTTGAGAGGAGGGAACCGTCTCCTTGTCCGCCACCAAGGCGCAAAGCCAACGTTGATCCGAGAAATCGCCCATCGTTCTTGCGGGTTGCGCGGCGTGCGCGACGCGAAGTTCTGCGGCAGCGAGGGTCGCTTCAGATTCCGGCGCTCACCCCAATTTTCTTTTGCGGTTTGTTGCCCGACGAGCGGCGGCTTCTTCCTCTCGGCGCGCCGATTCCACAAAACGCGGTCGCCCCATCTCTTGCGCCACGGCGTCCAGCGCGGCCTTGTCCCGCTCTTTTTTTGATTCCTTGCCTTTCACTGCTTCATGCTGACACCCTGCAGAAACTGATTCTGTTTCCTTTAGCACACTCGCGCAGCAAACCCGCCCGCTCCGCGCCGTGCGCCGTATTTCATAGCTATCCGCGCGGTTAACGAGTATGGTCGAGGTAGTCTTACTAGCATCCTGCCGTCGCCTTCCCAAAATCTGCGGCTCCTTGCGAAATCAGACGGATTCCGTCGCGCACAGGAGCCTTATGGCTACCCCAAAACTACCTCGCCAAGTCATCGCCAGCCTCACCGGCACCGATGGCAACCGCAATCATATTTTGAATTTGATCTTGCTCGGCCTGCCCGCCGACGAATTGAGCGCCGCCACCAGGAAGCTCGAGTTCGTGGAGTTGCCTACCCACACCGTCCTGCATGAAGCCGGTGAACCTCTCACGCGCGTCTACTTCATCAACAGCGGCCTCGCTTCGGTGCTCACCGTCATGAGCGACGGAAAGAGCGTGGAAGTCGGTTTGGCAGGCAAGGAAGGATTCATCGGCCTGCCGCTCGTCGTCGGACTCAACAGCAGCCCCACGCAAGTCATCATGCAAGTCGGCGGCAGCGCCCACCAGGTGTCGGCGGCAGGCTTCAAAGAACTTCTCTCGCACTCACCAGCGCTGGAAAAAAGTTTGAACCGTTACGCACAGATCCTAGGGATGCAGGCCACCCATGTGGCTGCCTGCAATCGCCTGCACGAAGTGGACGAGCGCCTCGCGCGCTGGCTCCTGATGAGCCAGGATCGGCTCGGCGGAGACGTCGTGCCGTTGACGCAGGAATTTCTCGCGCACATGCTCGGCACGCGGCGCGCCAGCGTCACTGTCGCCGCCGGCATCCTGCAGAAGGCCGGGTTGATCACTTACAATCGCGGCAGCGTCCGGATTGACGACCGCAGCGGCCTGGAAGACGCCGCCTGCGAATGCTACACATCGATCAAACAGCAAACCGAAAAGTGGGAAAAAGAACTTGATCGCCTCGGTACGCTACCGCGCTGACTTTACGCGCACACGAACATAGAATCCGGCCCCGCAGGAGGACCCCATGGTCGGGAATAACTGGCGCGCGCTGTACAAAGCCGCCATTCTCGAGACCGATCCGGTCAAACTGGAGCTTCGCGTAAAAGCCGTCGAGGACGCCATTCGCGCGCGTCAGGCTCTCGACGGACAGGTTTCTAGCGGGGAACGTGCGGAAATGAAAGAGGCGCTGGATTCTCTGGGCATACTAAAAATAGAGTGGAAGCACTGCAAGAAAGCAGCAGCCCGCCAACGAACCGTTGAAGCCTGATGTCCTTTGCACAAAACATTTAGCCGAGCACCCACCTGTTTGGTACGCTAGCGCACGCAGTTGGGTGCTCTCCAGCGATCGGCTGTCACCCCTGAGGTTCCGGAGGGTGGCATGCTATACCGCGTTTTCATTGTTGACGATAATGCCGCCGTTCGCACCGCAGTCCGCAATATGCTGCAAACCTCGGGCTTTGAAATTTGCGGTGAGGCGTTTGACGGACTCGATGCAGTCGAACGCGCACCCGAGATAAGTCCCGATCTGATAATTCTCGACGTTTCCATGCCGCGTCTGAACGGCCTAGACGCCGCGTGCAAACTGCGCGACATCCACCCAAAGGTCCCGATTTTATTGTATACCTCGCATGCGGCCGTAATTCGCTCGGACGCAAGCCTGCCTGTAGGCGTTAGCGCGGTGGTGGACAAACGTGAAAATCTTTTGCCTCGCGTTTTGCAGTTACTGCCAAAATCAGATGCCGGCAGCGCCGCACCGCGCGCTGATCAATAAGAGATATCCACCTTGATTTCGCCTTTGAATCGCGGCGGAATTGTCACCATTTCCTGCTCGGCAGAAAAGCCCGTCCACTTCTCCCCCTTGATGGTCACGGCGCGTATTTTTTTGCCGCTCGGCGTGCGGGAGCGCAGCTTGATCGTCGCGGTGCGCTCATCCGGCATGCGAATTACCGCTGCAATTTTATCGTGCTGCACATCCGAGCGCAGTTCGTAGGAAATTTTCCCGAAGCGCGTCGGCGCATCCGTCACGGCGATCTTCTTTCCCTGTCCCAGCCACTCCCGCGGGGTCGCCCGCGCCAGCCACACCACCTGGTCGTCCGGCTCTTCAAACACCAGCATCCACTTCGTAAGAATCGGAATCGTAACCTGCGCGGGCGTGCAGTAAGGCCCGCCGAGCGTGCCGTCAATTTTAGAACTCTCCACCGCAGTCCATGTTCCCGGCGAATAGAGGTGCGCCATGTGGGCGTAATACAGCAGCAGAAATTCGCGCACCCAGTCGAATTGCAGCCGTGCATACGCCGGGCCGAAATCCAGAAACCCATCAATGCTAACGCCGTAGCGCAGCAGCCCGAACATCGAGCCGCCGTTCGCCGCCAGGTTCTTCACGATCATGTCCGCTTGCTGTGCCGTCAGCTCCCCGGAATCCAGCATCTCGGAATAGGCTCGTCCTTTTCCATATGTCGGCACGTCTCCCGCCACCGCCGGCAGGTATGCAGGCGTCTGCGCGCGGTCCAGCGACTTCGCGATCGCCGCGTTCAGGTCCTTCATCATGTCCTCGGATTCTCGCAGCATCCCGCGCCCCTGCAATTCCAGGTTTTCATCGGAATCTTGGCGGGCTATTTCGATCCACACCTGCCCTAGGTCGTGAAATCCCCGCGCTGCCTCCGCGTTATTCGAAAAATGCGGCTGCATGAACCGGTAAGGATGCACTTTCAAGCTGCTGTCGTGTTCCGACCAGCCGCGCACGATGCCGTAGGAAATATCGCTGGCAGGCACTTGCTTTGCTTCCTTGCGCAGCGCGTAAAACAGATCCACGATCGCCTGAATTTTCGCCTGATGCTTGCGCAGCAGCGCTTCCTGTTTCGTATAGCTGTAATACCGCGCTATCACCTCCAGCATTTTCCCGTATTGGCCGATCTCCGGCCCGCGGGTATCAATCGAACCATCGGCGCGCACCGAATTGGTGAAGTAATCATCGATGTAGCGCGCCGCAATATCGAAAAGCCCCCACTCTAGAAACGCCGTCACATCCGCGTTGAACGTATCCTGGAACGTGTCCACATTGTTGTACCCATATCCGCCGAACACGTTGATTCCGCCCAGCGGCGGATATCCGTATTTCGGATGGGCTTCCACGCGCGTGATCATTTCCAGCGAAAGTGACCGCCTGCAAAAATCCAGAATGCGCGCGTCCGGCACATCCACTTTCATCGGAGGATCCAGATCGCGTTTCCACACGGCATGCACGTTCAGCAGCGCCTGATAAAAATCCGCCGCGGCCGGCTCTCCCCGCGGCGGAAAAGGAAGATGATGATAAAAATAGTGCGCTTCCTTCAGCTGGCCGCCATCGACCAGCAAAACTCGGTACCACACCGGCTGCGTCCAGAAATGTCCCGGCTCCTCATCCGCGAAAATCGTTTCCTCCCAGTATCGTTGCTCGCCGGCTGGAAAAACGAAACGCACCACGGGAAGCCATCCGCCTACGAGCCCTTCCCACACATCGCGCTTGTCCCGCGCGTCCTGTATTTCCGTAAAAATCTTTCCGGCATCCACGTAAATTTCATCGCTAAAGCCGCCGTAATCATAAGTCGGCTTTTCATCGGAGTGTCGCGTGCCGACGAACGTCGGCACGCGCAGAGGAGGCAGTGCTGCCGCAACGTCCGCATAACTAGGATCAGAATTCCCCGCCAGCAATTCGGCGCCGAGCACGTCCGCACGCGCCTTGCCGATCTCATCCATCGTTTTCCCGCGATACAGCGAGGTTGGCGCGACGCTGGTTGGCTCCAAACTTTTAGGCAGCGTCAAAATCACACCCTGCTGACCCAGGTAAACAATGTCGCCCTTGCGCTCTTCCACGTTTTCGAACACTGCGGCGCCGCCCTGCGGTTCACGCAGTACAGCCATCAGCGTCCACTCACCGAATTTCCCGTGCTGAGCGACCCTCACCTCTTTCTGGCTTAGTCCCCCGATCATCACGACGCTCTGCGCGCTAAAATCCAGGCTCTGGACGCGCAGATCAGCGGCGAGAGCATGACTCTGGGCGGCGCTCGGCGGCGAAGGATGCGCGAAAGAATCTAGGGCCGCACATAAAATGCCGATGGCGACACACCACCAGAAGGGGGATCTACGAATCATTCGTATCCTCTTTGAATTTTCTGCGCTCTATCGAGCTGACGTTAGGAATCAAACTTTCAGCAGTGGCGTCCACACCTGCATCGGAGTCGCTTCGCGATTCGCCCACGCATAATATGGAATGAACGTCAGCGCCACCGGCTTGTTCTTCGGCGTATCCGGCGCGTACGTCGAATACAACGCTTCGTGCGCGCTTCCGAATTCCAAGCTCGCACCCGGATGCTCGAGCACCACCACGCCGCCCAGCAAATCGGGCTTGAACTCGCTGCGGAATTCACCAGTCGTCTTGCGTCCCAGATCCAGCGCCACGTCGTCGAGCTTCACTCCACTGGGTTGATCGAGTTGCTCCATGCAATACACCAGCGGACCGCGCTGCACCGCGACGCGTCCGGCATCTTCCACCACGTGAGGATTCGCTTCGATCACCTGCGGCACGATTTCCAGCTTCAGATGCAACACGTCTCCCGCCGCCCACGTCCGGCGTATGGGCAGATATTCGCCCGGCTTCGCGCCTGCCACAGGTTTGCCATTCAAGGAAACCTGTGCGCGCTCCGCCCATCCCGGAATCCGCACGTAAAACGTAAATTCCGAAGCTTGCGCCGGCGTCACGCCGATTTCAACGTCGCCCTCCCACGGATAATTTGTTTTCTGCGTGATCTTTAGGCCCGTTCCGTTCTCCAGGTGCCAGTCGAGCTCGGAATTGTCGTACAGATGCACATAAATCCCGTCACTGCTCGTGCTGTAGAAATATCCCGGCAGCGCCGCAAACGTCCGCTCCAGATTCGGCGGGCAGCATGTCGTGTCGTACCAGGTGTTGCGAATCTTGTCGCCCGTCGCAGGATCGAACGCCAGCGGATTTCGGTAACAATAGAGAGTGCCATCCAAAGACATCCCCGAATTGATCCCGTTGTACAACGCTCGCTCGATCACATCGGTGAACTTCGCATCTCCTGTCACCGCCAGCATCCGCCAATTCCACATCATGTTCCCGATCGCCGCGCAACTTTCGCCATACGCCCGCGCATTGGGCAATTCGTAAGCATCGCCGAAAGCTTCGCCCGCCGCGCGCGATCCCACTCCTCCGGTGACGTACATTTTCGTGCTGGTCATGTCGTTCCACAGATGGTTCAGCGTTTTCAGGAAAGTCGCGTCGCCTGTCTCCATGTAATAGTCCGTCGCCCCGCAGCACGCGTACATGGCGCGCACCGCGTGTCCTTCCAACTTGGTGCGCGCCGTGAACGGAGTACCGCTGAACATGTAGACCGTGCGCCGTGCGTCCAGCTGCGCTCGGTCATCGCCTGACAAAATGTATCCTGCTAGCTCCAGTTGCCGCTTGTCGCCCGTGGTGCGGTACAGCTCGATCAGGGCCATCTCGATTTCCGGATGCCCCGAAACAATCGGCTTCAGCGGCGCAGGCCCGTAGCTTGGCAATAGGAAATCGTCCACGAAGCGGATCCCCGCATCGAGCATCTTGGGATCGCCCGTGCCGCGATAGAACGCGATCGCGCCCTGCAGATAATGTCCCATGTTGTAAAGCTCGTGGCCGGTCGTTTGCGTTTGCACCGTCATGCTCAGCGCCGCTTTGTCCCCCACGTAATACGTGTTCAAGTAACCGTTCGGCTGTTGCGCCGCCACCACATCGTCAATAAATTTTTGCGCGGAAGCGCGCAACTCCGGATAAGACCCGGACTGCAGTGTGAAACCCACCGCCTCCGTCCATTTATAAATATCGGAGTCGGAGTAAACCGGCCCGCTTTGCGCCGCCGTGCTCTTGCCGATCAGCCGCCGGAAATTGTTCATGCGTCCGTTCGCTTCCAGCAAATCGTGCATGCTGGGAATGCTCTTCTGCACATTAATTACGCGTCGCTTCTCCCAGAATCCGCTCTCGATGGTCACCGCGTGCACGGGAATATTTTTCAGCTTCGCATACGGAGACCTGCTGAGATTTTCGATGCCTTGATCTTTCCAGGAGGGCTGGTCAAAAAGCACAGGCGCCGCAGACTGCGGGCCCAACCCACTCGACTGGCCCGCATCGCCACGCGCGCCTGCAAATAATCCTTTCCTCGGCAATAAAAACGCCGCCGCACTCGCCGATACTGCCGAAGTCATAAACCGCCGGCGCGAAATATCCTTTCTCTTGTTCATGCCAGTCTCCCCGAACAATTCCCACCAGACCTCGCGGCAGGAGGTCCGGAGTTCCGCAGTCGCCAAACCATGTTCAAGTCAAATCCAAGCCGCGACGCGTCCACCGCCGAGTATATCCGAAGCGAAGTAAACGTTTGCTTCCGTTTTCCTTGCAGCTTGACACACACTGTTCCGGCCGTTCTCCTGCGCCCACAGTATCGGCGACCTTGTGCTGGATAATCAATACAATATACTATCAGCCCTCGCCTCGCAGAATTTCTCCAAGGAGATCCGCATGCCGTCTCGATTTCTCATCATTACTACTCTCGTCCTCGCGTCGTACCCCGGCGCCGTCCGCGCGCAACAACCATCCTCCCGCTCCATGGACGATCTAAACTGGCAGGAATTTCGCCAACTCGTCCCCGCCAAAATCAAAACGGTCATCCTCACTATCGGCACGCTCGAAGCCCACGGTTTCATCAACAACGGCGCCGACAACACCGTGCCCGTCGGCATCGCTCACTCTATCGCCGCCGACGTCAACGCGCTCATCGCCCCGCACATTCCCTACGGCGTCACCGACATTCTCGCTCCGTATCCCGGCAGCCTGCGTGTTCCCGAAGAACCATTCCGCGTCTACGTCCGTGCGGTGCTGGTGGGACTGGTAAACAACGGTTTCAAGAACATCATCATCCTTAACGGCCACGGCCCGCAGATTCCCATCCTTCAGCAGCTCGCGCAGGACATCGCGCTCGAATATAAAGTCAACACGCTCGTCGTCAATTGGTGGATTCTGGCAAGTGACATCACCCGTCAAGTTTTCGGGGAAGACGGTGGCCACGCCACGAACGACGAAACCGCGATGGTCCAAGCCATCAATCCAAAACAAGTTCACTGGGACCTTTTCACCGGAAACGATATGGCGGAAGCTCTCCCGGTTCCTCCCGACGCGTGGTCCGCTGTTCCATTCCCCGCCACCATGCTGCAATACACGCTCGGCCAAGGAATTCCCAAAGATCGCACGCAGGCCAAAGCCGATGAGTATTACGCGAAGGTCGTAGCCAAAGTGAAAGCGCTGGTGCTGGACACGCTGCACCGCTGGGAGCTCGCAGGATTTAACTAGCGGCGAGATTTCGCAGAAATTTACTTCGCGCCGGCCGCAGCCGCAACCGTCGCGGAAGTGTCCACGGTATGCAGATCGTCGTCCAAGCGCAAATATTCCCAACGCAGTAAAACGATCGGGACGTTGCCGTTCTTCCACAAATAATCGTCGAACGCGCGCAGGTTGAACGCATCGCCTTGCTTCAATCGCGCGTCGGCCACAAATCGCATGATCTGAACCTTGCCGATCTGATAGCTGATCGCCTGCCCCGGCCCGACCGCGAATCCCGCAGCTTCTTCCTCCGCGGTTTTTTGATCCATGGGGACGTAATGCGCCAGGTAGTCCGCGGCCTGCCCGATCGTAAATAATCCCAGCGCCAATTTCACGTCTACTTCCACGCGCAACGCGCGCAGGCGCATGAAATTGTAAATAATTTCGCGCGAGCGCGGACTGCCGTCGAAGAGCCCCGCCTGCAGCATCATTTCCTCGACGTAAAATCCCAGCCCCTCGTTCGGCCCCGAATCATAGTAGTGGCGGCGAATCGGGTCCTCGTGCATCCGCGCCCACGCCATCTGAAAATAGTGGCCTGGCACGCCCTCGTGCACCATATCCGGGCGCGGATCTTTCGCCGTCGCCAGCCAGAAATATCCCAGCGTGGGCGATGGCTCGTTCGCCCACCGCACACCGGTCGCGTGCAGAAAATCGTCCGTCTCTCCAAATCCCGAAAGCGCGTTCACATATCCCGGCATCAATCGAATCGTGTAGTGGCCAATCTGCGGCGAAACCGTCAGGATCCCCTTCTTCTCCAGAAAATCGCGAATCGCCAGCTCGTCGCGCTCGCTGGTGCGGATTTGCTCGTCCATGTTCGCAGCGATCTTCAGTTCTGGCACGCCCTGGTTCCGCTGCTTTTCCAGCTGTTCGAACGTTACCGCGCGTTCCCACTCCTGTCGGCTGATCGCCAGCAGCTGTTCTGGCGTATAAGGAATCAGCGCCACATGACTTAGAAAAAATTCGTAGTTCTTACGCCCTACGGCCGCATTTTCCGGCATCGTCTGCAATCGTTCCTGCAACCACGCGCGATAGGCTTCCAACGCCACAATCGCTTTTTCTGTTGCCGCCTGAAATTCCGCGGAGACATTCCCAGATTGCAACGCGCCCCGCTGCAGCAGGGGCGCGACTTCGCGCTCCACCTCCTGCAACTCCGGCCGAATTTGCTGCAACGAATTGATCGCCAGTTGCGCGAACGGACGCACGGCGTGCAGATTCGCCTCGCCATCACTCAGAATCTTCGCCATGTCCTGCATGCGCGCCACGATTTCCCGGCTTCGCGCCGCATCAAAGGGTGCAGGTTCCACCACAGCTTCCAGCAAAGCCGTCAGCGTCTGGTCCAGATAAAAAGTCGGGTCGCGCTCCCAACGCCGGTTAAAGTCCAGCTCCCAACGCACACGTGCCAGCGCTGAGCCCAGCAGCCGGTCGTCCACTTTTTCGCTTATGGTCCAGCCCGCGCGATCCAGCTGTTTCCACTGCGCTTCAAATTCTTCCAGTTGCGCCCTCTGCTTCGCAATCGAACGCGCCGACCAATCGCGCTCCCCCGCCGGATGCTCGAGCCGCGGAATATCGTCCCCCGAAAACGGCTGGTAACGAGCGCGCCAGTTCCAGAAATTCGCCGCAAACTGCTGCAGCTCGCTCGTCCGAGCTTGAGTCTGCGCCTGCGGCTTGATTTCTTCTGCGTGAATCATCGCAGCACAACAAATCAGCAACACGAGAAAGCCGCAAACCACGCCGCTGGCAAAATTTCTCTCCGAAGCGCGCACATTCCGCACCGCACCTGGCCGAACTTTAACGCAATCAACCGTCACGAGAACCTCTGGAAGGCTTTATTCCCAACCAATCGGCGGACGCATCTTGTGCCAGTCCGTATGACTCTGAAACAGCCGCGCCGCTGCGATTACCGCGTGATCGTCGAGCGCGCGTCCGATAAATTGCACCCCGAACGGAAGTTTTTCCTTACTCAACCCGCACGGCACACTGATCGCCGGCAATCCGCACAAACTGGAAACCCCGTCCGGCGCGCGTCTCTCAATCGGTCCGGCGGAATCTTCTTCCGGAGGCGCGCTCAAAGGCGCTGCCGCCGACGATTCGCCGGCTGTCGCCAGCACCTCGAACCGCTCAAACAGCTTATCCACTTGCCCCTGCAGATATGTTCGCACGCGCTGCACCTGCAGATAGTCCCCGACCGAAAATTCCTTGCTCGCGTAACCATTAATCTGCCCGACGGGATCAATTAACTCCGCGCAGCGCCCGGAAACGATCAATTCGTGAAACGCCGAGGCGGATTCCATCAGAATCGTCAATTCCGCCGCCTCCTCGTAAGGGCCGTCCGGCATTTCCACGTCCGTAATCGTCGCCCCGTTCTTCTCCAGCACTTTCAAAGCCGCATCCACCGCCGATTCCAATCCCGCTTCTTGCTGATTCCAAACGTTCGTCAGTCGCCCAATGCGTGGCGGCTTGGCGTTTTGTGCGGTCGCCGGGGAATAAGCGAAATCCGAAACGCCACCCGGCAAAGAATCGAAATCCAAGGGATCATGCCCCGCCAAAACCGAAAGCACCAGCCCGCAGTCATCCGCCGTCCGCGCCATCGGTCCCAACTTATCCATCGTCCACGCAATCGCCATCGCGCCATGCCGGCTCACACGCCCAAAACTCGGCCGCATCCCGCAAATTCCGCACCAGGATGCGGGACATATAATCGATCCGCGCGTATCCGACCCGATCGCCCACGGCGCCAGCGCCGCAGCTACAATCGCGCCAGAACCGCTGGATGATCCGCAGGTCCAATATTTCGTGTTCCACGGATTCTTGCACGGTCCCGTCCACGACGCATCGCCTGCGGAATATCCCAACCCGCCCGCCAGTTCGATCATCGCCGCTTTTCCGATCAGCACCGCTCCCGCCCGATTTAATTTCTCAATCACGGTCGCGTTGTAATCGAATGACTGCTTCGCCAGCGGCCGCGCACCCCATGTGGTCGGATAGCCTGCAACAGCCACCAGATCTTTCGCGGCGTAGGGCAAACCATGCAATGGCCCGCGGTAATGACCAGCAGCAATTTCCTTCTGCGCCGTATGCGCCTGCTGCATCGCCAGCTCTCGCGTGATCGTCGCGTAGGCATTCAACTTTGGCCCCAGCGCTTCGCTGCGCGTTAGAAAACTTTCCGCCAGCTCCACGGGCGAAAGTTTTCCGCCGCGAATTCTCTCTCCGAGTTCGCGCAGCGAAAGATAAAGTATGTCTTCGCTTAGCACGGATTAATTCGTCCTCGCGCGCTATTCACGCATCCGTTTGCGCGCGCCAGATTCATCGGCAAACGCAATCGCAACGTATTGCGAGCGCCGAATTCATCGCTGGTTTTCCGAGCTGGACAGTTTCAGTACGGTGACTGGTGGGTCCCCATTCTGCAAAGTAAACTTCCGCATGGACGCTAGCATCGTTTCGTTGTAAGCCAAAATCCTGCGCAGATGTTTCCTCTGCTCTTCCGACAATCTCTCGCCGTACTTCCGGATGACGTTGGCGAGCTTCGCTTCCACCTCCCGGCTCTGCTCAGAGGTCAGCTTCGGCGTCGCCGTTTCCTGCTCGCCCGCCGCAACTGTAGGTGATCGGTCGCCCCGGTCGCGCCGCTCGGCCACGAATCCCGCCGGCGAAACCGAAAGAGAGAGCGCCGCAGCCGCAGCCAGCCCCGCATCCAGCCCGAATTCCCGGCGCGAGAGGCGCAAGGATTTCCTCGCGGCCCTGTTCGTATCCTCTATAGCTGCGTTCGACTTGTCAGAGTGAGTTGAGGATGATGTCGACACGGAGGTATAGTCTTGTATATATTATCCACTCGTCAAGCGATTTCATGACTACAAAATCCTCTCCCAACAAGCTTCTTGTCTCCATAAACTTAGTTGGCGCTACTCGCAGCGGCCCAGCGCCCATCGCGGCACCGCCCGCGGCGCGAGCATCACAAGCACCGCCAGAATCACAAGGATAATAATGCCGAATAACGCACCCGACGCTTCCTCTCACCCGCCCGTTGCCACGCCGCAGGATCCCACCTTCGCGCGCGGCCTCGGCCTGTTCGATTCAGTGATGGTCGTAGTCGGCGTAATGATCGGCTCTGGAATTTTCATCGTTTCGGCCGACATGTCGCGCGAAATCGGCAGCGCCGGATGGCTTCTCGTCGCCTGGCTGTTCACGGGTTTGCTCACCATTGCCGGAGCACTTTCCTACGGCGAGCTCGCCGCCATGATGCCGCGCGCCGGCGGAATGTACATCTACCTGCGCGAATCCTTTTCTCCGCTCTGGGGATTTCTCTACGGCTGGACGCTCTGCACCGTCATCCAGACGGGCACTATCGCCGCCGTCGCCATCGCCTTCGCGCGTTTTTCCGGCGTCCTGTTTCCGTCGGTGTCGGAAGCGCACTACCTGATCGCGCCGGTCCACGTTTTCAGCGGCTACGCTGTTTCGCTTTCGTCCGCGCAGCTGGTCGCCATCGGCGTCATCGCGATTCTCACCTGGACCAACAGCCGCGGCCTGCAATATGGCAAAGTCGTGCAAAATGTTTTTACGGTGGGCAAAACGATTGCGCTGCTGATCCTGATCACGCTGGGGCTCACGCTCGGGTGGAACGCCGCCGCTGTTCACGAAAATTTCAGCAACGCCTGGACCGCTCGCGGCGTCTCTCCCCTCACCGCCGGACTCAGCGCCACCACCGCCTTCGGTCTGTTCGTGGCCATCTGCGTCGCGCAGACCGGCTCCCTTTTCTCCGCCGATTCCTGGCACGACATCACTTTCACCGCGGGCGAAGTAAAAAATCCCCGCCGCAATCTCCCGCTATCACTCGCGATCGGTACCGGCATCGTGATCACGCTCTATCTGCTCGCGAACGTCGCCTACCTCGTCACGCTGCCGCTCGTGGCCATTCAACACGCTCCATCGGATCGCGTCGCCACGGCCATGTTGCAAACAATTTTCCCCACGTTGGGCGCGGCTCTGATGGCCACCGCCATCATGGTTTCCACCGTAGGCACCGTGAACGCGTTGACTCTGGCCGGAGCGCGCACTTACTACGCTATGGCGCGCGACGGGTTATTTTTTCAATCCGCCGGGACTCTGAATTCGGCGCGCGTGCCCGCTTGGGCATTGCTCATTCAAGGCCTCTGGGCCGTATTCCTGGTACTTCCGCGTACCTACAATCCCGCCACGCAAGAGTATGGCAATCTCTATAGCGATCTTCTCGATTACATTATTTCCGCCGCCTTGATTTTCTATATTCTCACCATCGCCGGCGTCTTTCGCCTGCGGATCACAAAACCCAATGCCGACCGCCCCTATCGTGCCTTCGGCTACCCCTGGCTCCCCGCGCTTTATATCATCGGCGCGGCGGCGATTCTGATCGTGCTGTTCACCTATCGCGCCGCTACTACCTGGCCGGGCCTGATAATCGTAATCCTCGGCGTGCCCGTCTATTTTCTGATAGCGCGCTCCGCCCCAGACCGTAAAATGCCCGACGAGGAGATGCCGCAGTAGCCCACTCGGCTGTGGCGCCATCAATCCGCGCGCAGCTGCAATTCATCGCAAGCGCCAAAATAATTTCGTGGAGGGTAATCCCGTGCAATTCGCTCGTATGATTTCGGCCGTGGACGCTCACGCTTGCGGCGAACCTGGCCGCGTGATCGTCGGCGGGGTGCTCGACGTTCCCGGTGCCACCATGTTCGAAAAAATGAAGTATCTTGAAACGCGCGCCGACGATCTTCGCAAACTAATGCTCCGTGAACCGCGCGGCTACCCAGCTTCGAACTGCAATCTGATCTTGCCATCCACGAATCCCGAAGCCGCCGCCGGATTCGTGATCATGGAGCAAACCGAATATCCGCCCATGTCCGGCACCAACACGATCTGCGTCGTCACCGTGCTACTCGAGACCGGAATGATTCCCATCCGCGAACGCATTACGAAGCTGAAGCTCGATACTCCCGCCGGCCTCATTGAAGTCGAAGCGGAAATCGAAAATCAAAAAGTAAAGCGCGTCACCTTTCAAAACGTTCCCGCATTCGCCGTGCATCTCGATGCCAATGTCGAAGTTCCCGGCCTCGGCACGATAAAAGTGGATGTCGCCTACGGCGGCATGTTCTACGTCATCGCGGATGCCGCGCCTCTGGGCTTTCATCTCACTCCCGACGAAGCGCGCGACATCGTCCGCGTCGGAGAAATGATCAAAGCCGCGGCGAACGAGCAGCTTCCCGCGGTTCATCCGGAAAATTCAGCAATCGCAGGCATCACCATCGCCCAACTCTCCGCGCCCGCCGATCATCCGCGCTGCGACCGCAAGAACACTGTCGTCGTCTCCACAGGCAAACTCGATTGGAGCCGCCCATCCTCATGGACCGGCGCGCTCGATCGCTCGCCCTGCGGCACTGGAACCTGCGCAAAAATGGCTACGCTCCACGCCAAAGGCCAATTGCCGCTGCATCAGGATTTTGTGCACGAAGGAATTCTCGGCACCACGTTCACCGGCCGCTTGATTGCGCAAACGCGGGTCGGCTCCTACGCCGCCGTAGTTCCCACAATCAGCGGCAGCGCCTGGATCACCGGCATCGCGCAGTACGTACTCGATTCCGATGATCCATTTCCCAGCGGTTATAAGGTAGGAGATATTTGGGGCAGCGCTGACTGAACTCTCACGGCGTCGAATTCGGCAAGCCCTGACCGACCGCCTCGCACCGGCAAACGGAGCCGGTCAACGCCCGCGCGCCGGCTCCTCGCGATCCTCGTGCACCTCGAAACCCGTCGGCGGCGTCACTTCTAACAAATACTCCACAAAATAGTCCCAGCGCCGGCGCACCAAATAAGGATTGCCGCCCTCGCCGTGATACATGTTCGGCACAAAAAGCATGTCAAAGTTTTTATTCGCCTTCATCAGTGCATCCACGAAACGCATGCACTCGACCGGATGCACGTTGTCATCAATATCTCCATGCACGATCAGCAAATGCCCCTGCAACTTCCCGGCCATGGTCACGTTCGATTGCGCGATGTAATCCTCCTGCAGCGGATAGCCCTGATACAGTTCGTTCCACCAAGCCTTGTCCAGCCTGGCGTCGTGATCGCCCGAAATCGTCACACCCACTTTGTAAAATTCGGGAAACGCCAGCATCGCGTGCGCCGCGCCGTATCCGCCGGCTGAAGTTCCCCAGATCCCCACACGCTCGATATCCATATACGGAAAACGCGCCGCCATCTGCTTGATCACCGCCACATGATCTTCAAACGCCCCGCCCAAATTCCTGTACGAATATTCATGGAACGCGCGCGAGCGCCCCGTCGTCCCGCGTCCATCCACCATCACCACCACGAAACCCAATTCCGCCACCGATTGCAAACCAATCCGGTTCGCCTGCCCGAACGATTTCGGCACAAAAAATGCCTGCGGCCCGGTGTACACTTGCTCGACGATCGGATATTTCTTCGCCGGATCGAAATTCGAAGGCCGCCAGATCAGTCCATACAAATCGGTCGAACCGTCCGCGGCCTTCCCGTGAAAAGGCTCCGGATATTTCCAGCCTGTCTGCAGCAGCTCCGCTGCGTCAGATTCCTCCAGCACACGCACTTCCGATCCGTCTTTCGTGCGCCGCAGCACCACCTTTCCGGGCTGATCCGCACGCGAATAACTGTCCACGAAGAACCTTCCATCCGGCGACACACTCCCGGTGTGATTCGCGTTTTCCGGACTCAACAGCGTCAGCCCCTTGCCGTCAAATCCCACGCTGTAAACATGCGTCAAATAAGGGTCTTCGTCCTTCTCCCGTCCGCAGCCCAAAAAATAAACTCGCCGCGCTTTTTCGTCCAGCAACAGTATCTGCCGCACCACCCACGGCCCCTGCGTCAACTGATTGACCAACTGCCCCGTCTTCTCGCTGTAAAGATACAAATGATTCCAGCCGTCGCGCTCCGAGGACCACACAATCTCCCCGCTCTCGTACGCAAATCGAACGAAAGTCTCGCCTGGATCCACATACCGCTCCGACTGTTCGCGGATCAACACTCGTTGCACGCCTGTCTCGGGATCCACGACGCGCAGTTCGATCGCCTTTTCTCCGCGCTCGCTGTAATCGTAATAAATACTCTTGCTGTCCGGATACCAGTCGAACTCCGGCCCGCCCTGAAACCGTATTTCCAAAGGCGCGGTCTTTATGTCCGTCCGTTTCCCCGACGGAATGTCAAAAACAATTGGCTGGGCCGTCGGCAGCGCCTCTCCGGGCAATGGATACACCACGTCGTAAGCTTTCGGCCGCAGTTGATTCGGTGGCACGAACTGCAAAGTCGTGAAGTGTCCGGCATTTCGCGAATCCAATCGGTAGGTAACCAGCTTCGAGCAATCCGGCGCCCAGAAAACCGCCGGACGCTGTTTCACCTCCTCTGCGCCTTGCGTCACCATCGGCCGCAGCGAAGGTATCGGCGTCGCATAATCCCAGCCGGGTTCTCCATCACGAGTGAGTTGCTGCGCCGATCCCGTCGAAACATCGCGCAGATAGAGATTGTGGTCCTTGACGTACACGGCCCACGCACCGTTGGGAGAAAAATCTTCGTACGGCCCAGGCTGCACATCGCTGGACTTCTTGCAATCGTACTTCTCCAGCGCGCATGTCCAAGCCGTGCCTTCCCATTGAAAATTAATGGACTGCCCGTCCTTCGTGAATTCGAAGCAATCAAACGGCAGTTGCGACGCCGAGTATTCCCGCTTCGCCGCGCGCGACAAAGACGCCGCAAGCTTCGCGTGATCGAATGCTGGCGCGCTCGTATTCTGCGCCGCGTCCACCAGAATAAATTCCGTTCCGCTCGGCCCTACCTTCCTGTACCAGAACCTGGGGGTCTTCTCGATCCAGTGCGGCGTCACATCCGCCACGAAAATCTGATGCCGCGCATTTCCGGGAAGAAATTTCTCGGCGCGCTGGTAATCCGCAAGCGTGCCTTGCGCGCGAACCAGCACCGGTGCGAGAACAAAAATCGTCACTGCCGTGATCCACTTCCCAGCGTCGTGCTTCATTTTTGTTCCTCCGGCAAACAGCTTTCACGCATCACTTGATTCCCGGCGACGATTGGTTCACCGGCAGCACGATTTCCTCGCCCTCGCCCAATCGCTGCCGCACCACGAACGAATCCCCTTCGCAATCCTGACCGGGGTTTGTCGCGATAGGACGCAAGGATTTTGGGAAGGGGGGCCGGGGAAGCCCCGCCCTTCCCTACGTCCTCCTTGCCGGCATCCAAAGTCATAGGGGTGGCGACGACTCCGGAGCCACAGCGCAAGGTCCTGAAACCCAGCTTCCGCCGCAACCGGGCCACGCTGGCTGCAGCGATCAAGCAGCGTGCCAAAAAAAACGAATGCCGTGCGGCGATTCGGGCCGGGTGATAAGTCACATCCGCGTCTCCCCGTAAACCACGGAAAACGCGCAAGAAAACCCACTACAGGAACGTCCACTGCACCCTTTGCAGTAAACGTTTCCACGCAGTCTCACCTTTTCGATTGCCTAACGTCTCGACGATGTATATTATATGCACGCTTACCCGTCAATGCCCATTTGCCTACATTCCGGTTTTACTGCGCTTACGCCGTCCCGTTCCGATTTTCGGGTGCCCTGGCCTTCCTTTCTTTCGCTTTGCGTCGGCGTCCCCGCGCCGCAGCATCGAAACAAGTTGCAATTTCGCTCGCAAATGTCTGTCCTGAAACGCAATACTGCATCTTCCGATATGCGTCTCCGAGTGAGGATCGGATAGCCTGCTCATGGGTCTTACCAAACCACGTGTTGAAAATAGTCCCGCGAACATGTTTGACGCGGTCGAACGGATCCATATCGTCGATTCCCACACCGGTGGCGAGCCCACCAGAATTATTGTCAGTGGCGGACCGGACCTCGGCCGCGGCTCTGTAGCCGAGCAACTCGAACGCTTTCGCCTCGATCACGATTATCTCCGCAGCGCGCTCGCCAATGAACCGCGCGGCTCCGAAGTGGTTGTCGGCGGAATTCTCTGCAGGCCCTCCGATCCTGCCAGCGCCGCCGGCGTAATTTTCTTCAACAACGTTGGATATCTCGGCATGTGTGTGCACGGCACCATCGGATTGATCACCACGCTGGCGTACTTGGGGAAAATCACTTACGGCGATCATCGCATCGAAACCCCGGTGGGCACGGTCACCGCGACGCTTCATGAAACCGGCGAAGTCACTGTAGTAAACGTCGCCAGCACGCGCACGGCCGCGAAAGTTACAGTCCAGGTGCCCGGCTACGGCGCCGTCACGGGCGACGTCGCCTGGGGCGGCAATTGGTTCTTCCTGGTGGACAATACTCCGCTCGAACTCAACACCGCGAACATTGAAAAGCTAACCGAATTTGCCTGGGCCATTCGCCAAGCTTTGGCCAACAGTGGAATCAAAGGCAGCGACGGAAAGGAGATCGATCACGTTGAACTGTTTCGCCCGTCCCGCACGCCAGGAATTCAAAGCCAGAATTTCGTTCTCTGCCCCGGCAAAGCGTATGACCGTTCGCCCTGCGGCACCGGCACCAGCGCCAAACTCGCCTGCCTCTATGCGGATGGAAAATTGAAACCCGGCGAAGTGTGGCGCCAGGAAAGCATCGTGGGCAGCGTTTTTGCAGGACAGGTTCGCATCGAGGATGGCCAGGTCTTGCCCATTATTAAAGGTTCTGCGTTCATTACATCGGAGGCGGATGTGATTCTGGATCCGCGCGATCCCTTTCGAAATGGCATTTACCCGTGAACAACCCGGCGGAAGTTGTGATTGTCGGCGCGGGCATCGTTGGAGCCGCCTGCGCTTCGGAGCTCGCCGCCGAAGGCTTGCGCGTCGTGGTGATTGACGAGGGTTTCCCCGGCCGGGGATCCACCGGCGCAGCCATGGGCCACATCGTAGTGATGGATGATTCCGAGGCTCAGTTCGCCATCACGCGCTATTCTCAAATTCTTTGGGACGATATGCGCGACCAGCTTACCTGCGCCGTTGAATTCGACCCGTGCGGAACTCTGTGGGTCGCCACCGACGAAAATCAAATGGCCGAAGTCCGCCGGAAATTTGATTACTACCGCGAACGCGGCGTAAACGTGGAAATCCTCGATTCGCAGCAGGTTCGTGATGCGGAGCCTCACTTGCGCGCACCGCTCGCGGGCGGACTTCGCGTGCCTGGAGATTCGGTCATCTATCCGCCCTGCGCCACGGGATTCTTGCTGCAGAGGGCTCGCCACCTGGGAGCACGCGTCATTTACGGCCAGCCTGTCACCGCCATTGGAAAAGGCATCGCGCGCCTCGCCGACGGCACAATTTTCGCCGCCGGCTTCATCATCAACGCCGCCGGCCAGTCCGCTCCGCAGCTAAGCGCAGGAATAAATATTAAACCGCGCAAAGGCCACCTGGTCATCACCGATCGCTACCCGAATTTTCTCCATCATCAAGTCGTCGAACTCGGCTATCTGAAAAGCGCGCACTCGCTTACCGCCGATTCCGTGGCCTTCAACGTGCAGCCTCGGAAGACAGGCCAAATATTAATTGGCTCATCGCGTCAGTATGGCGCCGACAATTCGGCGGTGGACCATTCAATCCTCGTGCGCATGCTGCAGCGTGCGTTCGAGTACATGCCGGACCTGAATTTACTTTCTGCAATTCGCGTGTGGACCGGTTTTCGCCCTGCCACTCCCGACAAACTCCCTTTGATCGGACCGTCGCCGGAAGATCCGTCCGTTTTGGTCGCTGCCGGTCACGAAGGCCTGGGCATCACTACCTCGCTCGCCACAGCGAAACTAATCTGTTCGCAAATTCTCGGCCAGCGGCCCGCCATTCCCATTCAGCCTTATCTCCCGTCGCGGCAAATGGCTGCGGAGGCATATGTCTGAATCCGTTTCCGTTTGCGTAAACGGCAAACCGGTCACAGTTCGCGCCGGAGCCACCGTGGCCGTCGCAGTTCTAGCGTCCGGCGCAACTTGCCGCACCTCTGTCTCCGGCCAACCGCGCTCGCCACTCTGCGGCATGGGCACTTGTTTCGAGTGCCGCGTCGAAATTAACGGAGAACCGCAGCGCCGCAGTTGCCAGGTGCTTTGCGAATCGAATATGGAAATAGAAGCCGGTGGATAGCGTCAAACATCTCAGATTCGACGTCGCCGTCGTCGGCGCAGGCCCCGCCGGAATTGCCGCGGCGCTCGCGGCCGCGGATTCCGGCAAGTCCATCGGCTTGCTGGACGACAATCCCGCCGCCGGCGGACAGATTTGGCGCGGCGCTCAAACCGCCCCGCGCAAATCGGCAGCATCGCTCTGGTTTGATCGTCTAAATAAATCCGCAGTTCAAATCGTGCGCGGCGCTCGAGTCTTTCACGCTGCGAGTGGCGAGTTGGCTGCCGAGTCCGATGATTCCGCCATTCAGGTCACGTACGGAAAACTGGTCCTGGCGACGGGCGCGCGCGAACTCTTCCTGCCTTTCCCCGGCTGGACACTTCCCAACGTCATGGGCGCAGGCGGATTGCAAGCCTTGCTAAAATCCGGGCTAGATATCGCCGGGAAGCGCGTCGTCATCGCCGGAACCGGTCCGCTGCTGCTCGCAGTCGCTGCATACGCGCGTAAATGTGGCGCGAAAGTCATCGGCATCTGTGAACAAACCACTCGGCCGCGCATGGTGCGCTTCGGCATCAAGATGCTCCTGGCTCCCAGCAAAGCCCCCGAGGCCTTGCGCTTCGCCTACGATCTGCGCGGCATCCCGCACTGGACCGATTGCTGGCCCGTCGCCGCCTTCGGAAATCGGCGCGTGGAAATCGTCCGCATATCGCGCCAAGGCCAGACCAGCGAAGTCGAATGCGATTATCTCGCGTGCGGTTTTCATCTCATACCGAATGTCGAGCTGCCGCGCATGTGCGGCTGCCGTCTGCAACAAGGTCTTGTAGAAGTGGACGAATATCAGCAAACCTCGGTCACCGGAACGTATTGCGCTGGTGAGCCTACGGGAATTGGCGGCCTCGAGCTCGCGCTCGTGGAAGGCGAAATCGCCGGATACGCCGCCACAAATTGGGAAGATCGCGCCAAACACTTATTCGCGAGGCGCGCCCGCTACCAACAAGTAGTTCGCATTCTAAGAGACGCATTCCCATTGCGTCCTGAGCTGAAAAATCTCGCGCGGCCGGACACGCTGGTCTGTCGCTGCGAAGACGTCCCGTACGAAAGGCTGTGCGAACACAGCTCCTGGCGTGCTGCGAAATTGCACGCCCGCTGCGGCATGGGCCCTTGCCAGGGACGCGTTTGCGCCCCCGCCGCTGAATTTCTTTTCGGCTGGGAAATTGATTCCGTCCGACCGCCAGTTTTTCCGGTGCGCTGTTCGAGCCTGGCGGCGATCCCCGCGCATCCTGCAGCCCCACGAAATTAAATGGAGGATTCCGATGAAGTGGAAAGGCGTAATGCCAGCAATCACCACGTGTTTCGATCAAAATGAAAAAGTGGACCACGCATTCATGGCCAATCACTGCCGCTGGCTTGCGGAAAATGGCTGCACCGGCGTAGTGGCGCTCGGTTCGCTCGGCGAAGGCGCTACTCTGTCCTTCGACGAAAAGGTGGCAATTTTGCGCAATTGCGTTAGCGCCTTGAAAGGTCGCGCCCCCGTCATCGCCGCCATTTCCGCGCTATCCACCGCCGAAGCCATCGCGCAAGCCAAAGCCGCGGAATCCGCCGGCTGCGAAGGTCTTATGGTCCTTCCCCCCTATGTTTACAAAGGCGACTGGCGCGAAATGAAAGCCCACGTCGCCGCCGTTCTGAAAGCCACTCCTCTGTCCAGCATGCTGTACAATAATCCTGTCTCGTACGGGACCGACTTTTTTCCCGCGCAAATTCAGGAACTCGCGAACGAGCACCAGAACCTGCATTCGGTGAAGGAATCGAGCACGGACGTGCGCAGGATCAGCGCGATTCGCGCTCTCATGAGCGATCGCCTGATTTTATTTATCGGCGTGGATGACGCTATCCTAGAAGGCATTGGAGTCGGCGCCACCGGATGGATCGCCGGGCTCGCTAATGCTCTGCCGCGAGAATCCGTGGACTTGTTCCATTACAGTATGGAAGGAAAATCCGCGCAGGCGTTCGAGCTGTATCGCTGGTTCTTGCCGTTGCTGCGTCTGGACACGGTTCCCAAGTTCATCCAGCTGATAAAATTGGTTCAGCAGGAACTTGGAATCGGCAACGCCCGCGTCCGTGCCCCGAAACTGGAGCTGGTTGGCGAAGAATTGGAAGCCACTAGGAAAATAATTCGTCACGCCATGCAAAATCGGCCAAAGAATGCGAGCTCAGCTCTTGCGCACGCCGCAAGGTAAAGGATCTGCAAAATGGAATTCTTGGGAACTTCAATAATCGGATTTCGCGACGGCAACGCGGGCAGCGCAGGCAACGGCACGTTCCAAGCCTTCGCCCCAGCCACCGGCCAGAAAATCGAGCCGTCCTTTCACTCCGCAAAGGGCGAAGAAGTTGACCTCGCCGTCAAGCTCGCCGCCGAAAGCAGCGCCTTTTTCGCGCGCGTGTCTGGCAAAAAAAGAGCGGAGTTCCTGGAGACGATCGCCTCCCGCATCGAAGCCCAGACCGAATCGCTCGTTACGCGCGCCCATCAAGAATCCGCGCTTCCGCTCGCCCGCCTGCAATCAGAAACCGGCCGCACTTGCGCGCAAATCCGCATGTTCGCAAAAGTAGTCCGCGAGGGCTCCTGGGTCACCGCGCGGATTGATCACTCCGATGCGCAGCGCAAACCAGTTCCCAAGCCAGATGTGCGCTCGATGCTGCGCCCTCTCGGTCCGGTCGTCGTCTTCGGAGCCAGCAATTTTCCACTTGCCTTCTCGGTTGCCGGAGGCGATACCGCCTCCGCGTTCGCCGCTGGAAATCCCGTCATCGTCAAAGCCCATCCCGCGCATCCCGGTACCAGTGAAATGGTGGGCCGCATCATTCGCGATAGCGTGCGCGCTTGCGATTTGCCCGAAGGCGTTTTTTCTTTGCTCTTCGATTCCGGAATTTCTGTCGGCGCCGCCCTCGTGCAACATCCCCTCGTGAAAGCAGTCGGCTTCACCGGTTCCATCCCCGCCGGCCGCGCGCTGTTTGATTTGGCCGTGAAGCGCCCGTCCCCCATTCCGTTTTACGGCGAAATGGGAAGCACCAATCCCACTTTCATTCTTCCCGGCGCGCTCGCCGTTCGTGGCGAAAAAATCGCGGCGGAGCTTTACGGCTCCTTCACTCTCGGTGCCGGCCAATTCTGCACCAAGCCCGGGCTCATATTTCTCTCCGCAGGAAAGCCCGCGGACGCGCTTGTAAACGTCCTGAAAGGCAAAGTCGGCGAATCCGCGAAGTTCACGCTACTGACTTCTGGAATCAGCTCGTCCTATAATCGCGAAATTCGCAATCGCAAAAATCACGAAGGCGTCAGCGTGCTCGCCGAGGAAAAATCTCCCGATTCGTCCTCATCGTTCCAAGCAGGCGCCGCACTATTCCAGACGGATATCACGTCGTTCCTCGCCAGCCCCGAACTCGCCGACGAAGTTTTCGGACCCGAAACGCTGCTGATCAGTTATTCAAAGAAAGAACAAATTCTCGAAGCTGCTCGCGGCCTGCACGGGCATCTCACCGCCACAGTTCACGGCACCGACCAGGACATCGTCGAATTCTCCGAGCTCATCGCCATCCTCGAAAATAAAGTCGGGCGAATTATTTACAACGGCTACCCGACGGGCCTGGAACTCTGCGACGCCATTGTTCATGGCGGGCCCTATCCGGCCAGCACCGATTCGCGCACCACTTCCGTCGGCACCCTGGCAATTTTCCGCTTTGCCCGCCCCGTCTGTTATCAGGATTTTCCAGACGTCGCTCTGCCCGACGAGTTGAAAAACGAGAATTCTCTTGGCATCTGGCGCATGGTGGACGGAGAATTGACACGTTCACCGTCCTGATAGATGATCACGGACGGGGCGCGCGGGCCATCCATTTCAGGAATCCCGGAACCAGACTGCTGTAATTATCCCGCGCCGATCTAGTTGCAAAAGGTTACGTGACTAACGATGCCAAAACCTCAATCTAAATTCGTCGCGGCGCCAACGCATGAACACACCGCAAGAAAATCCGACGCCATCCCCCGCCAATCCTTGGCTGCTGCCGTGGTCGAACGCCTGCGCGACAAAATTTTGCACGGCGAACTCCGCGAAGGCGAGCAGCTCCGCCAGGACGCCATCGCCGCCGAATTTCAGATCAGTCGCATCCCCGTCCGCGAAGCCCTCAGCCATCTGGCCGCCGAAGGGCTGATCACTATCGTCGCCAATCGTGGCGCAGTCGTTTCCGCGCTCTCTCCCGACGAAATTATGCAGCTTTTTGAAACGCGCGCGGTCCTGGAATGCTACATGCTCCGCCAAGCCATCGCCAACTTCACCGAAAAGGATTTCCAAGCCGCTGAAGAAATTCTCCAGCACTTCGAGGAATCGCTCGAAAACGACGCCGACGTGAAATCCTGGGGCCAGTGGAACTGGGCTTTCCACTCTGCGCTGTACGCACCCGCGAACCGCCCCGTGATGCTCTCTTTCCTCAAGACTCTCAACAACAACTGCGACCGCTACACCCGCCTCCATCTGGTTTTCACCCGCGAATTGCACGTGGCGGGAAAGGCCCACCACGAATTACTCGACGCCTGCCGCACCAAAGATCCCGAAGTAGCCTCCAACGCCCTCTGGCAGCACATCACCACAGCCGGCGAATATCTAAAAGAATTCATCCAGCGCCACCGCGAGCAACACGCCTAATTTTTTACCAGCCACACCACCGATTTTGAATCTGACTTTGCAGTCGTAACGGCGAGCTTCAGCCGGGCGCCTTTGAATTTCGTAGCGCCAGCGTCTGGCCGGCTCTGTTGCTTTTGCTCCCGGAGCGGCCCCCTATTTTTTAGGCGGGCGCAGGCGACACCAAAATCCGCTGTTGACGAGTAAACGTTTTCCCATAGATACTCGTGGCGCCACGAAAACGGAGACACTTCGATGACCATCACGCTTCCTGCTCGGCGCAACTTCCTGAAAGATGGCGTAGCGGCCGCACTCGGCGCCGCGGCCTTCCCTCTGATTTCCTCTTCGCCGGTCCTGGGCAAATCCGCGACGGCGCCCACCACACCGCAGCAAACTTCCGCGCCCGCAGCATCCGCACGCATTAAAATCGATTTCGATCGCCAGATCGGCAAAATTGATCCCAACATCTACGGCAACTTCATCGAACATCTCGGCCGCTGTATCTATGGCGGAATTTACGAAGAAGGCTCGCCACTCTCCGATGGCGACGGCTTTCGCAAAGATGTTCTGGAAGCCGCCCGCGGGCTGCACATTCCCCTGCTGCGCTGGCCCGGCGGAAATTTCTCTTCCGGATACAATTGGCGCGACGGCATCGGACCGAAAGACTCCCGCCCTCGCCGCTGGGACACCGCCTGGCAAGCCGAAGAATCCAATCGCTTCGGCACGGACGAATTCATTCAATACTGCCGCAAGCTAGGCTCCGAGCCTTATATCACCGTGAACATGGGCACTGGCACCATGCAGGATGCCGCCGACTGGGTGGAATATTGCAACGGCACCATGAACACCGCTTGGGCTAACCTGCGCAGAAAAAACGGCCATCCCGAACCCTACAACGTGAAATATTGGGGCCTGGGAAATGAAATTTATGGCTCCTGGCAAGCCGGCCACAAAACCGCCGCAGCTTACGCCGACCTCGCACTCGAATTCGCCAAGATGATGCAATGGGTTGACCCCACCATCAAACTCATTGCCTGCGGCGGAAATAACGCAGACTGGGACCGCGAAGTTCTGGAACGCCTCGTGGATGTAGTGGATTATATTTCGCTCCACCACTACGGCGGCAGCATGGACACCGCCAAGGAAATTCACGATGCCAGCAAGCTCGAGCACGAAATAAAAGTCCTGGACGCCGTAATCACTTCCGTCGCCGGCAAAAACGAGAAAAAGGAACGCGTGAAAATCGCGGCCGACGAATGGAATATCTGGTTCCGCTCCTGGTTCAAGCGCGGCGACGATCATAAACTGGAAGAAATCTACAATTTGCGCGACGCCCTCTGGGCCGCCTCCGCGCTCAACATTTTTCATCGCAATTGCCGCACCGTGCAAATGGCGGATCTCGCGCAACTTGTCAACGTAATCGCTCCCATCATGGCCAATCCCACGGGAATCTTCCTGCAGACGATTTATTTCCCGCTGCAGCTCTACGCCGAACATTCCGGCAACGTTGCTCTCGATGCTTTCGTGCGCTCGGAGACGTTTCCGGACATGCCGGATACGCCCTATCTCGACGTCTCGGCCACCGCGGACGAGAACGGCAAAAAGCTGACGCTCTCGGTCGTCAATCGTCACCCCACTTCGGATATAACCGCGGACATCGCCATCGAAGGTTTTCAATTGCAGGCAACGGGTGATCTATATGAAGTGAACGGCCCAAGCCTCGATTCAACGAACACTTTCGCCGAACCGAAAAACATAGGCGTAAAGCGCAGTCAATTTTCGGGCGTCGGCCCGTCGTTCCGCCAGACGTTCCCGGCCCACTCGCTAACCGTTCTGACGCTTCATTCCTAGCGCGCGACTCGCACGAATTGGGAGCCGCAAATCAGGGAGGGCCGGCGCCCCTGCTACGAATCAGACGCGCCGTTCTCCCGCAGCACGAGCGAAAGCTTCCCGTTGTGAATCATCGGACTGTCGAGCGAAATGGCGGAGCAATCCCGCACCACCCAATCCGCGCCCGCATCCCACAGTTCTTGCGCCGCCATCGTCGTGCACAACCCAATCACTCTGGCGCCTGCAGCCTTGCCGGAACGCACCCCTGCCGGGGCATCCTCCACCACCACGCAATCCCGCGCCTTAAAACCCAGCACCTCCGCGCCCTGCAGATAGGGATCCGGCGCCGGCTTGCCGTTCGCGATGTCGCTCGACGTCACAAAACCTTCCGGCCGCGGCAACCCGCTGGTTTTCAATCGCACTTCCGCCAGCCGCCGCGTGCACGACGTGACAATCGTCCAGCGTCCGCGCGGCAACGCGCCCAATAATTCCTGCGTTCCCGGCAAGGGCACGATTCCCTCCAGGTCCACAATCTCGCCGCGCTCGATTTCCTTATTCTCGGCCAGATGATCGCCGTTCGGCAGATACTCGCGAACCGTCATAATGCTCGGCCGCCCGTGCGCTCGATGCACTACTTCCGCAGCCTCGAATCCGTGCCGCAGCGCGAAACGCGTCCACACGCGCGCCACCGCCGGCGTCGAATCAATCAGCACTCCGTCCATATCAAACAGCAGCGCAGCACAAGAAATCTGTATCATCCGCAGCTCCGCCTGCGCGCAACGCATCCCTCAGTCGTTTTCGCGTGCACAGGATTCCATCCAGCATACGGATGCAAAAGCTTTTCCGCAAATTAAGGCCTTAGATTTCCCGCGAAGGAAACGATGGGAAGGAACCGCTCAAACCGAGCTAATTCGCTTTTTCTGGCGCCACAGGGTGCGCCATTTGCATCGCCGAGATCCGAATCAGCGCGGGCAACACGTCGCCAAAACTCCCGCCCCCCGCCGCACCGCCAAATTCAAAATAGAGTCTCCGGTACAGCGCGTACAGTTCGTCGTAAATCCCCTGCGCTTCCTTCCGCGGATGAAACACGATGTGCAAAGGACAAATCTGCCTCTGCGCTTCTTCGATCGTCTTGAAAGTTCCCGCCGCCAGAAACGCGAAAATTGCCGAACCCAGGCTGGTCACTTTCTTGCTCGGCACCAGCACCGGACGCCCCAGCACGTTGGCGTACACCTGATTCAAAACTGGATTGCTCTGCGGAATTCCTCCGGCATTGATCACGCGCTCGATCTTCGTGCCATGTTCCGCCATGCGATCCAGAATCACCCGCGTGTGAAACGCCGTCCCTTCGATCGCCGCGAAAAGTTCGTCCTGCGCCGTGTTCTGCAAATTCCAGCCCAAAGTAATTCCGCGCAGATTCGGATTCACCAGCACCGTGCGGTCGCCATTGTCCCAAGTCATGCGTAACAATCCGGTCTGGCCCGCTTGGTATTTTTCCAATCCCACGCTCAATTGCGAAATCGGAGTGTTCGCCCGCCGCGCGATCGCCTCGAAAATGTCTCCGGTAGCGGAAAGTCCCGCCTCGATCCCGGTGTAGGCCGGATGTACGCTGCCCGTCACCACGCCGCACACTCCCGGCACCAGCTGCGTCTGGCTCGAGATCCCAATAATGCAAGTAGAGGTCCCCACGACATTCGCCACATCTTTTTCTTGCGCACCCGCGCCGATCGCATCCCAATGCGCGTCGAACGCGCCCACCGGAATCGGAATCCCCGCGCGCAATCCCAGTTTCTCGGCCCAATGAGGAGACAACGACCCGGCAATCTTGTCGGAAGTTTCGTACTGCCCCGCCAGTTTCGCGCGCACACCGGCCAGCAGCGGATCCAATTTCACCAGGAATTCCTCGGCAGGCAACCCGCCCAGATCCGCATGCCACAACCACTTATGCCCCATCGCGCAAATACTGCGCTTCGCCTTGCTCGGATCGGTCACGCCGCACAGCGTCGCCGCCACCATGTCGCAGTGCTCGAATGCGCTCGCAAATTTTGCGCGCTTGTCCGGATTGTGGCGCAGCCAGTGCAACAGCTTCGCGAATCCCCACTCCGACGAATACACGCCGCCGCACCAGCGAATCGCTTCCAGCCGCTCGCGGTTCGCTAGTTCCGTGATCTCCGCGGCTTCCGCCTTCGCCCGGTGGTCGCACCACAAATAATAATCATCTAGCGGGACCATCTTCGCATCCACCGGCACGACCGACGATCCCGTGGTATCCAGCGCGATCGCTTCCACGTCCTCGCCGCGCACTGCCGCTTTTTTCACAGCCTCGCGCGTCGCCAAAGCCAGCGCGCGCATATGGTCATCGTGCGATTGCGTCGCAAATTCCGGGTCCTCGCGTTTGCGATGCAATGGATATTCGGCCACGGCGGATTCCAGCGCGCCCTTCTTGCTGTCCACGATCGAAACGCGCACACTCAACGTCCCGAAATCTACGCCCGCGACGATCGCCATAAAAATCCGCGCCTCTGGAGGTTAATTTCCGTGCCAGTGCATGCCCCAGCCCAAATAACGAACCGCCGCCTCATGCACCATTGCCGTCACCGACGAACAATTTGCCGCGACATGATGTTCGAACCCGTTTTCGCAGATGAACCACAGCAGCTTCTGCATCTTGGGAATCTCCACCACTCCCGCGCCGCCAAATGTTTCCAGTGGATCATCCGTGAAATTTCCGCTGCCCACGTACCCGCGCACGTGCCCCGCGCGATCGTCCGTCGAAAATCGCGCAAACGTCATTGGTCGAACTTCACCAATCCCACGCACGTCCCGAACGTATTTTCTTTCCCCACCGTGCCGGCAATGATTGCCTGATAATCCATCTTCACCGATTTGAGAAAATGTTTCGGCAAATTGCTGCAGTGAAAGCACACAGCCTTGTCGGGCTTTTCGCCATAATTATTGTTCCAATCCAGCAGCGCGCTGGGCGTCTGCGACGCCAGGCGCAGCGCGTGCATACTCAATCCCTGGCGCGCTCTTCAAATCGCAATGTTCATTTGCTTCACTCAGCGCCGGATTCGGCGGCTTTAGGTTTTCGCCGGCGCGCGGTTTTCGGAGCCAAGGCAGTGGAATCACGTAGGACCAGGCTGGTGCGAAGCATGTACTCACTTCCCGTCGGCGCAGGTGTTTTTCGCCGCACTTCTGCCAGAAGCGCATTGAATGCCAATCGTGCAATTTCCGTTTGCGACATTTTTACCGTAGTCAAAGGCGGTATCACGAACTGCGCCAGGCGGATGTCGTCAAACCCCACGACAGATAGTTCTTTTGGAACATGTACTCCCTGCGCGTAACTTTCGCGCATCACCCCCAGCGCCGTCATGTCGTTCGAACAAATCACGGCTGTAGGAATCTGGGCTACGCCAAAAAGCTTTTGCATTGCCTGGATACCGCCCTCCATCGTGTGATTTCCTTCCACCAAATGCTGCGGATCCACGGCCAGTCCGATCTCGTCCATCGCCTGCATAAAAGCATGTTTCCGCGCCAGCGCTGTCTTCAGCGTCAACGGCCCGGAGATAAACGCAATTTTTTCGTGGCGCAACGCCGCCAGATGCTGCACCGCCTGCCGCAGTCCATTCAAATAATCAATCTTGATCGTGCTGATCCGCGGCAGCGGCGGTCCCACGTCAATAAACACGAGCGGTACGTTGCGCGATTTCAGATCATCGAACAGCGCTTCTTCCATCCCGAATGTGACCACCGCCACGCCTTCCACGCGGCGCTCGATCATGCGCCGCACCGAAAGCGCCATCCGCCCGGGATCGTGCACCGTGGAAGTGGTAAGAATCTCGTAATTGTTCTGCACCGCGATGTCTTCGAATCCCTGCACGATTTCAGGAAAGAACGGATTCGTGATCTCCGAAACGATCAATCCGAAAATCCGGCTGCGTCCAGAAACCAGCGAGCGCGCCTGCGTGTTCGGGTAATATCCCAGCTCCTCAATCACTTTCCACACGCGCCGCGAAAGCTGCGGCGTCACCGTAGGCACACCGTTGATGGTCCGCGACACCGTCGCAATCGATACCTTCGCCATCTTTGCAACTTCGTGGATGCTCACTTCTTATCTCCCATAACGCATGGTGCCACGTACTATCCACTCCCGTGGCGCTTGCGTCAACGTCCGCATAAAGAAGAACTCGCTTGCGCGCAAACCCTGGCAAACCTACCCGTCCGTGTCTTCGTTATGCGCGCTGGTCTTCCAATACACCGCGTATCGCTCGCCCCATATTTGATTCAGCGGAATCAAAGTCGTCGCATTCTTCTGGCCCACCGTCTGAAATGTCAGCGGCTGCCCCTTCACCGGCTCCAGCCACGCTGCCGCGTGAATCTCTGCCGCCGATTTCGCAGAAATATTCGCGTTCCCTTTTGCTTCGGCATGCGGAGGAGACAATTGCGTCGGCCCATGATCGGGATCGTATTGCATCGCTTCCGTCAGCCCTTGGGTTCCCAGGCGCCCGGCCAACACGATCGGCCCGTACAACGCCGCTACCTGTGTTGAATCCCCCAGCAACGGCTCTAGATGCAAACGCATCGGCAACTTGACTTCCAGCTTGTCGCCGTCTGCCCACTCTCGCGTAATTCTCAAATAACTTCCCGGGCTGGAAAAAGCCTGCAGCGCTTTTCCATTTAACTCGACCGTGCCGCCGTCCACCGCCCAGCTCGGAATTCGTATATTGACGCCGGCCTGCACCGGCTTTGCCGCTTTCACGGTGATGCTAGTGCCTTCCTGTTCGGGAAATTTTGTGGTCTGGCGAATCGTCAGCCCCTTCTCCGGCCAGCGCGCTTCGGAAGCGATAAAAAGATTCACAAACACATCGTGCTCGTTACGCGAATAAATCGAATCGGTAAATTTCGAAAACTCTTCCACGCCGGTCCCGGTGCAGCACCAGAACGAATTGAATTGCGAATGGAAAAACTTCCAGTAGCCGGTTTGCAGCGGGAAATAATACATCTTCATTCCGTTGTCTGGATTCTGCGTCCCCAGCCGCGAATTGAAAAGCGTCCGCTCGTAGTAATCCATGTAGCGCGGATCCGCCGTCCACTGATGCACATGCCGCGTCAGCTTCAGCATGTTGTACCCGCAGCAACATTCCTCCGACCACAAACTGAGCGCGTTCGACAAATTTCCCGCGTCCGTGTCCCATCCTTCACCGTTACTGGTTCCGCCCGTCACGTACGCACGCTCCTGCGTAACCTCTTCCCAAAAATACTTAGACACCTCGTGGTAGTACGGATCGCCCGTCAGCTCATATCGCCGCGCCGCGCCGATCACCTTCGGAATATTTGTGTTCGTGTGCAGCCCTTTCAACTCATCCCGATGCGCCGCCAGCGGACCGAAGTAATCCGGCTGCTCAAATCGTGTCGCCGTCCGAAAATATTGCCACTTTCCCGTAATCGCGCTCAGGTTATACAGCGCCTCATTCGTTCCGCCGTACTCGGTCTTTAAAATTCGCTGCATGTGATCATCGCTGATGCCGTTGGTCCAATGACCCATCCACCGCGCCATTCCTTCAGCCACCGCCAGAGCCTGCTCCGATTGGCAGTAGGTGTGCATGTCCAAATTTCCCGCCATGATCTTGTGCAGCGTGTAAAACGGCGCCCACACGCCTTTGCCATCGCTCAACCGATCGAAAAAACTCTCAGGGAATGCGCTCAGATAACCGTTGCCCTTTGCCTCCTGGCATTTCACCAGCTCCGCCACCACTGCCTCGCCCTTGGTTTTCAATTCCACGTCGCCGGTGCTTGCATAGCCGAGCGCGCACGCCGAAAGAAAATGGCCTGTGAAATGCCCGCGCAGTTCGCAATCCGGAGCTTCCCATCCGCCCAAAGGCTCCGCCGAACTCGCCAGCCCGGCATTCACTCGAAAATTGTGCAGCAGGCGATCCACGGGAAGAGAATGCAGATACTGCAGATTCATTTTCGTGGCATCCAGGAAAGGTCCATCCAGCAAACGCACCTGCTCCATGGGAAACGGCGCGGCCAGAAGCGTCACGCGGCCTTCCGGACCGTGCGTACGCCCAGCCTGCTGCAGTAAATCCTCGAAAGCAGCGCTCCCTGCGAACGCTCCCGCAGTTTTCGGAAGACACGCCAGCGCTGCCGACGACATCACCCCGGAAACAAACCGCCGCCGCGAAACGCCCTTGGGAAACTTCACATTGCCCTCCCGCACTTCGCTGCCATCCGCCACCGCCGCCCTCCACAAACCGAATTTCGAGGAAGCGTTTACCCAAATTGCCGCGATTCGCGCCGGGCGCTAGCAGCGATCGCCTGCCTCAGTTCGAATTCGGATCATCGGAAGGCTGATTCAACGTGCCAACCCTCTAGGAAATATATCTGATTGCAAATTATATGCAAGGACTTTACAAATCCAAAAAATACCATAACAAAATGTAAATAAAGGAGTTACATACAATACGACGCCCCGTAACGCCATGCCAGCTGCAATGCATTTTACGACGCCGCAAAGCGTATTTCTTTCAAGAATGGGACAGGGCGCGCTACCTCGCCTTGATTCGCACCATCACGACCCCGTGGCTTGGCACAAACGCGCTGAACGTCCCGCTTACCGGTCCCAAATCCTTCTTCAACCACAGATCGCGCACCGACGCCTCTCCTTCAATTCCCAACAGCCAGAGTTTCACCGTCATCTGCTCGGTGCTTCGTTGGCGATTAAACAATCCCACCGCTTCGCTTCCGTCGGCCAGCGGCTTCATCCAGATCTCAAACGGTCCTTCCTGCGCGATGCGGTAGCCCTGCTTGCCGAGCGGGTCTTGATCCACCGCAATCACTTCACGATTCGTCAGCAGCTCCACAGTGAAAGGCGTCATCCTGGTCAGATCGTTTCCCGCAATCAACGGCGCCGCCAGAATCGCCCACAGGCTCATGTGCGTGCGGTATTCATCTTCATTCATGCCGCCGTTGCCCACTTCCAGCATGTCCGGATCGTTCCAATGCCCGGGTCCTGCAAATTTTTCCAGACCATTCTGGCTGAAGCCGATCTCCGCCATCACGCGGTACTGATCGGTGATGTCACCCGTGGTGCGCCACAAATTTCCTCCGACCGACGGTCCCCATTCCCAGACTTTGTTCCACCCGTATTCGCAAAGGCTCGACACGATCGGACGTCCCGTCTTCTGCAGCGCGTCGTGCATCTTGGTGTAGGCCGCAATCATCTCTTCGCGCGTGCCGTTCGACTGGCACCAATCGTATTTCAAGTAATCGATGCCCCACTTCGCGTACGACTGCGCGTCCTGCTCTTCGTGGCCCAGGCTGCCCTCATAACCAGCGCAAGTTTTCGCCGCGGGCGACGAGTAGATGCCGATTTTCAAGCCCTTGCTGTGTACGTAATCAGCCAGCGCCTTCATGTCGGGAAATTTTTGGTTCGGCTGGATGAATCCTTGCGCGTCGCGGCCAGCTTCCCATGTGTCGTCAATGTTGATGTAGACGTATCCTGCATCCTTCATCCCGCTCGCCACCAGCGCATCCGCCGCCGCGCGCACGCCGCGGTCATCCACCCGCTCCGCAAAATGATTCCAGCTGTTCCACCCCATCGGCGGAGTCGCAGCGGCGTTTTGTTCTTGTGCCCAGCTTGGTTTTGCAGCCAGCAGGCACAGCACGCCAGCCAGCAGCCAAGCGAACCTGTTAATTTTCACGGTTGCAATTACCTCCGAACTCTTGCGGAGTGTGACACTGCAGGCGACCGGAAATCACCAACGATTTAAACTCGAGACAAAAAGCCGACGCGCTCGCCGGATGCCAGAGCTGGCATCCAGCGAACGCGATGGGGGGTGGACCTGGCCGCAACAAACTAGAACAAGAGATTCAAGCGGAACTCGATTTCGCGCGCTCCGACGTTTCCCGGGCTGTTCGGAGTGCCGATCGTTCCCGCCTGACCAAAACTCCCGTTGTTAATGTTTACATTGCCGGGGTTGGCGCTGGCGAGTCCTTCCGGAGTTGGACCAAAGTTCGGATGGTTGTAGACATTCAATAGCTCACTCTGGAACGTCAAGCGGAATCGCTCGGTGATTGGTATTTGTTTGCTAATCGCGATGTCTTGGTCAAAGTAGCGTGGCCCGTACAACCACGGATTCAATGCAAATGTCCCCGGATTCGTGTTCGGTGTGATGAACGCCGGATTCGCACCGGTACTGCTCAGATACTTCGGGTTAATCAAGTCCACAGTCGTCTGTCCTGGGACGTGATAGACACCTACGGAACTTTGTAGTTGTGACTGCGTCACGCCATTCAACACCACGCCGCTGTCGCCAAAATCATTGAACGTGGAGGAGACGTTGCCGTTGATTGACTGTAGGCCCAGCAACTGGAAGGGCTCGCCACTCTGCAATGTTACGATCGTTCCAACCGACCATCCTCCCACGAGCTTGTCGACCCAACCGGTTTGGTTCAAGTAATGTTGGCCTGAGCCAAACGGCAGATCGTAGGTACCGTTCGCGTGAAATGAATTTCGGATATCGAACGGCAGCGGCCCGTAGCTCTGTCGCAGGTTGCGCAGTGAGAACTGGTTGAATACCCCCGTCCAGGAATTCTGCGTGTTGATTCCCAGCGTATGGCTCCAGGTGTAGTTCGCATCGAACTGCATCCCGTGCCATTGCTTCTGCCGGAAGTCAATTTGCAGCCCGTTATAATTCGAGTAGCCAGCCGATGTGGTCAGCCCCACATCCTGTCCCGTGTTCAGCGGGTTCATTTGGAAGTAGTTGATCGGTTCCGTCCCGCCAGCGCCCGTATAACCTCCGTTCGCCGCGCACGGCGCAAATGTAGTCACGATGTTGCAGAAGTATGTGGGATTGCCTCCCGGACCTCCCGCCATCGCGGTTGCGAGACCTCCAGCCGCCCCGGCTTGCAACATGGAAATGAACGTCGAGTTTCCATAGGCTTGTGCCGCCGGTACACCGGTGAATGCCGCGTCAAAAATCGGCGTGGCGGCCTGCCCTGCGAGTCCGTTATTCGCAAAAGAATTTGGGTTTCCGTTCGCCGCGTTGATGGCCAAGTTCTTTTGCGCCTGTTGGAATTGCGGCAGGAATCCGTTTTCGAATATGTTCACCTCATCGGTGAACACGTTCAGCCACTGATGCACGCTGTGGCTGCCTATGTAACGGAACTCGATCGCGTTGTAACGGCCGATCGGGCGCTGAATACTCAAGTTCCACGATTCGGTGTACGGCTGCTTGATGTTCGGATTGATCGCGCCCAATGCGATGCCCGGGTTGAAAATTTGTTGGTAGGGATAAACGAACGTCAACCCCGCTTCCGGAAACGTTGGAGTGTAGTTTGGGGTGAGATTTTGGTATGGCGGAAACGGTTGCCCCAGTAACTGCGTGCCAGGCTTAAATTGGCCGGCGGACGTCGGAGTCGGATTATCCACTAACTGGTTATTCTGATAGAAGAACGCCCCATAATCCGTCGCGGCATCCCAGAAGAACTGATACGGCTCGGTGTACTTCCTGAACGCGAACCCGGCGCGGATGACAGTTTGCCCTTGCGCCGTCAGCTTGCCCATCATCCCATCCGTGAAAGCCGGGCTCCAGGCGAACCCGATCTGTGGCTGCGGGCTGACGTTCCAGGCGTTGTACTGGTGACCCCGTGCCTCAAATAACGGATTTTGATTTCCGGTCAGGACTCCCGGCTTGAACTCGTTTCCGGCGCCGGACGGTCCCCATACTCCATCCAAACCCACGCTTTCGTACGCATTCTTCAAGTCATGGTCATCACCGGTGAAATCCCACCGCAATCCATAGTTCAGCGTGAAGTTCGGCTTGATGCGCCAGGAATCCTGGAAAAACAAGCCCCAGGCCTTTTGCAACTCGTCGAGCACGAAGGGCGCCGTTGAATTCGTGTCGTACTGCTTGGTCTGCGGGTTCAGAGCAAACGCGGTTCGCACCGCAGGGCCGTTGGAAGCCCCGATGTCTCCTGCAAGAATCGCGTAGATTTGCTCCCCTTCGGTCTGTTGCGCGGAACTCGCGCCAGCCGCGGCCAACGAGTTTGCGATCGGGTTCAAGGCGGGGTCGCCCGTCACTAATCCCAGATTTGTAAAGGCTATTCCCGATGGGGCGTTCCAGTAATGGTCTTGCTCGCGATACCATGAGAAACCAAAATTGAACGTATGCGCGGCATGTTGCCACGTCAAAGAATCGGACATATTGAACAGCGGATAATAGTCTGATGTTGGCTGCTGGAACTCATCTCCAGACATGTTGCCGTTGTAGGTGGGCAGATCCCATTGCACGTTGATGCTGGAGCCCGGCGTCGGCAACGTTGAACCGACACCGTAAGTCTGCCAGTTGTACAGGAACCCGCCACGGAATTGGTTAACCAGCGTCGGCTTGATCGTCCAGTCAAATCCAAACGCCACCGGATAAGCCTTCCACTTGTTCGCTCCCTCAGAGCTGGCGAATGCGGCACCTGGAAACCACGGCGCAGTCGCGCCCGGCTGGTTGAATGTCGATTCGTTCAGCGCCAAACTGAATCGCATGCTCTGCGACATGTTGTAATCGATGCGGAACGTAGGAAAGTAATACGTCTGGGGACTCTGCACCTGGAAGCCGAGCAGCTGAACACTGGGGTCATTGCTCACATTCGTCAGTTTGCCGAGCGAAAGGATGCTGTTGATTTTCGTTTGCTCAGCCGTGTAAACGCTATTGATCACGTTGTTGACACCCGCCATTGCAGCAACGCTGGTCGGGGTTCCAATCAATTGCACGGACGTAGGGCCGCCGGGTCCAGCAAACGTGAATAAGCCGCCTTGCACGCCGGGCGTCAAGATGTTGTTCGTTTGCGTGTACGAGCCGGGTTGCCGGGACGTCGCAAAACTGAAAAAGAAGAACAATTTGTCTTTCAGAATTGGACCACCGATCGTTCCCCCGAAATCATTCTTGATGAACTTATTCTTGGGCAAGCCCTGCGCATCGTTGGCCCAGCTGTTGGCGTTCAAACCGGCATTTTGATAGTTTTCAAAGAGACGGCCGTGATACTGATTCGTTCCGCGCCGTGTGACGAAGTTCACTTGCATATTCGACGCCCCGTAGCCCTGGTTCACATCCAGTTGGTCCGTCTGCACGGTCATTTCCTGCATGTCTTCCAGGCGCGCCTGAATCGCCGGCTGTTGGTTGCCGCTAAATTTCATCCGGCTCGTGCTGGAAATTACGCCGTCCACGTTGTTTCCCTGCGCAATGACCGGCAGCCCGTTCCACGTGCCGTTGCCGTTCCCGGGAAGCCCGCTGAATCCGCTAGCCAAAAACGCCAATTGGCTCACGTCGCGTCCGCTGAGAGGCAAATCCTCCAGCTGCTTGATATCAATGTTCGTGCCCAAAGCGTTCGATGTCGTTTCTACCAGCGGTGTCTCGTTCTCGCGCACTTCCACCGTCTCGTTCGATTGACCGACCTTCATGTTCACGGCGATGTCGGTGACCTGTGTCGCATGGACCGAGATGTCAGTAAAAGTCTGACTCTGAAAATCCTTCTTCGTCACCGTCAGCTTATAAGTTCCCAGCGACAGGTTAACGAACGTGTAAGTTCCATCTCCAGACGTCACGGCGTTGCGTATATCGTTCGTCGAGAGATCCTGCAGCACCAGCGTCGTGTCCGGCACCACCTTGCCGTCCGGGTCGAGCACCGTCACGTTGATGGATCCCTGGCTCCCCGCCTGTCCCCAGGCGGATTGCACTCCCAAGCCCACCACCGCCAGCCAGCACGCCAGCACGCTCAAACAGAACCCCATCGAGAACCTGCGCGACATATTTCCTCCTTGTGCACAGCCGGATCTTTTGCGCGACACGCGAGACTCAGAATTTGAACGGAAACGTCCCGACAGAAAATCCAAACAAGGAGAAATGGCCGCGCTGCATGCTAGGGTGGTAGCGCAAGCGCGGCCAGGCGGGGGGACTGCTCCGAACGAAAATGCCGAGTATTCTGTATAAAGTAAACGCTTACTCATAGACCCCATTTACCCCAATGGGACGGACCACCCGCTCGATGGCGATTCTTTTATATTGTATTCGATATCCTGTCAAGCCATTTCTTGGTCCTCCTAGTGGATTTCTACTACGCCTTCTTCTCATTTGACTGCAGCACCCCCTCGTACAGCCTGCAGTCGCCCGACAACTCGCCAGCGTTTCACGCAACCTCCGCCTTCTCACACCGCTCGATTACTGGCAGAATCAGGGTGGACTCCCGGAAGCTCGAATCAGGTGATCAGCCGCTATCCCCAATTCGCCAGGAACCGCCGCGCCCCGGGCCGCGATGCGCCCGCGCCAACCGTCGCCCTATTTCTCGTGCTTCTAATCGCCTTCTGCGCCTATTCACTGGCCCGAGCGCAATCCGCGCCAGGCAGGCAGCAATCTCAGATCAAACCGCCCACCGACGCCCCCGGCGCATCCTCCAACCCAGACGACGAGCTCCAAATCGGAACTGACCTCACGCGCCAAGGCCATTTTCACGAAGCCGTTCCGCATCTCCTCGCGGCTCAAGGCCGCGTCTCCAATGAATTCGCCGCGGACTTCAATCTCGCGCTCTGTTACACCGCGACCAATCAGTTCGAAAAAGCGATCGCCCTCCTCAGCGCTCTCAGCAGCGCTGCGCATCCCACGGACGCCGTTTACGATCTCCTGGCCCAGGCCTATGTCGGTAATGCGCAACCCGAGCGAGCGTTCACAGCGCTCCAGCAAGCTGCCACTCTCAGCCCGAGTAACGAAAAACTCTACGTTCTGGTCGCCGATGCCTGCATGGACCACCAGAACTACGTGCTCGGCGTGAAGGTGGTAAATCTCGGCATGCAAAATCTTCCGCACTCCGCGCGCCTGTTCTACGAACGCGGAGTTTTCCAGACGCTGCTGGAACGCGGTGATCTGGCAGCAGCCGATTTCGCACAAGCCGCGCAACTTGCGCCCGAAACAGAAATCGCCTACATGGCAAGCGCGCAACAAAATTTGGTGGAAGGAAAAATTCCCGAGACGATCGCTGCAGCGCGCCAAGGCATCGCCGCAGGTCAGGAGAATTACATTCTGTTTACGCTTCTAGGGGAAGCGCTGATTCGTTCCGGCGTCGCGCCCGGCCAGCCCGAATTCGCCGAAGCCCAGGCCGCCCTGGAAAAATCAGTCGCCGCACATCCGGACAACTCGCGCTCGCAGATCGCTCTCGCCAAAATTTATCTAATGGCCGCTCGCTGCGATGACGCCATCACTCACCTGGAAATCGCGCGTCAACTCGATCCCGCCAATACTTCCGTCTACTCGCACCTCGCCACCGCCTATCGTCAGCGCGGCCAACTCGATCAGGCCCAGAAAATGCTAGCCATCCTCGCCAATCTCAACGAAGCCCAAGCCGCCAAAATCCGCTCCGGCCCCAGCGACCACGAAGCCACCAGCGCGCCCTCTCGCGTGGAATAAAGCGCGCGCGTCCATTTACGCCCGTCGGGCATTCACGCGCGGAAACGGCCACTCCACCAAGCCCTCGCCTTCTCTCACCGAAATAATCTGATCGCTCTTGATCCCCGCAAGTTTCGTCACGACCCCGCTCGGCCAAATAATCTGCAGTGCATCCACAGTCACGTGCGCCCCCAAACCAAAATGCAGCCGCGGATCCTGCGCCGATTGATAGCTCATCCCGCCCTTTCGCTGCTCGTAAAGTGTCAAATCTCCCGCCGTAAGCTGCACCCGCGCTCCCACGCCATCTCGATTCGAACGCGTCCCGATAAGAAAAACCTCCAGCCAGTGATTTGCGTTGCCTCCGTCATTGCGCAGCAGCTGCGCCGGCTCACCATTATTATTCAGCAGCACATCCAGATCCCCGTCGTTGTCGAAATCCCCAATCGCCGCGCCCCGGCTCACCCGCGGACGCTGAAAATCCGCTCCCAGCCGATCGCTCACATTCTCAAAAATTCCCCGCCCCCGATTGCGGAACATCAGCTTCGGCTCCGCATACTGCACCCCGCTGCGATAGCGCTCGATATTGTCCAAAATGTGCCCGTCGGCCATAAAAACGTCGCGCCACCCGTCGTTGTCGTAATCCATAAAACGCGTCCCGAACCCGCTCATATGAAACGTCGCATACGAAATCTTCGACCGCAGCGTCGCATCATCAAACACTTCCCCGCCCATATTCTGATAGAACCGTGCCAACTGTGAATCCAGGTGCGTCACCATCAAATCCATCCGCCCATTGCCGCTGGCGTCAGCCGCGTCTACTCCCATCCCGGCCTCCGACGTGCCGTCCATGCTCACCGCCACGCCCGCCATGTACCCCACTTCCCGAAAAGTTCCGTCGCGATTATTGTGAAATAAAAAGTTCGGCATCGAATCGTTGGCGATGAAAATATCCTGCCAACCGTCGTCATCGTAATCAAAAGTCACCACGCCCAGCCCGTTCCCCGGCTTCCGTCCCACTCCTGATCGCAAGCTCACATCCGTAAACGTGCCATCGCCATTGTTGTGATACAGCGTCGGCGCCTGCCCGTGATAATTGTCCGGATGGCAATAGCTGCGCAGCCCCGGCCCGTGATCCCCGCACCAAAAATTGTTGTCCGGTGCCCAATCCACGTAATTCGCGATCACCAGGTCCAGCCGCCCATCATTATCATAATCAAACCATGCCGCGCTCGAACCCCACCGTCCTGCATTTTCCACTCCCGCCTTTGCCGTCACGTCCCTGAAGGTTCCGTCACCATTGTTGTGAAATAGAATGCAGCGTCCGTACCCCAACACATAAAGATCCGGAAATCCGTCGTTGTCATAATCCCCCACCGCCACGCCCATTCCAAAAAGCCCTTCCGCACCCACGCCCGCCTTGGCCGTTACATCGCTAAACGTCCCGTCGCCGTTATTTCGATAAAGCGCGCTCTGCAGCCAGCGCTTCGGCGTGTAAAGACGCGTCGCCGCCCCGTTCACCAAATACAAATCCAGCAAACCGTTCTGGTCGTAATCAATCCACCCGCATCCCGACCCCATCGTCTCAATCAAATATTTTTCCGCAGACGCCGCATTGTCATGCTGAAAAGTAATCCCCGCCGCTGCCCCCACATCCACATAAGTAACGGGAATAGGAGCTGTCGCACCGCTCCAAGCACTTTGTGGAGCCGCCAGAACCGTTCCCACGCTCTTCAATAAATCACGCCTGGAAATATTGAAATGTTTCGGCACTGGAAAAAACTCGCTATGCGCTCCAAAAAAGTTTACAACGCTGGTAGCCTACATCAGAGGTCAGGCACGGTGCAGGGATTCTTGCCCCATCGCTCTCACAAAATTCCGTGCAATGCCGGCCGGAGCTAAGTGTCCATCCGCTCCGTCGCAAAAAGAATCACGCTCGCGTTTTTTTTTCCGTGGTGGTTTTTTGTCGCTGTTCACGCCGCCGCACAGCAACGACCCGCCGTCTCGACGATCCCGCAATCCACTCCGCCCGAGCCCCCCAAGATCCATTTCGTGGACATCGCCGCCCAGGCCGGCCTCACCGCTCGCACCGAATACGGCGGCGACCGCGTCAAAAAGTACATCCTAGAAAGCACCGGCACTGGCGCCGCTGTCATCGACTATGACAACGACGGCTGGCCCGACATTTTTCTTGTCAACGGCAACACCCTGGAAGGCTTCCCCAAGGGCCAGGAACCTACCAGCCACCTCTATCACAATAATCGCGACGGCACTTTCAGCGACGTCACTCAAAAAGCGGGCGTTGCTCTCACCGGATGGGGGCAGGGGGTCTGCGCCGGCGATTATGACAACGACGGCTTCACGGATCTCTTCGTCACCTTCTGGGGGCACAACGTCCTTCTCCACAATAACGGCGATGGCACTTTCAGCGACGTCACCAAGAAAGCCGGACTGGCTCACCAAGACACTCGCTGGAGCACCGGGTGCGCCTTTGTCGATTACGATCGCGACGGCCACCTCGATCTTTTCGTCGCGCGCTACGTTGACTTCGATCCCGCGCAACTCCACGATCCCTCGAGCGCCTCCGCCTGCGATTGGAAAGGCCAGCCCGTCTTCTGCGGTCCCATGGGCCTAAAAGGCGCGCGCAGCGAGCTGTATCACAACAACGGCGACGGCACTTTCAGCGACGTCTCCGACAAATTAATTCTGAAAGACGACGTCCCGCACTACTGTTTCACTCCGCTGATCGCCGATTTTGAAAATAATGGTTGGCCGGACATCTACGTCTCCTGCGATTCCTCCCCCAATCTTTTCTTTCACAATAATCGAGACGGCAGTTTTACCGACGTCGCTCTCAACGCCGGCGTCGCCTACAACGAAGACGGCCACACCCAAGCCGGCATGGGCGTGGACGCCGGGGATTACGACGGCGACGGCTGGCTCGACATTATCAAGACAAATTTCTCCGACGACAGCTCTACGCTCTATCGCAATAATCACGATGGAACTTTCACGGACGCCACCCTCCAGGCCGGCCTCGGCGGCAACGTTCAATTCCTCGGCTGGGGCGCGCTCTTCGTGGATGTAGATAACGATGGCTGGCCGGATATCGCAATCGTGAATGGCCACGTGTACCCGGAAATTGAAGGCAAAGGTCTGCTCACCACTTTCCGCGAACGAAAAGTGATTTACTGGAATCAGCACGACGGCAAATTCAAAGACGTCTCGCTCGACGCCGGCCCCGGCATCACCAAACCCTGGAACAGCCACGGCCTCGCCGCCGGCGATTTTCGCAACGATGGCAGCGTCGCACTTCTGGTCAATAATAGTTACGATGCCCCCAGCCTCCTGAAAAACGACGCTCCACAAGGAAACTGGGTCACCGTTAAACTGATTGGCATAAAATCCAATCGGGACGCCATCGGCGCTCGCGTAACTCTCCGCGCCGACGGTCACCGGCAATTGCAGGAAGTCCGTAGCGGCGGCAGCTACCTCTCGCAAAGCGATTTGCGCCTGCACTTCGGCCTAGGCCGCGCCGCCGAAATTGACAGCTTGCAAATCCGCTGGCCCAGCGGCGAGCAGCAAGAATTTAAAAATATTCCAGCCAATAAAATCATCATAATCAAAGAAGGCACAGGAATCGTCGCGCATCCGTAACGCAATCTGCAACAATGTGAGCCGTGGATCCGAATCAGGAGACTCGCCGCATGTCGAAAGGTCCACACCTCGGCTGGAAATCACTTCCGCGCCGCCGCTTCCTGCAACAATTACTAGCCGGCTCCGGCTTCGGCTTCGGCTTCGGCCTCAGCCATTTCGCCGCAAATCGTTCCCGCATATTGCCGCCCCCCACGCCCGCCTTCGAAGAAATGTCGCCCTCCGCCACCAGAATCAACTGGACACACACCAACGGCCGCTCTCCCGAATGGTATCTGCCTGAAACCGTCGGCGCCGGCTGCGGCTTCCTCGATTACGACAACGACGGCTGGATGGACATCTACCTCGTCAACAGCGGGCCCTGCGATTTCTACAGTCCGCCGCAACCCCTGCGCAACGCACTCTATCGCAATAATCGCGACGGCACTTTCACCGACGTAACCGAAAAAGCCGGCGTCCTCGGCAACGCCTACGGCATGGGCGTCGCTGTCGGCGATTACGATGCCGACGGTTTCCCCGACCTCTACGTCACGCAATACCCGCACAGCATCCTCTATCGCAATAACGGCGACGGCACTTTCAGCGACGTCACCGCCAAAGCCGGCGTCTCCGCTCCCGGCTGGGGCAGCAGCGCCGTCTGGTTTGATTACGACAATGACGGCCGCCTCGATCTGTTCGTCTGCCGCTTCGTGGATTTCGACAGATCCAAAAATAAATTCTGCGGCAACACCCTCACCGGCGAACGCTGGTACTGCAAACCAAATGTCTATGGACCCGAGCCCAGCTATCTGTTCCACAACAATGGCGACGGCACTTTCACCGACGTCAGCAAAGAATCCGGCATCGCCGCCTCGCTCGGAAAAGCATGGGGAGTCGTCGCCGCGGACATCAACAACGACGGCTGGATGGATCTGTTCGTCGGCAACGACACCGTAGCGAATTTTCTCTTCCTCAATCGCGGCAAAAAACATTTCGAAGAAGCTGGTTTACTCGCAGGCGTGGGCTACAACACTTTCGGCCGCGCCCGTTCCGGCATGGGCGTGGACGCCGCCGATTACGATCAGGATGGATTTCTGGATCTTTTCGTCGCCAACGTGGACCAGGAAATGTACGCGCTCTATCACAACAACAAAGACGAAACCTTCAACGACGTTTCCATTCCCACCGGCATCGGCCCCACCACCCAATACCTGAGCGGCTGGGGCCTGAAATTTTTCGATTACGACAACGACGGCGACCTCGACCTGTTCCTCTGCAACGGCCATCCCGATGACGAAGTCGAAAAACGCGTCGAGCACGTCACCTATCGCGAACCTCTGCTCCTGTTCCGCAATATGTCCAACGGTTTCAAAAACGTCAGCCTCGAAAGCGGCCCCATTTTTTCCAAGCCCCTGGCCGCCCGCGGCATGGCCCTAGGCGATTTCGATAATGACGGCTCGGTGGACGTGCTGATCGCGACGAACAATGGCGCGCCAGTCCTCCTGCGCAACAACGCCGGACGCCAAAACCACTGGCTAGGCCTCCGCCTCATCGGCCGCAAATCAAATATTGACGCAGTGGGCGCGAAAATCACCTATCGCTCCGGCGATCTTCAGCGCACGCACACCAAAGTAGGCGGCGGCAGCTACCTCGCGGCCCATGACCCGCGCGTAGTTTTAGGAGTTGGCCAGCGCACAAGAATTGATTGGCTAGAAATCCAGTGGCCCCAGCCCAGCGGAGCGAAACAACGCTTCACCGATGTCCCCATCGACCGCTACGTCACAATTACAGAAGGCCAAAAAAACTGGGGGTAGCTCACATTTCCTGGCATCGTCATCCTGATGCCGGGCGAAGGATCGCTCCCGCCTTTCGCTGTGTTAAATCGTTTGACTCACTGCGGCCTCCCCGCCCCCTCCTGCGCCTGTGCCTTGATTTCCGCCTCCCGCTGCAACGCCATCTCCCGCGTCGCATCCTCTTTCCGCCCCAACTTCGCGTAAGCCATCGAAAGCTGATAATGCCCGGCCGGATCCGCCGCCTCCATCTTCACGTAGGCCTCCAGCGGCCCCACAGCCTCCGAATTTTTCCCCGCCGCGTTCAAAGCCATCCCCAATCCCAAATACGCCTCTTCAAATCCCGAATCCATCTTTAGCGCCCGCGAAAAATGCGTAATCGCCTCGTCCCACTGCTGCGCCTGACGCGCAATATCTCCCAACATAAATTCCGCCGCCGCATTGACAGGATCAATCGCCAGCTCCGCGTCAAACTCCTTCTTCGCCTCGTCCACCGCCGGCGGCTGCTTCGAAAGCAAAATCCTGCCCAACCGGTAATGAATGTCCGGCAATTTCGGATTCTCCTGCAGAATCTTCCGATACTCCGCCGCCGCCTCGTCCCATTTTTCCTGCGACTCCAACCCCTCCGCATCCAGCTTGTGCACCTGATAAGAAGCCGGCGCCGAGCTGACCAAATCCTGCTCCGAGCGATTCGCCAATTCCGAAAAATAATGAATGGTTACGTAGAGAACCTCAGGATTGTGCGGATACTCGCGATTCAGCAACAGCAAGGTGTTCACCGTGGTCTCCACCTGATCCAGACTCATCGCGCACCGCGCGCTGGCCATAGCAGCCTCAAATTTCAATTGCTTATCACTCACATGCGGAATGGATTTCTTCAAAAGCGGCAAAGCTTCCCGGCACCGACCCTTCTCCGCCAGCCCGATCCCCTGCTGAGCTGACGCAGAAATATCCATCGCAGCCGGCGCGCTCTTCGCAGCAGCCGTCGGCGTCTGCGCAGTAGGAGACGCAGCCGCCTGCGCCAAGCAACTCACCGGCACGAATCCCGCAATCAAGAACGCAGTAACGAGCAAACAGGTTGGCTTGGTCATGAACTGACTATAGATGGAAACGCGGCGCGCTGCCACGGTCTCGGCGCGACGTTCACGCTAGCGCGAATCGGAAGGCCCGCTCCAGAAGACATCACCCCAAAAGATTCCCCGCACTCACGAAATCCCCGCCCGCACCTTCGCCGCCGCAATCACCTCGGTCATCACATCGCGATATTTCGCGAAAGTATCATCCACTACGGTAATCGTCGGAATCGTGTGTTTCTCCTCCGGCATCATCGGCTTGAATTTCGCGAACCCATCCTCATGCACGCCCGTGCTGCCGCGTCCGGGCGCAGGCCGGCTCAAATGCTCAAACGATCGCGCGTACTTCGTCAAAGCCGCAGGATAAGCCGGCGACCGCGGCACCTGGTAAACCGGAATGCAAGACATCAACGCGTCGTAATGCATCTCCCCCACCGCCAACACTCCCGGATATTTCGCGCGCAATTCCTTCACCAGCTCCACCGTGCCTTCATACATTCCGCCGCTCAAATTGTTGATCCACGCCCCCGCAATATCCAAAAAATAAGCATCCACGTTGTACTGCTCGATCACTTCCGATATCCGCCCCGCCAGATATTCTCTCCACGAAGGAACCGCCAGATTCATGAACGCACCCCAACCGTCGTTGCTCCGGTCGTTGTCCATGTCCACCCAGTCATTCGCAAAATCGTCGCCATCAATCCGCACTGTCTGCGCGTTCGCCACTTTCGCATACATGGAAAGATTCCGGTTCGCCACATTCGCGCCAAACATCGGCATCATGCGGAATCCCAGGCTCTGCCCCTTCGCGATCAGCGCGCGAAATCCCTCCTCGCCTCCCAGCCGCGGATCGGCTTTGTACAAAGGATAATTCCAGTAGTAGCGCCCATCCCACGCAGGCAAGAAAACCAGCACACGCTTCGCCGGAATTTCCGTCGCCGCCCACTCCAGCGTCCTCCCGATTTTCGCGTAGTCGTTGTAAATGTATCCCGTCCAGTGCATCCCGTGGATCGAAAGCACGAGCGCAATTTCCCGGAACCATTCCGGTACATCCGTCCTCTTCTCCCAATCCGGAATCTGAAAAGCCGTCTCGACGTGCTCGAAATGCATCCGCGACGCCGCGTCCATGCTCGGCGCTTTCCCCACTCGCCAGGCAGGACTTTCTATCTTGTTGCTCTTCTCCCAACCTGCTCGCTCGTAAATCAGTTCCGCGCGATACCCAGCATCCCCCGGCTGCAGATAAAATCGCGTCGCCCGCACCTGCTCGTCGCGCGCCGAAAGATAAAAGAAATCCCCACTGCCCGTCTGAATCACCACCAGCGGTGTCGTCATCCCGCCAAAAAGATAAGGATGCTCTTTCGAAATCTCGTTGTCCTTCGGGTCGAAAAACTTGTTGCACGAAACCGACACCTGCCCCCGCGGAACTCCACGCACAATCGAAGTCACCGACTTGATCGGCCGGTCCGCCTCCGCCCTCACCTTCCACTCAAAGTAATCGCCGCTCTTGCGCACCCGCGCTACCACGCTACCAGGAGCCTTCAGCTGATCCCCGGCCCAAACCAATTGCGCACAGCGCATCTCAAAACCGTCCGCCGTTTTCTCCACCGTCATGCTCGCGCGGTCCATGCCGTAACACTCCTCAAACGTATGCAAGCGGAACGAAAACAACAACCCTTGAAACGCCACCGATGGCTCTGGAAAATCAAACCCAAACTTAAAAAAACTCTGCCCCCGCGGCGGGACATACACCCCATCATTACAACTCAACGCCACAATTTCGCCGTCAGCAGCGGTGGGCAATGCCTCCGCAGCCGCTTCCTGCCGCAATCCCACTTCCAATTTCCGCAGCACCGCCGACGAAGCTCCCGCAGCCACGCCCGTTTTCAATAGCTCCCTGCGTGACATTTTGTCAGTCATGAAAGTTCCTTGATTGGCCTAAACACACGCAGGCGCCCCCGCCACAATCGCTCAACTAAACTCCGCAACCACCCCAAATCGCCTCTCGCCACCCGTCGGGAAAATCACCGTATCGCGCGAACCTCCACTCAACTCCGCCGGCCGGCCGTTCACCGTTACCCGCCGCACCGCATTCGCCGATGGCATTCGCAACTTCACATGGACTTCCTGCACCCCGCCAGCCTTCCCCAAATCCACCTTCGCGTTCACCTGCTTAGCCGCGCGATCCGCCTTCACACCGAAACTCACCCTGCCAAATCGCGTCGGCGCGTCCGCAATCCGCATCTCTCTCCCCGACGCCACCCATTCCCGCGGCAACCCCTTGCCAAAATAAATTCTGCCCTCGTCCGAATCCTCCAGCACCAGCATCCATCTCACCAACAGAGGAATCGTCTGCTGCGCCGGAATGCAGAAAAGCGCCGTATCCCCATCCACTCCCGACACCTCGCCCGCCGTCCAACTCCCCCGCGTGTGATCGTGATAACGATGCGCGTACAAAAACAGCAAATATTCCTCGATGCGATCCAAACGCAAAAGCATCTGTGCATACCCATAAGAAATGAATCCCAAAATGTCCCGCCCTTCTGGATGCGGCCGCTCGATGTTCGCCACCACGCCCAAAGTCGTACCGCCATAAGCACGCATGCAATCAATCACGGTGTTCGCCAAACTCGCAGGCAACACATCGGGCTGCAAAAGTTCGGCGTAAGCACGATGCGCCCACTGCTGCGGGCTGGGATGCTCCTTCTCCAGCGATTCGCGAAACATCAGCGTCGTCCCCGGCAACGGTCCGATATACGCCGGCGTCACGTCGCTGCGCACATTCGTGCGCATGCTCGCAATCAATGCGTCCTGCAAATCCTTGCTGCGCTTCAACCACACATCCGCCGCAACCGCCGCGCCAGGCTGAATCGCCGGCCAGACTTTTCCAATGTCCCGAAGCCCGCGCGCCGCAAAAGCATTGTTCGCAAAATACGGCAGCCACCAAATCATCGGCTTCGGATGTAAAGAAGAGTCCGATTCGCTCCACCCATGAATAATCCCGTAGCCGACATCGTCTTTGGGCAACTGCAGACTCAAATCATGCAGCTCGGTCAAAATCGCCGCCGTCGCCACAATCTTCTCGCGATGCTTCACCAGCATCGCCGCATCCTCGGTGTAGTGGTAATAACGCGCCAGCAAAGAAAGCGTCAGTCCAAACTGCGCCGTCTCCGGCCCGCGCATGTTGATCATTCCCTTCGCGTCGGTAAAATCCGTCAGGTAATTATCAATAATCTCCCGCGCCGCATCGAATCGCCCCCACTCCAGATTCGCGTACACCGCCATCGTGAAAATATCCTGGAACCCGTCGTACTCCGGACCGTAATAATCGCGATCCACCGCCCCGTACTTCGGATACACGCCGCCCGGCCGCACCATCAATTCCTTCGCGAACGCGTGCTTCGCCATATCGACCCAAGCATCCTCGGGCAGCGCCGCCGGCGAGAAATCCTGCAGCTGTTTTTCCCAGTACGCCGCAAACACCAGCAGCGCGCGATAAAATTCCTCGGCGCTCGGATCTTCCCGCGTCGGAGGAAACGCCGGATAGCTGTACCCGTACACCACCTTCGACACTTTCCCGTTTTCCACACGCGTCGTGCGATGCCACGTCTGCACGATGAACCGGTCGCGCGCTTCCACGTCTCCAAACACCACCACTTCCACATACGCGCCATCGGAAATCGGCATCACCTTGCGCACCGCCGGCATCCAGCCGCCAATCAATCCTTCCAATCTTTTTTTCGCCGCGTCATTGGTAATCTCCGGAAAATATTGCCCCGGATGGTAAGTACGCGTGTTCCCCGAAGGAAACACCGGCATCGTATCCGCGCATTCTTTCGTGCCCACAAAAGTGTTCCACGGCAATCGCCAGCGCGACTCTTCTTTCGCCGTGCCCTGCGGCGGCGCCGCCGATTTCACCAGTTCGGGATCCGGATCACCATGCTGCAAAAGCTTGTCGGCCAACACATCAGGCCCGGACATTCCAATATCCGCCAGCTTCAATCCTAGATACGGTGGATCAGCCTCCGCAAACGTCGCCTCAGCGCTCTTCCCCAGCACGCGCGACGCACCCGCCCCAGAAATAAAAGTGATCGCCCCGTCGCGCGTCCGCAAATCTTCGTACACCTTCCAGCCGGTGGCGCCCACTTTGAATTCGCAGACGAAAGTGTGGCCGGCCACATCCGGCGCCGCTCCCGCACTCACACCCCATTCAAGACTGGGATCGGATTGAGCAGCAGCCGCCGGCGAGGCCGCAGCAGTATTCGTCGCGACATATCCCAGCACTGCAGACGTCACGCCCAAATCCCGCAAAAATTCTCGCCGATCCATCTCTCACCCCCGGTCAAGCAACGCAATCCCGACACATGCCATCAAAAACCAGCCTAAAACACCACTTGCGCCGCCTTCCCCTCAAACACCACCTTCCGCACCGTCTCACCGAGCTTCACTTCAATCTCCCGACGCCCCGGCGCCAACATCTGCGATCCCTCCGCCAACTCCAATTTCAAAATACGCCGCGCATCATTCCATCGCATTTCAATCCCCATCCACTCGCCCTTCCGGTAATTAAACGAATTCCCATCATCCTCATAAAACAAGAACGAGCCATCCGCCCCTGCATAAACAGAAATCGCAAGCGGCCCCTCTGTCTTTTCATCCGTAAATTGTTTCAGCGGTCCCATCGGCACAATCGCTCCAGCGCGCGCATACAAAGGGATCGTCTCCAAATCCACCGCGCGCGTAATCTCTCGCCCGCCCTTCACGCGTTCCTTGGTCCAAAAATCCCACCAATCGCCGCTCGGTAAATAGATCGCCCGCGAAGTCGCGCCCTGCTCCACCACCGGCGCCACCAACAAATCCCGCCCCCACAAATATTCATCTCCGCGCGCCACCGCCGCCGCATCATCCGGATAATGCAGCCACAAAGAACGCATCACCGGCATCCCGGTCAATGTGCACTCGCGCACCGCGCTATAGATGTAAGGCAGCATCCGGTAGCGCAGCTCCAGATATTTCCGGCAAATGATTTCCACCTGCGGATTGTGCAGCTGGCTCGCATCCGGATTCGCCGCGCCGCCATAATTGCGAATTTCCACCGGCCCTGGATCGCCCGTGTTCCAACCCCACGGCAGGCGCAGCTTCCAGGTCCGCCCGTGCGAACGAAACAAAGTGCAAAACGCGCCAAACTGAAACCAGCGCACAAATAATTCCGCAGTGAACTCTTTCGTCGGCACGAATCCACCAATGTCCGTCCCCCAATAAGGGATGCCGGTCAAGCCTGTGTTCACCGCAATCGGCAAATGAGTTTTCAGCGTCTCCCAGGTCGAATACACATCCCCGGACCACAAGAACGATGCATAGCGCTGCATCCCCGCATACCCGTTGCGGTGCAGCGCAAAAGGCCGCTCGTTCGGCCGGTCAATCTGCGGGCCTTCCCAGTACATTCGATTCCGCACCAGGCTCGACGCAATGTCCAGCGGATCGCCCTCGTCCGGCCACCAGCCATCCACGCGCATCGCAAAATCTTTTCGATGCGCGTCCCAGTAACAACCCGCCTCCGTCTCGTCATATTTCGCAACCTCGCAGGAGTCCTGCGCTCTGCCCGTCAGCTTGTCCGCCAAAATCACCGTGTGTATCACGGCGCGAAAATTATCCTTATGCAATTCCGCCAGCATCTTCGGCGGATCCGGAAACGCGCGCGCATTCCACTCAAACGCGCCGTTCTCCGTGTTCCATCCGTTCGGACAAAATCCCGTCCCTAGATAAATCATCGCGTCGCAAGGCAATTTCTTTTCGCGGAACGTTTTCGCCTCCGCTAGAATTTCCTCCGGGCTCCCCAGCGTGCGGTGCGATTGCATGTAACCGAAACTCCACAGCGGCGGCAGCTCCGCGTTCCCCGTCAGCCGCGCGTATTCGCTCATGATCGTCGCAGGCTCGCGCGACGCCACGAAAAAGATGTCCAGCGGGTACGCCGCATCCGGCCCGGTCGGCAGAAATTTGCTTTCCGGCCCCGAAAAATCAAACGTCCCGAACGGCGCATGAAAAAACATCGCCCACCCCGCCGTCCCGATAAGCCAAGGAATCGGCACACGCCCGCCATTGGTCTGCAGTTTGTAGCCGCCCTGCCCGCGCTTCATCGTGTCCACCGATCCGCGCCGATCGAATTGCGGCCCGCCTTCTCCCAATCCAAGCAGCGGCGAATTTCCCGTCGCGAAAGAAACCACTCCGCTCGCGCGATCGAGCTTCAGTTGCTGAATCAACGCACCATCCGCGCCCGAAATCGTAAATGTCAGCGGACGGGGCGAAATTTTCACGCTTAGCTGGCCCACCTTCACCCCGCGCTCCGCAAATTCCCCGCTCAGCTTCGTGATCGGTCCGTCCCAGCTCTCCCGCAGCAACGACCCATCGCTAGGCACCGTCTCACCGCCTCGGGTCGCCGCAAAAACACTCACCCGCAGCGTGTGCGCGCTAACCGAAGAAATCCGTACCTCCCGATCCTCTTCCGCCGGCCCGAATCCACCGCCGTCCGCGAATCCAGTCCCCGGCAAAATAAATGCCGCACAAGTCGCGCTCGCCACCTTCAAAACCTGCCTGCGATCATATTGTCTGCTCATGAATGCCGATCCCCCGTCCTTCTCTGTACTTTCCGTTTTTCTCTGTGACTCTAGTGTCAAATCTCTACGCGTTTCCGCAAATGCCAAGCACACTCACGGCTTCCCACTCAAATCCCCATAAAATTTCCAATTTGGCACATAATCCCGCGTCAATTTCTCATTCATGAAATCCGCGCGAATCATCTCAATCGGTATCGCGTTCTCCTTCAACACCGCATCATGAAACTGCTTCTCCGTCATCTTCCCGGAATCCACCAGCGCCTTGTGCAGCGACCCAATCTGCAATCCACCCAGCATGTACCCCGCTTGATACAGCGGCGAATAATCTCCCGCAAAAGAGCGCCGCACCTCCGCCGTGGCGTTCTCCCGCTCGTGCCCCACCTTATCCACCAAAAAATCAACGCACTGCTGCGGCGTCCAATTCCCCAGATGAAAGTTCAAGGAAAACATAATCCGTGCCGCCCGATGCATCCGCCAGAACAACATCCCCACTCGATCCTGCGGCGAGCGCGCAAAATTCATATCCCAAAGCAGCATTTCCCAGTGCAGCGCCCAACCCTCCACGTAAAACGAAGTATCAAACGGCCGACGCCAAGGCCGATACCGCCGCGCCATGAACCCCTGCAGCTCGTGTCCCGGAATCAATTCATGAAACACCGTCGCGCGCGCGAACTGAATATTATTCCCGCGCATGCTCATCATCTTCTCCTCGAAGGTCATCGCATCCGTGGGATACGAAACGCTGATGCGATCCCCGCCCGTGAAAAACGGATTCACCAGCTGCCTTTCCGGCGTCATCATCTCCATCCACCAGGATTCCTTCGCCAGTTCAGGTACCGTTACCAACTCGTGCTTCTGGACGTAGGCGATCGCTTCCAGCGCCAGGTCGCGTATCAACTCCGGCTGTTTTCCCGGCGGCACATAATCGGACTTCACCTGCTCGAGCGCCTTGTGCCAATCATCTCCATCGCCCATCTCTCGCGAAGCGCGCTTCATCTCCGCTTCGCACCACGCATATTCGCGGTCCGCCAACACCAGCAATTCCTCCGGCGTGTAGGGAATCATTTCGTAACGCAAACCGCTGATTAGCGCATCGCGCCCAATCGGATTGCCCACAATCGTCGTCTTGTCCCCCGGCTTGATTCCCACAATCTGCTCACGCACCTGCGCCGCGTAACTCTCCAGATTTGTATCCACCACTTTGTACGTCACGCCCGTCCACCAAGTGAACTGCGGATCGTACCCATTGTAAAAAGTGAACCAATCCTTCAACGCCGCCCGCAGCTGATCCGTTTCATTCGCCGCGCGATTGGCCACGTACTTCGAAGTCTTCAGCGAACTCAGCGCTTTTTTCGCCTCATCAATCTGCTTGTGCAAAGCCTCCAGCGTCGCTGCCGCCTTGGCCGCATCCATGTTTTCCATGTGCCGCAAAGCTTCCGCCAGCGTCACAATCGCCGGTGCAAACGGCAACAGCGGCGCTGTCTCCGCCATTTCCGTCCGCCGCAATTCAATTCCCCGCAACTCGTGGTGCAAAGTATTTTTCAGCAAAATGTAATCAATCTTCCCGTCCTGATGCATCGCCTCGAAATCCACCTTCTCCACTTCCGCCTGCCAGCCGCTGTAGAATTTCTGCATCCGCTCCAGCACCGCAGGCGAAAGCGGCGTCCGGTACGATCGCTGCAAAAGCATCCGATCCGCGTCATACCGTTCCACCAACGCGCGCATCTCGCTCGGCGCCGATTGAATTTCTTCTGCGCGATCCTCAGCCCGGTCATCGGCGCGACCGTCGGCCCTAGCTTCGGCCAGGTCGCCCTTGCGGTCGCCACCATCGCCAGTCGCCGCAATTTCCATGGTGAGTAAGGTAAGAGAAAGCAGAACCACCAAAATAGAGGACTTCGCCAGCCGGTCGCATCTCATAGGACAGGGATTGTATATAATATGCGGAAAAACGCTACACCTATCACGCGGTCAACTCCAGGCTGCCGTCTTCCCCCTGCCATCCGCTGCCCCGTGGCCGCGCTCTTCCGGTTTGACTATCTAGGTCGCGAGTTATAACTTCTCAGGACCTTCCACGAGGAGCGCTTGTGAAAAAACACCACGCACAGCCAAAAGCACGCCCCATCCTGGTGATCGACGTCGGCGGCACCCACGTCAAACTTCTGATGACCGGTCAAAAAGAGCACGTAAGTATTCCCTCCAGCCTTTCCATGACCGCCGCCCAGATGGTTCGCGCCGTCAAAAAAGCGACGCGCTCCTGGAAATACGATGGCATCGCGATAGGCTATCCTGGCCCTGTCATCAATAACCATCCGCTGCGCGAGCCGCACAATCTCGGCGGCGGCTGGGTGGGTTTCAATTTCCGCAAGGCCTTCGGCCATCCGATAAAAATTATCAACGACGCCAGCATGCAAGCTCTCGGCAGTTACAAAGGCGGTCGCATGCTGTTCCTCGGCCTCGGCACCGGCCTCGGCTCCGCGATGGTAATCGACGGCGTGCTGGAGCCCATGGAGCTCGCGCACCTGTTCTATAAGCACGGGAAAACCTATGAGGACTACCTCGGCATACGCGGGTTGGAAAAATACGGAAAGAAAAAATGGCGCCGCGAGGTTTTCAAGGTCACCGAAAAATTAAAAGCAGCTCTGGAAGCGGACTACGTGGTCCTCGGCGGCGGCAACGCCACCAGACTCAAAAACCTTCCGCCCGGCGCCCGCTTGGGCAACAACGAAAATGCCTTTCGCGGTGGCTTTCGCCTGTGGTCACATTCCGACCACCCGCCGCGCTAATTTCACCGCGCGGCCCGACGTTGCAACGAAACCAACCGCAGCGTGTCATCCCGAACGGCGTCCCGCACTTTTTCTCTCCCGCCAGTCCGCCGCCTACTGTTGCGGCGGCGCGCTCGGCGCCCCAATCTTCGTCCCAATCACTTCGCCCGAAATAATAATCTCCACGCGCCGGTTCTGTTGCCGTCCCGCGGCCGTATCATTACTCGCCACCGGATTCGACTTCCCAAATCCCGTCGCTACAACGGAACTCGGATCCAGTCCTTGCTGTAGCAAATAATCCCGCACCGCATTCGCCCGCTGCTCCGATAGCGTCTGATTGAACGCATCGCTTCCCACGCTGTCCGTATATCCCTCGACGGAAAGATGCAATCCCGGATGCGCCAGCACGATCCCGGAAAATTTCGCCAAAGCCTCCCGCGCCGATTGTTGCAATTCATATTTTCCGAACGCGAACAACACGTCCGCCATGTTCACCTGCAAACCGCGCGGCGTGTCCGTCGTCGGCAAGACGCGATTAAATTGATCCAGCAGCGCCGCTCGCAAAGCCTGCTTCTCTGCTTCCGCCCGAGCCGCCGCTTCTTGCGCAGCTTTTTCTCGTTGTCCCGCCGCGTTAGCCTGTTGCTGCGCCGCCAACGCCGCCGCATCCGACTGGCTGCGTGCCGCGTCCGCCTGCGCGCGAGCAGCCGCTGCCTGCGCCGCATCCCGTTCCGCCTGCAATTTTTGAATTTCAGCCTGCTGCCGCGCCGCTGCCTCCTCCTTTTGTCTGGCGTCCGCCGCAGCCACCGCTGCCTGCGAAGCTGCCTGCTCAGCCGCCGCCTTTTGCTGCGCCGCGCGTTGCAAAGCGATGGCCCGCGCGTCCGCCGCCGTCTGCACTGCATCGCGCGCCGCCGCGATCACCTCTTTCCTGCTCGCCTTCTTCGCCAGCAAATCATCCGCGTTTCCCAGCGACCTCACCGCCTTCTGAAATGCGTCCGGCGCCAGAGTATCCGCTCCCGCGCTCTGCGCAATCGACACCGCATTCCGCGCTTCATAAATCTCCAGCGGCACCTTCGGGGAAAAATCCGTGATCGGTTCCCGCGCCTTCGACATGTCGTACGTATAGCCGCCACGCTGCAGCAATTCGTAGTTCGCCGTCACCTGCTCCGACGTTCCCACCGTATCCGCGCGCACCACGTTTTCCAGGACCACCACGTCGCTCGGCATGTTCACCGCAAAATACGGTTCGGCGGTCACGATCATTCCAAAGGTCTGCAAATTCGTCGTCGCCGTCAATTTGCTCTTATCCCCATCCAACAGCAATTCCCCCAGATTATTCGGCTTGCCTTCCGGCGTGATCGCCCACAGCACGTAGGTCAAATATTCCTTCCCGAATTTTTGCGCCGTCTGCAAATTCTTGAAACTCGCGCTCACCACGATCGATCCCTGCTTGCTATCCACCTTCGCGTCACCCTTTGCCAGCGGCAGCAGCGGCGTCCCCTGAAATCCAATCATCGTCGAACCGCTGCGATGCTGATAACTCACCGCCGTAACGGTTTTCCCCACCACCGTCACATTGTAGATAGACTGATTCCCTTGCTGCGCCGGCGCAGACTGCTGCTGCGCTCCCGCCGCCGCGCAAAAAATCACCAGGCCCGTAATCGCCACTCCCAAAATCTTTCTCATGTTCGTAAATTACTCCTTTATCCAACTCTCGCCGCTTCGCGCAAGTTCCGCGCGTAACTTGCCCCATCGGCGAATTCATTTTCGGTAACTTGCCTTCAGTGAACGGCACAAGTGTATCAAAATAGCGAATCGCTTCCGAGTATCATCGCAGCGCAGGCCAGTCGCACCGCACCTCGCGCGAAAAAACTCGCACGATTCCTCGATTTCCCCGCGCGTCACAAGGTACGATATGTATGCATGATGCACCGCTCATTCCTCGTCGCCGCGCTCCTGCTCCTCTTCACCCCCTCCGTGCTGCGCGCCTGCACCTGCTCCACACAACCTCCCGGAAAATGTCCCGGCCTGCAATCCGACGACACGGTCTTCCTCGGCACCGTCACCGAAATCTCGGCCGTGGCTCCCGACGCCAGTTCCGCCGAAGCAGCCACCGCCGCCGCCAATACCAACGAGGCAAATCCCGGCGCCGCTCCCCAAGCCATCGCGTCTATCACCCGCTACCATTTCCACATCGACGAAAAATTTGCCGGCCCCGATTCCGCCGAAATTGATGTCTTCTCCGGCGGCGACGATGCCGATTGTGGCTACTATTTCAAAAAAGGCGAACAGTACATCGTCTTCACTCAGCAGGAAACCGAGGGCCGACTCTTCGCCGTCGTCTGCAGCCAGACACGCCCCGCAAGCGAAGGCCGCGCGATCCTTCCTCAACTGCGCGCCATGCGCAATCACGACCGCGTCGCTTCCGTCTTCGGCGTGCTGCGGCGCTCCGACCCTCCGCTCCTCGCCCCCAGCGACGATCCCGAAGATCCTATCCCGCACGTAAAATTGAAACTGCGCTCCAAGGACGATCGTTTCTCGGCCAGCACCGGCCCCGACGGCGTCTATTCTTTCTACGATGTTCATGCCGGCGAATATGTTTACACCGCCGACCTCCCCGCGCGCTTCGAGTTCTCCCGAAAAACTCTGAAAGGCGGCCTGCCTCCTTTCAAAATTCCCTCTGGGGCGTGCTACGAATACAACGTCAACGCTCTCCCCACCGGAAAAATTCGCGGCAGCGTCCTCGGCCCCAACGGAAAATCTCTCAAGCTCGCTTCCGTCGAGCTCTATCGCGCCGAACGCTTCGATCCAGCCCAGCCCGGGCTCTGGGGTTTTCAAGGGTCCGACGGCAAATTCGAATTCGACCACATCGGCCCCGGCGAATATCTTCTGGTCTTCAATCGCATGAATCGCCTCGATCCCAATTCCCCCTTCCCGCGCACCTTTTATCCAGGCGAACCCGAACAGTCCGGCGCCAAAGTCATAAAAGTGAAGGACGGCCAGCAAATCCTCAACGCCAACATAAAACTAAAAGACGGCTACCCTACGCGCACCGTAAGAGTTCAGCTCAAATGGGAGGGCGGCCGCCCTTCCGGCGAAGTAACCGTCACAGCCACGGCCGAAAAAGGCGACAACCCCGCCGCCCGCAAAATCGGCGAAGGCCTCTACGAATTTACTCTGCTGCAATCCGAAAGCTACACCTTCTCCGCGTGGGAAGATCTAGATCCGCAACGCGCAGCCCAGCGCCGCAACCAACCCAGCTGCACCGTCCCAGCCCGGCTCGACTCCAACGCGGAAAAAATCAACGCCGTCGGCAACGCGAGCGATAACGCCGCCGACACTGCAGCCGGTGATGCAACCGTTAACGCAAGAGATGATCCCAGCCCAATCACCCTCACTTTCGCCAACCCTCCCTGCAGCTAGCCCCCCTGTGATTTTCCTGGCACAGCCACATTCTTGGCTGTACTCCGATTTTTTGTGACCGCCGTTGCGGTGGAATGTCTAGGGGAGGGTCTTAGACTCTCCCTCTTGCTCTCGTCGTCGAATTTGCTGTTGCCTTTGAAGTTGTAGCGGCCGCCTGCTTTTTAGGCAGCGTAGTTGATTTTGATGTTGATTTTGTGGAGGCCAGCTTTGGCTGGGCGACTTCGTCTTCGGTCCTCTCTCTGGCTCTGTGCCGCTGTGACAAAGGCTCTACACAACGCCGCGGCACCAGTTTGACTTGCATGAACGCCCCTGCGTAGAATTCCTGCGCGATAATTGGGGCGCGAAATCAACACATCGGAGTGTAAATGAAGACTTTCCTAGCTACCTGTATGGCAAGCCTGTTCCTGCTAGCGATCCATCCCGCACGCATTACAGCGCAAGAACCATCCAAAGACTCAAAGCCCCCCGCTGCCGCAACGGACGCCAAAGCCCCAGACGCCAATCCCCCCAAAGAAGAAACCTGGCCCAGCGATCACACCATCAAAATCAACAATCAGTCCATCGCCTACAAGGCCACCGCCTCCACCACGCTCCTCAAGGACGAAAAAGGCGAGCCCACCGCGCTGATCTATTCCACCGCCTACACGCGCAGCGACACCAAAGATTTCTCGCAGCGCCCCATCGCTTTCCTCTACAACGGCGGCCCCGGCTCCGCATCGATCTGGCTGCACATGGGCGCGTTCGGTCCGCGCCGCGTCGTCAACGCCGACCACGCCTCGACTCCGCTCGCGCCCTACAAGCTGGAAGACAATGCCAATTCTCTGCTGGATAAGACCGACATGGTTTTCATCGACCCCGTCGGCACCGGTTTCAGCCACGCCGTCGGCAAAGCGCAAAACAAAGACTTCTGGGGCGTGGATCAAGACGTAAAAATGTTCGCGCAGTTCATCAATATGTATCTCAATCGCAATAACCGCTGGAACTCGCCCAAATTTCTCATCGGCGAAAGCTACGGTACGTTCCGCTCCGCCGCGCTGGGAAATTATTTGCAGCAACACGACGGCGTTTACATCAATGGCATCGTGCTGATCTCCTCCGTCCTGAATCTCGGCACCATCTCATTCAATCCCGGCGATGACCTGCCCTTCGTCCTCTACCTCCCCAGCTACGCCGCCACCGCCGCGTATCAAAAAGCGCTCGCGGATCCGCCACCCGACCTCCCCGCCTTCCTCGCCGAAGTCCGCAAATTCGCCGCCACCGAATACGCCACCGCGCTGATGAAAGGCACCAACATCACCCCCGCCGAAAAATCCGAAGTCGCGAAAAAACTCTCGCACTTCATCGGCCTCAGCGAAGATTATCTCCTGAAAGCCGACCTGCGCGTGACCCTCGGCCAATTCAACGTCGAGCTAAATCGCAGCCGCGGTCTCACCCTGGGCCGTTACGATTCGCGCTACACCATGCCCACCTATGACATGCTCACAGAATTTGCCGAAGACGATCCGTCCTACACCGCCGTGCGCGGCGCCTTCACAGCAGCATTCAATAGCTACGCCCGCGAAGAATTAAAAGTCACCGAAGAAAGATCCTACGAAGCTCTCAGCGGAGACGTCGGCAGCAATTGGGATTGGAAACATCGCGGCCCGCAAGGCGGCGGCTTTTTCCCCGGCTCAGCCAACGTCTCCGGCGACCTGATCCAGGCCCTGATGACCAATCCGCACCTGCAAGTCCAAGTCGAGAACGGTTTCTACGATATGGCCACCCCGTTCTTCGCCACCGAATACACCATGGACCATCTCTTCCTGCCCGCAGGTATGCGCAGCAACATCCACTTTGAATACTACGGCGCTGGCCACATGATGTACCTGCACGAAGAAGATCTGAGCAAACTGAAGTCCAATATCTCCGCCTTGATAGATGGCGCATCAAAATAACCTGGGAACGCCAATCTCCCGACTGGCGTTTTTGCCGTTGAATTTGTATTTGAATTTGGACTCGCTCATGTAACGGCCGCTTCGTCCCGCGCCTTTCGGGATGAAGCGGCCATCTTACCTCTCGTTTCACTGCTTCTACTTTTGCCCTCGGATTTACCTTCGCTTTGCTTTATCTTTGTTTATCTGCGTTCAACCGTAGCGTCTCGGAACTCCTTAAATCAATCCGCGCTCTTGCCCTCCGGCGGCACGGCCAGCCCAACTCCCTTTACGTAATGCCCATACCAAAATAGATACCGCTCGTATCTGTCCTTAATAAACGACGGCCGCGAAAACTCGTGATACTCCCCCGGATACACAACCAGAAGCGTCGGCACCCCCAATCTTCGCAAACTCTGATAAAGCTGCTCTCCATTAATCACTGGCACATTCCAATCCACGTCCCCGCCCATCACCAAAGTCGGCGTAGTAATCTGCAACACGCGATTGAACGGCGAAATCTTCTCCCACCGCTCGCGATTCTTCCACGGCAGCCCCAACTCGTACTCCCAATCGCGCGAATACAAATCGTGCCCCCAATTCGTGATGTACAAAAATTCCCCAGCCCCCGAGATCGCCGCCTTGAATCGCGTCGTCTGGGTGATGATAAAATTCGTCGAAATCCCGCCGTACGACCAGCCTCCCACTCCCAACTTATCCGGATCCGTGATCCCCTGCGCCACGGCGTAATCCACCATCGCCATGTCATCTTCAAAATCCTTATGGCCCCAATCCGCAAAAATCGCTTTGCAGTAATCCCCGCCGTATCCCGACGACCCGCGCGGATTCGGCGTCAGCACCACATACCCATGCGCCGCATAAAGTTGCGGATCGAAATTAAATTCCGCGTAGTAAGCCCAGACCGGCCCGCCATGCGGTTTCAAAATCGTCGGATATTTCACGCCCGCTTGATAATCCGGCGGTTTGTACAAGTATCCCGCCACGGTCGTTCCGTCCTTGCTCTTGAAATGCACGTACTCGACAGTCGGCAAACGCAGTTCCGCCATCAGCGCATCATTCACGCTCGTCAATTTCCGCAATTCTCCGCTCGGTGGCAGCACATAAAGTTCGTGCGGATGCGTCAGCTCTCCCGCCGTCGCCACCGCCGTCCCATCCGCGCCCAGCGAATATGCTTCCACCATCTTGCGTCCGCCAATGGGCCGCGTAATCTCCCCGCCGCCCGCCGGCACGCGCAGCAAATTCTGCGTTCCATCGTCGTCCGCGATAAAGTAAATGAATTTCCCGTCCGCCGAAAATCGCGGGATCGTCGAATTACGATCCAGCTTCCGCGTCAGCACATTCGCAGCGCCACCCGTTGCCGGCGAAACCGCAATCTGTATGGTCGAATATTGAAACAGCTCCGGCTCCAGCTGCGTCGTGTACGCAATCCATTTCCCATCCGGCGACCACGCCGGCGCCTCCTCCGTCCCCTCACTGGTCGTCACCTGCACCAACGATTTCCCCTGATCCCCGTTATCCGCCGCCACCACCCAAATATCCTTGTTGTAGTTCAAATCCGGCTCGGGCGCCGAACGGTTGCTCGCAAACGCGATCTTGCTCCCGTCCGGTGACCATGCCGGATCGTCGTCATCATAATCGCCCTCGGTAATCTGCCGCTGCTTGTGATCCGCAATCGTAAAAACGTACAAATGCGTACGCCGCCGGTCCAGATACCCAATCTCATCTTCTTTGAAGTGCATCCGGTCAATCACCCACGGCCGCGGCTTCGGCTTCGCCTTGCTGCCCTTCGCTTTGTTCTCCGCCGCCTCTATTTCCTGCGGCGACGCGTCCTGCAGCACCAGCACCAGCCGGTCACTACCCGGCGCCCATGCAAAACTGTCCACATCCTGCATCGTGTCCGTCAGCTGCTGCGCCTCGCCCCCTTCGCGATTCAGAACCCACACCTGCTTCTTGCCCTTCCCCTCGTCATCGTCGCCGCCGCCTTCCTCGCGCGCCGAGATAAACGCCAGATATTTTCCGTCCGGACTCCACCGCGGATGCGAAGACGATTCATTTTCGTCCGTCAGCGCAATCGCCATCCCGCCGCCGGTAGGAACCATCCAGATCCGCCGCCGGTTCTTGTCTTCCTTCAAATTCGCAGTCTTCACCGTGTACGCCACCCACTTCCCGTCCGGGCTGATCTGCGGATCCCCCACTTCCTTAATCCGAAAATAATCATCCACCGCCAAAACACGCCCGCCCGCCGCCGGCGAGCCAGTCGCAGTCCCCACCGTCGCCGCATTCTGCGCCCGCGCGACGCCAGCAGTTGCCGCTAACATCACCCACAACGCAATTATTCTCTGAAATTTCATCCCGACACCCTCTCCAAGCGAGCGAATCATGGTCCACACCCCGCGCGGTCGCGCAGTATACCAGAACGCGCATGTGCAAGAGATGCGCGAAGTCGCGCCACGTCATCCTGAGGAGCGCAGCAACGAAGCCTGGCTGCCGCGGGCAGAGATACCTGTTCGCTCTCCTAAAACGTCCGCGCAAAAAAAAAGGGCAAGGCCAGCGGCCCTACCCTTTTCGACGTGCACTCTGCGGAGACGGACCCCTAACGCAATCCGAAAATCCCGAAACGCCCGCTACGATCCCTTCGTCGTATTCATCTCCAGCGAAGTAACATGAATCGTATCCCCGTCCAGCGTCCCCTTCACCGTCACCTCGTGTCCCGCGTGACCGTCCGCCTTTTCCTGCGGCTCCAGAATATAAACTTTCTTGTCCGCCTCATCATACAAAGCATATTTCGCCCCATGCGATTTCACGCACTTCGCCGTGCACTCAGCCTTCGAGGCGTTTGCGTCCTTCGCCCCGCACATATCGTTCGTGATCACGCCAGACCAGGAGCCACTCTTCACCGCGCTGTCCTGCCCCGCCACGGACAACCCCACCGCAAACACCACCGCAAATCCCGCCAGCATCGCACGCTTTAGCATGATCGTGTTCCTCCTAACTGTTAGACCCAAGCCAGCCGCCCCACCATTCCGCCAAAACAATGTGTCATTAATCCCCGCATTTGTCTATGAACCGCCCGGCCCCCCATCGCCGCCACTGTGCATCGTCTTTTTCCAGCCGCCAGCCACAAACCACTAGCCGCTGCCGTCATCTTCCAACCCAACACCGCACCGCCCGCTCGCGCCGGCAACCGCTGCCTCTCAACTTTCAACTGTCAACTCTCTGGTCCATCCGGCCTTCGATTGACACGCCGCGCACCTCCCAACTAATCTAAATCCGATGCCCACACAGCCGAACCTCCCATCGCCCTCCCATCCCCACCTTTACGAAATCAACACCTGGACCTGGCTCGAACAACTCTCAGCCCGGCTCAAAAAAAATATCACCCTCGCCGATGTCCCCGACTCCGAATGGGACGCGCTCGCAAACGCAGGCTTCAACATCATCTGGCTAATGGGTGTCTGGCAACGCAGCCCCATCTCCCGCCGCATGAACGTAGAAAATCCCGCGAATGTCGCACAGTTCAGTCTCGCCCTCCCCGGCTGGAAGCCTGAAGACGTCATCGGCTCCGCTTACGCCGTCACCGCCTACGCCCCCGACCCCCGCATCGGCAACTGGCAAGCCCTCGATGCTGCCCGCGAAAAATTGCGCGCCCGCGGCATCGCGCTATTCCTGGACTTCGTTGGCAACCACACCGCCCTCGATCATCCCTGGACGCGCGAGCATCCCGACTTCTACGTCCAAGCCTCTGCGGAAGAATTCCAGAAGAATCCCTCGCTCTACTACGCTCAATCCACCACGCAGCCCCCGCAATACATCGCCCTCGCCAAAGATCCCTACTTTCCGCCCTGGCAAGACGTCGCTCAACTCAATCATTTCAATCCTGCCCTCCGCGCCGCCCAGCTCGACGACCTGCGCACCATCGCCGCACACTGCGATGGCATTCGCTGCGACATGGCCATGCTCCAACTCAGCGACATCTTCAACGCTAACTGGCGCCACCTGCTCGGCGACACCCCCACGCCCGAAAAAGAATTCTGGACCGAAGCCCACGCCGCCGTCCCCAACCTCACTCTCCTCGCCGAAGCCTACTGGGGCACCGAACAACGCCTCCTCGATCTAGGATTTTCCTACTCCTACGACAAAATTCTCTACGACGCGCTCCGCGACCACAACATCTCGCAAATCCGCGAGCGCATCGCGAGCGTCCCCGAACGCCAAAGCGATTTCGCCCGCTTCATGGAAAATCACGACGAACAGCGCCGCCCCATAGTTTTCCCGAACGATCGTCTCGCCGCCGACGGCACACTGCTCGGCACCCTCCCCGGCATCCGCTTCTACCACCAAGGCGAACTCGAAGGCCGCCGCATTCACCTGCCCGTCACTCTGCGCATCGCCGCCGGCGAGCCGCCCGATCCCATCAGCACAAATTTCTTCCAGAAGATTTTGCGCATCACCAGGCAGGATGTTTTTCACGAAGGAAAATGGAATCTACTCGATGTCGCCCCGGAAGGCGATGCTCCCACCGACGCCCTGCTCGTCTACGAATGGCGCTCACCGAAAGCGTGGAAAATAATTGCGGTTAATCTGGCAGCTTACGCTTCGCAAGGACGCGTCCGGCTCGCCGACCGCGTCTCGCCCCAGCAAAATTACATCTTCAACGACGAACTAAACAATGTCCGCTACAATCGCACCGGCCAAGAGCTCCACGACCTGGGCCTGTTCATCCGCCGCGACCCCTTCCAAGCTCACCTCTTCGACATCACTCCCGCGCCCTAAGCGTCTGCCTTGCATTGGGGCGCAACTCCGAACCGCGCCTTCATCCTGAAACCGCCGCCTCACAGGTCCCTACTTCACCACCAAAGTCAAAAAGTTCGACAAAGTCTGCGTCTGCCCATTCAAAGTTGTCGTCAAAGACAAACTGTATGTCCCCGCCGGCGTTGCT
>Ga0209420_1000041_pt1 | contig 79558 bp, 69 predicted proteins | sample BlaSpr_A8_OM1_O1_FD_187972 | JGI IMG/M metagenome (GOLD analysis project Ga0209420, IMG submission 187972) | Forest soil microbial communities from Thunder Bay, Ontario, Canada - Black Spruce, Ontario site 2_A8_OM1_O1 (SPAdes) (version 2) | ecosystem: Environmental > Terrestrial > Soil > Boreal... | reverse complement strand
TCTCTGTGCAGTCTCTGTGTTAAATATTTAAGCCGCTCTCGCCGCTTGACTCCTTTTGGTATAATCTCCTCATACACATGTCCGCCACACCAGCACATCGCGTCTCGACCGGCGAACGCATCAATCACGAACTCCCCGGACATCTGGAACGCGAGCTGGGTGCCCGCGGCATCCGTCTGACTCGCCAACGCCGCGTCCTGTTGCAAGTAATGGACACCGCCCGCCGCCATCTAGACGCCGACGAAATTCTCCAGCGCGCCCAGAAACTCGATTCGCGCGTAACCCGCGTCACTGTCTATCGCACCCTAGATTTGCTCAAGCGTCACGGCCTAATCGACGAGCTCGACCTGCTGCATCTTCGCGGCGACCGCCACTTCTACGAAAGCCATGGCCCGCGCGACCACATCCACGTAGCCTGCATCCGCTGCGGCAAAGTCCGCGAATTCGAAAGCGAACTCTATGAGCAACTGAAATCCCAAATCTCCCGCGATTGCGGAATTGAGATCACAGTAACCCGCACAGAAGTAGGCGGCCTCTGCGCCGACTGCCGCAAGCCCCGCTAGCAGCGAGCAATCTCGCGCACCTAAAACCGGGAAGCAATACGAGGAGTAGTAACGTACCCTACAAACCGGTGAAGAAACTCCAACGGAAGTTTTTCCCTGCCGATTCTCTCAAAAGTTCTCTGACGATTCGATGAGTATCGTCAGCTTCAGGCCGGGGCCTTTGTCTCATGCCGCCCAAAGGCTCTCGCCCGACTTTCTCTGGCCCCTGTAGAAGTTTCCTTCGCGTTTAGCGCTTAACTGTCAACGTTCAATTGCTCTAAAAGGGCATCACCCCATACTTCCCCTCAAACTCCGCCAAAGGCACCATATCAATCGCGTCCCAAGGGCACCCTTCGAGAAAAGATCCATCCGGCCCCTTGCTGGTACATAGCTTGCACCCGATGCACAAAAGCGGATCGACCAATATCCTCCCAAACGGCGGATGGTCCCCATCCGGCACCCAGAACATGCAATCGGCCACCGGACAATATTCTACGCAAGCCGGCGATCCTGAGCACCCCGTACACATCTCGTTGATCACCGCCACGATATGCGGCTTCCGTTTCCGCTTCGTAGTAGTCCCCTCGGAAATCGGCTCGCACTTCTGAATCTCGCCGTTCACATAACGCGCCACTGCCGGGGTATATTCAGTCACGCTCGCTCCATGAACCACCAAACTCGACCACATTCTCACTGCACAGGGCAGGGAAGTCAACGCTTTGCTGGCCTCAGACAAAAGCCCCAATCACCGCCGCAGTAAACTCCGCGGTAGACGCCGCACCCCCCACATCCCGCGTCAACACCTTCCCCTGGCGGTAGACAAGATGCAAAGCCTCCTCAATCCGCTTTGCCGCCTCCATCTCACCCAAATGCCGCAGCATCAAAATCGCGCTCATCAACAACGCAGTAGGATTCGCGATCCCCTTGCCAGCAATATCCGGCGCCGTGCCATGCACCGCCTCGAAGATCGCCACCGTCTCGCCCATGTTCCCGCTAGGCACCACGCCCAGTCCACCGACCAGCCCGGCAGCAAGATCACTCATAATGTCGCCATACAAATTCGTAAGCAAAAGCATGTCGAACTGGTGCGGATTAATCACCATCTGCATGCAAGCGTTATCCACAATCAATTCCTTGTACTCGATCTCCGGATACGCCTCCGCCACCTTGCGCACTGATGTCAGAAACAGTCCATCCGACAACTTCATAATGTTCGCTTTATGTATCGCGTGGATCTTCTTCCTTCCATATTTCCGCGCAAACTCAAAGGCAAACTTCGCCACCCGCGTCGAAGCCCTCTCCGTAATAATTTTCAAGCTCTCGACGACGCCCGGAACCACCGTATGTTCCAGGCCGGCGTAAAGGTCCTCGGTATTCTCGCGAATCAAAACAATATCCACGCCCAAAAACCGCGATTGCACCCCCTCCAGATTTTTCACCGGCCGCAAATTGGCGTACAAATCCAAAGCCTTCCGCAATCCCACATTAATGCTAGGCGGCCCGCCCACCGACGCAGTCGCCAAAGGCCCTTTCAACGCCACGCGATTCTTACGAATAGACTCCAGCACTCCAGCCTGCATGAAGTCCTGCCCCCGCCGCTCAATCTCCGCCCGCGCCGGTATCTCCTCCCAATCAACCTGCACGCCCGCCGCCCCCAAAATCTCCTGCACCGCGCGCGACACCTCCGGCCCAATTCCATCACCCGGTATCAAAGTAATCGTATGTCTCATGGTCGCTTCTCATTTTATGGGAAAGCCCGCAGCTTGTACACGATACCGGTGGCTTGTCGAAACCCAGCGTTTCCAACTAACCAACTTCAAATCTCTCGCAACCGTTCACGTCCCCCGGGAATCTGATACAATGTACTGGTAATCTTGGTCCGGGTAAGACCCAGGCATTTTTGGAGGAATCGAGAATGGTCCAGTTAACACCAGTAGCCATTACCAAAGTGAAGGAAATCCTGACGCAGCAGAATCCCTCTCCTACCGGCCTGCGCGTTGCCGTCGTGGGCGGCGGTTGCTCGGGTTTCAGCTATCACATGGCTTTCGAAAACCAGGTCAATCAGAACAGCGACAACGTCTATGAATTCGACGGCCTCAAGGTTCTCGTCGACCAGATGAGCGAGATGTATCTTGACGGTGTCCAGATTGACTACATCGAGACAGTCGAAGGTTCGGGCTTCAAATTCAATAACCCGAACGTCAAGAGTACGTGCGGCTGCGGCAGCTCTTTCAGCGTTTAATTGCGAAAGCTGCGCCTGCAACAGCGCTCCGCCGAAGCTGGGCTTTACCATGTGCGGATACGCATAGCTCCCGAAGGATAATTCCTTCGGGAGTTTTTTTTGCCCGTGAGCCGCTGACTCCAGGTTTTGAACTTGCAGCGGCCGCCTACCTTTTAGGCGGGCGTCTTTGACATCGTCGTGGAAATGCCTTTTGCCTTTGGCGACGCGCCCTGATTTCACAAACCGTTCACCCGGTCGGGCGCTTTTCGAGGACTAACAACACGATGCGTATCGGGCACTCTAGCCACCTCTCATGAAAATCGCTCTCGCCCAGTTCAACCCCACCGTAGGCGACTTCGAAGGCAATTCCAAACGCATCCTCGAACTCGCTGCCGAAGCCAAATCGCGCGGCGCCGAAATCGCCGTCTTCTCCGAACTCTGCATCTGCGGCTACCCTCCGCAAGACTTGATCGAACGTCCCGCCTTCGTCGAACGCAATCAGCAAGAACTCGTGCGCCTCGCCAAATCCATTCCGCTCCCGTCGCTGGTCGGCTTCGTAGGCGATGCCATGGACAAGACCGGCAAGCCCGTCGCCAATTCCGCCGCGCTGATCGCCAACGGCAAAATCCTCTTCGAACAGCGTAAAATGCTTCTCCCCACCTACGATGTCTTCGACGAATCGCGCTACTTCCAGCCGGCCAGCAGCCAGCTGATTTTCGCCTTCCGCTCCGAACAACTCGGCATCACCATTTGCGAAGATTGTTGGAACGACGAACGCTTCTGGCCCTACCGCCTCTACGATCGCGATCCGGTAGCAGAAATTGTCGGGAAGGGAAGTAGCCTGCTCCTGAATTTGTCCTCTTCACCCTACACAATTGACAAGCGCTCGCTCCGTCACGACATGCTGCAAACCATCGCCCGCGAACATCGCGTCCCGGTCGTCTACGTCAATCAAGTCGGCGGCAACGACAGCCTCATCTTCGACGGCTCCAGCGTAGCCTTCATGCCTGACGGACGCGTCGCCGCTCGCGCAAAATCCTTCGAACAAGACCTGGTCCTGTTCGACAGCGTCACAGGCGAAGGCGATATCCGCCCGCTGATCGAAGACGAACACGAAGCCGCGTTCGGCGCCCTGGTTATCGGCACGCGCGATTACGTGCGCAAATGCGGCTTCCGCAAAGTCGTCATCGGGCTCAGCGGCGGTATTGACTCGGCCCTGGTAGCCGCCATCGCCGTAGAAGCCCTCGGCGCTCAGAACGTAACCGGTGTCGCCATGCCCGGCCCCTATTCCTCCGAGGGCAGCTGCCGCGACGCGCGTAAGTTAGCCGAAAATCTGGGCATCGAATTTCTCACCCTGCCCATCACCGAAGCCTTCGCCACCTACCGCCACACTCTGGCCGGCACCTTTGCCGGACTGCCTGAAGACGTCACCGAAGAAAATATCCAAGCCCGCATCCGCGGCAATTTTCTCATGGCACTGTCCAATAAATTCGGCTCCCTAGTCCTCAGCACCGGAAACAAATCCGAAATGGCGGTAGGCTACTGCACTCTCTACGGCGACATGGCCGGCGGCCTGGCTGTAATTTCCGACGTCCCCAAAACCGTAGTCTATGAGCTATCCAAATTCGTGAACCGCAAAAGGGAACTGATCCCCCAGGAAACCTTCCTCAAGCCCCCATCCGCCGAGCTCCGCCCCAACCAAAAAGATCAGGACACCCTGCCTGACTACGCCATCCTCGACCGTATCTTAAAAGCCTACGTCGAAGACGTGCGCAGCCCCGAAGAAATCGCCGATCACTACAATCTCCCACTGGAACTGGTCCGCTCCGTGGCTCTCCGCGTCGATCAAAACGAATACAAACGCAAACAAGCCCCCCCAGGCCTGAAGGTCACCAGCAAGGCCTTCAGCGTAGGCCGCCGCTTCCCCCTGGCCCAAAAATTCTCGGTCTGATTTCACTTCGCCGCCCGCCCACAAAGAATTACAATCCCAACGCTTTTGCTGTCCTAATAGCTGTCACTATGCGCAAACATGCATACGCCGCCGCGCAACGATACGGGGAGCCGAAAAGATGAATCGCTGGTCCATACTACTGACAGTCCTGATAGGATTCACCGCACCAATCATTACAGCTGCACAGTCCGCAACCACCGCGACATCGGTTAATATCCCGCCCGCCGAAGAGGCACAAATCCTGAAAACTACCGAAGCCTTCGTCCGCGAACTCTTCGCCTGGGGCCCCGAATTCAAAGTCAAAACGGGCCCGCTAGCCCCCTCGCCCTCAAATTCCTTCTACACAGTCCCGATCGAAGTCACCGCCAACGGACAAACCGATAAAGGCACCGTCTTCGTCAGCAAAGACGGCAGGACCTTCTTTCGGGGCGATATGTTTGACATGGCCGCCAACCCCTTCGCCGACAATCTCTCCAAGCTTCACACGGAAGGGAATCCGTCCGTAGGGCCAGCCAACGCCCGCGTCACCGTTGTAATCTTCAGCGATTTCCAGTGCCCGCACTGTCGCCTGCTCGCCGGCATCCTCGCCACGCTAATCCCGCAATATCCTCAGGTCCGCTTCGTATATAAGGACTTCCCGCTCACCACGATTCACCCCTGGGCCGAAAGCGCCGCCATCGGAGCCCGCTGCGCCTTCATGCAATCCCCGAAAGCCTACGCGCCCGTGCAGGAACAGATCTTCGCCGAGCAGGACCTGCTTTCAACCGAAAATATATGGGAGAAGCTGGTGTCCTATGCCGCCCAAGCCAGCCTCGACCCCGACGCCTTCAAAGCATGCATGTCCTCTCCTGAAGCCAAAGCGGCGGTGGACGCCAGCCACCAAGAAGGCGATTCCGTCAGCGTCGTGCAGACTCCTACCATCTTCGTAAACGGCCACCCGATAACAGGCGGCGACAAAGCCACCCTAGAGCAATACATAAAATACGAACTCTCCGTCCCACCACCCGCGAGCCACCAGTAGTCGCGATTGTTCGAGTCCCCGGTCGTCATCTGGAAAGAGCAGCACGTTATCACCGGCCCAAGCCGGAACTACCCGGCCGTCCAGGAGGAGCTGCTTCCGAACAAACGTCGAAAACCCCAACAATTGCACACATTTCAACGGGACTAAAGCAACATAATACCCATTCCCGGAAGTCAGCGAGCCGTTGCAGGGCTCGTAGATCGCGGGTTGAGGCTGCGGGTCGCGGGATGGAATCGGTGCTTGGAACTTGGTCGCAGCCCTCCGCGCGGGCTGGATTTATTGCGATTTGATGGGGCGTTCCTGCTCTGTTCGCGGTGATGCCGGGGCTTGCGTGGGGGCTGAGCATTCCATTCCATAAACCCTTCGCCACTGCCCTTTATTTGTACTTACGTCCAGTTGTTCGCCTGCCGCGCGGGCGCGCATCATGTGTGGAGGCCTTCATCCCGCGTGGGCAGCGCTGTACACGCACCTTGCTACCGGCTCGAAACACCTGGAGAGAACAAATGCGATGCGCTTCTTTGGGGCTGGCGCTAGCGCTCATATTCGTGAACGTTAGTTGCACCGGAACGACGAAGTCGTCGCCCGGTTCGACGCCGCCTTCGCAAATCACCGTGAGTGTGACGCCAACGGCGGCGAACGTTCGCGCGGGAGCCGGGCAACCCTTCACGGCAAGCGTCACGGGGACTTCGAACCAGAGCGTGACTTGGTCGGTAAACGGAGTCGCGGGAGGAAATGCGACCGTCGGGCTGATAAGCGACACAGGTGTCTACGCTGCTCCGGCGGTGCCGACGAATCCCAACACGATAACGATTAACGCCGCGTCGATCGCAGACTCAAGCGCGAGCGGCACAAGCGACGTGACGCTGTGGAACGCGACGCCGGTGCTGAGCAACGTGAGCCCTGCAAGTTTTACCGCTGGCGCATACACGCTCACCTTGACCGGGAGCCAATTCGTGAAGGGCGCGCAGGTTCTGTTTGGCGGCGCGGCGGTGACGACAAACTATGTTTCGACGTCGAAGCTCACGGCGACGGGTTCAGCGCCTACGGCCGGAATATTCGCGCTCAGCGTGTCGAATCCCAATCCAGGTAGCAGCGCGTCCGCTGCCGTGAACGTGACGGTGACCTCGCAATCTGGGGGCAATCCACCGCCGCCGAGCGCGTGCAGCGTCATGAGTGCTGGCCAGGGCGGGAGCTTGAACGGCTTCCTTCCCTTCCCAACGGACAATCTGTGGAATCAGAATATCGCGGGCGCGCCAGTCGATCCGAATTCCGCCGCGATCATCAATTACATCGGGGCGAGCGATCCCGTGCATCCGGATTTTGGCTCGGGCGAGTACAACGGCTCGAGCATTGGAATACCGTACACCGTGGTGGACTCACAGCAGGCGCCGGTGGTCATTAATTTTACGGCTTACGGCGACGAGAGCGATCCTGGGCCGATGCCTGTGCCGGCTAGTGCACCGATCGAGGGATACCCTAATCCTGGCACCGGCGATCGGCATGTGTTGGTGCTCGACAACAGCAATTGCTGGCTGTACGAGCTGTACAGTTCGTATCCGCAGACTGACGGCAGCTGGAACGCCGCATCGGCGGCAGTGTGGGATTTGCTTGCCGACGGGCAGCGGCCGCTGACGTGGACGTCCGCCGATGCGGCAGGGCTGTCCATATTTGCTGGACTGGCGCGTTATGACGAAGTGGCGAGCGGCGCGATCAAACATGCGCTCCGGTTTACGTTGCAAAACAGTCGTGCTGCTTTTGTGCCGCCGGCATCGCACTGGGCCGCCACTACGTCGAACGCGAACGCCGCGCCGATGGGCATGCGTATGCGGCTGAAGGCCAGCTTCAATATTTCTGGGTTTTCCGCGACGAACCAAGTGATTCTAACCGCGCTGCAACAGTACGGCATGATCATGGCGGACAACGGCTCGAACATGTACATCAGCGGCGCCCCGGACGATCGCTGGGACAACGATGACTTGCACAATCTGGATCAGGTTACCGCGGCGGATTTCGAAGTGGTGCAGATGAATCCGATCTACACGCAATCCAATTTGCCGACCGGCTCGGTACCGGCGATCGCGAGCTTCACTGCCAGCCCCTCGACCGTTTCCGCCGGCACGAACGTGACGCTGTCATGGAGCGTCGCGGGGGCTTCCTACTTCGACGTCACGCCGCAAGTTGGAGCTGTGCGCGGCAACAGCGTGGTTGTGACGCCGTCGCAGACGACTACCTATACGTTGAATGCGACGAACGAGTTTGGGCGCAGCGCTTCCACTGTCACCGTGACCGTCCAGTGAATTCAAATTCACCCAGCCGGCGGGCGGCTCGGCGGAGTCTCAATTCCCTTCTCGTCGCACAATTTTTCCAGATTGCAAACGCGCGGTAAATGGCTGGTGGCCGAGTCCTCGACGAATGTACGCGTGACGTCGAGGTTGCGCATGCGCCCGCAGAGCCAAGGCAAGAACAGTCCGAACTGCACCACAGAAGCGAGAGCCACCGTCCGGCAGTAGGGATCGATTAGTCGGCGCATGAATGTAGGGATCTCTATGGACATCTCGGCGTATTGTGAGCGGCAGCGTCGTCTGCTGCGCTTGTTCGCGGCCGAGTTGCGCCGTGAGGTTGCCATAGCCGCGCAATTGTTTGTCACGGCGGTGCGAGTGTAGCCCTGGCTGTCGGGCAGCCTCTGGATTATGGGCATCAACTGCGAGCGATCCTGCGCGCCTGCCTTTCCAGTGTGATTGCCTGGTTCTGCTGTGCGAGCTGCTGATCCGTTGCGGGTGGTTTGCTGCGCGCCGCGGGACATGGGGCGTCTCCGTCAAAGTATTTTCAAGGAAGATGAAACGTTTCGAAGTGGGACTGCACTACTAGGCAATGGATTTGTGATGCGTTCCAGTTAGGCCGGGCCCGGCACTAAACATTGGGGCGGAATTTCGGCTTCCCTGTGTGGCGGATTGCTATTTTTGATTTGATCGCGGGCGGAAGCAATAGGGCGTCCAGCGTCGTCGAGGATCCAGTCTAGAGATGTCAGCCTGCGGCCGGGGCGAGTAGATCCGGTTCACCGCCCGCCTGCAACGCTGGCAATCGCGCCTAACGCTCTTGCGGATTCCCTGCCGCTTTCGCGCGTTCCCTATCACGGTTCATCGGTAGATACATTTCGCACTTCAAACGCGACAGCGACGCCATCACGACTTCGTCGGCGTCACTTTCCAGCACCATCCCATGTGTCCACAACCGAAAATGTCAGTGCCATGTTTCCTCCCATCCGTCCATCGTTACGCCGATCCGAGCTTTCCGTACGTACCAGTGTACGGACGAGACCACGGCGGTCTAAGAATGCAGCGTTTGAGGCGAGTCGAGCGTGTACCGGCGCCCTGGGTGCATCGGGTTTGGTCGAACGGCGGCTCTCAGGGCTCTCAGACAGCCGCTACAAAACCTGGCGGTTCGCTGCTATGATGTTTAATTCGTGACGCAACCCGAAAGCCTGCAGTTGAATCCTAAGCGTCGAAGTTCTGTCCAAAGTCCAAGAGGGGGAACCTGGTGCGGCTACTGAGAATTCTTTGTGTGCTGATGGTGATTGGTTTCGCGGCGCTCGCGCTCGGTATGGCGCTTAGAGATCCCGCAAATCATTCTCACGCTCAAAACCAAATTGAAATTCAGAGCAGTACCGCCGCGCCAGGTGAGTCCGCTTCAGCCGCTGCACCTTCAACCGCTAGGCCGGTGTCTTCGTCCGGCGCGCCCGCGACCGTGGTGGCATCAAATGTCGGCGTCCGGACGCTGGCCGTCGCACCGCAATCGTCCGAGGCCGCGATCGGAGGCAACCCTGCGGCGCTCTCGACGCAGTTATATCTCACCGCGATTGACCGGCCCGACCAGGTGTTTTCTTATGGCGTTCGCGCTACGCCGAATATTGTGCCGGCCAATGCCGCGAAGCTACTCGCCGTTCCGGCAGCGGGAGTAGGAACCGTCGGGTCGATTGGTGATGGCGGCGCAGCGAGCGCCGCAGAGTTCGATCTTTCGCTGAATGATTTCACCATGCGCAGCGAACTCGCCGTAGCGCCTGATGGCACGCTTTTCATCGCCGACACCGGCAACGCGACCATCCGCACCGTCGCCGGAGCCGCGACCAGCGAGCCCGCCATCATCCGCAGCGTCGCGGGACGATGGGCGCCGCGCCAAAATGTCGAATTGGTCGAGCCGTATGGAGTGACGCTTGATCGTTCTGGGAATTTATTTATCGCCGACCATGGCGCAAATGCCATCGTTGAACTCTTCGGAGCCGCTTCTGCCAAGGCCGGGCAATTAGAAATTCTGACGCACATGGTTTCGCCCGCGGCCGTTGCGGTTACGCCCGATGGCAACACCGTTTTCGCCTCGTCGCCTGACACGGGAGTGATCGTCGCGATTAACGCGCAAACGCAGGCGTTGCGCAGCGCCGGCGTATCGCCGGCACCGTTATTCGCCACTGCGTCGGCACTTTCTAGCGGCGCGCGCATCATTCCCCAAGGACTGGCCGTGGACGGAGGCGGAAACTTATTCATCGCCTATACTGCAGCAGGCGGCAATGCAGATGAGATTTTGCGGCTCGATGCGCTTTCCTCGAAGCTAACTATCGCCGCGCGCGGCTTGAGCGCCCCCGGCAATATTTCCTTCAATGCAGAGGGGGACTTGTTCGTCGCCAATCAGGGCATGCGCCAAATTCTGGACTTCAAAGCGATGGGAGCTCCCACGACCGGCGTGACCCTGCTCCCGCCGACATCTTGTACCTTAGCGGCGACGGTATTTTGCGACCAGGTCATCGGCGGCACCAGTCCGACGCTCGCTTACGAGCTTTTCAATAACAACAGCAGCGCGATCACTGGAATCAGCGCAAGCTTCACGTCCGGCAACACCAGCGACTTCACGGTTTCCAATTCTTCGTGCGCAACCTCCCTGGCTGCGAACAGCAGCTGTGCGTATAACGTCGCCTTCACCCCTACGGCAAACGCCACCAGCGCTTGCCCTGTCGGAAGCGCCGCAAACACTCGCTGCGCTACCTTAACCGTGAACTATACCGGCGCTACTGCGCCGCTCACGGCCGAAGCCAGCGGCGTCGCCGATGACTTCGAAATTTCGTGCATGACCACTTCGATTTTCATTTGTCCGCCCCCATCGAACGGCGCACCGTATCAAATTACGGTCGAGCAGGGCTTCCCAGCCACGTTTCAATTGCAGATCGTGCCGGACAACACTTTCAGCGGTTCCGTCACGCTGAACTGCCCGACCAATCTTCCTTCCGCGCCTGCAGGCAGCGCGGGAAATCCGACTGTTTGTGGCATTTCAGCCGGCACTACGGTCAGCTTGCCGCTTGCTAACACCATCACGTTACCGGTAGCGGCCGGAACCGCCGTGCCGTTCAATGTGACATTTCAAACCACCACGACGGCCGGCAAGCAATTCCCTGCCCCTGCGGCGGTCCCCGCCCGACGCTTGGGCGCGCTCGCCGGATTATTCTCCTCGCGCTCCGGCGGATCGGGTAGTTCTGGAAGCTCCCTCAGCGCGCAAAACCGAGTGGCGCGAGAGTTGGCTGCAGCTTTCTTGCTGGCCGTAATGTCCTTCCTCTTGCTTTGGCTCGTCCGTCAAACGCGTTTACCGCGCCTGGTTCCGGCGCTTGCGTTCACTTTTGTCGTCGCGATTTGCGCCACGGTTGCCGGGTGCCATCACTACAATTCGACCGCCAATATCATTCCCTATACCCCGACGGGCACCTACACTCTCACCGTGCACGGTTTCGTGCAAAATGCCTCGCGTGGTTTTACGATGACGCTGGTTGTGGACAACTAACGCGGCGGAAATTTGTGGCTTGCTAGCATGATACGCCGAACACCTGGGCGAGACTCCTGGTGCAGCTACAGGCGTACAGCCGGCCGCCGAGATCCTTAGGGCTCTTGCGGCCGTCGCGTCGTCTGCTCCGGACGCACGCAATCATTTGATGTTTTGCGATACATCGAGCACACGAGCAATAAAAAAGAGCCAATGGCAGCGACCGACAAACGCCAGTACATCCCGCCGCCCGCCGGTGCGGGCGATCTGCCGTTCAGCAATGCTTTGATCACCGGGAACACCGTTTATCTTGCTGGGCACATTGGTTTCGATCCCGCCACTGGCAAAGTACCGCAGGATGTCGAGCACGAAGCGCGCTTCATGTTGGACGCACTCCGCGCCACGCTCATCCGCTGCGGCTTAACCATGCAGGATGTGGTTTCGCTCACGGTATATTGTTCCGACGTTACGCTGTTCGACCGTTTCAATGCGGTGTACGGCACGTATCTTCGCGCGCCGTTCCCGGTTCGCGCGTTCATCGGTTCGGGCCCATTGCTGTTTGGCGCGCGCTTTGAAATTCAGGGCATCGCCGTGAAGCCAGAGGCGTGATCGAGTCGCTATTACGCTCGTTCCGTCCTAGCATTGGAATGGGAACAAGCTGACATCCGATCGTTAGTCCGCCTTCAGCGCCGAAATTTCTTTCCGCAGAAATGGAATCTGGCGGCTGCCCACCGAAGCGATGGCGTGCGTCGCAGCGTCGGGGTGTGCGAGCTAGTACGAAAACGCCGCGGCGTTTGGCGCCATAGCAGCAATCGTGAAGAATCGCGCTGCGATGCTCGCGCTATGTCCGCCTCACGCCGCAATCGGCAGGCGAGCTTGCTGCGCTCCGCGTGGTGATTGCCGCGCGAGCTGTTTGTGGCGCGGCCAACTCGTGCGTTTCGCGCTTGGCTGCGGGGCTTACATACGATTGCCGCCGAAGCGTCGGCGCTCAGGTCCAGGGCCGCTGCGTGGCCAGTTTTAATTTGTGCGGTACGTACCTTCTTCGCTATCAAGTTCTCTACTTTCGCTCCGAAGTCCGCCAGCGCAAGATGCTACGTCAGTCAATCGAACACCGGAAGTCCCACTCCAACGCGTAATTTTCTGCGACGGGCAGGAACTTTGGTCCACGAACGTTGACATTTGATGCAAATCACTTCCCCGCCTGTCCCTTCACTTAGATCGAAGCCGGCAGGTACGGCCCATGACACGTTTGGTCAACCTCCGAGTGGAAATTCTTCTAACACCCCACGCACCAGCACGCTACGCACTTTCTCAGGCCCGTCCCTGAAAGCCACCAGCAGCAACGAAGGTAGTACTAACCCCCTTCCGCCGATTGGCATGACCCTTGCAACAACGATTCCAGGCGGGGGTGCTCTACTCCGTCGCGCGTGGCCACGGGTCACGCGTAAATGAGGCCAAATGGGTAAGCAAAACGTAACGCGTTTACAAAACCGAACTGCAGTATTCGCCAGAATCTTTGCGCTGGCTTTGCTGACTTCCGCCTTCGCCATGTTGCCAGCCGCGGCGCGTGCGAATTCTAGCAGTGTCTATCAGATAAGCGGGGCTACGGCGGGAGGTGGCACTATCTCTGGAACGTTGGATTTCAGCTACAACTCGAACACCGACCAGACGCTCCTGCTCAATTCCAACTTCACGGTCGATGGCAAATCCTTCAGCTGCAACGGCCTCACTGGTGGAAATCAGTGTATCGTGTTCGATCCGTTCGGCACCGAGTACTTCGGGGTGATTACCGGCACCACGCTTGCTGTCCTTGAGTGGAACCAGTTCCCATTGTCCGGCAACTTCCCATCAACATTCAATTTCATCGGCGGTTACGTGGATCCCTTGGGCGGCGGATCGTGGGACTACGTTGCTGATGGCACTGCAACGTACGTCACGACTCCCGAACCCTCGGCTTTGTTCCTGCTCGGCGCGGGGCTGTTGGGCGTCATCGCGCTTTCGCGGCGTCGTCTGAATTCCGCCTCGATCGCTTAAGTTGGCCGAAAACCTCTTCCAAAAGGGCGGACCTGCGGGTCTGCCTTTTTGCTTTTTTGGCTCGGTAGCTTGAAATTTTCAAAGCGTGAGCTTCGACGCGTCACTTGCGGAGTTCCTGCCTCGCCAAAATCCATCGCCAATTGATCGGTTACCCGCGCCGCGCAGTCCTGCGCGTTCGAGTCGCGAACTTCGCTTTTCGCTTCACGACGCCCGTCTCCGCGCGCCGGCTGCGCAAGCGACACCAGTATTACGTCGTTGCTGGGGTTGCGATGCAACACCGGCAGCGCGGTTATCGTGTTCAACCCCCTGCTCTGATCTCATCCCTTTCTGTCTGAAAATGTTCCAATCTGTGTACCTGATCTGGCCACGCGCTTTCGCACCACGGCCTTCTATCTATGGCACTTAGCTGACCTTCAGCCAGTTTTCCCAGAAGTTTTCCACAATGAAACCACAGTACTATTCCGGTTGCGGCAACGCTCTTGTACATCTACAAGTAGCGGGGGGAGCTGTACGTTAGTCCAGGAGGACGCGACAGACCCTGCGAATAACTGAGGTAACACCCATGAGCACGCCGCCAAACGCCTCCGCAGAAGCGAACGTAAAGTCTGGACCATCCAACTCACCGGCGGGAATTGAACGCCGCCGCCGCAAGCGCGCGAAAATCACCGCGCAAGTTCACATGCGTGGCGTGAATACTCCGGAGCCTTTCGAAGAAATCTGCAAGAGCATAGACGTCTCCCGCGATGGCCTGCTGGTCACCGCTGCGCGCGCTGGATATTGGAAAGGCCAGCGACTGGACGTCACGTTTCCGTATTCCACCGCCGCCGCCGCGCTGAATTCCGCGCAGACCGCCGAAGTAGTGCGCGTCGTCGAACAGGACGGCCGCTACGCCGTAGCATTACAATTCATCAACACCAAGTCGGATGCCGCAACCAAAGATGCCGCGAAAGCGGATCCCTCCGTGGCCGGCGTTTTGGCGCATTCCACCTCGACGCACACCAAGCAGCAGTCGGTCGTGCTCGCCGTCGAATCCGACCCCAAGACCGCGGAGATTATGCGCAGCATTCTTTCCAATGATGGCTACACCGTCATCATAGTTCCTACCGCGAAACAAGCTTTGGACATTCTGCGCACGACCGTGCCGGCCGTATTCCTCGCCGAAGTCGAAGCGACGGACATGAGCGGCCACGACCTCTGCCTGATCATCAAGCGCAATGACCGCCTGCAACGTGTGCCCGTGATTCTGCTCACAAAATCAGCGCAGCCCGCCGACTATTCCGCCAGCCACCAGCTCGGCGCCGTCGTCTGCATGGCTAAGCCGTTTAAACCGGAGCGCCTGCTGCACGTCGTGCGCCTGGTAGCGCCCCCGCCCACAGCCCGCAGCGCCTACGGCGCCTCGCGTTACTCCAGCGGCTCCATCGAACGCGCCATCTAGGTTCCGAGGCGTACTGGCGTTACCGACGTCGAGCAATATTCGTCTGCTGCTGCACAGGCGCAACCGCCCCCACCGCTTCCTGCTTTCGCAAGAAATCCCAATGAACCAGCGGATACACCCGCACGTTTGAATAGCCCAACGCCGCTTCAATCTTCGCTACCTTTCCCGCATCCGACGAAAACCCTCGCAAACACATCTCCCACTCGACCGCGTGATGATCCGCAAGCTCATCCGGCACGATGCTCGGCAAAATTTCCTCCGCCTCCACTCCGCCAGGCGAAGCAGCCGCAAGGGCCGGTCCCGCCGCGAGCGCCACATCCTAGCGATGCACCACCCGGCGTGTCCCGCGGCTCGGCCTCCCGATTGCGCTTTCTCTGAGAACTGATTCGTGCCCCGTTATGCGCGCAGGGCGGCGATCGGGAGTTTGGCCCTCCCGGTTATAAGCGCGACGTGCGGCCGGCGGGACGAAACTATAGCAGGAGGCCGAGCTTGTGCAGTAGCGCGGGCCAGCGCGGGTCGGACTTCAGGTGGTCGAAGGCTGGGAAGCGGATGACGGCCGTGAGCTCGTCGTCGTGATCCGCATAGGCTTTTTCGAGAGATTCGAACGCCTTGTCGCGATTTCCCGCAAGTGCGTAGGCGACGGCAGCGTTGGCGGGCAGCTTGCCGTTACTAACCGCATCCATGAATTCGGCGTAACCTGTCGCGTCCGGGCTCCATGAACCCCTGGACGTGGCATCGCCCGGGCCCGCTTTCTGCAACATACTCACGGCCTCGCCCCAGTGGCCCTGCGTAGCCTCCATCTGAGATAAGTAGAACAGCGCCGGCCGGAAACTGGGATCACGCTCGAAGATCTGATCGAACTGCTCTCGGGCTTCGGAATACTTCTGAGCGTCCATCAGCGTGAGGGCATAGTTCGTCTTCACGATCCCCGCGAGCGGATCGAGAGCGAGCGCGAGGCGGAACTGCTCGAGCGCTTCTTCCATGTGATTCATCGGCATTAAATAATTGAAGGCGTAAAAATAGTGCGCGTTGGTGTTGTTTGGATTCAGTTCGATCGCACGGCGAAACTCGGGCTCCGCAGCGCTCCATTTCCAGGCGGTGGCCAGCGCATTGGCGCGCGCCACGTGCGCGTCGGGGCTGGTATCGTCCAGTTCGACGGCTTTTTGGGAGGCCTGATCCGCCAGGTGCAAGGACTGGTCCGGCGGTATCAAGCGCCCGTAACCCCCGGCGACCACATAGCTATTCGCAAGCCCTGCCCATGCCATCGCGTAATTCGGATCGGCGGCTACCGCCTGGCGGAACAACTCGACGCTCTTGAGGATTCCCGGCTTCGTGCGTCCGTACAACTGCTGCTGCGCTTCCAGGTAGAAGCGGTAAGCATCGGGGTTTGTGGTGCCGGCGCTTCCGATTCTAGCCTCGGCGTTGCCGGTCGCGTTTATGTGCAATTTCTTAGCGACGTCCCGGGTAATGTCGCTCTGCACTTGCGTGACGTCAGCCATCTCGCGTTCGTAGTGCTTGCCCCACATTTCCGAGCCGTCCGCGGTGCTGACCAGGTCCGCTTGCACTGCGACCATATCGCCATGCTGCGTAACACGGCCCATCAGCACCGAGCCGACGTTGAGCTCCTTGCCGATTTTTTGCGGATCGTCTTCGCTGTTCTTGAAGCGGAAGACGCTGCTGCGCGCCATCACTTTGACGTCGGGCAGTTGCGAAAGCGTGCCGATCAGGCTCTCGGTGAGGCCGTCGCTGAGATATTCGTTGTCGGGGTCTGAGGTGGCGTTTACGAATGGCAGCACGGCGATTGAAGTGGCTTTTTCGGCGGGCGAGCGGCCGTGAAGGACGTAATAGCCGCCAGCGAGGGCGAAAGTGAGCGCTGCAGCGAGGGTGCCCCCGATCCACAGTTTGCGCGAAGCGCCGGCACGCGCAGCAGCAACCGTCGCGGAACCGGACGATGGTTGCGCTGGCGATGCGGGAGTCGTAGAGCTTATACCAGCGGCCGCTGCGGATACGCTGCCGGACGCGTCACTGACGCGCGGCGAGCGCCCGGAATCCCGTTCGCGCTTGAGCCGCCCAAGGTCCGCGCGAACGTCGGCGGCGGACTGGTAGCGCAAATTACGGTCCTTCTCCAGCGCCTTGTTAATGATGCGCTCGAGCTCCGCGGGCGTTTCGGGATTCAGCCTCACGGGAGCCGCCACCGCGCCATCCAGGATCGCCTTGAAAATCACGCCGGAGGTTTCACCGCGGAAAGGCAGCGTCCCGGTGGTCATTTCGTAAAGCACGGCGCCGAAGGAAAAAAGGTCGGAACGGCAGTCGAGATCCTTGCCGCGAACCTGTTCGGGCGACATGTAAGCGACGGTGCCCATGGTGCTGCCGGGGCTGGTGAGTTGTTCGGCGGAGGCGCCCAGCGTGGCGCCCTCCGCGGAGCCCACGGGAATTGCGGAGGCGGAAGAGCCCGCGCCCGTGAAGGTCACCTTGGCCAGACCAAAGTCAAGAATTTTGGCGTGCCCGCGTTTGGTGACAAAAATATTGGCGGGCTTGATGTCTCGGTGAACGATGTGTTCGGCGTGTGCAGCGTCGAGCGCGTCGGCGATTTCGATGGCCAGAGTGAGGAGATCTTCGATGTCCACGGGCCGGCCGTTGATGCGGTGTTTGAGCGTCTGGCCATCGAGAAATTCCATGGCGATGAAGGCGTGGCCATCCTGCTCACCGATATCGTAAATCGTGCAGATGTTGGGATGGTTCAGGGCGGACGCGGCTTGCGCTTCACGCTGGAATCGCGCGAGAGCTTGCGGATCGCCCGCGACATCCTGCGGCAAAAATTTCAGCGCGACGAAGCGCTTGAGGCGCGAGTCTTCGGCCTTGTAAACGACACCCATCCCTCCGCCGCCGAGCTTTTCGATGATGCGGTAGTGGGAGAAGGCCTGCCCGATTGGAGACGGCGTGTCCAGCATGTGGGCACATATTAGGTGGGAGCAAGAAGCAAGTCAACGAGGTGAGACGAGGTGAGACGAGGTGAGACAGATCGGCACAAGTCCTCGGAGACGCACCGGTAGCTGGCGCGCCACGCCCACTACCGCTCGCTTCTTGGCATTTCTTCTCGTCGCCTGGCAAGCTTCTTATCAAGATCTTCTCAAAACGTGCAATAGCGCACAGTATTCACTTGCATGGAATTTCATACTGTTGTCTTCGGAGCTATTTAAGGAGACTTCCTGTGCAAAAGTTTGCAGCATTGCTAGCTGTGCTGGTGGGTTTGGGAGTGTGCGCTGTGGCCCAGGCTCAAACGGCAGTTTCGTCCCGCAGCAGTCATACCGTCATATACCGAGAGAACGTGGTGAGCCGCACGACTCAAGCGGTGAGTTACAAGCACCGCAGCGGATCCACGAAAATTGATTTCGCAGGCACCGATTTGATGGCGTCTGCGCAAGGTGAAGCGCGCGTGGAGAGCAAGCGCGGAGCGCTGGAAATCAAAGCGGAATTCTCAGGCCTTGAGAGGCCCACTGCGTTCGGCAACGAGTATCTGACCTATGTGTTGTGGGCGATTTCGCCGGAAGGCCGCGCGATGAACATTGGCGAAGTGCTGGTGGGCGAAAACCACCGCAGCAAGCTGGACGTGACGACCGACCTGCAGGCATTCGCGATGATCGTAACCGCTGAACCTTATTATGCAGTGCGGCGTCCGAGCAACGTGGTGGTCCTCGAGAATGTGATTCGTCCGGACACCGTCGGAGCCAGCGAAGTCGTAGACGCTAAATTCGAGCTGATCGATCGCGGCGGGTACATTCCCACGGGCTATAACTTCGACCCAGTGGTGTTGAGTGCGAAATTGCCGCTGGAATTCTATGAGGCGCGCAATGCGGTGCGCATCGCCCAATCGGCTGGCGCAGAGACGTACGCAACGACCAGCTACGAGAACGCGGTCGCACAATTGAAACTGGTAGATAATTTGGCAGCGATGCGGCACGTCGAGACCAAGGAGCTGATCGCGAAATCGCGCGAGGTGGTGCAGACGGCCGACGACGCGCGCGAAATCGCAGTAAAACGGGAAGATGCGGACCGCCTGGACGCCGAGAGGGACGCGGCGGCTGGACAAGTCGCCGATGCTACCGCCCAGTCCGATGCAGACGCGCGGGCTCGCCGGCACGCGGAAGAGGAAAGGGCCGAAGCCGACCGGCGTCGCGCGGATGCCGATCACGCAGCGGCTGCAGCCCAGCTGCAGACGCAGGCCGCCCAAGCAGACTCGGATCGCAATCGAGCTGCGGCGGCGAATGCCGACCAGGCAGCGGCTACGGCACAGCTGCAGACACAGGCCGCCCAAGCAGACTCGGATCGCAATCGAGCCGCGGCGGCGAATGCCGATAACCAACTCCAGCAAGCGGTGCAGGATCGTGAAGAACTGCGCGCGAAATTGCTGCAACAGTTCAACGCCATTCTCTCGACACGCGACACGGCTCGTGGGCTGGTAGTGAATTTGTCCGACGTGCTTTTCGATACGGGCAAGTACACGCTTCGTCAGGGCGCGCGTGAGAAGTTATCCAAAATTTCCGGGATCGTTCTGGCTTACCCGGACTTGCGGCTGGCGATCGAGGGGAACACCGACAGCGTGGGCGGCGACGCCATGAATCAGACCCTATCGGAACAACGGGCGAAAGCAGTGCTCGATTACTTGGCTTTGCAAAACATTCCTACGACGTCCATGACATCGCAAGGATTCGGCAAGACGCAGCCCGTCGCGTCGAATGACACGGCGGAAGGGCGTCAACAGAATCGCCGCGTGGAGATGATTGTGTCGGGCGAGGTGATTGGAACGACGGTCGGGCCTGTTTCGCAAAACTTGCCGCCGGGCAGCCGGCCGTAGGTTTTCTAGTTCGCCGATTCAAGCAGAGTTGCGAGTTGTCAGTTAGCAGTTGACAGCCGAAAGTCAAAAGTTGAAAGCGAAAGGTCACCGGTCATTGAGCGTCGGTGACCTTTTCGCTTGTGAAGATCACGTCCCTGTCGGGGCATGAGTTCATCCACTTGGCGGCGAGGTTGCTGCCACCTTCAAGCTGGCGTGCATTCTGCGAGTGTGAGTTTTGTCGTGGACCAACTCCCGTCGCCAGACGCGAGCCAACGTCGACTAACATGTCGCAGCACCCACTGGATCAAGGATGCCTGCCTGGCAGCGGGCGGCCATCGCTCAGCAAAGACTGCGGATGGAAGGATGGCGACGGAGGCGGCTCGGTGACAAGGTTAGGATCCACCGATAGGAAAACAAAAACGCATTGACTCCGACCGGCCTTCTCAAGTCCCCCAGTAACGCGCCCGTCACTCACTTTGCTGAAAGCGCGCTTCCGATAAAGCATCAAGACTTCTGGCCGGAATCGTCGTTGGGCCTGACTCCCGTTTTCCGTTAATCGCGGGCAGATTCACGGTCGCTGCCGGCAGAGCTTGAAGTTGCGATTGATTGCCACCGAAAGCGAGCTCTTGCTTCACATGGCGAGTCATGGTTGAATTTGCGACAACCATCGAGAAATAATCTTCGAGTGATGCTGAGGAAGGTAGCGGCCTTGAATCGAAGAGAGTTTTTGAAAGCATCCGGGGCGGCATCCCTGTTTGCACTGCGGCCACCTCGCCTGTTCGCTAGTACCGCGCGTCGACGAGTGCGCCCTTCCGACCCCGGCTGGCCCTCGAAGGAAGCGTGGAAGCAATTCAATGACGCAGTTGACGGTAACCTGATTCCGGTCGAGTTCCCAATAAATGCATGCCTGCCCTCGTCCCAGAGCGCGGACTGCAAAGCTCTCTTCGCCAATGTTAGAAATCCCTACTACATTGGCGACAGCCCCGGAATAACCCAAACCCTGGGCTGGATTGACGCCTGGGAGACCAAACCCAGCATTTACGCCGTCGCTGCCAGAAACGCTGATGACATTGCCGCCGCGGTGAATTTCGCCCGCGAAAACAATTTGCGGCTCGTCGTCAAAGGGGGTGGCCACAGCTATCAAGGCACGTCAAACGCACCCGATTCTCTGCTGATTTGGACGCGTCGTATGCACGACGTCAGCCTCCAAAATGATTTCGTTGCGCGTGGGTGCAAGTCAACTGTCGCTCCTCAGCGAGCCGTCACTGTCGGCGCTGGAACAATCTGGTCGCAAGCCTACGACTCCGTCACGACCAAGGCTGGCGCCTACGTTCAAGGCGGCGGCTGCACCACCGTCGGCGTCGCCGGCCTGATTCAAAGCGGCGGGTTCGGCAGCTTCTCGAAGCATTACGGCATGGCCGCCGCTGGCCTCCTTGAAGCCGAAGTTGTTACCGCCGACGGCAAAGTGCGAATCGCCAATGCCTGCACCAATTCGGATCTGTTCTGGGCTTTGAAAGGAGGAGGCGGTGGCACCTTCGGTGTGATCAGCAAACTGACCCTGCGCGTACGAGATCTTCCAGAGCTTGCCGGCGGCGCCAGTTTTACCATCAGAGCTTCCTCAGACGACGCCTATCGCCGCCTGATTCGCCATTTCATTGGCTTCTACCGGGAAGCTCTCTTTAACGATCGTTGGGGCGAACAAGCGCGCTTCTCTCCAGACAACAAGCTCGAAATCAGCATGGTTTATCTTGGACTGGATAGGGAGGAATCGCGAAAAGTCTGGCAGCCGTTCCTCAACTGGCTAGCGCAGTATTCCACCGCCTACGCGATCGAAACCGAGCCCGAAATCGGCAGCATGCCCTTCCAGCATTGGTGGGACGTGGACTGGAGCAAAGAACATCACCGTGACGTTTTCAGGGAAGACTCCCGCTCCAGCGCAAGCCCAACTAACGTTTGGTGGAATGGCGACGCCGGTCAGGTCGGCTGGGTCGTCTGGGGTTTCGAGTCGCTTTGGATGCCGGCATCGCTGCTGCAAGACGATTCTCAAGAAAAATTGGCCAACGCTTTGTTCTCAGCTTCTCGTTTCAGCAAAGTGGAGTTTCACTTTAATAAGGGGTTCGCCGGCGCGCCTTCGGAGGCCATCGAGTCTGCCAAAGACACTGCGATGAATCCTGCGGTGTGCGGGGCCTTTGCGCTCGCCATCGTCGCGGACGGTCAGGGGCCTGCGTATCCCGGAATTCCCAATCACGAACCCGACGTTGCCAGGGGTCGCAAAGCCGCCGACAGCGTGCACCGCTGCATGAACGAACTCCGCGCCGTCGCCTCCAACGTCGGAGCCTACGTCTCGGAGAGCAACTTCTTCGAATCCGATTTTCAGCGTTCCTACTGGGGCACAAACTACCCCCGCCTCGCCGAAATCAAAAAGAAATACGACCCCGACGGCCTCTTCTTCGTCCATAACGGAGTAGGCTCAGAACAGTGGACCCCCGACGGCTTCACCAGGCTCTGAACCGTAGTACGGTTGAAAATCGGCCGCGGATTCACCGATCTGCCTAATTCCTGGATGTTCGCAAAAATCGTGACCATCCCAGAAACGGGGTTCTGCAATATGGGTCGAATCGCCCGCAGCTCCAGTCAACCGAAAGGTGATGGTTGCGAGGCGGGTGTTGGTCCGAGTTCGAACGGAGCGCTATTAGTGCGCCAGCACGGCCGCCGGAGCCAGAGCCGAGTTCGGCGCGATCTCCAGCTCTTGGCGTAGTTCTGCGAGGGTGGTGAACGCCAGGGATCCTTCGGTCAATCCCAGCCGGCGGCTGACCTTCGATGGATCATCGGCTAAATTCCACAATCCCACGATGATTCTCAATTTCGAATCCTGCGCGCGCAGTTTGCCGTAAAGGGTTCGCGCATGAGGTATCGCAAACGGCGGGAGCGCCGAGATGCAAACCACATCCGGTTTCTGTTCCTTTACTTGTGCCAGCATCTCTGCGGCGGTGCCTAGCGGGATACACTGCGCTTGATGTCCGGCCGTTTCCAGAACCTGCGCCAGCATGATCGCCACGATTTCATCGGCCTCGTCTCGCGCCGGCAAGCACATGATCTTGCGCGACTGCTCATGGCGCACCGCCGCGGCGCTCGATAACTCTTCGTGTTCTCGTCCGTCCACAGCCGCAGCAGGCTCCCCGCTACGCGGCTCCCAGAATTCGTCAATCAATTCCCGGGTACTCTGGCAGATGAATTTCTGGTGCGCATCTTCCAGGCGATTCTGATGGCGATCTTGCTCCGCCAGGCCCAACGCCGGAATCAGCACGGAATCGTAGAGTTCCTCGAGTGTCTTTCCTTCCAGATAACCTTCCAGCACCTGGCGCGCCTCACCATGATCCATCGCCAGCAGGCGCTGGTAAAAACGGGAATCCGGCGTCAATGAAGGCTCGTCACCTAATAGAATCTGCAGAAATCTTAGCCGCGGAACGTGCCGCCCCACCACCAGCAGGCACACCGTTAAAGGCGTCGAGAGCACCAGTCCGATCGGACCCCAGATTGCCGTCCAAAAAATTGCCGCCACCAGAATCGCGAGCGAAGAAATCCCGGTGTGAATTCCGTATAGTAACGGCTCGACCAGATTCGACACGATCAGTTCGGTAAACACAAAAAGCCCCAGCACTAGCAACGGACGTGTCCAACCGTCGAACACCGCCAGCGAAAGCAGGAGCGGCATGATTCCGCCCAGTGGCGGTCCGATGTAAGGGAGAAAGCGCAGGGTGCCGACGATTACGCCCCACAGCAACGCGCCCGGCAATCCGATGAAATGCAGGCATACGCCGATAAAAACTCCGTAGCAGGCGTTCACCGCGAGTTGCAACAGCAAATATCGGCTCACGCGCGCGTTGGCGTCGTCCAGCGCCTGTGTCACTACTTGCAAGTTCCCGTCTCCCGCTAGCGCGATCAACCGGTTCCGCAAGTCCTCCCGGCGAATCAGCATGAAAATCGTCAACACCAGGACGATCAGCGCGCTGGTTAACAGTCCCAGCACATCCTGCATCGACTGCAGCGGCAAGGCGGGTGCGCTGACGACTTCGACCGGAACAGGCCGTGGCTCCGGCACGGGCCGCAGGATCGTCGGCCGCGTGAGCGCGGGATCGCCCGAGCGCGGTGCAGTCGGAGCAGTGGCCAGATCCTTGCCGATCTCCGTCATCGTCTGAGAAGCATTGTCCAACGCGTGGTGGCTGGACCAATGCAGCGTCGCCAGCTTCGTTCTGATATTCGCTTTATAGTTCGGAAGCTCATTCACGACTTGACTGAATTGCTTCGCCACTGTCCAGCCCACCGCGCCGCAAGCCACCACGGACAGTAGCACCACCAGAATCACCGACGGAATCCTTCCGAAATGTATGCGCTCCAGGAGTGTGACGACAGGCGTGAAAATGAAAGTGAAGAGCAGCGCGAGCGCAAAGGGAATCAGCACGATTCGCGCAAAATAAAGGGTAACGATTGCCGCCACCGCCACAACCACGGCGAGCAGGTGGAACAAATCCTGCGATGGGTTCGCCCGCGGCACGATGAGTTGACCTGCTTGCGGCGTTTTCACGCGCTTGTGAGCAGGCCGGCTGCAAGTGAGATAGCAAACAATACCAACAACAGGTAGAACGAGAGCTTCGCGATTCCCGCCACAGCGACCATGAGTCCAGCGAAACCCAACACCCCGGCAAGGATTGCGATAACTAGAAAGATGAAAGCCCAGCGCAGCATGAATCCTCCTTGCCGAAGATTCTAGGAATGCGGAAAAACCCAAGAATCCTGGGTTCTCGGGCTACCCGCGACCCTATTCGAGCACATGAAATTCGGGGATGCCGTTGTGCCTTCAAGCATGTCAGTTAGCAGCCGGGCGTCGCTGTGTTGCGGAAAATTAACTGAATCACTTCCAGGAGAGCGACTCCGGAACGCTCTTGCGTGATCGCATCTTGGTGCGCAACCCCAGATATAGATCGCCTCATGTCGTCGGTAGCGGAGAGGTAACGGGCCAGCCCCGGCCGTTTTCAGATTCGAGATTTCCATCACGAATGCGATTTCGCTATTACAACGCGCGTACGATCCAAATAACCAGAACGATAACTACCAGGGTGCCGATCAATCCATATCCAAACATAGTGGTGTCCTCCAATCTCAAGATCGTCGGATTCAGAGTTCCGATGAACTACCTTGCACCGATGGTCGCGCAATGTATGTTCCATTTGGCACACAATCGTAGAGTTGGTGGATGGCTCAGTAAGCTCGTGTGAAGCGTCGGTCTATGCGGGTTGCCACAATTCGATCGGATTCCCCTCAGGGTCATGCAGGCGGGCGAACCGGCCGTAGGGATAAGACTGCGGATCAATCTTGACCTCGATTCCCGCGGCTTGCAGCTGGGCCGCCATTTTGACGAGATCCCGCACGCGAAAGTTCAGCATCCAGACCTTCTGGGGATCGCCGAAATATTTGCTCGTCTCTGGGAAGGGAGTGAAAGCGGTTGAGCCTGCCTCTTGTTGCCACGCGGATTCCCCGTCGCTCGTTGGTATCGTCAAAATCCCCAGGTGTTGCTGGTACCAAAGCGCTAGCGCTTTCGGATCTTTGGCTCGAAAGAAGAATCCTCCGATTCCGGTCACTTTTTCCATTTCCGCTCCTCCAGCGACCGCGTCGCGAACAGAGGCCCCCGCAGGGAGAGTGGAAATTTTTGGCTGCGTGGTGGTCTGCGCCACGATACCAGGTTGCTTCCACACAAAGCTCGACCCGAATGCAAATGACAAAGTTCGAAGCAGTTGGCGTCTTAGAAAAAGCACCCCATCCTCCTTCCAAGAAGAGCGCGGCTCGGCTTACGATACCTGCGCAAGGCTATTCGGGGAAGTGTAAAGATGAGGTTCGGGGCGAGTCGGCTATGCGGAACTTATTCCGAAACCGCGTTCGAGGATGTGATCGAAGCAAACCGGCGCTGGACTTGGACGATCAACGCGTGCCAGCTCAACCGGTCGACCAACGCCTTCTTGAAGTTTACTCGCAGGAGTTTGAAATCCGAACTTTCTCTTGGACGCTGATTTAATCGCAGCGCCACTTTGTCCAGATCCGCTGGCGCATAGCGGGACAGGCCGGTTCTCCTAGGGAAGTATCGTCGTAACAGCGCCTTGGCGGTTTCGTCCGAGCCGCGCCGCCAGGGACTTTGCGGATCACAGAAATAGACCTTGCGAGCGCACGAATCCTAAGCACACCGCAATGGGACGATTCAGAAAACGTCACGTAGAAAAAATCCACCATGACCGGCTGCAGTCAGAGCGCCTGTCTCAGTGAGAAGCGGGTGGACTGGATGCGCTGGGCGGATTGTCCGCCTTTATCTCGATGATTACCTTACAATCGCGCGGCGGCGATTTCTCGCCGTTGGACATCTGCGCCGATACTCCGATGCGATGCTTTCCGATCGCGAATAGCATCCGCGGACTGGTGGCCGTGATCCCCTTCATCAGCCCTTGCGCGTTCGCCGGCACGGGAATTGAATACAGCAGATACGGTTTCTCGCCGGAAATATCGTACACATCAAAGGTCTTGATGCAGGCAGTCGTTACTTTTGCCGCGCATGCCGGCGTTTTCGTGAAATCGTAATCGAATTGCACGGTGATGCTGTGCATCGCCGATCCAGCAGGTGGTGGATTCGTTCCCGTGTGGGTCTCGGACGCTTGCTGCGCAGCGTTCGATTGCCCTGCCGCTTGTTGCTGCCTGCCACTGGCGCGCGGCGCTGTATCGCGCGTCAATCCGACCCTAGCAACCGCTGCGCCAGCGAGAGGTCCTCGCGCGGGCAACACCAAAGCGACTGCGACAATGGCGGCGTACACACGGCAATCAATCAACGATGCTTCTCCTCGCCGGCGGCCAATTCATCGTTTTCACGCGGCATACCGATCCTCCAAAGTTACCACTACAAGTCCGCGCACCGGAAGCTCCGCGTAAACAAAATCACCGCCCGTACGGATCCAGCACCATACCATGGCAATCCTATCTGAGAATCTGCACCGTCGCGCCCGTGCCGCCTGAAATCGCAATCACCTTCGCTCCGCACCAGACTGTCTCCCACGGTCAGCGTGGAGCTCTGGTTTGCGGTTCCTGTCGGCACCACCTACCTTGCGCCCACGTCGTTGATCGCGGTTTGCAACCGAATGCCCGCTTTCGCGCGCACTTACATGCGAATGCAGCCGCGCATCATCAGGCAGACCACTCGTCGATCGCAATTCACGGAGAGAAAGGAGGATTAGGAATCGACCACGGTTTAAAATCCGATCCGATTCGCTTGCGGCTCTACACGTCTCGAAGTTACCCCAGCAAGTTGATTCGCTCACTTCATAACTTCGTCAGATCGTCGTGTGTAGATAAAAATTATCCAAGGCTGTAGTATGTGCAGGATTGCGAGCGCGTAGAAGCAATTCGAACGGAAGGAGGTTCCCGCGAAATAAGTTCTACACAGGCGTGTCCTGGGAGTCGCGTCATCCGGGGATGTGAACATTTTTCCGTGCCGCAGCGCCTACTTTTGCAGTCTCTCGGGTTCAGGGCTCTGCGTAGGCGTCGCCGCATCGCCGTTACCCGACGGTTGCGGCCGCAAACTAAAACCCACGCCCCGCGCAGCGTTCTCATTCACGGTGCGCTGCAGGTCAACCTGCGACTGATCCACCGCATTGTCGCCGCCATACGAAGTGACGTAGTGCAGCTTCCCGCCCGTCAACCAGTAGTCCGTCACCGCAAAACTGGAGCCATCTTTCAAATACAACAAAACGTACGTTGGCTGCTGCGCCGAATCGCCAGGTGTCGTTTGCGCCGCGGCCGAAGAATCGGCAGCCGGCGCGCCTGACGTCCCAGGCACCGCATACAAATACGAATTCGGATTATCCGGAGATGTTGCGTTCCCCGATCCTTCCGACGACGCATCCGTCCAGCCCGGACCATAACTCGAATTCCCGCCGAAGCCGTAATTTCCTCCGAAGTACCCTAAGCCTCCGCCGAAACCGTACCCGAATCCATACCCATAGCATCCCCAGAACGGATCACACGGCCCGAAGCCGCCAAACCCGAATCCCAGTCCTCCGTAATAGGGGGCGTAACCGAAATACGGGTAATACGGATAGTAGGGATAACCCGGACGCACAGGCTGAAACGGATGCTGCGTTGCAGCAACCATTGCTCCGGCACGCGCCGAACCAACCGACCCGCGTGTCGTGCTTGAAAGTGGCACGAACGGCCGCGACGGATTTACATTCGCAGGTCCGTAATAATTTACGCGTGCCGCCGCGCGCGCCGATGCGCTAGGCGGCTCCAGCCACGTATTGTTCCCAGCCGCAAAATGTTCTGGAGTCCCAGTTGCGCTCGACTCCGACTTGATGTTTCCGGCAGGCACGCCGCCTTTAGCAGCCGCTGCCGAAGTTGTAGATCCGCTGTGGAACGGATTCCACCAATGTCCACCACTGTTGCCACCGGCGTTGCTAGCAGCACTTGCACCACTCGCATGAGATCCGGCACCAGAAGGCGCCGACGCACTTCCTCCACCGCCGCCAGATCCTCCATGTGACCCGCCACCACCGCCGAGCCCGCCGCCGCCGCCATGCGAACCGCCGCCCCCGCCACCGCCGCCATGTTGAGCGAATGCAGGCATAGGCGCCAATCCCAGCGCGCAAACAAACACCCAGGCGACTGCGGCTTTCGCTATTGCTGAACCTTGCGAACGAGTGGGGACAGCTGCCTGTTCTCGGGGCACTGAAAACTGTTGAGAGGTCTCGGTCATGTTGTTTCCCTCCACCCGACTGGGCGACTGAAGGGTGGTTCTACCGCTACCGCTTCTTCCACTGCATTCTACACCATTGGACGCACGCCGGCTCCTAATGGTTTCCCCGCTGTAGATCTTCACCCGAGACGGCGCGCCTTCCCACACCCACCCGCCCATAGCGCTCATTGACGTTATACTGTTTTTCGTGATTCCCTTCCTCCACATCGGCTCGTTCGCCATACCCACCTTCGGCATGATGGTCGCCTGCGCAATGATAGCGGCATATTTCGTCCTGCGCGCGGACCTTTTTCGTCGCGGCATCGCCTCCAAAGATTCCGGTGAAGCCGAAGCTCTCATCTCGTTTCCGTGTGTGGCCGGCTTCCTCGGAGCCAAGTTGTACCATCTCCTCGAGTCACCAGCCGAATTCTTCGCGGATCCCCTGCATTTACTCTTCAGCCCGTACGGATTCGCCTGGTTCGGCGGCCTGCTCGCGGGGTTTGCCACATTCGCTTTCGTCGCCTGGCGCATCACCAGGCACAACGCAGCCATCGGTCGTCCCGTATCGCTGCTTACAGTTTTCGATGCGGGCTCTCCTGCCGCCGCCCTCGGATATGGCATCGGCCGCATCGGCTGCCTTCTTTCCGGCGACGGTGACTATGGAATCCCAACAGGGCTGCCGTGGGGCATGAGCTTTCCCAACGGACTCGTCCCCACGGTCGAGCGCGTACACCCCACACCCATCTATGAATTCATCGCCGCCTGCGCCATCGCCTGGTGGCTCTGGAAGTTGGGCGCGCCTGATGACACCGCAGCGGCCGAAACAAAACCAAACTCTCGCCGCAGAGATTCCGCGCTTTCCAGCAGAAAGCCCGGTGAAGTTTTCGCCGCCTACTTGGTGCTCACGGGCGTCGCGCGATTCCTTGTCGAGTTCATCCGCATCAATCCCCGCACGTTCCTGGGAATGTCCAACGCGCAAACGGCCGCCGCGTTTTCAATGATCGTGGGAGCTTTCTTATGGACATGGGTGCGCGCAAAAGGCTGAAGCTGCAGTGACCACTCCTGGCTAGGCCACGTGAGCAGTAATTGAAGCGACGTCTCAGGCGACGCGCGGAACCGGCGTTTCCACCCCTGCCTTGCCCATGCGAATCGCCAGCAATCCGTTGGAAAGCACCGCGACACTCCGCCCGGGATCTACCTTCGCTCGTAGCGCTACCACGCAAAATGGCCGCGGCGCGCGCAATCCCGCAACCCGCTGCTCATCGTGACGCTCGTTTTTCAGCGCCGCTGGATTTCCGCGCTGTCCCTCCTGCTCGAGCACTTCGCGCGTTTCCTCTGAGCCGATCGCCCGGAAATCGTCAGCGCGGCAGTCATCGCCGTAATAGGGTCCGCCGTCTTCGCGCTCGCCGAAATCTTGCGCCATGTGCGCTCGCAGATCGCGCCCCGTGTATCCGCAGATCAGCAGCCAACACTCATCCACCGCCACCGTAATCTGCGTTCCCGCGCATCCCGGCAAACTCGCCAGCGCGTACAAATTCCCACTCGACTCTTCGAAGTCCACGGAAATTCTTGCGAACAAATCATTTTCCGCCGCTTTCCAGTCTTCCCGGTCGCTCCCTTCCTGCTCACCTCGCACGATGCAGCGTTGAAACGCGCGCCGCGACACTTCGTCGTACACCGCCAGCAGGCAATCAGACATATCGCGCAGCGGTATCTGTTCGCGTAACGTACCGCCGCTGTCTTGATGTACGCTTCGCCGAACCGCTTTCCTCATTTTGATAGGCTGTTTCACTTCGCGTGTCCTTAAAATCCCCGCCATCGTTTGCCCTGCGCTAGTGCCTCGCGCTCCAGGCCCTCGCATTCCAGCGGCAAAGGATGCTCCACAGCTAGGCTCGCGGCTCGCAGCAGTTTTCGTCGTGCACCAACGGGCCGTTTCGGCGCCGCTCCTTCGCGATGCTCGTATCTTTCGGGCATGGGTCGCTCGAATCGCTCGGTCTCACTGAGCCGCGCTACCGCCCCCAACGCCATTGCTTCTGCGCGATCCGCTTGACCCAAGGCAATCCCGCCGCCGCTTGGCTCACTCTCCGGGCACACGATCGCCACGTCGCACCCTTGCAGAATCATTTCCGCTTCTGTCGCCAGCGTCAGTGGATTCAGCGCGCGCTGCCCCAAGGACCTGATCCCCTTCTCGACCGCTGGCAACCATAGACACGTCTCCGATAGCGGAATTGAGATGAACAGGTTGCCCGATTGCTGCGCAATCAGCGTCGCCAGTTCATATCCTGTTCCGTCGGGAAGCTTTTCGTCCGCTAACGTCAGCTGGAATCGGATCGTGCGCAGAGCTGCACCGGCCTCGCGTACGGTCTCGACGGAATGCGAGTCCCATCCGGAGCGTGCCAGTGCTTTGAGTGTGGATTCGGTGCTTGCGGCGGAATTTCCGACAACCAGAATGCGCACGGCTGCAGCGGGCATAACGACCCCTTTTTGGAAGGGGATCTTGCGGTCCTGACCTGAAACCAACCGATCCGGACTCACTGCATCCGCGAACTCTCAAACTTGCGCGTCCGCCTGCCACGCACCCCCGGTGGCTTCGAACGGTCCATCTCAGCCCAATACAAAAAGAGGTCCCAAACGTCCCATTTCTTTCCCACCTCGCCGGAATCGCACACGGAGCTTTTCAGGGCGTGCGGTGTGACAGCTGCCGCGTGCGACCCTTGCGAGGCGAGTAACCAGTTCCGCCAAATCCCATTTACCTCATCGGGAGATGCGCCGCAGAACGTTAACTACGATGATTCCTTCCAGCTACGCCGGGAAATCTACTCCCCCCTCAAGACTGTTACAATTCGGAACAATACTGCTTTTGCATTACGGTTGTTACTGACCTCCAAATTGCCTCGACTCAACTTTCTCCTTTTATTCTTGACACGCTAATACCATAGGAGTAACTTTCACTTTTTACTCGGCCCTTGCTTGGCCCCCGTCCTGGGAGCGGGCAGTTTGCACGGCAACAGATCGGCGCTTTTGGCCACAGACTCCGATTCGTTCGGAGCGATTCGCCGTCACACAAATGGACCGACGTCGCTCAAAATCTACTTCGAAGCGTCGCTCGCATGCAACAGCTGCTGCGGGTTCTCGTAGCAATGACTCCCTCCCCGGTTCTCACTTTGATAATCCCAGTGCCGAATCGGTCCTTGCCTTTCCACAAAGGGAACCACGCAGCGCGCGCGGCGACCCTCTGCATCCCTTTGTCGCCCTCGTTAAAACCTTTAACGAATTCCTTTTTGAACTCGATGCTGACGGTAAGTTCCTGAGCATCTGGACTTCCAACGAAGCCCTTCTGCGCGAGCGCCGCGCCGAATTCCTCGGCCGCCGCGCTCTCGAGGTCTTGGGCGCAGAAATCTTCCACCCCTTCTCCAAACTCTTCCGCAGGGTCATCAATCAAGGCGCTTGCGAAGATATCGAATTTCCGGTTGATTTTCCCGCCGGGCGGCGCTGGTTTCAAGCCCGCGTTTCTGCCGTCGGGCGCGGCGGCCAAAAACCCCATTCCGTCTGCTTGCTCGCCCGCGACATCACCCAGCGCCGCCTCGCCGAAGACGCCCTGCGCCAGCAAGAAGCCCTCCTGATGCACGCCGAGCAGGTCACCGCGACCGGCTGTTGGGAATACAACGTGGAAACCCGTCAATGCGTCTGGTCCAACCAAGTTTTCCGCATCTACGGATTCGATCCCCAAAACGGTGTCCCCAGCGAAGAAACCATGTTCGGCATGATTCATCCCGCTGACCGCGAACGTGTTCGCGGTATCTTTTACTCCGCCGTCGAACGCTGCTCCCCGTTCGAATCCGAGGGCCGCTACAATCTCCCGGACGGGCGCCAGCGCAATATATTTATTCGCGGCATTGCGCTGCCGGGTGACACAGGAAAAACCGCGCGACTCCTCGCCGTTGTCCAGGACGTCACCGAAATACGCCGCGCCGCGGCTCAGGACCGGCAGCGCGAATCGATACTGGCGCAAGCCGAGCAACTCGCCAGCCTGGGCAGTTGGGAATTTGACGTCGCGCAGCAGAGTTTCACCTGGTCCACCCAGATGTATCAAATGCTCGGTCTTTCACCGGACAATCAACCAATCCCGCTGGCCCGCGCCTGCGCCTTGCTTCATCCCGAAGATCGCTCTCGGGTCACGCAGGAAGCCGCTAATCTGATTCAGTATAGGCGCTCATTCGAGAACGAAGTCCGCTTCGTCTTGCCCGACGGAGGAGTCCGCGTCTTTCATTCGCGCGCCGTCCCCATCACCGGCGAATCCGGCGATGTCGTCCGCATCGCCGGCATGTCTCAGGACATCACCGAACAGAAACTGTCCCAGGATCGTGTTCGCAAAAGCGAATCGCTTCTCGCCCAAGCCGAAGAGATCGCCAAACTCGGTAGTTGGGAAATGGATGTCGTCCAGTCCACTTTCACTTGCTCCGCGGAATTCTTCCGCATGCTCGGTCTGGAGCCTCTGGCCGGCCCCATTTCAGTCGAGGACATGTGGTCCTTAGTGCGCTTGGAAGATCTGGGCGCTGCCAAACACGCCCTGCAGACCGCCATCGCCAACAACACCTTGCTCGAGCATTTCTCCCGCTTGATCGTGCCGGACGGCAGCATACGTGTCTTACACACTCGCGCCGTACCGCTCGCGGATGGCTCCGGCCAGGTCACTCGCTTGGTCGGTTTCAATCACGACATCACCGAACAGAAACGCGTCGAAGACGACCTGCGGCGCCTTTCCCGTCAATTACTGATCCTGCGCAGCGAAGAACAACGTCGCTTGGCGCGTGAACTGCACGAAACCGCCTCGCAAACCTTGACCGCGCTCAAAATGACGCTCAAGCAAATTGAAGACTCACTTCCGGCGCAGGACTTGCGCACGCGCGAACTGGCGAAATCCTGCCGCACCCTTGCCAGCGATGCCATGCGCGAAGTCCGCACTATTTCCTCCATCCTGCACCCTCCTTTGATGGACGAGGCCGGCCTCACCGTCGGTCTGGGAACCTACGTACGCTTGTTCTCCGAACGCAGCGGCGTCGCCGTCGACTTCAGCATCCCTGATAATTTCCAGCGTCTTCCCAAGGAAGTGGAACTCACCCTGTTCTGTGTCGCGCAGGAATCCCTTGCCAACGTGCACCGCCATTCCAGGGCGCGTTCCGTCGAGATTTCCGTTGAGCGCTCGGCAACTCACGTCAGCCTCACGGTCCGCGACGACGGCATGGGCATGGCCGCGCCTCTACACGGCGATCACGGGAGCTCTCTGCTCGGCATCGGCCTGGCCGGCATGCGCGAGCGCGTCAGCCAACTGCAAGGCGAGTTCCGCATCGACAGTTCTCCCGGGAATGGCACGACCATCCATGTGAATCTGCCCTTGATCGTCGGAGGCAAGCCCGAATGACGTCCGGCGTGACATTTCGCTTGCCCCAGCGATGCGCTGTAGCAGCGCATGATTGGCCCGCCCAATTCAATTTCCGGCGAAAATTTCTACCCAGCACACCTCGGTCGAAAGGAGAGAACCATGATGACTAAAGAAGCTGCATCTTCGAAGCCGTATCGCATCCTCGTCGCCGACGATCATGCCGTCGTGCGCCGTGGCGTTCGCGCCTTGCTGGAAAATCAGCCGGGTTTCGAAGTCTGTTGTGAAGCCTCCACCGGTCTCGAGGCGCTCGAGTACGTCAAGAAAGCCAAGCCCAACCTGGTGCTGCTCGATCTCACCATGCCGGAAATGAATGGACTCGAAGCTGCCCGCGCCATTCACGACGAATCGCCCGAAACCGACGTCTTGATTCTCACCATGCACTTTTCTGAAGACGTCGCCCGCGAAGTTCTGCGCAGCGGCGCGCGCGGCTACGTCCTCAAGTCGGACGCTGACTCCGAACTGGTCGCCGCCGTGCGTCACGTGCAGCAGCACAAACCTTTCTTCACCGGCCGCCTCGCCATGACCATGGTCGAAAGCTTCGTCAACGAACAGCGCGAGGGCGAACCCAGCACCGACCATCCCCTCCCCGGCTGTCCCCTCACGGCCCGCGAACTGGAAATCGTCCAGCTGCTCGCCACCGGAAAGATCAGCAAAGAAGTCGCGGCGACAGTAGGCATCTCCACCCGCACCGTGGAAAGTCATCGCAATCACATCATGAAAAAAATGAATTTCTCCAGCTTCAGCGAGCTAATGCGCTTCGCCATCCGCAATCATCTGGTCGAACCCTAGACCTGGGTTCGCCGCCGCCCCTGAATTTGTAGCTGCTCACTTGAGTGCGCCTTCGGTGCCCGGTCGAAAACCGATGGCGCACTGCAATCCACGCTTTATCTCAACTCAGCCCCTAACCCGCCAGATCCGGATCCGCATTCGCCTCCGCATCCCCGGTAAAATTCTCCGCGCGCCGCAACGCCGGAAACCACCACGCCCACAGTGCCGCCACCAGCAACGTACCTATACCGCCCAGAATCACAGCGTGCACCGTGCCAAAAAAATGTGCCGTTGCGCCCGACTCGAATTGCCCCAGCTCGTTGGACGCGCCGATGAAAATCATGTCCACGGCGTTCACCCTCCCGCGCATCTGATCCGGCGTCGCCAGCTGCACCAGCGTGACGCGAATCACCACGCTCACCATGTCCGCCGCGCCGCTCAACGCCAGTGCGATCAACGACACGGTCAAGCTCCGCGAAATTCCAAACACAATTGTGCAAATTCCGAATGCCGTCACGCACCACAACATCGTCACACCTACGCGTTTTCGTAGCGGCCAGTACGCCAGCAGGATGGCCATCGCGCCCGCGCCCACTCCCGGCGCGCTTCGCAACAACCCTAGTCCCCACGGTCCCGTATGCAAAATCTCGCGCGCGTACGCCGGCAGCAGCGCCACCGCCCCGCCCAGCAGCACCGCAAACAAATCCAGTGAAATCGACCCGAACACCACCTTCTGTTTCCAGATGTAGGCGATACCCGCCAACACCGTCGTCAAGTTGATCGGCTCGCGTTCGCGCGCCTTCGCCTGAAAATGAATGCGCAAGGTGCATGCAATCGCCAGCACATAGCATGCCAGCGAAATCGCATACACCGATGAGGGCCCGCGGAACAGCGCGTAAATCAATCCGCCCAGTGACGGTCCCAAAATCGTGCCCACCTGAAAAATACTCGAGTGCCACGCCACCGCATTTTGAAAATGTTCCTCCGGCACCAATTGCGGCAGCAGCGCCCGGCTCACCGGCCCATTCAACGAACGCACCACCCCCAGCAACACCAGCACGCCATAGATCGGACCAATCGAATGGTAGTGGCTCAAAGACGCCGCCAGCAGCAACGTCGAGCACACGCCGAATCCGGCGTAACAAAGCAGCAGAAGTTTGCGGCGGTCAAAACGGTCTGCCGCGTGTCCGGAAACTAGAAAAAGCAAAATGCCCGGCAGGAATTGCGCCAATCCTACGTAACCCAAATCCAAAACACTGTGCGTAATGTCGTAAATCTGCCAACCGATCGCCACCGACTGCATCTCCATCGCGACGACCGTGAAGAATTTGGAAACTTCATACAACACAAATGCCGGATAGGTGAACGCCACGCGCCCGGCCAATCTCCCTCCCCCGGAATCAGCCGTCGCCAAGCTCCGCACCCTCCCCTGCCGCAGCACGCCACCGTGCCGCGAGTCGAAGATTATAACCGAGTCCGCGTGTCAGCTGTGGCGCGATGCAGGTATGTTTGCGACGTTCCATCGGTTGGATCTGAATCTCATGTCGAATTGTTTGCTGGTCCGCTCACCCAACCGCAACGCGCGCGCACCCTTCGCGTCCCGGCAATGCGCGCTTATTTTGGCGGCGAGTGATACGACGCGGCGATCTTTTCAAAGGTGGGTCTTGCGGCCGGTTCTCAGGAAAACCGAAGGAAATCACATCCGTTCCTGGCACCTGAATTTCCAGATAGCTCGTCTTCAGAACGAGCGTCGCCGTTGTCACGGGCTCGCTTGCCGATGATTTTTGCTTCCGTCCTGCAGCCGAAACTCTTCCGCGCGCGTCGTTACGCAAAATGCGATGGCTTCGATGATCAAGGCTAACAGGACTTTGCGCCTGGAACTCGGCGCGAGCGAAGAAAACTCAAATATTAACAAGATAAGGAATTTCAGGTTTTTGTAGCGACGAATTCCTTCCCGGGAACGCCAAACTCCTGATTCGAGCCTTCGTCCTCAGACTCCGTTTCGGCTCGTCAACGTATAAATCAGCAGCGCCAAGACCAACAAAGTGATCACTACATACATCCAATCGCGCTCCAGCCCAAATCCCAGCACAGAAAACAAAACCCGCGCCACAGGAGTCGCAATCAGCAACAACAATCCGAACTGAATCACCCCCAGCGGCCGCAGCGCCATCGCCTGATGCACGATGTCCGGCAGCGATCGTAATTCCGCCGGCTCTCCGCGAAACGTCCTGTAGTTCTGCGCGGCATCGCGCGACTCCGCCAGAAAGCACACGCCGCCACCGAACACCACCAGCGCCGCCAGCAGCACTCCCCAGCGCAGCATCTTTCCCAGAAATATCTCGACGCCCTTGTCGTCCACTCTTGCGCCCAGGCCAGCGCCGCCTTTTCCGACCCTCATTACATTTTTCCTCGCACGCCCTGAAATATCATCTCGATCGCCAGCGCCGCGATCACCACGCCAAACACAATCCGCAAAGTCCGCACTTTCGCTCCCGGCAAAATCTTTGCGCCCACCAGGGCTCCGGCCAGCACGCCCAACATCACCGGCATCGCCAACCCCGGATCAATGTAACCTCGCCGCAAATAAATCCCTGCGCTCGCCGCCGCCGTCACTCCAATCATAAAATTGCTCGTCGTCGTCGAAACCTTGAACGGAATCTTCATCGCCTGGTCCATCGCCAGTACCTTCACGGCACCGGAACCGATCCCCAGCAATCCCGAAAGCACCCCCGCCACGTACATCAACCCAAATCCCAGCGGCACGCGCCGCACATGATAGGACTTGAAACCATCGGCCGTGGGGTAAGAACCATCGAGGCGGAGAATCGTCGCAATTCGGTCGGCCGCCATCCCAGCGGGCAGCCCCTCCAGCGTCTGCGTCGAAGCGTAAGCCGAGTAAAGCAACACCAGGCCGAATACAATCGCGATAATCGAAGTGTGCAAGTACGCGGCGAGAAACGCGCCACTAACCGCCCCCACGGTCGTGGCAATCTCCAAAAACATCCCCACGCGCATGTTCGAGTAGCCCTCGCGAAGATACGCCGCAGCCGCTCCGGAGGAAGTCGCAATCACTGAAACCAGTGAAGCGCCAATCGCGTAGCGAATGTCCACGCCAAACACCAGCGTCAGCAGCGGCACAATCACCACCCCGCCACCCAGGCCTGTCAGCGACCCCAGCATCCCCGCCAGGAACGATGCCAGCGCGACCACCAGCGTGAATTGCAGCGCGTTCAACTGTATATTCAATTGATGGAGTTCTCGGTTGCGAAGGCAACGGCGCTTCGCAAGCGAGATTCTAGCACTTCAAGGTTTCTTTACAGGAGGGTTGCTCTCTGATACGAGGTCATACACAAAGCGAATTTCCACCGGCCCGTTCGAACGTGTTCTTTCCAGACGCACAATTTCATAAAGTTGTTTTCCACCGGGAGCCGGCTCAAACGAACGAGTAATCTGCGGCCCGTGACTTCCGCCTTCATCCGCCACCAGCCGATAGTCTTCCCAGTGCGCATCGAATTCCTGATATTTATCGTCCTTGGATTTCTGCACCTTGTGCCCATCGGTATAGAACGCGCGCTGCCGCCCGGAATCATCGGTCAGCAGCACTTCGCCGTTCTTCGCGTCCGGCGTGTCCTTCATCGCCAGTGTGATGGATCCCGCCGGATTCATTAATTCCTGCAGCTGCTGCCGGTCATAATCGCTGTCCGCGTTCTTGCTTCCGCCGTTCCTGGGATTCCCGCCTCCCGAACCGCCGCCATTTCCGCCTCCGGCGCCAGGATAGGGCGATCCGATACCGCCCATGTGAATCCCCGTGCCGTTTCCGCCACCGCTCCGGGGATTAGCGGGGTTGTCAGCGTTGGTTCCGCGCGCTTCTCTCATTTTGTCTTGCGCATCGTCACTGTCGTCCACGTTGAACTTCCACGACGCAAACAGCTGCTTCTTGTCCGGCACCACCATCTGGGGTTGCACCGCGGGCCCGGGTGATCCTGCGCGCGGATCACCAGAATCCGCGCCGGGCCGGATCGGCCCCGGAGGCGCCTGCGCCGCCGCGACGCTGGAAAATATGGCGCACGCGCCGCACAGCATCGCGCCCATCGCGACAGTTCGCGCCAAAACCCAGATTGGATTACTCGTAGTATTAAAAGCCATATTAAAAGTCCGCATCACTCTCATCGTCTTGCTTATCCTCGTGCCTGGTATCATCGCCGCACTTCGTCGCACGCCGCAGTCTCGCCTAAGGCCACAAATACACCGTCTGCCAATAGGGATGCAAAAAAATCCCGGCGGGATGCAACGCCCGACCGCCCGCTCCGGGTCCCCTCTATTGCCCGCCCCCGGCACTTGCGCCGCGCGCCTGTACCCTCTGCAGTAAAGCCATAAACTCCGCGCGCTTGTTTCCGCCCAACCCCACGCCTGCGTATGCCATGTGAATCAATTGCTGATTCGCCCGCCCGCCGTCGTACACCCACGGGAAGGGACTCACCGCCCCAATCGCCCAATAAAATTCCGCCTGCGCGCCCTGCAAATTCGTCGGCAAATTAAAATGCGCCGACGTCCCAGGATTCACAGGATTCACCCGCTGCGCCGAAAACACGTACCACGTCATCCCCGGCGAGGTGGCCCGTTCCATCGGGGCCAGATAGAACTGCGCTGTCATTCCGTAAGCCCGCGGCCCTTCATTCGTCTGCACAAAAGTAATCCCGGAGCTCACCTGCGCCCCGAAAAACCCTTCCAGCGTCACGTCATGCCGGCAAGCGTAGGACACCTGCAGAACCGGCGGCGCATCGCTCGCAGAATTGTTCGGCGAAGGCGCGAAACTCGCCCGTGCGTTGTTCGCCATCGCTTCATTGATGCAAGCCGCCGAAGGAGGGAAGAGATAATAAAACAGAAAATCAACCATGCTCATTCCCGAACCGCTGGGCATGTGCAATTGTCCGTCCAGCCAGTTGGCGTCGTGCCCCAGCAGCGGATTGTCAGACGTTGCGAATTCCACTATCGCATTCGCCTGCAAATTCTGCAGCGCCAGAATGCCACCCATATGAAATGGCGGCGCATAAGAAGCCAGCGCCGCCGGCGCGTCGCCCGCCTTGAATTCACTCCACGCCACGGGCAGCTGTACCGACACTCCGTTCGCGATTCCATGCTCAATCGTTCGCGCCGCGCTGTCACCAGCCGCCGCCCCAGCCGCTACCTGCGCGCCCGTCGTGTGCGCCAAAGTCGCCGACGCCAGCAACACCGCCGTCGCTGCCAGGAACCGTACCGGTCTGTCCAGCCTAGTCTTCATTTTCGCCGCAGCTCCGCAAACCTCGTCTGTCATCGAGTGTGCCAGCATACCGCGCCAAAAAGAAGCCCCTCCGCCAAACTTGTAGACGCAGCGCGCAGTCGTTAACCACAGGAGAAAACACCGATCCCCCAGTGGGCAAAACGCGAACGAGCACACCACCGCCCCCGGGCCTTTCGGCCCGGAAGCGATGTTCAAATATTTATAATTTGTCTTACGCCTTCTTGGCGGACTTGCGGCGTCCACGTCGCTTCGTCGGCGGCGTGGCGGGTGGCTCGCCCACCAGCTCAGCGGACCAAATTGCAGTTACAAACTTCTTCAAGCCATGATCGTCAAAATCAATCGTGGTGCGCTCGGTGTTCGACTCTGTCACCACGCCCATCCCGTACTGCTCGTGCCGTATGGACTGCCCTTCAACCAGTGTCTGCACAGCTCCCTCCGTGGATGATTATGACTTCAACTCCAAAAACTCGCATCGTCGCGACACGCTTCCGCCCGCCGCTACGCCCTACCAGAAGTTTGTCCTGCGATTGCTCTCGAAAACGACAGCGGCCGGATTCGCCCCTTCCAACCGCATTTCCGCGGGCGCCCCACACCGCTGCCGGCTACACCACGCCCATCCAGGCAAAAAAAACGAAACACATCCAGCGACCGCGCGGGACTTGCGCTTCCCAGGCCCTGCACCAGCTCGCAACGGGTGCGCTCAGCAGCCAATCCATTCAGCGCACCACCCGCTCACCGCGCCAGGACCGCCCAAACTCACACTTCACTCTGAAGATTTTGGCAGACTTACAGGCCGACTACGTTCTCCGCCTGCAGACCTTTCGGTCCCTGCTTCACTTCAAATTCCACCGCCTGACCCTCGTTGAGAGACTTGTAACCCTCGGACTGGATCGCGGAGAAATGCACGAACACATCCTCGCCCGATTGGCGCTGGATGAACCCATAACCCTTGGCCGCATTGAACCACTTGACTGTACCTTGCTCTCTGCTCACGGAAACTGCTCCTAAATTATTCATCAGGTGGCTCTTAGCCACCAGGAAGGCTGCCTGTCGCCCGGCCCGTGTCTCCCCGCACAAAAAAAAAGCCGTCGGACGTTTGCCCGGCAGCCATTCCCAGCACGCGTCAAAAACGGACCACAAAGCAACAAACGCACACTTACCTTACCACGTTTCGCGCGTCGCCGCAATCCCCACCCTGCCGCCCTAACGGGACCGCACCGCTCCGCTAAAATTGCAAATTAAGCGTTCCGATCAACACGCGTGTCGTATCTGAATCGAACAACAAAGCCGTATTCGCGTCAATCGCGTAATACGTCAGGTTATAGGTCACGTTCGGATTCATGCCCTGAATCACTGCCGTACCGCGTCCACTGGTCGTATCCGGCGCGGCAATCGTTGTGTTCGTCGTGAACACCGGATCGCCCAGGAAGACTGCGTTGAAGTTATTAATGTCGATCATTCCCGAAACCGCCGCTACTCCGGTCCACGTTACCTGCCCCGATAGATTCTGCTGATAGAGCGCCGGAGCATTATGGAAAATTCCCTGCCCCGCCAAGCCAAATGAAAAATTGCCCGTCAGAGCGGAGGGAATGACCGTCTGCGCAAAAGCCACTCCGGTGCTAACCGCGGTCGCGTCCAGTTCCAGCATCACCGCGGGTCCGGCCGCCGACTGATACATCGCGAATTCCTGCGTCGTCGAACCGGGCCCGGCGGCGCAGGTTCCGCTCGCCGTACTTAGCCGCAGATCAATTCGCCCGCTCGTCGGATCGACCGTGTAAGTGCATGTGCCCAGCGTCGTATCCGCTGTCACCGTCCCCGCGTTATTGCTGTCGATCACCCCGCTCGTCCCGCCGCTGCCGCTCGAAACAAACACTCCGCCCGCTGCGTACGCTCCGGTCGGCGACGTGCCGCCCGCCGTAAAGGGATAATTGCCGCTCGGAAGGCTCGCAGCATTGAACGAACTTCCCGTCGGCGCAGCATACGCATCGCCACCGAGATAATTATTGCTGTCGATTTCAACCAAGTGCAACTGCGTGCTCTGTTCCGATGCCGTCGTATTCACGATGTAAAATGCGTACTGCATTGAACCCGTCGTCGTGCTCGTAAGCGTCAGCGTTCCGCGCCCGCTGCCCGGAAACGTCGCGTCCATCGTGTAGGACCCCGCCAGACTCCGGTCCCCGGTCGAAACTCCGCCCGCGGGATTCAGACTGTTATTCACGTCGAGAATTGGACTCCCGCCCGTAACCTGCCCCGCGCCATTGGCAGAAAATTTACCCGCCATGCCTTGAGGAAAGAATGCCGCATCGGCCCCCGCAACACTAAAAACATAAGGACCGCCGAGCGCCGTCAATGCGGTCGTCAAGCCATTCAAATTCTGCTGATCGACCGTTCCGCTTCCTGTGTTATTGGCATCAAAGCGCGTCAGTGCGCCGTGCTGGAAATTCGCCATCGCCAGTTGCCAGGTTTGCGCGGTTCCTTGTCCGGCGCCAGAGCCCGATCCCACGCTGACCTTCACGTTGGTACGGCCGTCCGGACCCACCGTATAGATTCCAGTGATTGGCGCCTGCTTTACCACGCCTGTCGAAAAACTGTCGCTGTCCTCGACGCCACTGACGATGTGACCTTGCCCATCCGCCTGAAAACTTCCCGCCACTGCCAGAAAACCCGCACTGTTGTTGCCGGAATAGGAAAACGTGAACGGTCCTGTCAAAGAAGCATCGGAAAATTGGATCGTCGCAACAGAAGTTGCCGTTGTCGTCCCGTTCTGCGCCGTAATCGTCACCATCCCGCCAGGCGGCGGTGAAGGAGGCGCCGTGTACAGCCCAGTGCCCGGATTGATCGAGCCGATGTTTCCCCCTTGCGTCGAAGAAACCGACCACGTAACCGCCGAGTCGTTCTGGTTATTCAAAATCGCGCTGAACTGAAAAGTCTGCCCCGCGGCTATTGTCGTGGTCGTGGGATTGACAGACAGTCCCGACCCTATGCCAATCGTCGCAATCGCTGTGTTCGACGTAATCAAATTCGTGTTCGTAGTAGAACCTGGCACCTGCGGGGTCGTCGCCGTAATGTTCACTTGGCCGCTGTTGGTATTCGGCACCACAGCGGGCGCAGTGTAAACGCCCACCAGTGCGTCCAGCGTCGAGGTCTGAATCGTTCCAATGCTCGAATTTCCGCCAGCCACTCCATTCACGTACCAGGTCACGATCGTCGTCGTGGTGCTGGTGTCCGTGGTATTTGACAGCGCCACCTGCGCTGTGAATTCTACCTGTTCGTTAATTTGCACCGTTGCCGACGCAGGCGAGATTGTTACCGAAGTCACCGTGATCGTTCCACCGTTGCCACAAGATGAAATCCCCAGCAGGCACGCCAGCGCCACGGGCAGCAGCAATATTCCCCGGATCCGTTTCCGCATCGAGCAACCTTCCCTTCCTGCCTTATTCGCGCCTGGACCAGCCCTGCGCACCATTTCGTTTTCCATCTGTCCGGCTTCGGCTCGCGCCGCCATGCCCGTCATTCGATGTCTGCTCTGCTGTCTGGTCATTTGCCTCGGCCCGCTCTTCCGCTGCGTTGCTTCCGGCGCATCGCTCCCGGACGCACACGTCGATTCCAGTATTCCCGTTCAGAGAGAAAAAGTTCCCATGCTTAGAGGTAAGCGCGCAAGATTCGGTTGCACGTCAATTACTTGTTCGGCGAGCCCCCGCACCCCGTAAGGCGGCAGTTATCTTACATCAATCGCTTCCGTGTCACACCCGCAATCGCCGCCCTGACGATGCGACGAGCATCGTCATCCTGAAGCCGGCGCCGCTCTGCTTCCTGTCGGCCGAAGGATCTCTCCCGATCTCCCGCCTCCGCCTCGTCCCAAACCTCGCACCCGTTTTCACGGTGCCGCTACTGCGGCAGCGCCGAGCTGCCATAAAACGCTTTCAGCAGGATCACTCCCCCAACCGTTGCCGCCGAGATGCTCAAAAGGGTTCCAATCAGAAAATACTCCGCGAACTGCTCGCGTTTGAACTCCGGATAGCGCGCAATGGACTTCGCCGCCAGAATCAATCCCGCCGTTGCCGGCGAATGCAGAAATAAAGCCGTCATCACCAGGAACCGCTCCAGCCACCCAATATACATTCCCGCATTACTCAGTTCCGCCCGCGACTCCCCCGCCTGCAGATGCTTCAGCAGCGGCCTGGTCATGAACCGGATCAGGTATCCCCCGCCAAAAATAACCCCCACATAGACCACCATCGCCAGTAGCACGCGATCGCTCGGCGTCTGTAGCCGCTTCCATCCACGCAGCAGAATTCCCCCCGGCCCCACCCCAGTGATCCAGCACGCCGCCACGACGATGGTCACGAAATGCATCGCCTGATCCACCAGGAATGCCACAGTGCCTTCGGCCAGCGTCGTGCGCCGCGCCAATCCTATCCTGATCCCGTCAATCGCCAGGTGTAGTAGCGTCAACCCCGCCACCACCGCTAGAAATCTGGCCGCATAGGCCACCGCCGGCACGAAAAAGCCCGTCAACACCGCCGCGCACGCGAAATAAATCGCCCCGTGTTTCCAATATCCCATCACCCGCCCGCTCTTCTTCTGCTCTACTAGCGCACTGGTCTGAAAAACAAAATCCGCCAGCAAATGTGCCAGCACAAGCGCCAACACCGTTCTCATCACATTTTCCATCTCATTCCACCACTTGCACGTTTTTGTACAACTTTCTATTCTTGTACGTTTTCATGCAATCGACCCCCATCTCTCCTCCAGCAGCACTTTCATCCCCCTCATCGTCTCTGCCACTTGCCAGTAATATCCTCTCTTCAAATTCCGCGACACCGTCGACACATCCAAGCGCATCGCCTTCGCGGCGTCCTGCAGCCTGCGCTTCTTCCGGACCACCGCGATCGTTTCCCACTGCTTCTCGGTAACTCTTAGCAGCAGGGTATCCTGCAAAGCATAAATCAGATTCGCCGTGGAATCGAACGTTGCATCCTTCGTCTTAAATCCCGTCAAAACCCTGAATTTATTTCCTTCGCCTTCCTTCACGCTCTCCAGCGCGATGCGTGCGAATTGAAATGCCTCGCCCCCCAGCCGATTCACCGGCCCGCGCACTTTCCCCGGCACGGTTCCGATGCCGATCCCCATCCGCAGCCGCAGCGGCCTCAGCAGCTCCCGCAAATCGAAAATCACTTCCGGCAACCGCGCATACGAACTCACGATGGTTTGAAACTCATCTCCTGCCGTTACCGCATACGGCAGCCGGATGTGCTTCCCTCGCAAATGCGCGCGCGACGCCGTCTCCAGCCTCCGCCCCAGCAGCGCCCGCAAATCTATCCGCGCCCTCGAGCCCACCACGTCGGCGATCAGCACCGCATACCCTTTTTCCTTCATTTCCCTCACCTTGTACGCTTTCGTACAATTCTACCATTTTGTACGATTACGTACAACCTACAAACCCACTGCATTTTCCCAATCCGCGCCTCTCCTGCTCGCGACGATTTGTAATTCCCGTCATCCCAGCCGCTCCCTCCCCTGCTGGCGCCTCAATGAAAGCGCTCTCCTCCATAGGTGAAATCCACCAGCCCGTCGCGGTAATCAATCTTCATGTCCAGCAGGAACAACATCGCGAATCCCAGCACTCCGGAAACTTCCGTGCCAGTCGCATTGCTGATGTTGGTCAGGTCAAACGTCACCAGGTCCTGCCTCTTCTGGTAAAAATGCGAAAACTGCAGCTTCACCTCGCTCGCCCGATACACCTGCTTCACGTTCCCATTCAACCCCTTCACCTGCGTATTTTCATCGCGGCTCAATTTCGTCACTTCCTTGGCCGCGGCCGGTGAAAGCGTATCGTCAAACGATCCCGTATCAATCAAAAACAACTTCGCGGCTGAATCGTTCACCCGCGTCGGTATGAGCATGTCGTGGCCAATCAGAAATATCCTCGTGTAATCCTTCATTTCCGGTGGCACGTACCGGTCGCGAAAATGCCTCACGCCCACCGACTTCGTATCCAGGCTCGTCGTCGTCGCCGGCTCGTCCGGAATGGACGGCAACGGGCTTAGTTTGAACTTTGCATTGGGCATGTCCACATCCACCAGAAAATGCCGGAACACGTCCGCGCCGATCAGCCCGTCATCCCCCAGCACCGACCGCCCCGTGGCCACCTCTACGATACAGCCTTGAAATTCCAGTTCCCCGATCTGAATTTTCTCGGCATAACCCACAAACCCGGTCGCGGCTCCCTTATCTCCGATGCCCTGGATCTTTTCATCCACGATCGGCTTGATGCCCGCCTTCGCCGCAACCTTGCTGTCTACCAGAATTCCGCTGGCGCCCGTATCCAGCATCAGCCGTGACGAAACCCCGTTCAGTTTCACCATCAGCCCGTAACCACGAATGTTCTGCGGGCCGTAAAGCAGCGGCTCCAGTCGCGTTTCGGTTTTTGTGACGTTTGTCACCATGCGGCAATTGTGCTCCTGCGCGTAGTTTTCATTTTCCATCACGGCCAGCTCCTGCTCTAAATTCTCCCGCGATTCAGCGTCATCGTTCGTCGCTCCGGCCAGGTAACCCTTCAGGAATTGCACTCTCTCCGCGCCGCTCAAGGTCTGCATGTAAGCCCTGCGGATGTCCGGATCCTGCGGGTCGATCTTATACGCCTGATCAATATCGTCCTTGGCCCGCTTGAAATTCAGCGTTGCCCAGTAAATATGCGTCAGCCCCAGAAAAGCCCGCGCGTCCAGATTGCAGTTCCGCAGCGGCTTAAAGAAAAGCTCCTCCGCCTCGGCCAGCTTCCCCTGCCTGTAATACACCTCACCTAAAGCCACCATGGCAGGGGCGCGATCGGGCGTCAACGCCACTGCCTTCATCGCCGCGTCATACGCTTCGGCAACCTTGTGCTGTTTCAAATAGACGCGCGCCAGCCCCGCATAAGCCCCCGCCGCCTCGCTGCCGCCGCCTGCTATCGCCGTGCTGTACATTGGGATCGCTTGATCAAATTTCGCGCTGCGGTATAGCGCCTGCGCCGTGAACAGCGCCGCCGAAAGCGGCGGATTTGTCGCCTCCGTTACCGGACACACAATGTGCCCGGCCTTCTGCCCCGTGGAGGGTTGACTGGACGCTTGCGATTGCGTCTGTATTGGCGTCGGCGCTGTCGGGGTTGACGCGGACACAGACGCAGTGGCAGAGGTAGCTGGAACCGCTTCCCGTGCTTGATCGCTCAAATCCAGCCTCGCCCGCATGCGCGCACCCGTGCCCGCCGTCACCAGCAGCAGACTCCCCGCCACCAGCGCCCGAACCATCCAACTCCAAATCTCGTCACGCAGCATCAGGCCTCACCGCGATCTTCCGCCCGCTCGAAGAATCATCGTAGCTGTTTCTAGCCACCGGCCATTTGTCAGCATCCGCTGCCTTTTTCACTCGCCCATTTCTCCCGCACCCGCGCCGACCGACGAATTCTGTAGTTTCCGAAAAGGCTCAAACCCGTCCCTTGGAGCTTTCCAGAATAAAACAAAACACCTGTTATCAGTAGGTTACAAAACACTGCCCTAGTACTAAAACCCACTCCTGCCTGAAGTACTATTAGAATGTGACCTTTACCCTAGTGTTCCATTCTGCCCCACATCTTATTATCAACCTGTCGGAAAAGCCTTCCGACGTGAGGCCTGTACCGCATGAGTAAGGCGTCCCGAATGTTTCGTTCTAGGTCGAACCGCGGCGGCAATCTCGCCGTCCGCCCGACCGCGCAGCTGGACGTTCCCACATTCGCCGAAGCAGACCTGAGCTCTTGCCTTGCCGCGATGTACAACTCTTCTACCACGTCCTTCCTCGAGGAAGTCTACGCTGGAATAACTCCCGCCGCGCCCTTTGCCGACCAAGCCGATCCAACCTCCGGCGATCACGCGCTGCTCCGCTTCACTGCGAAATCGGTTGCCGACGCCGCGCAATCCGACGACGTCCTGGCCATCCTGCTCCAAACCATAGACGACTCCGCCGCGCACTCAGACGATTTCAGCAGCGCGGCTGCCGTCGTCGCCGCCGCCTTTCAGGACGACGCCACCATCATCACCGCTGCCTCGACCGATTTACACCGCGCCGAGCTTTTCATCGTAGAAAAGCCTGTCGCCCCCGTTCGCCCTGCCGCTCCCTTTCTCACCGAAGTTATGGACCTGGAGGCCATCGCCGCCTCAGCCCGCGAATCTGCCGGCACGTCCAGCAATCCGTCCGACTGCAATGACGGCGAAGATCCGCGCGCCTCGGAAGTCGTCGCAGAAATGAGCGCAGTTGCCGAAGAATTCGTCGCTGAACAGCGCCACCACGCTCCCGCCGCCACGGGAGCGTCCGCGCACGAGCGCCCGCAGGATCGCCGTCAGAAACGCCGCGCCCTCATCTCCGCTCCCATTCGCGTCCGCACCGTCGTCGCCGAATGCACCGGCAACCAGGAAATTGCCACCACCTTCGACGTTTCACGTTCCGGCATTCTCTTCCACACCCAGCTGGATTGTTATTCTCGCGGCATGCAAGTCGCCGTCGTATTTCCCTACAGCAAATCTCCCAAGGCCGTCCACAACGAGCAGAAGGGACGCGTCGTACGCATCACCGAACTAGGAGACGGCCTCCGCGGCGTCGCCATCACTTTCACCGCCGCGCCCGTCGAAGACGTCTCCGCCGCACTGGAAGCCGCGCAGCAGGCCGCCTACAACGATATCTACGCGCCGCCCGCACCCGCTGAAACAGTCACAGGGCCGGAGAAAAAGCCCATGGTTCTCGCGGTGGATTCCGATGCGCGGCTCCGCGAGTCCCTCAAGATGTACCTCGAAAACGAAGGCTACGACGTCATCGCCGTCAGCAACGCCACCGAAGCCCGCGAAGTGCTCGATCTGTTCACTCCTTCACTGCTTGTCGCCGAAGTCGAAGGCCAAGGCGTCGAGCGCCCCGGCTATGATCTCTGCGGCCATGTGAAGGCCACCTGGCGCTTGCGCGCCGTGCCCGTCGTCCTCACTACCTTTTCTGCATATCCCAGTGATTATTCCCAAGCTCACTCGCTCGGCGCCATCGTCTGCATGGCCAAACCCTACAAACAGGAACGCCTCGGCCACATCGTCCGTCTTCTGGCTCCTCTCCCCGAACACATCGAAAACACCGCCGCGCCGCATACCCCCGACCCCACGCGCATTCCCGGCCGCGATTTCAGCGCCCACAGTGGCCGCGACCGCAAAGACAGCGCCAGCAAATCCCTCTTCGGTAAACTCCTCAACAAACTCCCCGCTTTCCGCTAGCCTCTCAGCTGTTGACTTCTCGACTACATCATCGAACATGACTACGTAGGCCTTTCGCCCGTAGTTTTGCCCTGTACCAATACTGTCCTCTGAACACGTTGACGCCGCGTGTCTGCCGCACTATCCTCTCGCCCATGATGAGTGTTCGCGTATTCTCGATCTACTGACGCGAACTGCAGTTTCAAGTCGTTCCACAAGTTATTGCCCAGCCTTATAACTTCGGAAAAACAGTAGCCGGGAGTGTGTTCGTTTTCTCCCGCGGTCCCGTCAAAGGGGGTTTCAATGACAAGCTTCACTCGATCTCTGTCTATTTCCTTGCTCGCATTGCTCGCGCTGGCCACTACCCTGCGCGTCCAGGCTCAGAATCGCGATGGGTCGCGCGGCGATGGCCGCGGCGGGGACACCACGCCCCCCAATTCGCCCACTGGGGCCCAGGATCCTGGCCCGCGCGCCGGCAATGTCAACGCCGGTACTCCGCTCTCCAGCCTCAGCCCGGCGCAGCTTCAATTCTTTCAGGACGGCTTATCTCGCTTCCTGCAAGTCGACTCCGTCAGCGGCAACATGGCGGGCGAACCAGGCGTCGGTCTCGGTCCCGGCTTCAATTCCAACAGCTGCGCCAGTTGCCACGGACAGCCGGCCGTCGGCGGCTCCAGCCCCAGCACCCAGTATTACCCCTTCGTCGGGCCCAATCCGCAAGTCGCTGCGGCCACTGATTATGGCGGCGCGAATTCCGTCCCCTTCTTCATCACTCTCGATGGCCCCGTGCGCGAAGCCCGCTTTCCCTTCGCGGTTTCCGCCAGCGGCAACATCACCAACACCGCTGACGGTGGCGTGCACGACGTCTTCAGCATCGCTGGCCGTCAGGACGCCGAAGGCTGCGTCATGCCCCAAGCCAACTTCGAGCAGATGAACAAGATCGGCAACCTCATCTTCCGCATCCCCACTCCGACGTTTGGCGCGGGTCTGATCGAAAACATTCCGGACGCCGCGATTCTTGCCAACATGGCCGCCAATGCCTCGCTCAAACAGCAACTCGGCATCTCCGGCCATCCCAATTACTCCGGCAACGACGGCTCCATCACCCGCTTCGGCTGGAAAGCTCAGAACAAGTCTCTGGTGATTTTTTCGGGCGAGGCTTACAACGTCGAAATGGGCGTCACCAATGAAGCCTTCCCGAACGAACGCGCCAACCCGCCGTCCTCCTGCATCTACAACCCCACACCCGAGGACGAGACCAACTTCTCTAGCTCCGGCCCTGCAATTCCCAGCGACATCGTCGAATTCTCCAACTTCATGCGCTTCCTCGCTCCTCCCGCTCCTTCGACGACTGGAATTCCTGGCAATCCGTCAGCGCAGTCCATCGCTGCAGGCCAGGCGATCTTTACCCAGATCGGCTGCGTCGCGTGCCACACTGCGTCTCTCCAGACCGGACCCTCCAATCTCACTCCGGGTCTAAGCAACCAGCAGGCCGCGCTGTACTCCGACCTGCTCGTCCATAACATGGGTTCGGGTCTTGCCGACAACGTCTCTCAAGGCTCGGCCGGTCCCGAGGAATTCCGCACGGCTCCCCTCTGGGGCGTCGGCCAGCGGATATTCTTCCTCCATGACGGTCGCTCGGGGCCAGCAAATGGCGGCTTGCTCAACGCCATCCAGGCCCACGCCAGCTCGGGCTCGGAAGCCAATCGCGTCATCAACCAGTTCAACAACCTAAGCCCCAACCAAAAACAGGAACTGCTGAATTTCCTCCGCTCCCTCTAATAAAAAAAACGGTGCGGCACACGCAGCCAGCAACTCCCTCCCGCGTGTGCCGCACCGCACTTCCTGCCCATCTTCCGATTGGCGTTTTTTCACCGTTGCCTGCGGCCCGTGCAAACCCCCGCAACCGCAAAAACGCGGAAAAACCGCCGAACGGATAGCACGAACCTTCACTGTTCAGATTCAATCATTTGCGCCGATTTCTAACCGTGGGCGCCATTGCCAGACCCGCTCTCGTTCATCTGTTTTAATCTCCGCTCGTGTGGAGTGCGAAAGGGCGCCAAAGACAGCTCTGTTCGAGGACGGATTTGGTGCTGAACCGGTTCTAGCTGGCCGAAACCGCACTAGGACCTGTACCGGTTGATGAGGCGCAGGTTCCATGTTTTGGAATCGCGGTGCTTGCCGTGCGATCACGCTTTTAACTGATGACTCCGGTTCACCCCGCCTGTGCCTTATACTCGCGCAATGGCGATTCGCCCCGCACGCCCTGGACGCCGTTCGAATTCTCTGCTGATCGCATCGCTAATTATCGTCACATCCCTGCTCGCGGCCAGCGATAAACCCAAACCCACACTAGAAAATTTCTACGTCGTCACCCAAGCCATCTTCCAGACCGGCCCCAAATGGGTTGACCACATCCTCGAAGTCCGCCCCCAAGGCGTCACCGACGTCGAAGTTCGGGAAATCCGCATCGCTCCCCTTAGTCCCGTGTGCCCCCACCGCGTAACCGTCCGCGCCATCGAACGCGTCGTCCCCAACACCACCGTAAGAAAAGTCGCGCTGCACTTCGACCTCTGCGCCTTCACTGAAGACGACGTCGAATCCATGATCCAAGCCGCCAGACGCAAGACCGCTCCCGCGTCCGACGACGATTCCGCCTCACAAACGATCGTCGCCCGCTGCGGCACCAAGCAACGGGTCTTCGAGCTTCCCGACCAAGCGTCTCTGCGTTTCGAGGCCCTTACTCTCGCCGACACCCGTCTCGCCGCCTTCTGGACTCTCGCCGCAACAGTAGAATCCCACACCTTCGGCGACGATTTCTCCCTAGCCCAACTGACCCCTGAGCAAGACCGCGAAGCCCAAGCCCTCGGCGCGAAACGAGTCCCCGAAATCAAATCCGGAAAATACGACCAAGCCTTCGCCGATAACACCTGCCCCTACGCTGAATGCCCCGATCACAACGCAGCCAGCGCCCTGCAAGGCTATGCCGGCCCCATTTTCGCCTGCCCCGAAAAATAAAAGTTGCAATCGGTGGGGGAAGTTCCCTGGCTATGGCGGGCCGGCTTTGGCCGGCAGAGTGCGAGGGCGCCCAACTGCAGAGTTGGTGTGGCGATTTGCTCTGCGTTTGTATTCTCGGGGCTGCGGTGTAGCGACCGCAGCCCGGCGACATTCTGTGCTGCGCGACCGGCTGCGCTGGCGCCCGTCTCAAGCGGTCCGGTGCTTCCAACAGACGCGTCAGGTTGTGGGCGATCGCGGCTAAGCTGAACTCCACCGCACGCGCGCCAAACCTCGCCGACGAAACTGCCGATTCAGCACTCCAAACACCGGGTCCACAATTGATTTGCGTTGCCCCGCCCAACGCGCGCCCGGCCGGCTCGCGCGTTCGTCCCTGAAAGCCTCCGCGCCCGCGCCAAGCCAGTTCTCGCGCGCTGTTTGGTGTCTGGCACGAAGGAATCGATCCCCGGCGCTTGCATCTGACGCACATTCGCAATCGTGAAAAATCCGCTGCGTGCTAGGCAAAAAAAAATGGCAGGTCCCGCGTATCGTGCGGGACCTGCCCAACTCTAAATATAAAACTTCCTCAGCACTTACCTGTTTGCGACCAACTCCCGCACCTGGCTGGCAAAGGTTTCGGCGGTAACCTTCTCGCCATGCCAGGTGTTCGTGCGATTGAGGGGATAAGCGAAAACTACAGTCCCGGAACTCCGTTCGATCAGCTGCAAAGTCGGCGTCTCATTCGCACGCTTCACGGTCTTGCCGGCCGCGTCTTCGCTGCCCCAATAAAGGTGCAGCACATAAGTCGCGTGCGCATCGCTCACCACCGGCGCCAGCGGCACATGCTTCCGCGCAAACGCCACCGACAGGTAACCGTCCAACCCCTGCATGGGCTCGATATATACCGAAGGACCCAGCGCAACGGGCGCCTTTACCGACGGATCAGCCAAAGCCGGCGCTGAAGCATAAGCGTAACTCGGCACTCCAGCATAAGGCTGCGTCTGCGCCACGGTCGTCGGCTCGACGGCGCTAGTTGCCGAACCGGCCGCCGCAGACGAAACAGCATGACACGCCATCCCGTTCACATAGGCCTCATCGGCGCCAATATAATTCCCCGATCCACCCAAATTCCGGCACTGCATCTGCAGGGTCACCGACTGCTGGCCCTGCGCGGCCCCTGCCCAAATCAACCCTGCGACCAACAATGAAGCTGCGGCTCTCATGGCGGTATTTCCTCCAACAGCAGAATGCGTGAAGCGAACGCGCGCGGCAATATTACGAACGTACCATTCTGAAGCACCGCTTCCAACGCGCTAGTAGGGCCTTTTGCACTGCTCCGGCACATCTTGCGACATCACTGTTCGTCGTCGCGCTCGATCGCATGGTTTCACCGCTCACGGTCCGGGATTCGCACTCGCATCCACCGATCCGCCGCCCGCGCCGGCGACAAAGTATCCCAGCCGCGTCCGCACGGTTACATCCGGGCGAGCTACCGTAACTTTGATGGTGTGGAAGCCGGCACTGCGCTCGACAGTCGGCGCGTAGCTCACAATGTACTGCGCGTGCAGTTCGCTGCCGATCTGATCCAGCGCAGACCGAACCGTGCGATCGCGCAGCGCCCGATAATGTACGCCCCCGGTCGCGGCAGCAGCCACAGCCAGCTGATGATTACTTATTTCATTTGTGCCGCGCGTGATCAGCCAGATCGCTGCGGGCATCAGATCAAGTGTGCCGCCCGGCGCTCCTCCGTTCCCTGGTATCTGCATCGCTCCAGGACGCGTGGGTCCGGAAAACACCCCCGGCGGATACTGGATGCCCTGGTTGGGCGGCTTGGCACCGAAGCGCAGGTCCGCCGTGCTGCTGCTCGGTCCAATCGCGTAAATCGCTATGTTCGCGAGCTGCGCATTGCGCAAGACGAGCCCAAGTTTCGCATCGCTCCCAATATCCTGCGACTCCCCCACGATCAACATCACTCGCCGATAACTTATCGGCCTTGTTTTCAACTGCTCCACGGCTTCGGCCATCCCATCGTACAACCGCATCTCCGGCGCTTCGAATTTCACTTGCGCGATCGCCTGCTGCACGTCGTCGTGATCGTGTGTGACCGCCTGCCGCACATCTACTGTGCTGTCGTAGGTGATCAGCGCCGCTTCGCCGTTCAGCGCCATCACCGTTTCCGTGAAGATGCTGCCCATCCCGTGAATCACCGGCGCCATCATTTCTACATGCGAACTGGTCTCAATCACCAGCGCCACCGCAAGAGGATCGCCGCCCATGTCCCAACGATCAATCGTTTGCTCGACGCCATTCTCGAACACATGAAAATCTTTTTGCGCCAGGTTCAGTACCGGCCCGCCCCGTTTATCCAACACGGTTACCGGAGCAATTACCTCCTCGGTGTGCACCTGAATTTTGTTTTGCGCCTGCGCCGCGCCCGTAGCCGTTGCGGTTTGAGCCCGCACATAAAACGGCAGCGCCGCGATACACACAACCATCACGCGGCCGCGGAGCCCGCCGAGTCTAACGAGTCGCCCCATTCCGATGTCGAATGTGATTCCATTCACGCGCTTGCCGTTGCACGCCGATTCTCGCTCGGCGTTGAGGGAGTGCTATCATTTCGCAGTGATTTCTAACCGGAGACCGCCAATGAATCGAAAACTTTCCATCAATTCAATCGCGGCAGTGCTGGCTGCGATCCTCTGCGCCTCAGCATTACAGGCGCAATCCCCAACTCCCTCCCCAGCCCTGCTGGTCCTCAACAAAGCCGACAATTCCCTCGCCATCATCGATCCCGCCACGCAAAAAGTTGTGGCGCGCATCCCTACCGGTGAAGGACCCCACGAAGTCGCTGCCTCCAGCGACGGCAAGCTGGCCGTCGTCACCAATTACGGCGCCAGAGATCCCGGTCACTCCCTCTCCGTCGTCGATCTGGCCGCACAAAAAGAAATCCATCGCGTAGATCTCGGCGCGCTCGGACGCCCCCACGGCATATTATTCGCGGACAATCAATTTTACTTCACCGCCGAGCTCAATAAATTAATCGCCCGCTACGATCCTGCGACCAACAAACTCGACTGGCTGCTGGGCGTCGGCCAAAATCGCACGCACATGCTGGTCCGCACAAAATATCTGAATGAATTCTTCACCTCCAACGTGGACTCCGGCACCGTCACCGCCATCGAAAAAAGTTCCGACCCCTCGGGCTGGAAGGAAACGAACATCCCAGTGGGCAAAGCCGTCGAAGGCATAGACATTTTGCCCGACGACAAGGAAGTCTGGGCCGCGAACGCGGGCGACGGCACCGTCTCCATCATTGAAACCGCCACCAGCAAAGTGATTCGCACCGTCGACGTGCGCACCAAACATTCCAATCGCCTGAGATTCACGCCCGACGGCAAGCTCGCGCTAATTTCTGACCCCGCCACCGGCGAGCTGGTAATCGTGGACACCGCCGCGCGCGCCATCAGCAAAATGCTCGACGTTGGCCAAGGTCCCGGCGGTATACTCATCGTTCCCGACGGCTCCCGCGCCTACGTAGCCCTGGCCGGCGATAACGCCGTAGCCGTAATCGACCTGCACAGACTCGAAGTCTCCGGCAAAATCCCCACCGGCCAAGGCCCCGACGGCCTAGCCTGGGCCGTCCGCCCCTGACGATGCAGAGGAAGCCGGGCAGTGATCCCGGGCTGCGGCGGGTCCAGCATGACACACGGGCAGCGGCCTTAGGATGACGATGCCCGTTGTGCGCCCCTGTGCAGTGCGGCAAAAAAATAGTCTTGCCCCACGAAAAATAAAATATTGCCCAGCACTCGCCCAACCTGCGAAAATCTCCCCGAAACTCTACGCCGCATCCCGCCATCTATCCGGGCGATCATTCAAGGAGCCACTCAATCATGGAATTCAGAACGCTAGGCCGCTCGGGTTTAAAAGTCCCGGTCCTCAGCCTCGGCACGGCCACCTTCGGCGCCGGCAGCGAAGTCTTCCGCGCCATCGGCGAATCCGGCGTTGCCGAAGCCACTCGCCTGGTGGACATCTGCCTCGAAGCTGGCGCCAACATGTTCGATACCGCCGACATCTATCACGAAGGCCTCTCCGAAGAAGTTCTAGGCCAAGCCATCGCCGGGCGCCGCGATAAAGTTCTCGTCTCCACGAAAGCGACGTTCAAAATTGGGCCTGGCCCCAATGAAGTCGGCTCCTCGCGCCATCATTTGATTTCCGCTTGCGAAGCCAGCCTGCGCCGTTTGAAAACCGATTACATTGACCTGTATCAGATGCACGGGTTCGATGCACTCACTCCCGTCGAAGAAACTCTGAGCGCGTTGAACAATCTCGTGCAAAGCGGCAAGGTTCGCTATATCGGCTGCTCCAATTTTTCCGGTTGGCACCTCATGAAATCGCTCGACGTCTGCGAACGCTACGGCTGGGCGCGCTACGTCGCTCATCAGGCGTACTACTCGCTCATCGGACGCGAATACGAATGGGAACTGATGCCTCTCGGTGTGGATCAGGGGGTTGGGTGCGTGGTCTGGAGTCCGCTCGGCTGGGGCCGCCTCACCGGAAAAATTCGCCGCAACCAGGCGCTGCACAAACAGAGCCGCCTGCACAAGACTGCCGAATTCGGACCGCCGGTAGTGAACGAGCATATATATAATGTAGTGGATGCGATCGACGGCATCACCGAGGAGACCGGCAAAAGCATCTCGCAGATCGCGCTGAACTGGCTGCTGCAACGGCCCACCGTGTCTAACATAATCATGGGCGCGCGCAATGAAGAGCAGCTCCGCCAGAATCTCGGCGCCGTAGGCTGGAGCCTCACGCCGGCCCAAGTAGCCAAACTGGACGCCGCCAGCAAAGTAACTTTGGCGTACCCCTACTGGCATCAGCGCCAATTTGAAGAACGTAACCCACCGCCCACGCCGTAACCCGCGCGCGTGTTGCATAGCGCTGGCCTCTCGGGGGCGCTACGCGTGGTTGCCGTTGATTGGGTCTTTGAGTTTGTGTCGGGCGGCTGCCCGCTACTCAAACTGTTTGCGAAACTGCGCGAATTGCTGTTTCAACTCCGTCAGCTCATTCCTCAACGCTGCAATCTCGGTTTCCAAACGCGCGATCGTGGCGTCGTCCATCGCAAGACCAGGGGAGATTTCGCTCACCGACTTGCACTTCTCTTCCCCCCGCGAATCCTCCACACCCCCACACAGCAGATGCACATACCGCGACTCCTTAGTCCCCGGCTGCCGCGGCAATACCTTCACCAGCGCAGGGTCCCGCTGCATTAACTTCTGTAATCCCGCCTGCACATCACTTAACTCCTCAAAATGATGCAACCGCTCGCCGCGCCCGCGTATCTCGCCCGGCGTCTGCGCGCCACGCAACAAGAGAACGCACAACACCGCCGTCTCCGGCCGCGTAAAATTGAAGACCTCCTGTAGACGATGCTCGTACTTCCGCACGCGGCTATCATTCGTATCCGCAGCGCCTGCCAATTCCAACTCGGCCAGGCTGCGCAACGCCGCCGTCACCGCGTCCTCGTCCAGATTCATGACCGGCTCGCGATTGGTTTTCTGGTTGCAAGCATTTACCAGCGCGTTCAAAGAAAGCGGATAATATTCCGGCGTCGTAATCTCCTTCTCCACCAACGCCCCCAGCACCCGCGCCGCGACGTCACTCAATCGAATTTCCATGAAAAAAGATCCTCGTTCGCTGCGGACTACCCTCTAATGTTGCGCCTGCAGAAAATCGTTGTAAGAATGCCGCGCCCATCCCAGGTAATACGGATTCGCGCGATTCGCGTCATCGAGTGCTTTCAGCACCTGCGGCAGCAGCTCGCCATAATCCGGCGTGCGCAAAGCGATCGCCATTTTCGCAAGATTGCGATCGGCCAGCCCGTCATACGCCATGTCTAGGAATTTCTGGCTGGCCTTCACCGCTTTGCCCGCCTTCTGCGCGGCGCTATCGCCGTCCGCCGGACTGCTTAGCTCGTACATCATTAGAGTGACTCGCGGCACGGACGTTAATAACATCCTCCTCTGGGCCACGTCACCCTTCAGCAGTTTATTCTGTATGTCGGCGTTCACCGTCATGCCGGCCGGCCCCGCTACCGCGCCCACAGCGCGAAGAGCATCCGCCAGCCCCGGTAGAAAACGCAAATTCCCCGCACCTTTATTTTCCGGACGCTGCTGCGGTTCGACGTCCAGATGAACTCCGTCGAAACGTTCCTCGGGATGGCGCCGATTAAATTCCAAGATTTCGTGCACGTGCTCCAGCAAAGTGTCGCGATGCTTTCCCGCCTCATCTGCGTCCGCGCTCGATAGCAACGCCTCCACGCGAACGTGGGCACGATGCAGAATCCCAATCAGGTGAACCAACTCCTTCTCCTCCTGCGCCTCGCTGCGTGCCGACACCGAAACATAAACCTCGTCAACACCCTGCTCCCGGCAAAAATCGCGCAACGCCTCCGCACCCCGTGCCTGCGCCAACACCGCTGCGCTCTTCCACACCCACAACCCATGAACCGGCTGCTCCGTTTGTGCTGCCGACGCGATCGCGCAACCCGAGAGCGCCAGACAGATCCACACTCTAAGAATGACGGCGCCAATGATTTTCATACGTGCCTCTGTGTCTCTGTACCTGTCTGGCCAATCCGTCTTTACCGCCCCTCGCGCAAAATCCCCTGCAGCACTTTCAGATCCCCATCCACCTTACCTGTCGGCAAATGCGAAATATCGAGCCCCAAGATGCGCGCTACCAATGGATACAAATTCACATTCTCAAACGGCGGCACCTTTTCTCCGCGACGGATATCCGGTCCTGCGGCAAAAAAAATCGCCTTCATCTCTGCCATGTGCGCGGGATCGTAGCCGTGCATACCTGCGGGCGGCCCCGCAGGATGCATCGCGTCCCCTGCACCGGCCGGCGGCGCATTGACTCGTATCAAGTAGGGCCCGGTCGCGACGACAACGGGGTCACCCTCGCGCAAATTGCCGTCAAAATGCAATCCGGCCGGCACTTGGCCGTTGCGATACACCTTAAACTTGTCGCTCTTCCCGTCCAAAGCAGCGAACACCTTCTCGGCCGCCGCTTCCGACCGCGGATACATAAAACTTTCCGCAGATTTTTCCAGCAAGCGAGTATCGAAAGACTCACTCAAGTTGATCCAGTCGCCTTCCACCTGCGCCATTCCGTGGTCCGCGAGCACAATCACGTCCACGCGCAAATTCAGTTTGGCCACTCCCTCGACGAGCCGACCGATCTCGTCATCCACTTCCCGGACTGCCCCAGCCACTTCCGGACTGTCGGGCCCATGCGCGTGGCCTGCACTGTCCACATCGCTGAAATATAAAGTAATGAAATGCGGCCGCCGCTCCGGCGGGAGTTGCAACCAACGCAGCACTTGCTCCACGCGCTGCCGATTAGGAAATTTCGCATCATACTTCATGTAATACGTTGGCAGCGTGCTCTGAATGTCCGCCTCCGATCCCGGCCAGAAAAAACACGCCGAACGCATCCCCTGCTGCTCCGCCAGCACCCACAGCGGAGTCCCTCCGTACCATGTGCCGTCGGTTACGGTCTGTTCATCTTTGTAGCTGTAAATTTGCTTGCGCGCCGGATCGTAGAAAACATTGGCCACGATACCGTGATGCTCGGGATAAAGCCCGGTTACAATCGTGTAGTGGTTGGGAAAGGTGATCGAAGGATACGCCGGAATCATCCCCTCCGGCGCGCTAGCTCCCCGCGCCCCCACAGCATCCAGATTCGGCGAGTGATAAATGCGCGGATAGTCGTAACGAAACCCGTCCAGCGATATCAGAATCACATATGGCTTGGCCTGCTGCTCCGCCGCATTCGGTCCACGCTCAACCGTGATCGGCGCCGCCAGTGCCGCGGCGGCATTTTGCTGTGCGCTTGCCTGTTGCGCCGTGAGCATCGGACCCGGCGTAACAGCGGGCGCCAATCCCGCCGCGGCCAGCAGCCATGCAAGAAAAGCAAATCGCAGTTCTCTTAACCAATCTCGCGCGCCCCTACTCATTCCACGCTCTCCATGGAAATCGACGCGTCGGCTCTGCGGCCTCGGCGCCGCGAACATTATCTTTCCTTCCACCCCTTTTTCGTTACGTAAATTATCCCGCAAAGAATCGCGCAAATTCCCGGAAACCGCGCGCGAGCATGACTCATCTAATAGTTTGTAGCCAGCAAGGAGGCTACGCAGCACAGAAAGAGGGCCCTGTATGAAGGAAATAAACGAAGTCGTAAGTACCGAGCTTTTCCAAACCACTCTCACCGTGCGCGATTCCGAAAACATCCCTAAGCCCCAGCACACCCACAATTTGAATGAAATCCAGCGGCGTGCATACCGGATCCACGAACGCCACGGCGGAGTGTACGGCGGATATACGCTGGAAGACTGGCTGGAAGCAGAGCACGAACTGGACGAAGAGGACAAGTCTCGGTCGCCGAAAAAAGAGCAAATCCACTGACGCCGCGAAATTGCCGGCTCGCCCAAGCTCAAACGCCGCAATCGGGATAGGGTGGGCAGTGACCTGCTCACCCCCTCCCACACGACCGTACAGGCGGGTCCGCACATGGCGGTTCAGCGAGTTAGCGCTCGCGGGCCGCAGGTTCCGGTCGTCGTTCGCTACAAGAGCTTTGCCGCTCGACAGGTTTCGGGTTCGAGGCGGTTGCCGCTCTCGCTTGCACTTGCACAGCAGCCCCAACAGTTGCTGCCAACGATTGCAGTAGTCATCGTCCTTACCCCCTTAACATGTACCCTTCCTACATGGGCTCGATCATCTTCTGCTTGGCAAACATGAACGCCCTCGCAAAGTTCCGGCCAAATACACCAGAACAGGCAACTTCCCGATTCCGTAAAAACTGTCGCATTTCGAAACTCCCCACCCCTGCACGTAATTCACAACCATGCTACAATTAAACTTCCTTGCTCTCCGTTAACAACATCACGATGCGCTTCGGCGCCAGAGTCTTGTTCGAAGAGGTCAGCACTACTTTCTTCGCAGGACGCCGCTACGGCATCACCGGCCCCAATGGCGCCGGCAAATCCACGCTGATGAAGATCTTGACCGGCGAAATCGAGCCGACCAAGGGTGACGTCACTCGCCCCAAAAAGCTCGGCATTTTGAGCCAAGACCAGTTCGCTTTTGACGAGCATCGCGTGATTGACACCGTAATCATGGGCAATCGGCCGCTCTGGAAAGCTCTGCAAGAACGCGAAATTCTCTACGCCAAGCCGCACGAAGAACTTACCGACGCAGACGGCATGCGCCTGGGCGAACTGGAAGGCATCGTCGGCGAAGAAGGCGGCTACACCGCGGAAGCCGACGCAGCCATTTTGCTCGATGGTCTCGGCCTGGAAGAACCGCTGCACGATCGCAAGATGCGCGAGCTACAAGGCGGACAAAAAGTCCGCGTCCTTCTCGCGCAGGCTCTGTTCGGCAGCCCGCCTGCCCTGCTGCTCGATGAACCAACCAACCACTTGGACCTGGATTCCGTCCACTGGCTGCAGGACTACCTGCTCGAGTACGAAGGCGTGCTGATCGTCATTTCGCACGATCGCCATTTCCTGAATAGCGTATGCACCCACACCGCGGACATCGATTACGAAACCGTGATCATGTACAACGGCGGCTACGACGACATGGTGATGGCCAAAACTTCCATCCGCTCGCGCATCGAATCCGAAAACGCTCAACGCGAAAAGAAAATCGCGCAGCTTAACGAATTCATCGCCCGCTTTTCCGCCGGCACGCGCTCCGCGCAAGCCACGTCGCGCAAGAAAGAAGTCGAGCGCCTGCAGACCACCGAGCTGGCCCGCTCCAACATCGCTCGCCCCTATATCCGTTTTCAGATGGACCAGCATTCCGGCCGTCATCCGCTGGAAATCAAGAGCGTCGCGAAATCCTACGACGGCGTAAAAGTCTGGTCCCCATTTTCTGGAAGCGTCGCCCGGGGCGAAAAAATCGCGCTCATGGGCCGCAACGGAACCGGCAAGACCACGCTGCTCCGTTCGCTGCTGCGCAATTCCACTGGCTTCATTGACGACAACGATCGCCAATTTCCCGTCGACGGCGGCCAAGTCATCTGGGGACACAACGTTGCCGTCGGATATTTCGCGCAAGACCACAGCGAATCCATCACTCACGGCATGAACGCCATCGAGTGGCTGCACCAATTCAAGCCGCAAGCCACGCAGGAGGAATTGCGCGCTGTTCTGGGCCAAATGCTTTTCAGCGGCGAAGAAGCCCTGAAGCAAACCTCCGCGCTCTCTGGAGGCGAATCCGCGCGCCTGATTTTCTGCCGCCTCATGCTGCAGAAGCCGAACTTCCTCGTGCTAGACGAGCCCACGAACCACCTCGACCTAGAATCCATCAACGCTCTCAACATCGCGCTGCAGAAATACGATGGCACCGTGTTGCTTGTCACGCACGACCACGACGTAATCGACGAGGTCGCGACCCGCATCTGGCATTTCCACTCCAATAAAATCGAAGACTTCAAAGGCCCCTACGCGGAGTTCGTCGCCGCTGCAGAAGAAAAAGCCTCGTAGAGAATCGTGATTCGCGAGTAGTGATTGGCGACCAGTGAATCGTGGCACAACCTCACCTGACCGTGCTCTTTTCGCCCGCTTGGTGCGTGTGAAAACGTTGGCACGTGTCTCCCAGGAAAAATGCGCTGCGTCAGGCGAACATTTTGTCAATCGCCGTCATAGGCAGGAATAATTTCAACCGGCGGCTGCCGTCTCGCCGTCCGCCCGTGCGTCCCATCCTGCGCGTCTTTGCTTCAGGCGAACGGCGGGATCTTTGCAATTCTGATCCCTCTGCAAATCTCGACGCAGCACCTCGCTCTCTCCCAAAACGCCAAAACCCGGGGAATAAAATCACCCCCTTCTCGGTCTACACATATGAACGAAGCAAGCCAACGCAATACCGCACGCAGGCTGCCAAGTTCCAGGGAGAAACGACAATGCGAGAAACACTGATCAGCAATTCCTCGAAAAGGTTTCGCCGCTTCACCAGCAAGTCCGCGCTGGCGATCACGCTCGCCATGGCCGCCGCAACCATCGCCACAATGCCCGCCGCCCACGCCGGGGGCAACTCCAACAAGAACACCGACAATCCCGCGAACCTCGTCAGCCACGTCGCACTCGCCGGCGGCAACGTAACCCGCATGCTGCTGGTCAAGCGCAACGGCAAAGAATATCTAGTACTCGGCCTCGGCTCCTCCGAGCAAGTTGCCATGGTGGACGTCAGCGATCCGCGCCGTCCTCACGCGCTGGACTCCGCTGCGGCGGCTCCTGGAAAACCCGGCGCCGAACTCAACGTCGTCGCCGACACTCTCAGCGTCTTCGGGAAATCCGATGCCGCTACGCCCGCGTCCGCCGACCCCAAGGAACTCCGCAACATTTCCGGCGTCACCTCTTTCGTAATTGACGCCACCCACGGCCTGATCTATGCCGCGAGCAACGATGGCCTCTGGATCGTAAAGACCAGGCGCCAAGCCAATGAAGACGCCCGCCCCGACTACTATGGCGGCTAGTAATCCTCCCGCACCTGACCAAGGGTCTCGGCCTCGCCGAATATAGTCGGGCAATGCCAAGACCCTTCGCCTCTCCGCCGTCCCCCTTCACCCCACGCAGCATGGCAATGCAGTTCACGAATCACTGCTCACCAATCCGTCCTCACGAAACGCTTTATTTTTGGGGCGCGTGGGTATAGATTCCGGAGCTGCGGCGGCTACTCATGAGCTTGAAACAAAAACGGAGCAAAATGCAGGCGACGAAAACCAACGCGCGCGCGACATTTAAATTGTTTGGGCAGGCACCGATGCAGGCGACGCTGCTACATCGCAATCAGGCTGGATTCTGGATACAGGGCGGCAAGCTGGCGGAGTTTTTGGGCGGTTGCGATTTTTCCGGCGTGGAAGTGGATGTGTGCTTCCTTTCGGCGAACAAGGTGGAGTGGTACAAGGCGGCGGCCGGCGAGTAGGGCTGGTTAGACACAAACGAAACCAGAGAGGGATCCCTCACCTGCTGTTGCGGGTTCAGGCTGAAGTAGCAAAGAAAGAGTACAAGGCAGGATCGCTTACGCTACGCGTCAAAAGCAGGAAGCAGGGGACGCGGGGCGCTTCCTAGTTCGCAAAAATTTAATGCATCCCTCGCAATGGGCGCATACTCTAACGCTCCCAAACCCTCAGACCCGCACGACGATCGACAAGGAGAATATCCAATGGCGACAATCACCACCAAAGACGGCACGACTATCTTTTACAAGGATTGGGGCAAGGGACAACCGATCGTGTTCAGCCACGGTTGGCCGCTGTCTGCGGACGACTGGGACGGGCAGATGTTGTACTTCGGGAACCTGGGCTATCGCGTGATCGCGCACGACCGGCGCGGGCATGGGCGTTCCGACCAGACCTGGGGCGGCAACGACATGGACACTTATGCGGACGATTTGGCCGTGCTGTTCGAGAAGTTGGATCTGAAGGATGCAATCATGGTGGGACATTCCACCGGTGGCGGCGAAGTGGCGCGTTACTTGGGGCGGCACGGTTCGAAGCGCGTTGCTAAGGCTGCTTTGATCAGCGCCATCACACCGCTGATGCTGAAGACGGAAAAGAATCCGCTGGGTACGCCGGTGGAAGTGTTCAACGGGCTGCGGGCGGCGCTGGCGGCAAATCGGCCGCAATTCTACAAGGACATCACGCTGCCGTTCTACGGATACAACCGTCCGGGTGCGAAAATTTCTGAAGGCATACGCGAGCATTGGTGGTTGCAGGGCATGGTGGGAAGCATCAAGGGTCACTATGAGTGCATCAAGGTTTTCTCGGAGACCGATACGACAGAAGATCTGAAGAAGATTGACATTCCCGTGCTGGTGCTGCACAGCGAAGACGATCAGATTGTGCCGATTGCCGCGGCGGGTCCGGCGGCTGCGAAACTGCTGAAGCATGCAACGCTCAAAGTCTATAAGGACTTTCCGCACGGCATGCCCACGACGCATGCGGACGTGATCAATGCGGATTTGCTGGCTTTCTTCAAAGCGCAGAAGACGGCGACGGCGTAACGTAACGGAGAAAACTGCATGGCCACGAGCGAGAGCTAGCACGATGGTGCGTGATGGCGTGCTGGCTCTCGCATTTTTATTATTTCTGCTTGCTGTGCCCTGCCCGCTTCGCGGTCAGGCTGCGACGGATGAGGGCGTTGCGGTGGGAGCGCAGTATGATTCGACGCACGTTTATGTCGCGCTCGGGGATTTGGACGCGTTCGTCAAGTGCGTGAACGCTACGTTTGGCGGGCAGGCTTCGAAACTTTCCGTGACGAATGTGCTGCCTGTGCCGAGCAGCACGGAATTTCAGTATGTGTGGACTCCGGTGGGGACGCTGTCTGTGTTTGCGTTCCAGACGCCCATTCCCTTCCCGTTTGGTGAGGAGCGCACCGGATATCTGGTGACGGACATGGACCAGGCGATACGGGAGGCGCGCGCCGCCGGCGCGGAAGTGATTGTGCAGCCATTCCAGGATCCGGTCGGCAGAGATGCTGTGATCCAGTGGCCCGGTGGCGTGAAGATGCAGCTTTATTGGCACTTCACGGCGCCGAATTACGCGCCGCTGGAGGCGATTCCGGACAACCGGGTTTACGTATCGCGTGACGTGGCGGACAGTTTCGTTGCTGCTTTCCTGCGGTTTGCGCGTGGCGCGGTGGTGGCGGATGATGCGCACGCGGATGCCGGCGAGATTGGGCGCGCCGGGGAAACTTACCGACGCATTCAGATCAGTTCCAAGTTTGGGAATATGCGCGTGATGGTCACCGATGGGCACTTGCCGTATCCGTTTGCGCGTGAGATTACGGGGTACGAGGTGAGGGAGTTTGCCGCGACGCTTGCGAAGGCTAAGGCTGCGGGGGTGAAGATCTTGTCGGCGCCTTATGCCACAGATGACAAACGGATGAGCGCGCTTGTCAAGTTTCCGGGCGGGTACATTGCAGAAATACATGGCCTGGGTGCTCAGTGAAGAAGGCGCCGCTACCCGCTGAGGGTTTAGTGACAGACGGCGAAGAGAGACCCTCCTCCCGCGTCCGCCGGAGAAGGCCAACGTCTGAATCGCCAACTGCCAGATTACCGCTCCCAGATCATTCAAACTCAAAAGATCAGAAATGGAGAGCGCGGATCAGCAGGCCTGCTGCGGCGCCGCCGATTAGTGGGTCGACGATTGGGATTCCGGCGTAGCGCCAATCGCTGGCTCCCTTTCCAGCGATCGGAAGGACGGCGTGCGCTATGCGCGGGCCGAGATCGCGTGCGGGATTGATAGCGTAGCCTGTGGTGCCCCCCAGAGAGAGGCCGATGCCCCAGACCAGGCTGGCTACCAGATAAGGGGCGAGGCCGGAAGCGAGGCCCGCGCCCACTACGGCTTTGGAGAAAATTGCGCCTACGACGAACACCAGGACGAACGTGCCGATAATCTCGCTGATGATGTTGCTTGCGGCATTGCGGATCGCGGGGATGGTGCAGAAGCAGGCGAGTTTCGAGGTTGCGTCGGGCGTCGCGACCCAGTGCGGGAGATAGTGAATCCACATCAGTACGGCGCCGACGAATGCGCCGAGCAATTGCGCGACTAAATAGGGCGCGAATTTCGAGAAGTCGCCGGAGCGTACCGCGAAGGCGAGCGTGACCGCGGGATTCAGAAAAGCGTCGCCGCTGCCGCAGGCGATGGCCGTGAAGACGCCGCACAGCACGGCAAATGCCCATCCGGCGGTAATGACCATCCATCCGGAATTTTCCGCCTTTGATTTTTTCAGCAGCACTCCCGCGACAACACCATCTCCCAACAGAATCATGACGAGCGTGCCCATGAATTCGCCGAAGTTTGCGGAGTTCAATTGCTGAGTCCTCGCCGGGACAAGTTACAGAGTGATGGAGCCGAAAACCGCGGTTGAATCTATCATCGGGCGTGTTCAGAAGCTACGAGAGCTCGGCCACGGCGCGGATGTCTTTAATTTCCAGGATGTGTTTGGGGTAGGGGTGCGTGGCGAGGTTGAGCATGGCGCGGGCGATTTGCTCTGTGGTCAGGATTTGATTTGGGAATAGGCGGCGGAGAAGCGGGAGCAGCGGTTTGGCGAACGTGAAGAGTATGCGATAGAGCTTCGTGCGAGAGATCTCGCCGTGTGCGGGCTCGATGAAACCGGGGCGAAACATGTAGGCGGCGGCGAAGGGCATGCGCAGGAGGGCGTTTTCGGTTTTGCCTTTTACTCTTGCCCACATCATGCGGCCTTTTTCCGAGCTATCGGTGGCGGCGCCGGAAACATAGATGTAGGTCATTTTCGGATTGAGACGAAAGAGGGTCTCGGCGGCGGCGATCGTGATGCCGTAAGTGACCTGTTCGTAGTCTTTTTCGGCCATTCCGGCGGAGCCGATGCCGAGGCAGAAGAAGCACGCGTCGAAGCCGCTGAGTTTATCTTCGACGGGCGCGTAGTGCCAGAGATCGGGATGCACGATTTCGCGCAGCTTGGGATTGTGCAGACCGGTGGCGGTGCGGCCGATGGTTTGGACTAATTGCACGTTCGGATCGAGCAGACATTCGCGCAGGACGCCTTGGCCGACCATTCCGGTTGCGCCGAAGATTAGGACGTTCATGGTGCCGATATTGTCGGCGCAACGGCGGCGGCGTGGCAACGGGAAAATCCCTGCTTTAGCGGCTGCAACCGCGCTGTGCGGGCTGGGTTGAGCTCCTGGCGCCAAGCACCGGCACCAGTAACGGCAAAACCAAGTTCAAAAGAAAGAGCACAGGTAGGATTGTTCCATGTCACCCTTCCCTGGCCACGCCGAGCCAGCCTACAAAGGGCTTTGGAGAACGAAAATTTTGCAGATATCCTCGCTTGTTGCTTGCGACCAGCGCTGTGGGAGCTGCTCACGCAATCGATGGACGCGCGTCGAAGCCTAAGAATCCTTGCGGGTCAGCACCGGCCACTATGAGTAGGAGGAAGATCATGACGTTCGGTATCGGTACGCGCGCGGGCCTGGCATGCCTGAGTCTTCTTTGCGCAGGAAGCTTTCATAGGAGCTTTGCACAGACCGGAGTTGCAGGCCCGCATCTCTGGGACAAACCACTGGATCCGGCCATCCTCGAGAAACGCGTAAACGAGCAACTGGATCTCGCGCAGAAGTCGATCAACGGACTTCTGGCCGTCAAAGAGCCGCGCACGATCGAAAACACTCTGGCACCCTTCGACAATGCGGCGGAGAAACTCGATACGGCGGGCGACCAGTCCGGCGCACTGCAACTCTTGAGCCCGGACGCCGGCATACGCGATCGTGCGCAAGCGATGGTGCAGAAAGTCAGCGCGGCCAGTACAGCGCTCTCTCTGAATCCGGCGATTTATCACGCGCTGGCGGACTTGGACGTTTCTAAGGCCGACGCAGCGACGCAGTATTATGTGAAGCGCACCCTGCTGGAGTTTCGCCTTTCCGGCGTCGACAAAGACGACGCCACTCGCGCCCGTATCCAGGTGCTCGACGACGACCTTGCCAAGCTCGGCACCCAATTTGAGCGCAACATCCAGGATTCGCAGATTCAGGTGACGGTGAAAAACCGCGCGGAGCTGGATGGCCTGCCCGATGATTACATCAACCTGCACAAGCCAGCGGCCGATGGCGTCATCACTCTCACCAGCGACTCGCCGGACGTAATTCCGGTGCTCAAGTTCGCAAAGAGCGCGGAACTGCGCCGCCGCATGTACCTGGCCTACGACGATCGCGCCTACCCGCAAAACATGAAAGTCCTTGCCGAGGTGCTGACGAAGCGCGAGGAACTGGCGAACATTCTCGGCTACAAGCACTGGGCGGATCTGAGCGCGGCGGACAAGATGGCCGTCACTTCACAAAACATCAGCAACTTCATCGATCAGATTGACGCGGCGTCGCGTCCGGTGGCCGATCGTGAATACCAAATGTTGTTAGCAGCAGCGCGCAAGCAGCAACCCGCGCTCAGCAACATCGTGACGTCCGATTGGCAGTACTATTTCGACCAGCTGCGTAACGCGGAATTTAATTTCAATTCGCAGGAGGCGCGGCCCTACTTCCCTTACGACCGCGTGCAGCAAGGAATTTTGGACGTGGCAGCAAAGTTGTTCCACGTCAGCTATCGTCCTGTTAAGGACGCCGTCACATGGGATCCGTCCGTCAGCACGTTCGACGTCTACGACGGAGACCGGCGGCTTGGACGGATTTACCTGGATATGCATCCCCGGCCCGGCAAAAACCAGTGGTTCAGTTCCAATCCGCTCCTCGATGGCAAACGCGGACAGCAGTTGCCCGAGGTGACGTTGATTTGCAATTTTCCGGGAGGAAAACCGGGAGATCCGGGGCTGATGGAGTACGGCGACGTCACGACGTTCTTTCACGAATTCGGCCACCTGATGCACTGGATTTTCCAGGGGCAGCGGCAGTGGGCCGGTTACGGCAGCAACCTGGAAATTGATTTCGTCGAAGCCCCGTCGCAAATGCTGGAAGAGTGGATGCATGACCCCAGGGTACTGGCGACGTTTGCGCACAACTATCAGACGAATGAACCGATCCCGGCGGACCTGGTGCGGCGCGCCAACCGCGCCGATGCATTTGGACGCGGGCTGTGGGCGCGCGGACAGCTGGTTTACACAAATGTGTCCTTCGAGCTGCATAACTCCGAACCGGATCCCGCGAAGCTCGAAACCGCGTTGGACGATAGCAGGAAGCGATTCCTGCCGTACACCCTGCTGCAAGGCGACCATCAGATCGCCGTGTTCGACCACCTGCTAGGCTATACGTCCGCGTATTACACCTACTTGTGGGACAAGGTGATTGCGCAGGATTTCTTTAGCAAGTTCGATCGCAACGATCTGCTGGCGCCCGAAGTGGCAGCGCGCTATCGCACTACGGTGCTGGAAAAGACCGGATCCCAGCCGGCCAACGATCTGGTAAAGAATTTCCTGGGACGTCCGCAAGCGATTGACGCATTTGTCGCATGGATGAACCAGGAGTTCGAAGGACTGCCGGCATCGGGAAACACCGCCGGCAATTAGAAACAGAGATTCGGCGCTGCATGCAACCAAGCGAGCCGGGTGGACTTAGTTGGGGTCACATCCGAGAATGGCGCGCACAGCACGGACTTGAGTATTCCTGCCGCACAAAGCAAGACTGCGCACTCGATTCGTTTGGCTTGCGGCGTCGCCACAACAAAAGCAGATCCCTTCGGCCAAAGGGCGGCCCGCGGGATGACAAGTCTTGTGCTTGGCGCGAGTAGAGAAAATGTGGCCTAACGCGAATCGGGGGTATAACCCGCTTCAATCCGCGCTGGATTCGGCTTCTTTTCCTACGAGCAGGCTTACTTCCCGCAGGTTCTGATAAATCTCCCGATAGGACTGGAAGAGCGAGGTTTCGTGGTAAGGGACATCGTGCGAGCGGCAGTAGTTGCGCACGATTTTCTGGACTTGGCGGAGTTTGTTGGCTGGCATCGTCGGAAACAGGTGATGTTCTATCTGGCAGCTGAGGCCGCCGGTGCAGAAGTCGATGCCAGGATGATTTTTGATGTTGCGGCTGGTGAGGACTTGTTCGCGGAGGAAATTTATCGCGGTGTCGCCTTGGGCTAGAGGCATGCCTTGATGGTTGGGCGCGAAGATCAGGGTGAGATAGAGACCCAGGAAGGCTTGATGCGCGATGGCGAACAGTATGGCGCGCGGCAAACCCAGAAGGTAAGTGAGCACTCCGAGGTAGCAGATCGCGTGAAGAATCAGCAAGCTGGCTTCCAGGATGGGATGTGCGACTTTCGTACGCAGGAGGAAGCGAATGCTGTCGTATTTCAGGACGAAGGCCTCGAGCAGCGACAACGGGAAGAAAGAAAAGTGCTGGTATTTCACGGAGAGGCGCGCCAGACCGTGTTTGCCGGCGACCTGGTCTTTGGAGAATGCGAACGGAATTAAATCCACGTCAGGATCAGCGGTGAGATGATTCGGGGAACAGTGATGGTGATTGTGCTTATCGAGCCACCAACTGTAACTGAAGCCGAGCAGGAGATCGGAGTGCAGCAGGCCGAGGACTTCGTTGCCAGCAGGGCCGCTAAAGATTTCCTGATGGCCGGCATCGTGGACGATGAAGCCGAGTTGCGCGAAGACGAAGGCTAGGAACGCGGCGTTGCAAAGTTCGATCCAGGGATTGTGAAATTTGGCGATCAGTACGAATGCGCCGACGAACAGCGCGACGTTGAGAAGAATTTTTCGCAGATAATACGTGGGCTGTTTCGCCAACAGGCCGCTTTGCCGCACCAGAGTCAATAAATCGCGAAATTCGTCGCCCGCAGTCGAACCCATCGTTTCCCCTAGACGCCAGAACCGAGTACATGTACCGTGATGGTTTTTGTTGATGCTGCGCGCGGACGGAGCGCGATGTCCGCAGAGGTGAAACCCCGCCAACAAAAGCGCAGGCACTAGTGGAAGGAGAACTTAATGATAACGGAAAGCGGAGGAATGTCACTGGTTTATTGCGAGGTTTGCCGGGAGCGTGCGGCGTTGACTCTGTTGGCCGGGCGAGGTACTTTCAGCCCGGCGTTTTGGCGGCGCGGGCTTATTCGCCGACGGCGCTGGAACAGGAGGCGGCATGGTGAGATATATTGCGGTCGCGAGCTACTGGCTGGGGGTGGTGTGCTCGGTGGTGGCGGTCGTGGCGCGGATTTGCGATGCGATGGGGATCGTTTTTGTGCACATCCTGACGCGGGGCAACAACATTGATTTCCGCAGCTTTTTGGATGCGGGGCTGTTGTTTTTATTCATCGCGATTGCGTCGGCGAACTATGAGTGGTTGCAATCGCGGCAGCGGGGATCGTGAGCTGCCGCGTTTCGCGATTATTCGGCGGGCTGCTTGAGCTTCAGGCGCGATTTGTTTTCTTCAAGGAAGGCGCGGAGGTCGTCGGCGACTCCGAGCAGACGATTCCATTGTTCGTAATATAGTGTGACCGGGAAGCGGCCGAGGCCGTAGACGCTGACGCCGCCTTTTTCACCGACGCGAAATTCGAGCGCCCCGCTGCGTTTTGGGCCGGCGGCTTTTTTTTCGAGTTCGGCGATGCGTGCCAGTAGTTCTTCTTTGGTCGGTTCGGTCATGGTGATGCCCCCAGTTCGTTTGGCGTCCTGCGATTTTACCATTGAAAGCGTGGAGAGCGGAGCGTCAGGCGGCGGCTCAATAGCCGACGGGCTTGCCGCTGTTGCGACCGTCGCTCGCGCCTAGGCGTTCGTTGGTTTTCGGGTTTATGGCGATGCATTCGGCGTCGCTCCAGTAGGGCGACCAGTTCGCGTCTTCGGTTTGCCCGCCGACGATTTTGTAGCCCATTTTCTCCAGGGCGTGGAGGGCGTCGGGGGCGAACCAGGCTTCTACGCTCAGGACGTCTGGCATCCATTGCTGGTGGAAGCGCGGGGCGTTGATCGCTTCTTGAATGTTCATGCCGAAATCAACCACGCCCATGATTGCCAGAGCTACGGTGGTGATAATGCGCGAAGAGCCGGGCGAGCCGAGGACGAGGAATAATTCGCCGTCTTTCAGGATGATTGTAGGCGTCATGGAAGAGAGCGGACGTTTGCCTGGGCCGACCGAGTTTGCCGCGCCTTGGATTAGGCCATCGCCGTTGGGAACGCCGGGCTTGCTGGAAAAATCGTCCATCTCGTCGTTGAGGATGAAGCCGAGACCTTTTGCGGTGACGCGCGAGCCAAACCAGTCGTTGATGGTGGTGGTGACGGCTACGGCGTTGCCGTCTGCGTCGACGACGGAGTAATGCGTGGTGTGCGGAGATTCGCGCGGCGGAATGGGTTGCGATTTTTGCGCTTGCTGCGTGTCCGCTTGCGCAAGTGCGCTTAAAATCGCGGGGCGCTGCAGATCTTTGCTGGCGGTGGCATGGTCTGGGTCGATCGTGGCGCGCCAGGCGTCTGCGTATTTTTTGTCGATGAGCTGGGCGATCGGAAGCTTGCTGAAATCGGGATCGCCCAGGAATTCGGCGCGGTCGAAGAAGGCGCGGCGAAAAGCTTCGGCGCTGAGATGGACGGATTCGGCGGAGCGGCTACCGGCTTTCGCCAGGTCGTAGCCTTCCAGAATATTCAGCGTTTCGATCAACACCGTGCCGCCTGATGACGGCGGCGGAGCGCTGATGATTTGGTAGCCGCGATAAGTGCCGCGCAGGGGCTCGCGTTCTTTTACCTGGTAATGCGCCAGGTCCTCCGAGGTGACCAGTCCCCCGCCCGCCTGGATTGCGGCGGCCAGTTCCTGGGCCATGGCGCCGCGATAAAAATCGTCCGGATTTCTGGCGATGCGTTCTAGCGTGCGGGCCAGTTCCGGTTGGCGGAAGACTTCGTATTGCTTGTAGAAATTGCCGTTGCGCTGGAAGATGCGGCGGGATTCGGGGAAGTCGGCGAAGTGCGAGTCTTCGCGCAGGTCGCGGGCTTCTTGCCAGCTGAGCTGGAATCCACGGAGGGCGAGGAGAATCGCCGGCGCCATTACTTTCGCCAGACTGAGCTTGCCGTATTTTTTTTGCGCGTAGACCAGGCCTGCGACCGAGCCGGGCACGCCGATCGCTTTATAACCATATTCGCTGGCGCCTTCGATTACGTTGCCCTGGGCGTCGAGATACATGCCGGCTGTGGCGGCGGCTGGAGCTTCTTCGCGGAAATCTATGAAATGGGTTTTGCCGTCGGCCATGCGGAGGAGCAGGAAGCCGCCACCGCCGAGGTTGCCTGCCTGGGGATACACGACTGCTAGCACGAAGCCGGTGGCTACGGCGGCGTCTATCGCGTTGCCGCCCACTTGCATGATATCTGCGCCGGCTTTGGATGCGAGTTCGTCAATGCTGACGACGATGCCGTGCGGGGCGTGGACGGGTTTGGAGTCGGCGGGCAGCGGGGCGGCGCCGAGCGCGGCGAGAACGAGTGCGGCAAGGGACGCTAGGATTGTTTGGCGAGGTTTTTGCAATCGAGCCTCTTGAAGAAAGTTACTAGTTAAAAGTTAATAGTAATTCAGTGATCGGCCGTGATCGGAACCGATCGTCGCTGCGAAGACTATTGCCTGCCTACTTTGCCGCGGAGACTTTGGTAGATTGAGTTTGAGTCATAGCCTACGCCGGCCTTGAATACGATTTCGGGCTTTTCGATTGTGGTGATGTCTTTGGCGAGATCGCCGCTAAGCAGCACGAGGTCGGCTTGTTTGCCTGAGGCTAGGGTGCCGATGCGCTGTGATTCGCCCAGAAACGTGGCGCCATTTTGCGTGGCGATGTGGATCGCTTCTGCCAGCGAAAAACCAGCTTCGGCGAGGAGTTCGATGTTGCGTTGATCGCCGAGGCCTGCGAGCGTGTGGCCGTCGCCGGTGGGATCGCACCCGGCCATGAGCAGGCCACCGGCGGCGAAAAACTCGCGCTCGAATTTCATTTCCTTTTGCAGCAGAAGCTGGAAAAGCGATTCAGCGCCTTCCCTGCTGGCGCGGCTGGTCATGACCTTCGACCAAGCCTCTGGAACCAGAAGCGTTCTAGTACGGCCCATCAGGCCGTCGCGATCCATCGGCGGACGCAACCCGCCTTCGAGGACGGCGAGCGTCGAGGTGATGGCTACATGGTGCGCGACGAGATTTTGAATGGTTTGCTTCAGCTGCGGGCTGTCCGGCTCGACGTTCATTACGATGTCTTTGACTTCAGCGAAATAATCCGGGCCGCAGACGCCGGGCAGGCGTTTCGCGTACAGTTCGCCATCGGGCGCGCCGAACGGACCGTGCTCGAGGTTATCAATGCCCATCTCAGCGGCTTCGTTGTAGCCAACCGAGCAAATATGTCCGGTGACCTTCATATTTAATTTGTGGGCTTCGTCGATGCCGGCGCGGAGTTCGTCAGGCGTGACGTCCACGTAGGCTTTGACGGAGGTGAAGCCGACCGAATGCCAGTAACGCACGAAGGCGCGCGCTTCGTCGGAGTCTTTTACCTCGTGCATTTGCGGGATCAGCGCCGGCGCACCTTCCAGATACGGAGTGGTGAGATAAAAATTAGGGCCGATGATTTTTCCGCTGTCCACGTGCTGCTTTACGGCCAGATCGCCGTAGGGATCCATGGAGCCCGTGGTGCGGGCGGTGGTTACTCCGCTGGCAAGATAGAGCGGCGGGAAAGAATAAAATTGTTCGACGGCAGTGAGCGGGCCGTCGGCTGCGGAGGGATAGAAAATGTGTTCGTGCATGCCGACGATGCCGGGGATTACGGTTTTGCCGGTGGCGTCGATCACTTTTGCGCCGCTCGGGACCCCTACGCTCGCGGTCGCGCCTACTGCCGTAATTTTTCCGTGATCGACTACGACTGCTTGATCGGATTGCGGTGCCGCGCCCGTGCCGTCAATCAGTTCCACGTGCGTTAGGACGATGATGGGCGCGTTTTCGCGGATGAAATTCGCGGCTGTCCCTGATTGCGGGGCCGCGGCGCTGGCGACAGTAATCGTGACGGCGATGACGATGCTGACCGCCGCAACGAAACCTTTTCGCATGCCGATCCTCCTGGCATCGATGACTCTTACGCGATGCTGCGGCGTGACTAACCGCGCGAATTATACATCCTGTGACGGCAGCTGTTACAAAGCTTCGTGCTAGGATGTGCCTCGAAAAAGTTAGCGGCGTGTTCGGCCGGTTCAGGTCATCAAAAAAAGGGGCGTTCACAATGTTTGAGTCATTCTGCGCGCGTGCCTTCGCGACGAAAGTGTTTTTGCTCAGCGGAGCGATGGCCATCGTGTACGCCGGTTATTTTGCGCCAGTTACACTCGGGCAACAGCAGGGCGAGCCCAAGAAAGTGATCCTCGATACCGATCCCGGTACCGATGACGCGCTGGCGATGCTGCTGGCGTTTAATTCGCCGGAGCTGCGCGTGGAAGCGATCACCGTGGTGGCGGGCAACATGACGGCGGATGCGGGTCTGCAGAACGCGCTGAAGATCGCGAGCCTGGCGGGCAGATGCGATGTGCCGGTGGCAAAGGGCGCGATTCGTCCGCTGCTGCAGGAACTGAACACGGGGAAATTCTGGAATGGAGCGAATGGGCTGGGCGGAGCGGAGTTGCCGCCTTCAAAATGCAAAGCGAGCGCGGAGTTTGCGCCGGACCTGATTATTCAGCTGGTGCACAAGTATCCGCACCAGATCACGCTGATACCGGTCGGGCCGTTGACGAATATTGCGATCGCGGTGGCGAAGGATCCTGCCATTGTGCCGCTGGTGAAAGAAGTAGTGCTGATGGGGGGCGGAATCACGGGCGGAAACGTGACGGCGGTGAGCGAGTATAACGTTCATAGTGACCCGGAGGCTGCTGCAATCGTCTTCAATGCGGGTTGGCCGATCACGATGGTGGGGCTGGACGTCACGGAAATTACCTTGGTCACTGACGAAGATGTGGCGCGGCTGGAAAGCAAGCCGGGGCCGGAGACGACATTCGCGGCGGCGGTGGCGCGATTCCAGATCGGGACTTATAAGGGCACGGGGATTTTTCATGGAGGAGCGGTGCACGACGCTTTGGCCGTGGGACAAGTGATCGATGGCACGATTTTAAAAACGCAGGATATGCGCGTGGACATCGAGACGGACGGGAAATTTACGCGCGGGATGACTGTGGCGAATCGCAAGAATGCGATTGAGCGCAATGTGCCGGAGGGGGACCATTTGCAGTCCGTGGGATTGGAAGCGGTGCAGCCCAATGTGCATGTGGCGGTGAGTGCCGATTCGCAGAAATTTGTCGACATGTTGATTGAGAGGATTAGCGGAAAGTGACGGGCGTGTAGTTGTTGAACGGGTAATGATCGCGGTGTAGTCTTCCAGACAGAGGTCCCCGATGACTACCGCCAGCGAAGTTGACGACAAGAATCCGACGCCGTATGTATTCGTTAGCGGCGATGCCGAGCAGGAACATCAGGACGAGATCAATCGTTTTGCGAGCAAGGGCTACCGCGTGATTGGGATGAGCCAGAATTCCGCGTCGGTATCGTATGGCAAGTCGGTGGTGGTACTGATGGGATTTGGCAGCTACGCGCCGCACTAGACCGTAGATCATCGGATGTCGCGGAGGATTTATGAACGCAACCATCGCGCGCGCGGCACAGGATGAGTGGCCGGAGCTGCCGCTGGCGGCCTGGCAGGATACATACGCGACGCTGCACATGTGGTCGCAGATTGTGGGCAAGGTGCGGCTGGCGCTGAGTCCGCGGATCAATCATTGGTGGGAAGTGCCGCTGTATGTGAGCGCGACTGGGTTGACAACTTCAGCGATTCCCTACCCTGGCGGAATTTTCGAAGTCGAATTCGATTTCATCCATCACCAGCTGCTGATCAAAACAAATCATGACACGGCGGCGACACTGGCGCTGAAGCCGCGTTCGGTGGCGGACTTCTACCGAGAGTTTATGGCGGCGCTGGCTTCGCTGGGCATCCCGGTGAAGATCTGGAAAATGCCGGTGGAGATTCCGAATCCGATCGCATTTGATGAAGATACGCGGCACGCTGCTTACGATCCAGAATATGCCAATCGTTTTTGGCGAATTTTGGCGAGCAGCGAGAAACTTTTCGTCGAGTTTCGCGCGCGCTTTATCGGGAAAGCAAGCCCAGTGCATTTTTTCTGGGGCAGCTTCGATTTGGCGGCCACGCGGTTTTCGGGGCGGAGGGCGCCGGAACTTCCTGGAGCTGATCCCGTTACACGGGAAGCATATTCGCACGAAGTGAGCAGCGCGGGATTTTGGCCGGGAGGCGGCGATATTAAGGAAGCGGCGTTTTATGCGTACGCGGCGCCAGAGCCTGCGGGGTTCGGGCAAGCGCCGGTGCGTCCGGCACAGGCTTACTATCATCCGCAGCTGAAGGAATTTTTGCTGAGCTATGACGATGTCCGGATATCCGCTTCGCCGCGCGTGGCACTGCTGGAATTTTTGCAAAGCACGTACGAAGCAGCGGCGAATCTGGCCAAGTGGGACCGCAAGGAACTGGAAAAAGCCGCCACGTAGCGACGCTTACACATTGCTGCAAAAATAAAACGCCCCATCCGTCCCGCATCGGCGGCGGATGGGGCATTTTGATTGATGATGTTCGGCAGACCGAGCGCTACTGCGCAGCCTTTTCGGCTTTCTTTTTGGGCTCGCCGGATGGCGCGGGCTTCCAGAACGTGGGATCGCCTTTAATCGTTTCCGGGCCTACGTAGCTGATGGCCGGATTCAGAGCAAACAGGTTGAGGTCGTCTTGGTCCACCGATTCTGCCATCAGGCTGTTAAGTTGCTTCATTCCAGCTTTGCCAATCGCTTCGACAAATTTTGGGCCATTGGCAAAATTGTTGTCGATTTCCGCGGCAGACTTCATGGGAGTGACGTAGATGAAGTAGTGATCGGGGCCGCCGTAAACGCGTTCGTACATCGCCCACTGCACGCCGGGAACTTTCGCGTAGGCGTCTTTCACCAACCGCATGATGGTGGTCCAGTCCTCCTCGTGGCCGGGCTTGACGTGGAATACGCCGATTTCAAAGTAGCGGACGTGCGGCAGGTCGGTGCCGGGGTTGAGGCTGTAGTCGTCGCGCAGGAAATACATGCCGGTCTCGTAGGATTGCAGTAGGTCGCCATCCGCGACCGCGGCGCGATCCAGCGCGGCGGAAAGCGCGGCGTTCTTCTGCTCGGCAAGCGCTTCCTTCTCCCAGTCGGCGAACGAATCGTAGCCGGTGAAGAACAGTGAGCGGCTGGCACCACTGACCGCATCCATGCCGAGATAATACGTGGTGTCTTTCGCGGCGGCCATGGCGTGCACAAAAGCGCTTTCGGTCTTCTGATGCGTGGCGCCGCCTTTGCCGGGTTTCAATACTTCACGGTTGATGACGAGAATTTTGGGCGGCATGTTTACGGTCGCCTCGCTTTGCTGCGCGGCGACAACAGTGGCATCGCACGCGATGCTGGCGGCGAAACACAGACAGGCTCCGAGTAAAATATTCACAACTCTTTTCATTTTGTGCCGACCTCCTCGGCAGAAACACGGGAACGGATTACGAGCGCGGAAAGGCCGAACGGAGATCCCCGCACGGGAACGCGTGAATTGGCTGGGATCGGCGGAAGCGTACTCGGGCTGCTGCGCGAAGTCAAGCAAGCGAACGGCTGTGTAGCTGCAAAGTGAGAATGTCCGGATTGTGCAAAGTAGAAATGTCCGCTTTTCTAGGGGCCGGGGGGCCCGATGGCAGAGG